>Ga0335078_10005614_pt1 | contig 18550 bp, 8 predicted proteins | sample Lox_Sample_32_FD_206711 | JGI IMG/M metagenome (GOLD analysis project Ga0335078, IMG submission 206711) | Soil microbial communities from Loxahatchee National Wildlife Refuge, Florida, United States - Lox_Sample_3.2 | ecosystem: Environmental > Terrestrial > Soil > Wetlands | place: USA: Florida... | reverse complement strand
CGAGGCCTCCGACCCGACCGCGGCCTGCGCGCGGTGCGACTCAACCGAGGTCTACCTGACCGACGACAATGCCGCCGTGTGCGCGAAGTGCGGGGCGGTGCTGGAAGTGGAGCTGACCGAGATACACCCGGCGTAGAACGGGTTGACGGGCGGAAGCGCCTGGGCCCGGCTGAATCAGCGCTCCGCTCCCTCCGGTCGCGGCTCCGATGGCTGTGAGGCACGCGTGACCCGAAGGCGGATTGGCAATCCGCCGCAGGTTGCCTGGCGGCCAACCTGCCCCACTCTTATGTCCTCTTGCTTCTTACTACTTACTTCTTACTTCTAAGAGGCTCTGAATCAGGTCTGGGCAAGCTAAAGCATGCCCCACCAGGACTTCTTAGTACCCTCATCACTCGTTACTTCTCACTCGTTACTTCTCACTTATAACTTATAGCTCCCTGCTTCTTACTCCTGACTCCCGACTCCTGCTTGTGCTCCACTCTATTTCAGCTTGCGATCGAAGAAACCGACGGCGGCCTGGTAGGCGGCGAGCCAGGTGCGGTACAGCAGGAAATCGTGGATCTCGTCGGGAAACACGAGTTCTTCCACGTCGACGTGGCGGCGGCGCAGGGCATCGGCCAGTCTCACCGTCTGGTTGAACTGCACGTTGCGGTCGTCGTCGCCTTGAATGAGGAGCACGGGAGAGCGCCAGGCGGAGAGGAATGCCATGGGGGACGAATCGAACGCCAGTTGATAATCGGGCGCGGTGGGCGGGATATCGAGCTCGACGGCCCAGTCGTGGACGCCGTGCAGATCGACGCCGGCGCGGAACAGGTCGGAGGCGCGCGCCAGGGCCATGGCGGTGAGGTATCCGCCGTAGGAGCCGCCCCAGGCGGCGATGCGGCCGGGATCGACATCGGAGCGGGAGCGCAGGTATAGGCCGGCGCCCTGCACGTCGTTGTATTCGCTGCCGCCGGCGGGGCCGTAGCGCAGCGCTTCGCGAAAGTCCAGGCCGTAGCCGATGCCGCTGCGGTAATTCACCGAGAGCACGATGTAGCCGCTGTTGGCAAGGTATTGGTTCATCGCATAGGCATTGGCGTAGTAATACATGTAATGCCAGCCGAGCAGCATCTGGCGCCGCGAGCCGCCGTGGAAGAAGACCACGGCGGGAGCGCGGGCGCCCGGCTTGCGGTTCGGCGGGAGAAAGAGCTGGCCGTGGATGGCGAGGCCGTCAGCGCTGGGGAAAATCACCTGCTGCGGCGTCACCATTTGGCCGAGCGGGAAATCGGCGGGGATGGACTCGGGATGCAGGTCGCGCGTATCGGCGCCGATGCGGATGGCGGCGTGGGCGGGACGGGCGGCATCGGAGCGGAGGAAGGCCAGTGCGCCATCGGCGGCCGGCGTGGGCGCCCATTCGAGGCCTTCGCCGCGGGTGACTCGCTCGGGTGCGCCGCCGGAAGCGGCGACCTTCCACAGGTGGCGCCGGTCGATATCGTCCTGGTTGGAGTTGAAAAAGATCTCGCTGCCGTCCGGAGCCAGGGCGACCTCCTCCACTTCAAACGCGCCGGGCGTGAGCAGAATGGGCTCGCCGCCGGAGGCGGGAATGGAATAAAGGTGCGTCCAACCATCGGCCTCCCAGGGGAAGACCAGGCGCGAGCCGGACCACAGGATCTGGCCAGCGGCGGTGATTTCGCGGAAGACGCTGCCGGGGCCCTCGCGGGCGCGGAAGACCTGGCGGCCCTCGCCGGTTTCGGCGGAGGCGACGCGGATGGACCAGGGCTCGCCGGAGCGGCGCGGTTCGCGCGGGGAATGGACGCCGGAAGACGGCATGCGAACGAAAGCCACGCTCTTGCCGTCGGGCGACCAGGCGGGCTGGATGTCGGTATCGGTGCTGGGGTCGAGGTAGCGGAGGCTCGACGACGCGGTATCGTAGACGCCGATGAAGCCGTGGTCGCCGCGGCCGCTTTCGAAGGCGAGGCGCGTTCCATCGGGCGACCAGACCGGGTGGTCGCACTCGCCGCGGGTTTTGAGCGAGGTCGAGGATGCGCTCGAATCGGCCGGCGCCAGCCAGAGCTTGCCCTTGTCGATCCACGCGATACGGCCGCTGTGCGGCGCCACGGCGGGCGAGTGGCCCTCGCCGACCTTGCGCGGCTCGCCGCCGGAAATGTTCACCAGCCAGACGTCCTGCTCGGTGCCTTTGGGATCGAGCGTGGGGTTGGGATACTCGCCGGCGCGGTTGGCGCCTGCGGAGCGCGTGTAGACGATCGAAGCGCCGTCGGGTGTCCAGGCGAGGTCGCCGAGTTCATAGCCATCGTCGGCGGTGTAGGGCGTGACGCGGCGCGCCTGGTAGCGCGGGGCCTCGGCCACCCAGATGTTGCGCACGCCGCGCGCGTTTTCCACCCAGGCGAATCTGCCGCCGCCCGGGAAGGCGGTGAGCTCGCTGGGGAAGGCGGCGCTCATAACGCGGTCGAGCGTGAACGGCGGCTGCGCGGCGGCGCAGCCGGCCAGGAGGAGAGCGGCGAAAAATCGCATGTAGTCCATATTACCCGGCGCGGCGCTGGCCCAAAAGAGCCATGCCGGCCGGGTAACCTAAACCGGTGGCTGGTCGCCATTTCAGGCATAGAAATCGATGTGATGCTACCTTTGTCTTTTTGCCGGCGGTTGACCGTAAACGGTCCCCTCGATTAAGCCGCCGGATCGGTGAAATGGTTTACTGGATAATGATAACGAGGCGTGCCGGCAGTCGGGCCGCCAAGAGACTGGTTATTCGATGAGCGAAACTACTTCCTCCGCGCCGGTGATAGGCGCACCGGTGCAGCACCCGGAAAAACCTCCGCAGCGGCGTCGATCCGGCAAGGGATGGATTTGGCTGCTGGTGCTGATCGTGGTTGCGGCTTTGGCGTATCGCTTCTGGCCCAAGGCGGCCGGCGGCGGCAATTCGGGCGCCAACAACGCGTCTCCCACGACCGGCTTCGGCGGCAGAGGCGGCCGCGGCGGAGGCGTGACGCCGGTGGTGGCCGCGCGCGCCAAGAAGGGCGACATTCCGGTTTACGTGGAAGCGCTGGGCAATGTCACCGCGCTGTACACGGTCACCATCAAGAGCCGTGTCGACGGCGAGTTGATGCAGGTGTACTTCAAGGAAGGCGAAGTCGTGCAGAAGGGCGCGCCGCTGGCGGAGATCGATACCAGGCCGTACCAGGCCGCACTCGAACAGGCCGAAGGCCAACTGCTGCGCGACCAGGCGCTGCTGGCTAACGCTAACGTAGACCTGAACCGATATGCGGGGCTGCTCAAGCAGAACGCTGTTCCGGAGCAGCAATACGCCACGCAAAAGGCCCTGGTGTCGCAATACGAGGGGACGGTGAAGAACGACCAGGGACAGGTGGATGCGGCGAAAGTCAACCTTGCTTACTGCCACATCGCGGCGCCCATCACCGGCCTCGTCGGCCTGCGGTTGGTGGACCCCGGCAACATCGTGCACGCCGCGGACACGACGGGCCTGGTGGTGATCACTCAGATCCAGCCGATCAGCGTGGTCTTCACCATCGCCGAGGACCAGTTGCAGGAAGTATTGGACCGTTACCGCGCGGGCCAAAAGCTGGTGGCGGAAGGCTGGAACCGGGATAAGACGAAGAGGATTGCCGAAGGCACGCTGGCCACGATGGACAACCAGATCGACGAGACGACCGGCACGCTGCGCCTGCGCGCGATTTATCCCAACACCAACAACGCGCTGTTTCCCAACCAGTTCGTGAACGTGCGGCTGCTGATCCAGGAAAAGCACGGCGTGGTGCTGATTCCGAACGTGGCCGTGCAGCTGTCGAACGACACGAAGTATGTCTACCTGGTGAAACCGGATTCGACCGTCACCGTGCGCAATATCACGACCGGCGCAAGCGACAGCGGGCAGACGGAAGTGGTGTCCGGCCTGGAAGCGGGCGACGTGGTGGTGTTGCAGGGAGTGGACAAGCTGAACGAAGGCAGCAAGGTGATCGCCACCATCGCCGGGGAGCAGCCGGCGAGCGGCCAGGGAGGCCCCGGTGGGTCGGGCGGCCGGGGCGGCCGGAGCGGCGGAAAGGCCGGTCGAGGGAACGCGCAGTGAGTCCGTCCCGGACATTCATTCTCCGTCCGGTCGCAACGTCGCTGCTGATGGTCGGCATCATGCTGGCGGGCATCGTCGCCTACAAGCAGTTGCCGGTTTCGGCGCTGCCGGAGGTGGACTATCCCACGATTCAGGTGGTGACGTTCTACCCAGGGGCGAATCCGGACGTCATCGCGTCGTCGGTGACAGCGCCGCTCGAACGCCAGTTCGGGCAGGTGCCGGGCCTGCAGCAGATGACGTCGACCAGCTCCGACGGCAGCTCGATCATCACCCTGCAGTTCAATCTCAGCCTGAACATCGACGTAGCCGAGCAGGAAGTGCAGCAATCCATCAACGCGTCGGGCACGTTTCTGCCGGCGGACCTGCCCACGCCGCCGATTTACAGCAAAATCAACCCCGCCGATGCGCCGATCCTGACGCTGGCGCTGACTTCGAAGACGCTGCCGCTGACCAAGGTGGAGGACCTGGCGGATACGCGCCTGTCGCCCAAGATTTCGCAGCTGGCCGGGGTGGGCCTGGTGAGCATCAGCGGCGGCCAGAAGCCGGCGGTGCGGATCCAGGCCAATCCGACGCAGATGGCTTCCTACGGCCTGAACCTGGAGGACCTGCGCAGCGCGATCCTGGCGGCGAACGTCAACCTGGCCAAAGGGAATTTCGACGGCCCGCACCAGGCCTTCCAGATCGGCGCCAACGACCAGCTGCTTTCGAGCGCCGACTACGCGCCGCTGGTGATCGCGTACCGCAACAACGCGCCGATCAAGCTGTCCGACGTGGCGGTGGTGAAGGACGAAGCGGAAAACATCCGCCAAGCGGCGTGGATGAACACGACGCCGGCGGTGATCATGAACATTCAGCGGCAGCCGGGCGCCAACATCATCGCCGTGGTGGACCGCATCAAGGGGCTGCTGCCGCAACTGACCAGCACGCTGCCCAAAGCGGTGGACGTGCGGATCCTGACCGACCGCACCAACACCATCCGCGCGTCGGTCCAGGACGTGGAATTCGAGCTGATGCTGACCGTGGCGCTGGTGGTGATGGTGATCTTCCTGTTCCTGCGCAGCCTGGCGGCGACGGTGATTCCCAGCATCGCGGTGCCGCTTTCGCTGGTGGGCACCTTCGGCGTGATGTACCTGCTGGGGTACAGCCTGAACAACCTGACCCTGATGGCGCTGACCATCTCGACCGGCTTCGTGGTGGACGACGCGATCGTGATGATCGAGAACATCTCGCGCTACATCGAGGAGGGGGAAAGCCCGCTCGAGGCGGCGCTGCGCGGCTCGGCGCAGATCGGTTTCACCATCGTGTCGCTGACGATTTCGCTGATCGCGGTGCTGATCCCGCTGCTGTTCATGGGCGACATCGTGGGCCGGTTGTTCCGCGAGTTCGCCGTGACGCTGGCGGTGACGATCCTGGTTTCGGCGGTGGTCTCGCTGACGCTGACGCCGATGATGTGCTCGAAGCTGCTCAAGCACCGGCCGGAAGCGGTGCAGGGCTGGTTCTACCGCAAATCGGAGCACGCCTTCAACGCGGTGATCGCGTTCTACGGCAAGACGCTGAAGTTCGTGCTGCGCTTCCAGACCATCACGCTGCTGGTGGCGATCGCGACGCTGGTGATCACGGTGGTGCAGTTCATTTATATTCCCAAGGGCTTCTTTCCCATCCAGGACACGGGCGTGATCCAGGGCGTATCGGAGGCCGCGCAGACGGTGTCGTTCACCGAGATGTCGCGGCTGCAGCAGTCGCTCACCGGCGTGATTCTGAAGGATCCGGCGGTGGCGAGCCTCTCGTCGTTTATCGGCATCGACGGCACTAACACGACGCTGAACGCCGGGCGGGTGCTGATCAACCTGAAGCCGCTCGAAGAGCGCGACGCTTCGGCGAGCGATGTGATCCGGCGTTTGCAGCCCTCGCTCGCGCGGGTGGCCGGCATCACGCTGTTCATGCAGCCGGTGCAGGACATCACGGTGGACGACCGCGTGAGCCGCACGCAGTTCCAGTACACGCTGGAAGATCCCAATACCGACGAGCTGAACGAATACGCGCCGCGCATGCTGGAGGGCATGAGGCGGCTGCCGGCGCTGGTCGACGTGGCGAGCGACCGGCAGGTGCAGGGGCTGCGCGCGAAGGTGGTTTTCGACCGGGACACGGCGGCGCGGCTCGGCATCACGCCTTCGACGATCGACCAGACGCTGTACGACGCTTACGGCCAGCGCGAAGTCTCCACCATGTTCACGCAATTGAACCAGTACCACGTGGTGCTGGAGGTGCCGCGCGGGTTCGCGCGCAATCCCAGCGCCCTGAACGACCTGTACATCCGCACCGGCACCGGCTATCCGTCTGGATCGACCGGCCTGGTCTCGGGCGGATCTTCGAGCGCCACCGTTCCGAGCGGGCCCTCCAACATCTCGCCCGGCGCCGCGATGAGCACCGCGGCCTCGTCCAGTTCGGCCGCGGCCTCGAGCGCGGTCTTCGGCGCGGCCATCGCCTCGGCGGGCGTTTTCCCTTCGGGCGGGCAGGTGCCGCTCAACACGTTCAGCCACGTGGAATTGGGCACGGTGCCGATCACCGTCAACCACCAGGGGCAATTTCCGGTGGTGACGCTTTCCTTCAACCTGGCACCCGGCGCTTCGCTGGGAGACGCGGTGAACGGGGTGAACCGGCTGAAAGACGAACTGGGGCTGCCGGCGAGCGTCCAGGCGGCGTTTCAAGGCAGCGCGCAGGCGTTCCAGGCGGCGCTGGCCAACGAGTGGGTGCTCATCCTGGCGGCGCTGGTGACGGTGTACATCGTGCTGGGCGTGCTGTATGAGAGCTACATTCACCCGATCACGATTCTTTCCACGCTGCCTTCGGCGGGCGTGGGCGCGCTGCTGGCGCTGAACATCTGCCGCAACGATTTCAGCGTGATCGCGCTGATCGGCATCGTGCTGCTGATCGGCATCGTGAAGAAGAACGCCATCATGATGATCGACTTCGCGCTGGACGCGGAGCGCAAGGAGGGCATGCCGCCGGTGGAGGCGATCTACCAGGCATGCCTGCTGCGTTTCCGGCCGATCATGATGACGACGATGGCGGCGCTGCTGGCCGGCGTGCCGCTGGCCTTCGGCACCGGCACCGGGTCGGAGCTGCGGCGGCCGCTGGGCATCACGATTATCGGCGGCCTGATCTTCAGCCAGATGCTGACGCTGTACACGACGCCGGTGGTCTACCTGTGGTTCGACCGGCTGGCGCGCCGGTTCTCGCCGGAAGGCGGCGCGCAGATCGAAGCCGGGGAACCGGTGGCGGCGCGGTAGCCATGAACATCTGCGAGCCATTCATCCGGCGGCCGGTGGCTACGACGCTGCTGTTGACCGCGATCGCGCTGGCAGGCAGCGTGGCGTTCCGCCTGCTTCCCGTGTCGCCGCTGCCGCAGGTGGACTTTCCCACCGTGAACGTGGGCGCCCAGCTTCCGGGGGCCAGCCCGGAGACGATGGCCACTTCGGTGGCCACGCCGCTCGAGCGGCAGTTCGGCCGCATCGCCTCGGTCACCGAGATGACTTCCTCGAGCGGACTGGGCTCGAGCAGCATCACGCTGCAGTTCGATCTGAACCGCAACATCGACGCCGCGGCGCGCGACGTGCAGGCCGCCATCGCCGCCGCGCGCGGCTATCTGCCGAGCAACCTCCCCTCCAATCCGAACTACCGCAAGGTGAACCCGGCGGACGCGCCGATTCTGCTGCTGGCGCTGACCTCGAAGGTCCTCGACAAGGGCGCCATGTACGACGCGGCGTCCACCATCATGGCGCAGAAGCTGTCGCAGGTGTCGGGCGTGGGGCAGGTTTTCGTGGGCGGCAGCGCGCTGCCCAGCGTGCGCATCGAGCTGAATCCGGACGCGCTCTCCAAGTACGGCATCGGCCTCGAGCAGGTGCGCACCATTTTAAACGGGGCCAACACCAACACGCCGAAGGGCCACTTCTCCGACGGCATGCGGATGTGGGAAGTGGGCGCCAGCGACCAGATCTTCAAAGCGGCGGACTACCGGCCGATGGTGATCGCTTATCACAACGGGACGGCGGTGCGCATCTCCGACGTGGGCAAGGCGGTGGATTCGGTGGAGGACATCCGCAACGCCGGCTACATGAACGGCCAGCCCAGCGTTCTGCTGGTGATTTTCCGCCAGCCCGGAGCCAATATCATCGACACGGTGGACCGCATCCGCGCCGCCCTGCCTCAGCTGGAAGCTTCGATTCCGCAGGCCATCGACGTGCGGGTGGTGATGGACCAGACGCTGACCATCCGCGCCTCGGTGCGCGACGTCGAGCGCACGCTGATCATCTCCGTGCTGCTGGTGATCCTGGTGGTGTTCATCTTCCTGCGCAACCCGCGCACCACCTTCATTCCCAGCGTGGCGGTCCCGGTTTCGCTGATCGGCACTTTCGGCATCATGTACCTGCTGGGCTACAGCGTGGACAACCTGTCGCTGATGGCGCTCTGCATTTCGACCGGCTTCGTGGTGGACGACGCCATCGTGGTGATCGAAAACATCACCCGCTACCTGGAAGTGGGCTACAAGCCGTTTCAGGCCGCGCTGAAGGGCGCCAAGGAAATCGGCTTCACGGTGATGACGATCAGCTTTTCGCTGGTGGCCGTGTTTCTGCCGCTGCTGATGATGGGCGGCGTGGTGGGCCGCCTGTTCCGCGAGTTTTCGGTGACGCTTTCGGTGGCGATCGCCGTTTCGATGGTGGTGTCGCTGACGGCGACGCCGATGATGTGCGCGCACATGCTGAAGGAGCACACCGAGCACGGATGGCTCTACCAGGTGACCGATCGCGCTTTCAAGTCGATCATCAACGGCTACGGCCGGGCGCTCCAACTGGTGCTGCGGCACAGCTTCATCACGCTGCTGGTGCTGATCGGGACCATCGCCCTGAACGTGCGCCTGTTCATCAAGGTGCCCAAGGGCTTCTTCCCGCAGCAGGACAACGGCCGCCTTTCGGGGCAGATTCTGGCTGACCAGGACACCTCGTTCCAGGCCATGAACAAGATCCTGCTGCAGTTTGTCAACGTGGTGGCGGCTGACCCGGCGGTGGACGCGGTGAACGGATTCACGGGTGGTGGCCGCGGCGGCGCCACCAACACCGGCAGCATGTTCATTTCGTTGAAGCCGCCGCCTGGACGCAAGATTTCGGCCGACCTGGTGATCGCGCGGCTGCGGCCCAAGCTGGCGCGGATTCCGGGCGCGAGCCTCTACCTGCAGGCCAACCAGGATATCCGCGTCGGCGGCCGCAACAGCGCGGCGCAGTATCAGTACACCATGCGCGGCGACAACCTGGACGACCTGCTGTTGTACGCGCCGCGCATGTTCCAGCGACTGTCGAAGATCCCGATCATCGCCGACGTCAACAGCGACCAGCAGAACCGCGGCCTGCAGTCGATGGTGACTTACGACCGCGTCACCGCGGCGCGTCTCGGCATCTCGCCGCAACTGGCCGACAACACGCTCTACGACGCGTTCGGCCAGCGCCAGGTCTCGACCATGTACAAGCCGCTGAACCAGTACCACGTGGTGATGGAAGTGGCGCCGGTGTACTGGCAGAGCCCGCTCACCTTGCGCGATCTCTATGTGCGATCGCCCAGCGGCGGGCAGGTTCCGCTGAGCGCGTTCGCGCAGTTCGCTCCAACGACCGCGCCGCTTTCGGTGAACCACCAGGGGCTTTTCCCGGCGGTCACCATCTCGTTCAACCTGCGGCCCGGCGTGGCGTTGGGAGACGCGGTGGACGCGATCGAGGCCACGGCGCAGAAGGTTGGCCTGCCTCCTACCATCCAGACCATGTTCGCCGGAACGGCGCAGGCCTACATGCAGTCGCTGGGCAACCAGCCCATCCTGATCGGCACCGCGCTGCTGAGCGTGTACCTGGTGCTCGGCATCCTGTACGAGAGTTACATTCATCCGATCACGATTCTTTCCACGCTGCCTTCGGCCGGCGTGGGCGCGCTGCTGGCGCTGACGTTTACGCACACGGACCTGACGGTGATCGCGATGATCGGCATCATCCTGCTGATCGGCATCGTGAAGAAGAACGCCATCATGATGATCGATTTCGCGCTGGCGGCGGAGCGGCTGGAGGGAAAGAACTCGCACGACGCCATCTTCGAGGCCTGCATGCTGCGCTTCCGCCCCATCCTGATGACCACGATGGCGGCCATGCTGGGCGCCACGCCGCTGGCTTTCGGGACGGGCGTGGGATCGGAGCTGCGGCGGCCGCTCGGGATCACCATCATCGGCGGGCTGGCGCTGAGCCAGGCGCTCACGCTTTTCACCACGCCGGTGGTCTATCTGTATTTCGACCGCTTCCAGCACTGGTGGAACCGGGTGCGCAGGCGCGAGACCGGCGCGATTGGATCGGAGGCTTGAAGGACACCGAATGCGAAGTGTAAAGCCTTATGGAGTGGCGGCGCTGGCCGGTGTGCTGGCGTTGGCCGGATGCACGCCCGGACCGAAGTACCAGCGGCCGAGCGCCCCGGCGCCGCCCGAGTTCAAGGAGCAGCCTCCGGCGGACTTCAAGGAAGCGCAGGGCTGGAAAAAGGCGCAGCCCAGCGACGGCCAGCTGAAGGGCAAGTGGTGGGAGATTTATAACGATCCGGACCTCGACGCGCTCGAAGAGCAGGTCGCGATCAACAACCAGAACGTGCTCCAGGCCGAAGCGCAATACCGGCAGGCCAAGACGGCCGTGGCGACCGCGCGGGCCGGCCTTTATCCCACCGTCTCCGCCGCGCCGGCGATCACGGAATCGCGCAGCGTGGCGGGTTCGTCGGCGACCGCGGCTTCCGCGGCTTCCGGGCTGCGCACGTTTTACAGCCTGCCATTCAGCGCCTCCTGGGAGCCCGACCTGTGGGGCAACATCCGGCGCGGCGTGACGGCGGCGGTGGCCCAGGCGCAGGTTTCGGCGGCGGACCTGGAGAACGCGCGGCTGCTGTACCAGTCCGAGCTGGCGCAGGACTATTTCACGCTGCATGGCCTGGACGGCGATATCGACCTGCTGACACGCACCGCCAAATCCTACGCCGAATACCTGGAACTGACGCGCAACCGCTTCGCCGGCGGCGTGGCCTCCGACCTGGACGTGGCGCAGGCGGAATCGCAGCTCTACGCGGCGCAAACGGAGCTGGTCGATTTCGGGGTCGAGCGGGCGCAGATGGAGCACGCCATTGCGGTGCTGACGGGCAAGCCGCCGGCCGAGCTCTCCATCGGAGCCAAGCTATTGCAAAAAACGCCGCCGCCGGTGCCGATCGAGCTGCCGTCCGTGCTGCTCGAGCGGCGGCCCGACATCGCGGCCAACGAGCGGCTGGCGGCCGCGGCCAACGAGCAGATCGGCATCGCCAAGGCGGCCTTCTTTCCGGATCTTACGCTGGCCGCCACCGCCGGATTCCAGGCTTCGCGCATCACCACCTGGCTGAGTTGGCCCAGCCGTTTCTTCTCGGCCGGACCGACGTTGGCCGAAACCATCTTCGACGCCGGCCGGCGCCACGCGCAGGTGATGCAGACGCTGGCCGCCTACGATGGCACGGTGGCGGCATACCGGCAGAGCGTGTTGACGGCGTTCCAGCAGGTGGAGGACAGCCTGTCCACGCTGCGCGTGCTGGCGGAAGAATCGGTGGTCGCCGACCAGTCCGTGAAATCCGCCGATCGGGCGCTGCAGGTTTCGACCGCGCAATATAAGGCCGGCACCACGGCGTACCTGACGGTACTCACCGCGCAGGCCACCGCGCTGGCCGCGGAGAGGACCCAGGTCGACCTGCTGGCGCGCCGCCTGGAAGCCAGCGTGCAACTGGTGGTGAACCTTGGCGGCGGCTGGGATACCTCGCAACTGCCGACCAGGCAGGACGTGATCAAATCCGCCACCGCGCCGGCGCCGAAGACGGCCGCGGCGCCCGCGAAGACGCAGTAGCCGCATGTGCAGGTCTCCCCGACCTGCCGATGGTGAAAAAGAAAAGCCGCGATGGATCTCGGGCCGCCGGCCCGATCAGGCGCCTTGCTTGCCGATCATGCCCAACACGGCGTTGATCACCACGGCGGCCATGCCGACCGGGATGGCGATCTTCCAGCCGATGTTCATCAACTGGTCGTAGCGGAAGCGCGGGAAGGTGCCGCGGAACCAGATGAGCAGGTAAATGATCGAGGAAATCTTGAAGAGGAACCAGAACAGGCCGATGACGGCGTGGTTCACCGGCGGCAGCGCGAACAGAACGCCGATGCCGATCAGCGACAGCGCCACCAATGCCATCCAGAAGCGGTGCGGCGGATAGGGCTGCCCCTTGATCAGCGGGATAGTCATCGCGCCGGAACCGATGAACAGCGCCACGGGGAACATTACGTTGAACGGGATACCGAGCCACGCCACGTTCGGGAACGGCCGCAGCCAGCCGCCCAAAAACAGCGTCACGGCAACGCCCGAGACCACCAGCAGGTTGGCATACTCGGCGAGAAAATAGAGCGCCCAGCGGAAGCCGCTGTATTCGGTGTGGAAGCCGGCGACCAACTCCGATTCGGCTTCCGGCAGATCGAACGGCGCGCGATTGGTTTCCGCGGTGGCGGAGACGAGGTAGACCACGAACGGCACGATCATGAATCCGTAGTTGGCGAAGATACCCCACACACCGTGCTCAAGCTGGGCGTGGACGAGGCCCCGCATGCTGAGCGTGCCGCCCACCATCACCGCCGAGAGCAGCGCGAAGGAGAGCGCGACTTCGTAGCTGACCAGTTGCGCCGCGCTGCGCAGCGCGCCGAGCAGGGAATAATGGCTGTTGGAAGCCCAGCCGCCGAGAATGATGCCGAGAATGCCCACCGCGGAAGTGGCCGAGATCACCAGCAGGCCGACGTTGACGTCCGCCACGAACAGGTTGCGCGCGAAGGGCAGCACGGCGAACGCGGTAAGCCCGGTGAAGGTGGAAACCATGGGCGCGAACCAGAAGATGGCGCGGTCGGCTCCGGTGGGGATGATGTCTTCCTTGATCAGCAACTTCACGGCGTCGGCGATGGGCTGCATGAGGCCGTGCGGGCCGACGCGCATCGGCCCCAGGCGCACCTGGAAATCGGCCAGCACCTTGCGCTCGATCAAGGTCAGGTAGCCGGCGATCAGCGGCACCAGCGCGATGATGACCACCGTCAGCACCAGCGGCACGAACAACGGATTGGAGAAGATGGCTTCCATAGTGTCTTTACCGCAACAGCGAGGCCTGGGCCAGCCGCAGGAACGGCTCCGGGTAAATGCCGATGGCGAGCGTGAAGAAGCCGGCGGCGCCCAGGGCCAGGCGCAACCCGAAGCTGGCGGCGAGCGGCGTTTTCTCCGCTTCCTCGCGCGTGAACATGCTGCGCACAATCTTGAAGTAGTAATAAATCGCCACCGCCACGTACAGCGTCGCGATGACCGCCAGCGCGTAATGGCGGGTCTGGATCAGCGCCAGGAAGATGTAATACTTGCCCAGGAAGCCGGCGGTGGGCGGAATGCCGGCCAGTGAAAGCAGGAAGATCAGCATCAGCACGGCGTGGCCGGGGCTCTTGTGCATGAGGCCGGCGATATCGTCCAGGTTTTCACCGATGATATTCTTGCGCCGTAGCGCGATGATCACCAGGAAGGCGCCCAGGTTCATGAAAGTGTAGACCAGGATGTAGACTTGGATGCCGGTGATGCCGGTCTCATTGCCGGCGATGAGGCCGAGCAGCATGTAGCCGGCGTGCGAGATCGAGCTGTACGCGAGCAGGCGCTTGATATTGGTCTGGTTGATGGCGGCCAGGTTGCCGATGGTAAGCGTGGCGACGGCCACCACGGCGAGCACCGGCTCCCAGGCTTCGCGCGAGGCCGCCAACGGACCCATGAAGATGCGCACCAGGAAGGCGATGGAGGCGGCTTTGGAAGCCACCGAAAGATAAGCGGTCACCGTGGTGGGCGCGCCTTCGTACGCATCCGGCGCCCACATGTGGAACGGCGCGGCGGAAATCTTGAAGAGCAGGCCGGCGGACGTGGTGGCCATGGCGAGGAAGACGACCGGGTCCCACGCCGGGAGGCCGGCAAGCCGGTTGGCGATGTCGGCGAGCTTGGTGGAACCGGCCAAGCCGTACAGCACCGAGAAGCCGTACACCAGCAGGCCGGTGGAAAACGCGCCGAGCAGAAGGTACTTGATGGCGGCCTCGTTCGAGCGCTTGTCGGTGCGCAGGAAACCGACCATCACGTAGAAGCTGAGCGCCATCAGCTCGAGGCCGATGAAGAGCGTGACGAGGTCGGTGCCGGTGGCCAGGAAATACATGCCGCACTGCGCGAACAGGATCAGGCTGTAGTATTCGCCGTGATGCTCGCCGGCGATTTCCAGGTACTTGTAGGAGACCAGGGCCACGATCAGCGCGGCGACGATGAAGATCCAGTTGAAGAAGATGGCGAAGCCATCCACGGTGACCGCGCCGCCGAAGCCGGAGATCAGGCCGTCGGGTGAGAGGTGAATCTGCTGCCGGTACACGCCGACGGCGGCGAGGATTTCCGCCAGCACGACGCCGATCATCAGCCGCTGCGGGCGCGGGCCGCCGAAGAAGAAATCCTGGAAAGCGTCGAAGATCAGAATGGCGCAGCCGAACAGCGCCAGTTGCACGGCGGGAATGATGGTGAAGTAATCGGTGGAGGTGAAGAACTGGCTGAACGGGTTCACCGGACGCCTCCATTGCGGGCAAGCAGCCTTGGAACAGCCGGTTGACAGGCGAAAGCGCCTGTCCCACATTCCGGCGCGCCGCACGGCTGTAAAGTGGGACAGGCGCTTCCGCCTGTCAACCCTGCTGCCTGCGTGCCCGCAAAGTAGTCCGGCCTCACCCGCGCGACAATCTGGTTCACGGGCGCGCGCAGCACGTCGAAATACGGCTTGGGATAAACGCCGATCCAGATCGCCCAGGCGATCAGCGGCAGGAAGATGGCCACTTCGCGCAGATTCAGATCGCGCAGGCCGAGGTTCTTGCCGTTGGTGACCTGGCCCAGCATGGTGCGCTGGTACAGCCACAGCAGGTACGCCGCGCCGAGAATGATGCCGCTCACCGCGAACGCGGCCCAGATGCGGTTGGCTTCGAACGCGCCCTGCAGGATGGTGAATTCGCCGACGAACCCGTTGAGCAGCGGCAGGCCGGCGGAGCTGAGCATGGCGATGGCGAAGATGGTGGCGAAGCGCGGCATCACGTGCGCCAGGCCGCCGTACTCCTTGATTTCGCGCGTGTGCCGCCGCTCGTAGATCACGCCGATCACGAGGAAGAGCATGCCGGTCGAAATGCCGTGGTTGATCTGCTGCAGCACGCTGCCGGCGATGCCGTTCGGGTTCAGCGAGAAAATGCCCAGCGTGCAGAAGCCGAGATGGCTCACCGAAGAGTACGCCACCAGCTTTTTCCAATCCTGCTGCATCAGGCTCACCAGAGCGCCGTAGACGATGCCGATGATGGAGAGCACGGCCAGAATCCGCACGATGGTCTGGTCCACCGACGCCTGCGGCAGCAGCGGCAGCGAAAAGCGGAGGAAGCCGTAGGTGCCCATCTTCAGCAACACCGCGGCCAGGATCACCGAGCCCGCCGTGGGCGCTTCCACGTGCGCATCCGGCAGCCAGGTGTGGAACGGGAACATCGGCACCTTGATGGCGAAGCCCAGGAAGAATAGCCAGAAAACCCACTGCTGGGAGCCGAATTGCCAGCCCATCGGCAGGGTCGTCTTCATCAGGTCGGCGATTTCGAACGTGTAGAAGCCGAACTGCGCGTGGTGCTGGAAGTAGAGCGTCAGGATGCCGAGCAGCATCAGCACCGAGCCGGCCAGCGTGTAGAGGAAAAACTTGATGGCGGCATAGAGCTTGCGAGGCCCGCCCCAGACGCCGATGATGAAATACATCGGCACCAGCACCAGCTCCCAGAAAACGTAGAACAGGAAGAAATCGAGCGAGATGAAAACGCCGATCATGCCCGTCTGCAGGAGCAGGAACATGGCGTAATACTCTTTGACGCGGTCCTGAATGGCCGACCACGAACACAGCGTGGCGAGGAAGCCCATCAGCGTGGTGAGCATCACCAGCAGCAGGCTGATGCCGTCCATGCCTAAGTGATAGTGCGCGCCCAGCGATGGAATCCAGTCGAAGCGCTCTTCGAACTGGAAGCCCGCCAGACCTCCGTGAAAGCGGAAGACCAGCGGCAGAGATACCAGGAAACCGGCGAGGCTGGCCAGGTTGGCCCAGATGCGGATGGCGTTCTTACTCGAGCCGGGCAGGAAGAGTAACACGGCGAGGCCGGCCAGCGGAGTAAGTAATACGATGCTGAGTAAGTGCTGGTCCATAAGTTACCTCGCGACGTAATACCCCAGAAAAGCCAGCACGCCGACCACGACGAACAGCGCGTAAGTCTGCACGCGGCCGCTTTCAAGGAGGCAGGCCGGGTAAGAAAGGAACTTGACGAAGAACGACGTGAAGCGCACCGCGCCATCCACGATCCAGGTGTCCCACCACATGGAAAGCGTGGCGCTGGCTCGCGTGAGCCAGCCTGCGCCGTTGACGCCGCCATCCACAACCCTGCGGTCGAACTCGGCCATCGCGCTGCCGCCGCCCTTGCCCAGGCCGTTGACGAAGAGCAGATCGTACAGCTCATCCACGTACCACTTGTTGTAGAGCACGGTGTAGAGCGGGCGGACGCTTTGGTAAATCCTCTCCGGAAGAGAGGGCCGCTTGACATAGAAGTAATACCCGAGCGAAATGCCGCCCGCGGCGACGGCCACGGAGAGAATCATGAGCGACCATTCGGTGGATGCGGGATGCTCGGTTTCGGCGCCGGCGAGCTGAAACATCGGGTTCAGCCAGCGCGGGAACAGGCGGAAGGCATCGCCGAACACCGTCCACAGCTTCGGCACGGCAAGCCATCCGGCGAGCACGCTGCCCGCGGCCAGCGCGACCAGCGGCAGCGTCATCACTTTCGGCGATTCGTGCACGTGCGCGGCAACTTCCGGCTTCACGCGCGACGCGCCGTAGAACGTCATGCTCATCAGCCGCCACATGTAGAACGCCGTCATCGCCGCCGTCACCACGCCTACCAGCCACAGCACGGTGGAACCTTTGGGCGAGCTGAACGCCTGCCACAGAATCTCATCCTTCGAGAAGAAACCGGCGAAGCCGGGAACGCCGGCGATGGCCAACGAAGCCGCCAGCATGGTCCAGTGCGTCACCGGGATCTTATTCTTCAGGCCGCCCATATAGCGCATGTCCTGTTCGCCGCTGACGGCGTGGATCACCGAGCCCGAGCCGAGGAAGAGCAGCGCCTTGAAGAACGCGTGGGTGAACAGGTGGAAGATGGCCACCCAGTACGCGCCCACGCCGAGCGCGAGGAACATGTAGCCGAGCTGGCTGACGGTCGAATACGCCAGCACGCGCTTGATATCGTTCTGCACCAGCGCGATGGTGGCGGCAAGAATCGCCGTGAAGGCGCCGATCGCGGCAACCCAGGTGGACGCCACCGGCGTCAGCTCATAGAGCGCCGAAGAGCGCGCCACCATGTAGACGCCCGCGGTGACCATGGTAGCCGCGTGGATCAAGGCCGAAACCGGGGTGGGGCCTTCCATGGCGTCCGGCAGCCAGATGTACAGCGGGACCTGCGCCGATTTCCCGGTGGCGCCGAAAAACATCAGCAGCGCCATCGCGGTCAGCACGCCGTAACCGGCTTCGACGGGGAACTGGCCGCTGCGCAACGCGGCGTTGACGTCGGTGAAGCGGACCGTGCCGAGCAGCGAGAGCATCAGCAGCATGCCGAGCACGAAGCCGGCATCGCCCACGCGGTTGACGACGAATGCCTTCTTGCCCGCATCGGCCGCCGATTTCTTGTGGAAGTAAAAGCCGATCAGCAGGTAGCTGCACAACCCCACGCCTTCCCAGCCGACGAAAAGCAGCGTGTAGTTGTTGGCCAGCACCAGCATCAGCATGAAAAACACGAACAGATTCAGATATCCGAAAAAACGATAAAAGCCGTTGTCGTGCGCCATGTAGCCCGTGGCGTAAACATGGATCAGGAAGCCGACGCCGGTGACGACCAGGATCATCACCGAGCTAAGCGGGTCGAGCAGGAATCCCCAATCCACCTGGAAGGTGGCCATGTGGCCGTTGGCCATGTGGAAGGGCATGGCGGCGATCCAGGTGAACTGCCTCACTTCGTAGACGCGGTTCGACAGGTGCGCGAGCTGCCACACCGCGCCGATGGAAAAGATGAACGAGACCAGCACCATGCCGGGGCAGATGATGCGGATGAGATTCTGCAGCGGGCCGGGATGAGGATGCGCGTGGGCTGCGTGCGCGTCGTGCGCCTCCGCGGCGTGCCCATGCTCGGGATCGGGTTCGACGCCGGGCGCCACGGCGACCTCCGAGGGCGGCTGCGGATCGAGCATCTTGCCGACCAGCAGCATCAGCACCGCCCCGGCGAGCGGGAACAGCGGAATCATCCAGATG
>Ga0335078_10005612_pt1 | contig 18552 bp, 20 predicted proteins | sample Lox_Sample_32_FD_206711 | JGI IMG/M metagenome (GOLD analysis project Ga0335078, IMG submission 206711) | Soil microbial communities from Loxahatchee National Wildlife Refuge, Florida, United States - Lox_Sample_3.2 | ecosystem: Environmental > Terrestrial > Soil > Wetlands | place: USA... | reverse complement strand
TACGATCGAGCAGGCGGCGCGGCTCGCCGCCCGCACGTCCGGCGACAGCACCGTGGCTTACGCCATAGCCTTCGCGCACGCCATCGAGGCGGCGCTGAATGTGGAGGCGCCGCCGCGCGCCCGCTATCTGCGCGCGCTGATGGCGGAGCTTGAACGGCTCGCGAACCACTTCGGCGATATCGGCGCCATCTGTAATGACGCGTCATTCGCGCTGATGCACGCGCATTGCGCTGTCTTGCGCGAACTGGCGTTGCGCGCGGCACACCGCGCATTCGGTCATCGCCTGATGATGGATCGCGCGGTTCCCGGCGGCGCCGCCGCCGATTTAACAGCCGACGGCGAGAACGGCATTCGCGAGATGTTGCAACAGATTGCGCGGCGGTTTCCGCGCCTGATCGAGCTCTACGACAACACAGCCTCGCTGCAAGACCGCACGGCCGCGACCGGCATTTTGCGCGCCGATCTTGCCCGGCAGTTCGGCGCTCCCGGCTATGTCGGACGCGCCAGCGGACGCAATTTCGATGCACGCAAAACGCCTGGCTACGCGCCCTACGATCAACTCGCCTTCACCGTCCCAGTGCTGACCGCGGGCGACGTCAATGCGCGGGTGTGGATCCGCATCCGCGAAGTCGAGCAAAGTGTCGCGCTGATCGAACAAATCCTCGAGCGGCTGCCGGACGGTCCGATTGCCGTTACGCTCGACGGGACCAATGCAAACGGCGAAGGCCTGGGTCTGGCCGAGAGCTTCCGCGGCGACGTGCTGGCTTGGGTGCGTCTCAAGGGGGCGCGCATTGCGCGCTGCCACCTGCGCGATCCGTCGTGGTTCCAGTGGCCGCTACTGGAAGCGGCGATCGAGGGCAACATCGTCGCCGATTTCCCGCTCTGCAACAAATCGTTCAACTGCTCGTATTCGGGGCACGATCTGTAATGCGCAGAACGCTTTTCGAGAGCCTCACACATGGCCCGCTGACGGAAGCGCCGCCGCCGGCCGACGATGCCGCGCTCGCCGAGCTGGCGGCGCGCGTCGACCGTGCGGCGCGGCGCCGGCTCGGCCGCAGCCTCGCCATCCGCCAGGTCGATGCCGGCTCCTGCAACGGCTGCGAGCTGGAAATCCACGCCCTCAACAATGCGTTCTACGATCTGGAGCGTTTCGGGCTGCACTTCGTCGCCTCGCCGCGCCACGCCGACGTGCTCCTGGTCACCGGCCCGGTCACGCGTAACATGCGTGAGGCGCTCGAGCGGACCTACCGCTCGACGCCCGATCCAAAATGGGTGGTCGCGGTCGGAAGTTGCGCCGCCGACGGCGGCATTTTCGCCGGCAGCTACGCCGTCGTGGGTGGCGTCAATGCCGTCGTTCCGGTCGATTTGCACATCGCCGGCTGCCCGCCGACGCCGCTGCAATTGCTGAGCGGCCTCATCGGCCTGCTCGAGGTGCAGCCATAATTCGTTAACCGCTCGTTAGGGTTAACGGTCTATTGCTGACCGACCCTGCGGCACGGGCGCTGCAGCGATCTGGCAGCTAACCGGCAGCGATCGAGATGCGTTCGACCCGATCCCGCTTTGCACGCCTTTTCGCCTCAGCCGCGATTATCGGCGCGCTCGGCGTCGCGGCGGCGGGATGCCAGACCACGCAAAGCACCGACGCCACCGGGTCGCTGGCGCTTGCGTCCACGCCTCACTCGGATGCCGATTGGCAGCGGGAGATCGCAGTCTACGGCCCGCAATACCGCGCCAATCCGTCCGACATCGATATCGCGCTGCGCTACGCGCAAGCGCTGCGCGCAACCGGGCAGAGCGCGCAAGCGGCCGCCATCCTCGAAGAATTGTCGATGCGAAATCCGAGCAACAAAATCGTGCTCGGCGAATACGGGCGCGCGCTCGCCGACACCGGCCAATACGAGCAGGCGCTATCGGTGCTCGATCGCGCACACACGCCCGACCAGCCGGACTGGCGCATCCTCTCCGCGCAGGGCGCCGTGCTCGACCAGATGGGACGGCACCAGGAGGCGCAACGCCACTATCTCACCGCACTCAAGATCGTGCCCAACGAGCCTTCGGTGCTTTCCAATCTCGGACTGTCCTACGCGCTTTCGAAAGACCTCAAGGACGCCGAGTCCACTTTGCGGCTTGCCGTCGCGCAGAAATCGGCCGATCCGCGGGTGCGTCAAAATCTTGCGCTGGTGGTCGGCCTCGAGGGCCGTTTCGCCGAGGCCGAACAGATCGCGGGCGCCGATCTGCCGCCCGATCAGGCGGCCGCGAACGTCGCCTATCTGCGGCAGATGCTCGCGCGCAAGGACATCAATGCGCCGCTGGCCAGCCGGGCGTCGCATTTCGACGCCGGCTCGAGCTGATCTCATGCGGTCCAGATTCCCGCCTTCGCGGCAATGAGCGCGGCAGGACCTACTGCAACGCCAAGACGCGGATTGCGGCCGGGCCGAGAATAACGACGAACAGCACCGGCAGAAAGAAGACGATCATCGGCACGGTGAGCTTCGGCGGCAGGCCCGCGGCTTTCTTCTCGGCCTCCGCCATGCGCATGTCGCGATTTTCCTGCGCCAGAACGCGCAACGTCGTGGCGAGCGGCGTGCCATAGCGTTCCGACTGCTGCAACGCCAGGCAGACCGCCTTGACCCCTTCGAGGCCGGTGCGCTGCGCCAGATTCTCGTAGGCCTGGCGGCGATCCGGCAGATACGACAATTCCGCCGTGGTCAAAGTGAATTCCTCGGCGAGCGCCACCGACTGCGTACCGACCTCCTCGCTCACTTTGCGGAACGCCGTCTCGATCGACATGCCGGATTCGACGCAGATCAACAGCAGATCGAGCGCATCCGGAAATGCGCGCTTGATCGATGTCTGCCGGCGCTGAATCTTGTTCTTGAGGAACAAATTCGGGCTATGCATGCCGAAATAGGCACAGCCGATGCAGATGGCGATCTTGAACATCGGCGGATAGTCGAGATCGAGCACGATAAAAATATAAAACAGCGAGGCCAGCAGCATGACAACCGGCATCGTCATGCGGAAGAACAGATAGGTGACGTAAGGCGCCTGGCCGCGATAGCCGGCCTGCATCAGCATGGCGCGGGCCTCTTCCTGGCCGACCCACTTCGACAGATTGAAGTTGTCGACCGCGCGTTTCATGTACATTTTCGGCGATTGCCGCAACGCCACTTTGCTGCTTTGCGCCAGCCGCTCGCGCTCGCGTTGCCGGATCTTGTCGCGCTCGAGGGCGACTGCTTTCATGCGCTTCGACAAGTTGTCCGTGCTCAGAAGCGGCATCGCCAAGGTGAGCACCGTCGCGCCCGCCGCGACCGCGGCGAACATCATGACCAGGGTCTGCGAATCGAGATGTTGGGTGACGAAGGAGATCATGACCGCGTCGTCCTAGAAATCGAAATTGATCATCTTGCGCATCACCAGCACGCCGCACAGCATCCAGGCGGCGGAGCAGGCCAGCATCACGCGGCCGAGCGGATCGGTCCACAGCAGGTCGATATAAGACGGGCTCGTGATCCACACGAGCGTCATGACAGCGATCGGCAAGGCCCCGATGATGGCGGCGGAAGCCTTGGCTTCTTGCGACATGGCCTGGATCTTTGCTTTCATCTTCTTGCGGTCGCGCAGCACCCGCGACAGATTGCCGAGCGCCTCCGAGAGATTGCCGCCGGCGCGCTGCTGGATCGAAACCACGATGCCGAAGAAATTGGCCTCCGGGACCCGCATGTTTTCATAGAGTTTCAAAGCGGCTTCGCCGATCGGCATGCCGATGGTTTGCGTCTCGATGACGGCGCGGAACTCGCTGCGCACCGGCTCCTCGGCGTCGGTCGCGATCAGTTTGAGGCTGTCGAGCAGCGGCAATCCGGCCTTGATGCCGCGAACGATGACGTCGACGGCGTCGGGAAAGGTCGCAAGAAATTTCGCCTCGCGCCGCTTCTTCAGGAAGGACAGGGCCCAAAACGGCAAGCCGAAGCCGGCGGCAAAGCCGAAGCCGAGCGCCGGTATCAGTCCTCTCTCCAGCACGAACATGACGACGAACGCGGTGACCCCGAGCGCGCCTGCCGTAATCATGAAACGCCGTTTCGACCACGACAGCCCCGCTTGCCGCAGACGTTCGGTCAGCGGCGGGCGCGTTGCCCTTCTTCGCCGCTCCTCGATTTCCTTTAGCGTACCTTCGACCTGTTCGCGCCGTGATTTGCTCGCGGCGCGCGCGGGCCGCGCCGCGATCGGCTCGGCGCGCGCGACGCTTGCCATGCGGCGCTCCGCTTTCTTCTCTCCGGAGAGGTAGGGATAGACAAAGACCCAGGCCACGCCGCCGATGGCGATCGCTACCAGAAAGAACACGCCGAAGGCGCCCATGACTCACTCCGCAGATTCACTCTGCACGCCAGGCCAGCGCTCGAACCGCGCTCAGGCGTTGGCTGCATCATTGACGGCCTCCGCCGCATCGAGCGCAGCCGCAAGACGCGCCTCGTCGCCGTAGTAACGGGCGCGTTCCCAGAATTTCGGACGGCCGATACCGGTCGAGTGATGCCGGCCGATAAGATTGCCGTTGGCGTCCTCGCCCAGGATGTCGTACAGAAAAACATCCTGGGTGATGATGACGTCGCCTTCCAGACCCATCACTTCGGTGATGTGGGTGATGCGGCGCGAGCCGTCGCGCAACCGGGCCGCCTGAACGACGACATCGACTGAGGCGCAGATCATCTCACGGATGGTGCGCGACGGCAGCGCATAGCCGCCCATCGTGATCATCGATTCGAGCCGGGACAGCGCCTCGCGCGGCGAATTGGCGTGCAGCGTGCCCATCGAGCCATCGTGGCCGGTGTTCATCGCCTGCAACAGGTCGAATGCTTCCGGGCCGCGCACTTCGCCGACGATGATGCGCTCGGGCCGCATACGCAAGCAGTTCTTCACCAGATCGCGCATCGTGATCTGGCCTTCGCCTTCGAGGTTCGGCGGCCGCGTTTCCAGCCGCACCACGTGCGGCTGCTGCAACTGCAGCTCGGCTGCGTCCTCGCAAGTGATAATGCGCTCGTCATTCTCGATGTATCGGGTCAGGCAGTTGAGCAATGTCGTCTTGCCCGAGCCTGTTCCGCCCGAGATCAGCACATTGGCGCGGCAGCGGCCGACGATCTTCAGGATTTCGGCGCCCTCCGGCGAGATCGAGCCGAATCTGACCAGCTGTTCGAGCGTCAGCTTGTCCTTCTTGAACTTGCGGATCGTCAGTGCGGGCCCGTCGATCGCCAGCGGCGGGACAATGGCATTGACGCGCGAGCCGTCGGGCAAGCGCGCGTCGCAGATCGGCGACGATTCGTCGACACGGCGGCCGACCTGGCTGACGATGCGCTGGCAGATGTTCAAAAGCTGCTGGTTGTCGCGAAAGCGAATTCCTGTCTTCTGAATCTTGCCGGCGACTTCGATGTACACCGTACCGGAACCATTGACCATGATGTCGGCGATCTCGTCGCGCGCCAACAGCGGTTCGAGCGGGCCATAGCCGAGGACGTCGTTGCAGATATCGTCGAGCAGATCCTCCTGCTCGGAGATCGACATCACGATGTTTTTGATCGCGATGATTTCGTTGACGATATCGCGGATTTCCTCGCGCGCCGATTCGGCGTCGAGCTTGGCAAGCTGGGCGAGGTCGATCGCCTCGATCAGGGCGCCGAAAATCGTGCCTTTGACTTCGTAATAGGACTCCGACCGGCGCGAATCGACCGCCGAGGGCACCTGCTGCTGCGGCGCGTTGGGCGGCCCGCCGACATTCGGTTTGCCGGACGGCGCGCCGATGATGGGCGCACCGAGGCCGGCTGAGGGGAACGGCTTGCGGCCGGCCTCCGACCCCGTGCCGGCGGGGGGCGGCGGCGCGGCGGCCGGCGCCGCAGGAGGGCGCGGTGCCGCCGCGGGCCGCTGCTCGGCGGCCGGCGCACTATCGGAACTGGAACGCTTGCCAAACACTTACGCGACTCCGGACTCTTACCCCAACAGCTTTTCCAACAGCGGCGACAACAGACTCGAACGTTGCTTTTTCGGCTCCGACCGGCCGGTCAGATTTTGCGCCATAAGCCTGAACATTTCCGCGGTGCGGTGCCCCGACGAGACTTCGGCGATCATTTGCCCGTTGTTGGCCGCGGCGCCGAATACCTGCGGCTCGAATGGAATGATCGTCATCGGCTCGTCGTCCAGCGCCTTGGCGAAGTCGGCGGCTTTGATCTCGGGACGCTTGGGAACGCCGACCTGGTTGAGGCAGTAGCGCGGATGATGATCGTTCGGCCGCGCCGTCTTGAGGAAATCGTGGATATTTTTGGTGTTACGCAGATTGGCGAGATCCGGCGCGGCCACGATCAGGACGTCGTCGGCGCCGACCAAGGTTTGCTTGGTCCATCCCGTCCACTGATGCGGCACGTCGAGCACGACACAGGGCACCGTGGCGCGCAGCGAATCGAAAATGGCTTCGAAGGCATCGGCGCCGAAGTCATAGACTCGATCGAGCGTCGCCGGCGCAGCCAGCAAATTCAAATGTTCGGCGCACTTGGCGAGCAGGCGATCGACGAAAGCGGTATCGATGCGATCGGGCGAGAACACCGCTTCGGCGATGCCCTGCGGCGGATCTTGATTGAAATCGAGGCCGGCCGTGCCGAACGCGAGATCGAGATCGGTTACGACCGCATCGAGCTTAAGATCGTGCGCGATCGAGAAACTGATATTGTGGGCGATAGTTGAGGCGCCGACGCCGCCTTTCGCGCCGACTACCGCAATGATGCGGCCGACCGGCTTGGCGTCCGGCGCCGAAAACAAGCCGCAGACTGCGCGCACGATCTGCAAGACGTTGACCGGCGAAATCAGATAATCGCTGACGCCGCGCCGCACCAGTTCGCGGTAGAGCATGACGTCGTTCATGCGGCCGATGACCATCACTCGCGTGCCGGCGTCGCAATAATTGGCGAGCTGATCGAGCCCGGCGAGGATATCGTCGCTGCGATTTTCTGATTCGAGAATGATGACGTTCGGCGTCGGCGCGTTTTGATAAGCTTCGACCGCCGCCGTCAGACCGCCCATTTGAATGCGCAAATGCGCTTTGGCCATGCGCCGGTCTTCGCCGGCCGCCTGGATGGCGGCCGCGGTGTCGACGTTTTCGCAGAAAGCCTGCACCGATACGCGGGGCGCCGGAGCGATATGCTCGTCGCGGGCCCCGAAGTCGGCGGCATTGAGCTCTTCCCGAACGGCTTGATTAGGCTGCTTCATAGGGATTGGGATTACTCGTCACGTTACTTGCCAACGTCGGTGAGCGTCGCCTGGTTGGCCGGTTCCTCGGTCGCCGGGTTTTGGCCGGCGGTATATTTCTGAATGACCGTGGTGCGCCGCATCGTGTAGGCCGGCGTTTCGCTGCGCGGCTGTATCAGGTCGGACGGGTCGGCAACCTCGGCTGCAAGATTGCGCTGCGTAGCGCAGCCGTAGTTCCAGGGCGGCTGATTTTCGAAATAATCGCGGTTGAAGCTTGGGCCGATATCATGGGGCCACAGGCCGCAAGGCCCCGCCTGCGCGACGATCTTCGGATAGCTGACGCGAACCGGCGGCAAATTCAGGCCGATCGCTTGATAGGTCTGCACGGCGATGCTCTGCGGCGGCAAGCCGGCTGCGGACAAGATCGATACGATCTCGCGCATCGCATCGGCAGCGGCCTGTTCGTTGCTGCTGCCCACCGGTCGTTCGACCACGATGCCTCCGGTCGCCGCACGCTTCCATCCCAAGCCAAAGGCCAGGACCTGCGCACGTTGCGTCGGATTAAGCTCACCGCGGTTGGAGCCGATGAGCAGTTGCAATGTGCGCTTGCTTTCCTGCAGCGTGATCGGATGCCGCAGCCGGTAGTCGGTCGGCACCTCGGGAGCGGCGGTGGTGGCCTGCTGATCGGTATTGCACGCGCCGACAAACAACGCGCACGCGGCAGCGGCGGCAGCGCGCAGCATGATGCCGGCGGCGGAGCGGCGGCCGGCGGTCGGCGCGTGTACGGTCTGCATCGTGGTCTCCTGCGGCCGCATCAGTCGAGGATGAAGCCGTACTTGCCGTGATAAGTATCGGCCGGCGCGGGATTGCCGACTCCGTAGATTCGGTTCAATCGGCCGAGCAAAATGGTCTCGGGATCGCTTGGATCGGCGAAGCCGTCATCGGGCCGCGACAGGTCCTTCTCGGCGACCGCGCGCACCACGTAGGGCGTCACCAGCACCATCAGCTCGGTTTGCTGGTTGACGTAATCGCGGCTCTTGAACAGCGGACCGAGAATCGGAAGCTCGGCCAAGCCGGGCAGTCCGTTGATATTTTGCCTGGTCAAATTCTGGATCATGCCGGCCATTGCCAGCGAGCCGCCGGACGGAATCTCCAGCGTCGTCTCGGCACGGCGCGTGCGAATCGACGGGATGGTCGCGGTGAGGTTGCTGCCGGGTTCGGCGATCGTCAGCGAATTTTCCGGAGACAGATCCGACACCTCGGTCATGACCTTGAGGCTGATGCGGCCTTCGCTGAGCACCACCGGGGTGAAATTGAGAGTGACGCCGAATTTCTTGAAAGTGATCGAGGGCTGGCAGCTCTGCACGCTGCTGCCGCTGACCGCCGCCGAACAGCTGTAGCCGTTGAGGACCGGAAACTCGCCGCCGGCGACGAAGGTCGCGGCCTCACCGGAGATCGCCGTCAGGTTCGGTTCGGCAAGCGTATGGATGACGCCGGCCTGTTCCATGGCCTGCAGCGTCGCGCTGACCGACTTGAAGGTCCCGGTGATGGCCGAGTCGGTGAGCGGCTGGCCATAGGCGGTGAACGGATTGGTGTTGTTGAAATTGACCACGGCGGTGCCGTAGTTGAGTGACCCGGAAAGATTGATGCCGAGTTGCTTGATGACGTCGCGCTCGACTTCGGCGACGACAACCTTCAGCATGATCTCGTCGCGGCCACGAACGACGATGGCGTTGACGATCTTGCCCGCCGGAACGTCCTTGCTGCCGGCGCCGAGCAGCCCGCCGACGATATCGTAGGCCTGCTGCGCCTCCTGAGGGCTCGATACGCTGCCTGACAAGATGATGCCGTCGCCGATACCGCGAACCGTAACGTCGCAATCCGGCAGAACCTGATGGATCGCCTGGCGAATGCCGTCGAGATCGCGCGTGACGGCAACATCGAAGCCGGCGATCTGCTTGCCTTCGGCGTCGAAGAAATACACGTTGGTCTGACCGACCGTGTTGCCGATGATGAAGGCGCGGCGCGAGGAGCGCACCACGGCATTGGCGATCTTCGGATCGGCGACCAGCACGTCCTTGATGTCGCGAGGCAGGTCGATGACGACCGATTTGCTGATTCCGAGGTCCACCGGTTGCGATTGATAGTCGCTGGCGGCGACATGGATCTCCTGCGTCGGGGGGGTGTTGAACACCACATTGCCGGCCAGCGCCGGAGGAACGGCGCATGCGGCGACGATGAGGGCCGCGAGAGCCGCCGCAGTTCGGATCGATGTCGCTCCCGTCATGTCGATTTCTCTCCGCGCGCTCAACGCCCGGTTCCCGCGGCGCTCACGCCGAAACGAATGGTATTGATGGAACGGTCGCGTCTGTTGTCGTCGTCGTCGCCCTGCGGGGAGGACGACGCGGAATCGAGGATGCTGCGCAACGTCAGCGAGACGGTGCCGATCTGGTGCGATTGCTCGAGGGTCTCCGCCTGCGCTTGCGTCAATTCGAGCGTCGCGGTCTTGCCAAGAGCGACCTTGGTATCGCCCTTTTCGTCGATGGCCTGATCCACCGCGAGCACCCGCACGTTGCGCAGGATGGTGTCGCTGGTGACTTTCTCGTCTCCGGAGGCGCCGGATTTGTCCCGGCGCGTCAGCACCACGTCGACGCGATCGTCGGGCAAGATGAAGCCGCCGGCGCTGGACACCGGCGAAATGTCGACGGCGACCGCACGCATGCCTTTCGGCAGGATGGCAGCCATGAAGCCGGACCCCTTTGCATTCACGACATAAGGCTCGCGAATCGGGTCGCCGGCGACCATCGCGACGCGAACGATGGCGCCGACGAAGTCCTTGATGGCGTCCGGCCGCTCCGCCTTCCTGATGAAGTTGGCGTTGGCCGCATCCTTCGGCCAAGTCTGCCAGCCGATGTCCTGATTCTGGATCACTTGTCCCCGCGACAGATCCGACTTGGCGACCAGCACCTCGACCGTTTCGAGCGGTGGCGCGGCGGCCACCGGCGGCGGTGGCGGCGGCGGCTTCCTGCCGGCGGCCAAATACGCGGCGATGCCGCCGGCGGCGACAGCGACACCGAGTACGACAAGACGCGCGGCTTTCATTACGCTTCACTTTCCACCGGATGGCGGCGCCCGAACCGGCCATCTGCCCTTGGATTTCAGCAGCTAAACGTCAAAGCATGGTTAATGAGCGGTATCCAAATCGCGTTAATGTTGCGTTGACGCGCGCTCATGCGCGCAACGGCGCGCCATGCAACGACTGCAAACGTCGGCTTAGAGGCCGGCCGCCGTCATCCATTCCGTCTGCGGATAGACGAGCAACGCAGCCGCGGCGAGCGCCACGCCATAGGGCACTCCGGCGCCCTGGCAATGCAGCCGCTCCGCCCATTCCCGCCCCGCGAGGAGACGCGGCAGCGGCACGGTACGAAATTGCACAATCAACAAAGTCAGCGCCCCGCCGAGCAGCGACGCATAAACGAGATAATCAAATAGGCTCGTGAAGCCTAACCACAAGGCCGTCGCCGCCGCGAGCTTGGCGTCGCCGCCGCCAATCCAGCCGCAGGCAAAGCAGGCGAACGCCACGACAAGCACCGCAAGCGCCGCGCCGACATGCGAAAGCACATCAGCGCCGCTCATGCCGCTAAGCAGGGCAAGAAGGGCAAAACCGGCGATCAGGATCAGGGAGACGCGATTGGCGATCGTCATCGTCAACAGGTCGCTCGACGCGGCAAAGGCCATCGTCGCCGGAAATAGCGTAAGCTTGACCGCTTCCATCAGCATGGCTTCGCCGTCAATATCGTCTCGTTCACCGAACCAGGCAGAACCGAACGAATTTCCCGCTGAAGCATCGCGGCGTCCACGTGCTCCAGCGGCCGGAAAGCGAAAAGGCCCCGGTACCCGCCCGGAGCCCTCTCGTAGCATTAAGCCAGAACGACGCTTACTTGAGGGCGCTGGAAACGCTGCTGAACGTGGTGTTCAACTTGGTGCCGAGGCCCTGGACGACGGCGATGATCGCAACCGAGATGCCGGCGGCGATGAGACCGTATTCGATGGCCGTCGCACCCGACTCGTCCTTCGCGAAACGAGAGAAAAGGGTCTTCATGAGTTGGCTCCTTAAGATCCACACGTGGCTGTCTGAGCTGACCCAACGGCCTTTTTGGCACCGTTTGGATCGTGCTGGACCCTATCGGGGATAAATTTCGACGGGGTTAAATCGATCCGCGAAACCCGCGAACGATGGGGCTTTCCGCGGCTTAGTTAACAGTGACTTGCGGCAATCACTGAAATCATACCGGTGAATGATCGCGCTTGGGCGCAATCCGGCCTTGCTGGTTTACGATTGGTATACCGCGGCGCTGCAGCGAGGCGCCGCGTCGGCGCGATCGACGCGGCTTGCACCAAACACGGATCAGCTCGTCTGCGGCCGCAATTCTGCGGCGCGCAGGATTCACGGCGTTTTAATGCGCATCTCCGATACCAATGAACACCAACAACCGGCGGGCAAAACCGCCTGGGCATCACCGCATGACGCAAGAATTGCTGTCGTTCTTCATCAGTTTCGGCCAGACTTTTTTGAAGAACATTCCAATTTCGCTGGCGCTTGCCGCGGCCTTTACGATCCTCACCTGGTTCTGGGCTTGCAATCCCGGCCAGGCGTGGTGGCACAAACGCGATCTCGTCACCGACCTGTGCTACTGGTTCTTCATCCCGATCATCACGCGCTATTTGCGCATCGGCATGCTGATTATCGGCGCCGCGGTGCTGTTCGGGATCACGACGGCGGATGGCCTGGTTGCCTTCTACGACAATGGCCACGGTCCGCTTGCCGCGCTGCCGCTGGCGGCGCAGATGGCGATCTTCCTGATCGGCGAGGACATCATCTTGTACTGGACGCACCGGCTGTTCCACGGTCAGCGCATGTGGCGCTACCACGCGGTGCATCACTCGTCGGAGCAGCTGGAGTGGATTTCGGCGGCGCGGTTTCATCCGGTCAATCTGTTTCTCGGCAGCGTTGCCGCCGACGTTGTCATGCTGCTGATCGGCATCTCGCCGAACGTGCTGGTCGTGCTCGGCCCGCTGACCATTGCCCATTCGGCTTTCGTCCACGCCAATCTCGATTGGACGCTGGGCCCGTTCAAATACGTGATCGCCAGCCCGGTGTTCCACCGCTGGCATCACACCGCGGCCGATCGTGGCGGCGAGAAGAACTTTGCCGCGACGTTCCCGATCCTGGACGTGATATTCGGCACCTTCTATATGCCGGCCGGCCAATTGCCCGACAATTACGGGATCGGCGAGCGCGAATATCCGACGAGTTTCCCGGCGCAGCTGGTGCGTCCGTTCACGCAATAACGGCGCGTCCTGCCGCAAGCTTTCGGCCCGATCGTCCATCATCGTTAAGCAAGCGTCACCGCCGCGGCTTGCTCGGCAAGCCGCCCCTATCAGTCGGCGCCGATTCGCACTTCTTTCACGAATTTGCGGTCAAGTGGATCGCCGGTGGACGGCCTTTGTAAGTCGAATTCCGCGTAGCGTTCCGGAGCGTATCGATGACGGCGTTTTGCGTGCGAGGCCACAAGGCCCAAAGCGCGCTGCATTGGCTGCTGGCAGCCGTGGTTTTCGCCGCCATCGCCCCGCAGGCGGTCGCCGACGAGCCGATCTCGGTTCACCTCGACCAGGCCAGGATCCTGAAGCTTCCCGACCGCGCAGCTACGGTGGTGATCGGCGACCCGCTCATTGCCGACCTGTCGATCCAGCCCGGCGGACTGGCGGTCGTCACCGGCAAGGCCTACGGCGAGACCAATGTCGTGGTTCTCGACAAAAGCAGCGCCGTGCTGATGGAAAAGACCATCGAGGTCAAAGGTCCCGACGAACCGCTGGTCGTGGTCTATCGCGGCCCGACCCGCCAGACCTACAGCTGCACGCCCGATTGCTCGCCACGCGCCACGCTGGGCGACACCAGCAAGGAAGACATCGACAAGGACAGCCAGATCCCGACCGATTATTTCGGCCGCACCCTCGCCCAGAGCGTCACCCGCAGCACTCAGGCTTTGGCGGCCGGTGCTGCCCACTGAGACGGCGTCGCGACCGCAAGGTTAGCGGCGGCTTAAGCGCCGCCCCGTCAGTCTCGCCGATCGCCACAATAAATCGCCAACGCGCCGTTGGTATCGCTCAACCGATAGGCTTCGCGATATTGCGATCTTCATCGGGTGAGCGCCATGTTGAATCGGACGACATCTCATCGGGCCGAGTTTGTGCGGCTCGTCAAAAGCTTCATTTCACAAACAGCCGCATCGCGGCTGGTGTGCCGTTTCATCAGGCAAAGCGAGGCCACCAGCACGGTCGAATTCGCTCTGGTGGCGGCGCCGTTCATGGCCTCGCTGTTCGCTATTCTGCAAATCGCTCTGGTCTTCTTCGCCGGTCAGGCGCTAGAAACGGCGGCGGCAACGTCGGCGCGTCTGATCTTGACCGGCCAGGCGCAAACCGCCGGTTGGACCGCCGCGCAATTCAAGTCGCAGGTCTGTAACCAGATTCACGGCATTTTCAATTGCAACAACGGCGTCTACGTCGACGTCGAGACCTACCCGTCGTTTGCATCGGTCAATCTCGGCATGCCGGTATCGAACGGCAACTTCAATCCGGCGGCGCTTGGCTACAATCCCGGCGGGCCCGGCGACATCGTGATGCTGCGGCTCTATTACCAATATCCGGTGTTCGTCAATTTGCTCGGCTTCAACCTGAGCAACCTGAACGGCGGCTACGATCTGTTCGCCGCCACGGCGGTCTTCAAAAACGAACCCTACGCGGCGTCTTGAGAGGTCGCGCCATGAGCATTCTCACAAGGATAGAGCGGTGCCGTGCACGATTTGACGGCGACTGCCGCGGCGTCTCGGCCGTCGAATTCGCCATGCTGCTGCCGGTCATGATGACGCTTTATCTCGGCAGCGTCGAGGCTTCGCAAGGCATCGCCACCGACCGCAAGGTCGAATTGACCGCGCACACGCTGGCCGATCTGGCCAGCCAATACACCGACATCACCGATGCCGAGATGGCCAACATCCTCAATGCCGGCTCGGCGATCATCGCGCCCTACGCCGCGGCCAATCTGAAGGAGGTCGTATCCGAGATCGCGATCAATTCCCAAGGCGTCGGCACAGTGGTGTGGAGCGACACGCTCAACGGCACCGCGCTCACGGTCGGACAAACCGTGTCGGTGCCGTCTTCGCTCGCCATGCCGAACACCTATTTGGTGCTGGCTCAGGTCCAGTACAACTACAATCCGACTTACGGTTACGTCTTGACCGGCAGCTTGACGCTCAGCGATCAAAGCTTCGTGCTGCCGCGGGAATCGAGCTCGATCGCGCGCACCGCATCGTGAGCGATGGCGGCCTACTGTGTTTTGATCTCGGGCAAAGGCAGCGCCGTGGTCGATTTGATCTTTTCCATGGCAAACCGCGACGTGACGTTCTTCAGCGGCACCGCCGCGATGAGTTTCTTATAGAAGGCGTCATAGCCGGCGATGTCCGGCACGACGACGCGCAACATGTAATCGACGTCGCCGGCCATCCGGTAAAATTCCATCACTTCCGGCATGGCGGTGACGGTCTTGGCGAAGCGGTCGAGCCAGTCCTGCGAATGATCGCCGGTCTCGATCGAGACAAAGACGCTGATACCGAGACCGATGCGGTCCTGATCGACCAGCGCCACGCGCTTGAGAATGATGCCGTCGGCCTCAAGCCGCTGGATGCGCTTCCAGCACGGCGTCGACGATAATCCCACCCGGGACCCGATCTCGGCGACCGACAAGGCGGCGTTATCCTGCAGTACAGCAAGGATTTTTCGATCTATGGCATCCATTGACGCTAATTTTCCTAAATTCCAACCCCAGAGCAATTTATAGAGAATAATATTCCAAATCAAGTGAACTAGCGGCCGGTACAAAGAAAGCCAGCCCGCGGCCGGGCTGGGACCACAGGCAATGAAAAAAGAAGCGCGGCCTTAACGGGGCGGACAGACTCGGACGAGGTACGGGCGATACGGCGCGAATTCCTCGACCAAGTAGCAATTGCCGTAGCGCGAAAACCCGACGATCGGGTAATAGCGATAATCGTAAGGCAGATAGTCGGCCCGCTGCCAGCCATTGTCGGCTTTGCGGTGGCGCGCCTGGGCTTCACCCGAGGCCGCGACGACGACCGCCAAAGCGAGTGCCGCGGCAACGCCTTTCGAGAGAATCTGCAGCATCCGTCCTCCTTAACGCCTTTCTATTATACGCGCCATTGGGTCTTGGATTTAAGTCGGCAACGCTTTGTCGGTGCGCTCCGCACCATGAGGTCCGCAGCCGTTCTCGGCCAAAAACGCTTCGACCTCAGGCCGCATCGGGGCGCCGGACGAACCGCCGAGCCGCGTGCACTTGATGGCGGCGACCGCGGCGCCGAACCGCATCGCCTCAACTTCGTTTCTGCCTTCCGCCAGCGCCAGCGCAAAGCCGCCGTGAAAAGCGTCGCCGGCGCCGAGCGTATCGACGGCGGCGATCTTGAACACCGGAAGCCGATGCAGCACGCCGTCGTTGAGATAAATGACGTCGTCCGGCCCATTGCTGACGGCGAGAAAGGCGTCGGTCTTGCGCGCCATGCGCTGCAGGCCGACGCCGAGATCGGCAACTCCGGTCGTCTCGCGCAGGCATTCGGAAGAAAAGATGACGTGGGAGGCGATGCCGAACAGCGGATCGTCCTCGATTGTCGGCCGGTCGCCGTCGAGCACGACCGGCCTACCTTGGCTTCGCGCCGCCTCGCAGATCGGCCGCACGAAATCGGGATAGCGATTGTCGGCCAGCACGGCGTCGGCCGCGGCCACGACGGCCTTCGCATCCGTCGGTACGGTCGCGGCGATCCGCTCGTCGCGATAGGTCACGATGGTGCGGTCGCCGCGCGCATTCATGAAAATCGCCGACAGCGCCGTCGATAGCCCGCCGACGCGCTGACAGAAGGCGCAATCGACGTTTTCGCGCTTGAGCGCCCGCAGCACCTGATCGCCATTCGTATCTTCCTCCGCCGGGCCGCCCATCGGGCCGGCGAGTGCGGCACGGCCGCCGAGACGCGCGATCGCCACCGCCGCATTCGCTGCGCAGCCGCCATTGACGATGAAGAATTTGTTGGCCTGCACCTTGCCGTCGGGTCGCGGAAACTCGTCGACACGGAACACCTCGTCGAGCACGATGATGCCGGCGCACAGAATGCGCGGCACGCCGGCGCGCGGCGGAGTGCGGTAAAGCTCGGCGCCTTCAGCGGATGACATCGCAGCCATCCTCGACGAAGCTGCGGATGATGTGATGCGCGATGGCGACCGGCGGCGGCGTGGTCAAGCCTTGCGGATGCTGCCGCTTGAGCATTGCCGCGAGTTCTTCGCGTTCGAACCAGCGCGCATCTTCCAATTCCTCGCGATCGACGACGATCTTGTCGGACAGCGCCTCGGCGTGACAGCCGATCATGATCGAGGACGGGAATGGCCACGGCTGCGACGCGAAATATCTGACGCGGCCGCAGGCGATGCCGACTTCCTCGAGCACTTCGCGCCGCACCGCTTCTTCGAGCGCTTCGCCGGGCTCGGCGAAGCCGGCCAGGCACGACCACATGGTCGGCGCGAAGCGCGGCGAGCGGCCGAGCACGCATCGCTCGCCCGCGATCGCCAGCATGATGACGACCGGATCGGTGCGCGGAAAGTGCTCGCACTTGCACGCCGGACAATCGCGCCGCCAACCGGCCTGCACGACTTTGGTCCCGGCGCCGCAATTCGGACAGAAGCGATGCCGGGCATGCCAGCCGAGCAGCGCCTTGGCCTCGGCAAGCGGCGGCAAATGCTCCCACGCGACCATGCCCTGCACGGCGATCGAGCGCAGATCGGTGATTTTCAGATCGTTGCGTGCCTTCAAAGGTTCGATCGCCTGCGGATCGAGCCCGAAGCCGAAGCGCGGCGCATCGTCCATCAGGCCGAGAAAGACGCTTTCGCGGACGCCGCCGAGCCGGCGCGCTTCGTCCGGCGCGAACAACGGATTGCATTGTGATGCTGCATTTTTCAGCACCACAAGCTCGCCGCCGATGACATAGGCGCCGGCGCGTACATGCTCGGAAAATTTGCTCAACGCCGCATCGTCGCCGCGCCAAGCGGCCACGCGCTCGATCCGGCTCGCGATATAGCCGAGCTGCGGGGGCGGACCGAGATCGGGGCGCGGGGGCACGGTCAAGCGCAGTCGGCCGGCGGCGTCATTCGGCCGCCTCGCGCAGCGGCCGCGGATGGAACGTGTCGTAAAGCTCCGGCCGTTGCCATTGCGGACCGAGCAGGCCTTGCTTGGCGCCGCATGTCACCGACGAGTCGATCTCGTCGCGGGTCGCGCGCAGATAGCGCACACGGTCGAGACTGACGTCGACGACGCTCATGCCGGCGGCGGTGCTCTCGAACAAAATGTCCTCAGGCGAAGCCACCATGGCCAGTCCGCGCTGAGAGTGCTCGAACAGATTCTGCGTCGTAACCACGATTGCCAAGTTTTCGATGGCGCGAGCGAAGATCAGCGTCCGCCAGGTCGTCCACAGCCGGTGCTTCTCGACGCCAGCCGGCATGAAGATCAGCTCGGCGCCGCGCAAGGCCAGCGCGCGGGTCACTTCCGGCATATAGACCTCGCTGCACATCGCAAGCGCTACTTTGCCGTACACGGTATCGAAGACCGGATAATCGCCGCCGGCCACGTATTTGAATTCCCAGGTCTTGCCGCCGGTATAGATCCACGGCCCGTTCGGATGGGTGCGCCGGTAGCGCGCCGGGGCGCGGCCGTCGGGAAAGGCCATGCAGATCAGATTGTAGGCGGCCGCGGCCCTGGCATCGATCGGCTCGATGGTGCCGTAGACCACATGCACGCCGCGCTTGGCGGCGGCGTTGCCGAGCGCCGCAGTCGGGTCGTAAGCCGCCGGCATGCGCCAGGGGCCCGGATAGCTCTCCGGAAAGCAGACGAAATGCGCCCCCTCGTCCGCCGCGCGCTCGACCGTGGCCACCGCATCGGCGACGTTGTTTTCGTCCTGCGGCGGGCGATGCGATATCGGCTGCACCACGGCGATGCGGAAGGTCATGGTCGTGCTCCTTCGCGGCACTGGCGGCATTTTCGCGCTTCTTCAGCTTGCCGCGCGCGTTCTCTGCGAGGAATAGAAGCCGCGCTACGATGGCAGGTCAAGGCACGCATCTTCCCCCTCCAATAAAGGGACAGTCATCGCAAAAAAAAGATGGCCGGGATGAACCCGGCCATCGCGTCGCTCGAATCTCCGCTCCGCTCAGTAGAACGCGTCG
>Ga0335078_10005611_pt1 | contig 18553 bp, 17 predicted proteins | sample Lox_Sample_32_FD_206711 | JGI IMG/M metagenome (GOLD analysis project Ga0335078, IMG submission 206711) | Soil microbial communities from Loxahatchee National Wildlife Refuge, Florida, United States - Lox_Sample_3.2 | ecosystem: Environmental > Terrestrial > Soil > Wetlands | place: USA... | reverse complement strand
GGCGCTGAACTGGCTACGCCAGCACGGCTGGCAAACCCATCCCGACCTGCTATGCCCCGCTCACGCCCACTGATCACCGACCGCGCGCTCGTTTGCGGCTGGTGACAGCTTCCTTACCGACACCCCTGATTACCGGTGAGCGGTCCTGCGGTGTTTCAGGGTGAGTGTGAGAGTGGCGTCGCGAGACCGGGCATGTGGGCAGCCACCGGGTCTGCCCGCTGGCGGCTGTCAAGGAGGGCGACAATTCGCAAGGCGCCATGGCGGGCGTCCCAGGTCCGCGGGCGTACCGCCTACACCAGGCCCGCGGCGCTCAGCATCGCCCAGCCCAGCTCGGGGTGGACGATGTCGCTGTGGGCACCGGACGGCGGGTCGCCGTGGCAGACCACCGCGCTCGCGTCGATGTTAGTGAACTGGCCGCTGGTGAAGGTGTAGCCCTGCCCGGTGTTCTTCAGCGTGACCTGCGCGGCGTTCACGGCCTGGGCCCCGTCGTGGCCGATGGCGCCCCACCGGGACATCGCGTCGTCGGTGAGGCCGGACGCGTCGTCCTGGTCGGCCAGGGAGGCGATGGGATACATGACCCCGAGGGCCGTGTCATGCGAGGAATGACAGGCGAGCAGCGGCCCATCGACCCGTTGCGTCATGCCCTTCAGCGCGCCGGGCTTCCCGGGATCGAACGGCAGCGCGGAGGCGAACGCGAAATGCGAGAAGGCTCCTTCGAGCAGCGTGACCGAACGCACCGGCGACAGCTGGCCGGCTGCCGGGCCGGCCAGGCCGGCCAGCGAGAACGACACGAGGCGCCCCCCGAAGCTGTGCCCGATCAGGTGCACACGCAGGTCCGGAGTACCGCTGGCGAGGTCATTGATCAGCGGGCCGAGGCCCTGCTGCCCGACGATCCCGGCGCGCCGCTTCATCTGCCAGTAGGTGAACTCCTGCAGCGCCGATTTCGCCCCGTTCCACAGGCGGGAGGTGATGGACCCGATTCCCCCGGCGGCGCCCTGGCCGGTATCGGGCGGCGTGATATCCGGGAGGTCGGCGGCACCGCCCTCCGGGAGATCGGCGGCACCCCCGTCATCGGCCCCCGGTGCCGGCCCGCCCGGTCCCGCGGAACCGCCCGCCAGCTGGCCGGACGCCTCGTCAAGAGCGGCCGCGAAGCGGCTCGCGAGCGCCACCGGGTCTTCGTTCAGCATCGACGGCGGCCCGGCGTCCTCGGCCGCGATGGTCTCGGGCTCGGTAGCGCTGAGCGCCCGCATCCGCTCCTGGAACCGGGCCAGCGCCTGCGGGTCGGTGGACTGCTCGTTGAGCAGCGCGGCCAGCTCGCCGAGGATCTGCTGCTGGCCCGGGTCGGGGTAGGCGGCGGTCAGGGCCAGCACCGGCGCGCCGGGCTGCGCGTCGCCGCTGGACGGCTCGGCCAGCCCGGCCGCGCCGCCAGCCGCCGGGGCGGACGGCGGGCTGTCCCAGAGCAGGGAGGGCCAGAACACGCCGATCGTCCCGGTCCGGGCCGTGGAGCCGTGCGGCAGCAGCCGCGGGAGCATGCCGAACCACTGCTGATACAGCTGGCGGGCATGATCGACGCCGGCCCCCCAGCCGTGGCTCATCACGAGCACATCGGTGAGGCCGGCCGCCCTGATCTGATCCAGCAGCGCGGTTCGTGCTGCGGCATCGGTGTTCCCGGCCCGGTCGAACTGGATTTCCCAGTGCGGCCAGCCTGCGATGTCAGCCATGCGATCTCTCCTAGACGGATTGGATGGCGCGCATCAGGTCGACGAGACCATGGCCTTCGAAGTACCGTTCGCGGCCGAGCGACGTCGCCGAGCTGGTGAAGATGTCCTTGATCTGGCCGGGCTGCCCGGCGAATTCGTGGCGAATGGACAGGAACGCCGCGATCGTCCCTGACACGTGCGGCGCGGCCATGCTGGTCCCGCTGTCTTCGACGTAGACAGCCTGGCCGGGGGCCCCGCCCGCGCCGGCCATGGCGCGGCCCGCGGCGCAGGATGTGATGCGCTCGCCGGGAGCGATCAGGTCGGGTTTGGCGCGGCCATCCCCGGTGGGGCCCTTGGAGGAGAAGTACGACACGCCGTAGGTATGCGGCATGTCGCGGTGCGTCGAGCCGACCGTGATCGGCAGCGCCGCGTTTCCCGGGTCGTTGATCGTCATGGCGAAACCCACGTTCGTCTGCCGCTGCACGCTGCTCAGCACCCCGTAGCCGGTGTTGCCGGCCGCGATCACCACCACCACACCGGATTCGACGAGGCGGTTAACCTCCACGCACAGCGGGCTCTGGCCGCAGGCGAACCACTTCGCGTTGAACTCGTAGCCGACGCTGAGGTTGACGCCGTGCACGCGCAGCAGCTTCTGCCCGTTGAGCTCGGTGCGCACGTACTCCAGCGCCCGGACCACGTTCATCGAGTTGCCCGCCCCGTTGGCGTCGAGCACCTTCAGGCTGACCAGCTTGGCCCGCGGGGCCATGCCCGACAGCAGCTGCGGGTCCACGGGACGGTCGCGGGTGATCGACTGCTGCTGGTCGCCCGGGTCCTGCCGTTCGTTCGGGTCCTGGATCTGCTGCAGCACCCGATGGCCGGCGTAGCCGGGCGGGAGCGCGCCGGCGATGATCCCCGCGACGTGGGTCCCGTGCCCGAAGGCGTCGGTCAGCGCCGAGCCCGGCTGGGGATCATCGGGCTGGGTGAAGTCCCGGTGCAGGCCCGCGACATCCTCGCCCAGCGTCTTGTAGAGGTGAAAGTGCGGGTGCGTGCTGTCGACCCCGGAATCGACGACCGCCCAGACGATCCCGCGGCCCGCGGCATCGTAGGACCGGCGGGCCGCATCGGCCTTGACGGTGCTGCAGGAGGCGTCGATGAGCGGCTGCACCGGGAAATCCGGCCAGATGCGGTAGATGGCCCGCTGCGAGGGGTCGATGGTCTTGAGATCCTCGGCGACCAGGGCACGGACCTGGCGGAGCGTAAGGTTGGCCTGGCAGTAGATGTCCGCGGTCTGCGGCGGCGGCGTTCCGGGGAGGGCGGCGCCCCGCCAGGCCGCATCGAACTGGGCCACCGCCCCGGTCAGGCCCAGGGCGTGCTGCAGGTTGAGCTCGATGACGACGGGAAGCGGCTCATCGTCGCCCATCGGCAGGCTCATGCTTTCCCGCTCAACGGGATCGATTAATGCCTCGGCGATGATCTCGTTACGCAGCAACGGCCGCTGAGGCCGGGGCAGGGGCGGCTGGGCCGGCTGCTCGCCCTGCTGGTCAGACACTCTGGCACCCCCGGAAACCCTGCGCACCGTGCGGCACTGCCGTGCTCAAACGGCCGTCTGTTCACGTGACACATAGACCGCCCCGGAATCCCCGCGGAGTCCTGGCCCTCCCCATGCGGCGCTCGAGGCCAAAGCAGGATGCCTTATGAGGACTCCAGGCTACAGGGGTAGGGGCCCGCGGGCAGCAGTACCGCGCAGAGGCGTGACGCAGTATGTCTCCCGTTGGGCATGGCCGATTCCGGTGATAAAGCTTCTGTGGAACGTAGTGATGCCGTTGGTTTCGATCGGGGCGGAGGCATGCAGGTCGTTTGGAAGCATCACCACGGGAAGTACGAGACTGAAGGTGGTCGCGCCGACGTCGACCGTCTGCTTCAGCGTGACGCTGATGATCGTGCCGAGATCCCCTACCTCGACGGATCGAATCTGGTCACCGTCAAAGACGGTGTCCTGATAGAAGAGCCGAGCCAGTCCACCGGGTCCGACCGGCCCGAAGCCATCAGGGAAATAGCTCACGGTAAGCCCGTCTCCAGCAAGGTGGTATTGGTTGGGCGACGCCAGCGACCCAGCGTCGGCCGGATCCACGGCCCCGGAGGCCTGCGTCTGGGGTTGGGTTGACATGGAAAGCTCCTTCTCTCGCGCTCAGCACGCCATCTCAGGTTGCTGTGGAGCGAGACCGGGAGAAACCGTGGGAGGTCAGGCAGCGACGTCCATTCGCTGGACTGATAAGCCCAGTTTCGCGGGGGGCCGCCTACGACATTTGGCTCGCCCGCGTCTCGCATCGCGGCGTCGATCGTCCCGCACTATGCTGGCCCGGCATGAACGAGCGAATCGCCGACTTGGCCTATTACTATCCGCAGCCCTACTGGGGGGTGCGCGAGGCCGACGACATGAAGAACCTGCTGCTGTTCCTCGACGGGATCGCCATCCTCCTCCCGCGCTACATGGCAGGGCGGGAGACGGCAGCCGACCCGGTTGTCGCCGGGGCCTTGCGGGAGCAGGGACTCCTACGGATCCTCGAGCCGGAGACGTTCGTGGACCAGCAGTCGACCGAGGCGCTGATCGCGGCGGTCACGGACCTGATCACCCAGGGAGCGTTCGACGACCTGGAGCGGCCCGAGTGGGGGTACGCAGAGCTCTCGCGCTCGCGCATGGGATGGGACGCGGACGTGGAGCTCAGCGAGATGATCATCGACGAGCTCATCGCACGTGACCTGGCCCGGCCGAGCCAGGACGGGGTATCGGTCCCGCTGCATCCGGTGGTCCGGATGACCTTCCTCGTCCTGCTGTCCCAGCTGGCGCGCGATGCCGGCCGGCGCGCCGGGCTGAGCCTGCACCCGGCCACGACGAGGTCCGACGCCATCGAGGACCTGATCCAGGTGCTCTCCCTGCCGGCCAGCCACTCGGCCGGCCACATCGTGACATTCGACCTCGAGGCGGTCGGGGTGAACCTCGCCACGGTCCCGCTGGACGAGATCCTGGAATTCCGGGACCAGCACGGTGCCTCCTACAAGGCTTACGCTCGTAACGTCCGGCGCCTGATCGCCGAACTCGGGCTGCTCGACCCCGATGCGGGGGCAGACCAAGTAAGCCGGAAAGCGGCAATGGGCTGGTCAGCGGCTTGCTAGTCTCCGAAGACGCGCTCGGCGACTTCGGCGTTCTCGGCTGACCCGGCACGGAAGTACCTGGCCGCGGTGTCGATGGAGGCGTGCCCGAGCAGGGCCTGGACCTGGGCGGGATCGGCTCCGCCCTGCCGGAGTCGCGTGGCGAACGTGTGCCGGCATCGGTGGGATCGCAGGCCGGGGATGCCGGCGTCGTCGCCGGTGGCGAGCACGACCTGGGTGATGCCCGAGATGGTGAGCGGGCCGCGCTGCCCGGTCCAGATGGGGCCGGGGTGGCGGCCGCGCACGTCCAGCCATGCTGCGATCAGTTCCCGGGCGCGCCGGGCCAGCGGGACGGAGCGGACCTCGTCGCCCTTGCCGTGCAGGCGGACCTCGCCGGTGCGGGCGGTGATCGCGAAGTCCTCGGCATCCAGCCGGGCGCATTCCTCGACCCGCGCGCCGGTGTCCAGCAGCACCGCGATGATCGCGGAATCGCGGGGGCCTCTGCGCGCGGCCGCGCGGCGGAGGGCTGCCTCCTGCTGGCGGGTGAGCGCGTCTGGCTCGCCGGGCCTGGGGATGCGGACCCGCCTGACGGCGATGCGGAGGCCGGCCTGCTCGTACATCAGCGTGACGGCGGCCAGCGCCTGGTTGACCGTCGACGGGCTGGAGCTGGCGGTGAGCATGTCCCGTTTCCAGGCGGTGACGGCTCCCTCGGCGCCGACCAGGTCGGCGAACGCGTCGCCGTGGGCGGCGGAGTTGGCGGCCAGCCAGGCGACGTACGCGGCGGACTGGCGCTTGTAGGCCCTGACGGTGCGGGCGGCCAGCTTGCACCGGTCAAGGTGCCGGGTCGCTGCGGCAAGGGCTTCGGCGGCGGCCGTCGGACCGTCCCCGGCAGGCCGCAGCGGGACGACCGCCGCGCGGCTGTTGGCCTCGCCCATCAGCCGCTCCTTATTATCCGCTGAGTTCCGCCCCGGCTCCCGGGCCGCCAGGAGCGTCGTTATCCGCTGAGATCCTACGCCGGGCTCAGCGGATAACAATAGTTATCCGCTAAGAGCGGGCGAGCCATGCCGGGAGGCCCTCCGGGGGTGCAGCCAAGGTAAGCCCAGAACCCGCCATGGGATCCTGGGTGGGTCAGCCGGCGTCCGGCGTTAGGTTACAAACAGTGACTAATAGGCGTTCGCGCCGCGGGCGATATCCGTTCGGAGCGGCTGGTCACTTCTCGGGCTGGCTTGCTGGGGGCGCGCCTATCCGGGCATTATGTACTCCCGCCAGGGAGCTCCTTGGTGTTCGGTGGATGCATCCGATAGCGGGAGGGCCGATGCCGGGCGGCGATGAGATCCGAGACGTTCAGCGGGCGGCGTGGGCCGGGCTTTCTGCGGGCTGGGAGAAGTGGGACTCGGTCATCATGGATCAGCTGGGCCCGGTCGGCACAGCGATGATCGAGCGTCTGGGCATCGCCGGTGATCAGCAGCATCTCGACATCGCCGCGGGCACTGGTGAGCCGGGGCTGACCGTCGCCAGGCTCGCGCCGGGGGGACACGTCGTGCTGACCGACCTTGCGGCTGAGATGCTCGGCATCGCGACGCGGCGAGCGAACGCGCAAGGGATCACCAATTTTGAGACCACGGTGTGCAGCGCCGAGGACCTGCCATTCGGTGACGCGACATTCGGCAGTATCTCGGTACGGTTCGGATACATGTTCTTTCCCGACGTCGCCAAGGCGACCGCCGAGTTCGCGCGCGTGCTCAAGCCGGGCGGACGTCTCTGCTCGTCGGTATGGGCCGGGCCCGGGCAGAACCCGTGGACGACGATCGCCATGCAGGCGATCGCGGCGGAGGCGGCGTTGGCGCCACCCGGCCCGGGCGGCCCGGGTATGTTCCGGTGCGCTGCCCCGGGATATGTCAGTGCCCTGTACCAGGCCGCCGGGCTGCGCGAGGTTGCCGAGTGGGACGTCGGCGTCGAACTCGTGACGCGATCGCCCGCGCAGTACTGGGAGATGATCAGCGAGCACGTCTCGCTCGCCGTTGCGGCGCTTGCGCAGGCCGGCGAACCGGCGCGGGCGCGGATCGCGAACGCCGTCATCGCCAAGGCCAGCACCTACGAACAAGACGGCAAGGTAAGGATTCCGGGCGTGGCCCGCTGCATCGCCGGCACCAAGTAGGGACGCCCGCGGGACGCCCGAACTGGAGCGTCTGCGCACACTTGCCAAGCCGCAGAGCTCATCTTGGCAACCGGAAATAGTCGATCTGTGTGGATTCGTCGCCCGCCGGCCAACAGCGCCAATCACGCTCCGTGATAAGTCGTCGCGGAAGCGTCCTCTGGTAAGCGCCGGGCATGCCCGAACGGCGCCTGTATGTAGGGATGCCAGTAGTCCTGACGAAGGATCCAACGGATATGGGCCTGACTTGCGGTTAGGGGTGAACTGCCGTCCGGCGGTCAGTATCTGGGCTCCGCGTAGGGGTGGACCTCCGCGTACTCGTCGTCGGCCTCGGTGAGATCGAAGCCTTCTTCCCACTCGCTGGTCTTGGGCCAGTTGACCGGCGGCCCGGCTCGCAGGTGGTCGTATTCCCAGTGCGGCCCGGCCACGCAGTACGCATGGGTCTGGGGCTGGTCATCGTCGTGGCGGCGGATGAACTTCTCGTCGTAGACGCAGAAGTGGCCCAGGTCGTCGCGGTCTTCGCGGATCTCCTCCGGCAGCGTGACCACCCGGGTCACTGTGTCGTCGTCGCAGTCCACCTCGACCATGACCGGCATCACGAACCGCACCCACCGGCGCGTCGCCGGCCCGGAGCGCTCCTCGATGATGGCCAGGTCGCCCTCATCTTCGCCGCCGAGGTCATCAACGACCTCATCCAGTGCCGGGTGTGGCTCAGCCATCCCGCCGCCTCCTTCGCCCTGCGCAACCCGAAGAGATCAGCATTCCCTACCCGCCCGGCCGCCGCCGCGGGTTTGGTCAGACGGGGTGCGTGGGCCGGTCACAGCAGAGCCAGGCAACTGGCCGAAGGATCAGGCGGCCAGGCCGAGGCCGGTGAAGTCGACTTCCCTGAGGACCGGGTTGAAGGCCTCGGGCTGGCGGGCGAGGTCGTCGGTGGCGTAGGCGCCGAACCGGCTGATGTGGCCGCGCAGGTAGGGCGACATGGCACCGAGCTGGCCGGCGGTGATGAGCCAGCCCTCGGCGACCAGGCCGCGGACCACGTCCATGATGTCGAGGGCGTTGTGGAAGATGACCAGGTTGGCGAGCAGGGTGTTCAGCTTGATGAGCTTCTCCTGCTCGGCGGGGTCGTTGTCGGCCAGCACGCCGTTGTTCCCGAATGCCAGCCAGTGGGAGAACCCGTTGTAGGACTCGACCTTGTTGGTCGCGGCGGTGATCCGCGCCCGGAGCTGGGGATCAGCGAGGTAGCGCAATAGCGCGACGGTACGGACGCTGCGGCCGACCTCGCGGAACACCTTGTAGATGCGGTTCTTGCGGGAATTGGACCGTAGCCGCCGCATCAGTGTGGCGGAGCTGAGGCGGCCCTCGCTGATGGAGATCGCCACCTGCATCAGGTCCTGCCAGTGCCGCTCAATGAGGCGCCAGTCGATGACGTTGCGGCCGCGCTCGCCGAACAGCGCGTCGATGTGCGGGTAGATGAGGTGCTCGCCGGCCCGGAAGAAGATCAGGTCCTTGAAGTTGCGGATGCGGGGCATCAGGTCGAACCCGAACAAGGTGGCCAGGGCAAAGACCGGCGCCGACTGGCCCTGCGTATCGGCATGGACGGTGGAGGGCTGGATGTCGGACTCGTTGGCCAGCAGCCCCTCGATCAGGTGCACCGCCTCCCACACGCCACAGGGAATGAACCTGGAGAACAGCGCCACATAAGTGTCTGAGATGTAGTGATACGCGATGCCACCCACCCCTCCGTACCGGATCGAGGTCTCCGCCAGGAGATTGTCAATGTAGGTCTCCACCTGGGTGCCGTCGGCGGCCACCGCGGTGCCATCGCCCCACGCCTTCACCACGTCCAGCCCGGCGAACGCGTTAACCACGGTGGCGATGGCGGCGTTGAGCTTCTTCAGGTCGAAATGCCGGTTGCGGACCATCGACAACTCGCGGGCCGACACCCCGGCGATGTGCCGGGCCGCCTCGTACGGGCCGATGTTGACCCCGCCGGTGAATACCGCCATGCAGTACCGGCCCAGCGGGTCGGCGATCTTCGGGTCCGACCCCGACGCCGGGCCGAAGTGGTGGTGCCAGCCCAGCCAGTACGCGGTGCGGGCCACGATCGACAGCAGCGACCGCTCCGGCATCCGCCGCGCGACCGCCTCCGCCAGCTTCTCCGCCGCCTCCGGGGTCCCCGCGCTGCGGCGCCGCTTGAGAGACGGGACGCCGCCCTCGCCGATCACCAGGCCGGCGTTGTCCTCGTACCCGGCGTCCAGCCCGGCGGCCGCGTCCAGGTGGGCATGCCGCAGCCGCCCGGTGAACCCCGCCGCCGTCGCGGGCAGCCCAGCCCCGGCGCAGAACCCCTCCAGCAGCGGCTCGCACTCCTCCCACGGCAGCAGGTTGGCCCGCCAGTCGGCGTACTCCCCGGCCCCGGTGATCGCGATGTCCCCGGTGCGCAGTTCCTCGGCCAGGTAGGTGAACACCATCGCCTCGAAGTGCCGCCGGACCACCATGCCGGGGTGGCGGCGGCCGGTGACCGCGCGCCGCCAGTTCCCCGACGCGAACGCGATGCCCGAGTCCGCGTCCTCGCCGTCAGCGGGCGGCGGCAGCGGGATGTGGTCACGCCGCGCGGCATGGTAGGCGCGAGCGTGCTGCAGCGCGGCCAGCACCGAGGCGTCGCTGGAGGTGGCGACCAGCTCGAGCTTGCCGGCCAGCTCGAACATCACCGCGCGGTCCTTGCGGAAGAACCGGTGCACCAGCACCTCGTAGTTGTCGCCGTGGTAGGCCGACACCTCCTCGATGTCGGACAGCTGGGCGGCGAACCCGCCGGCCTCCTCGACCGCGGCCATCGCGCGGGCCGTTTCCTGGCCCGGCTCCTGGCTGGCGGTCTCGCCGTCCGGGTCGAGGTGCTCCAGCACGGTGCGGTAGGTGCCGATCAGCCGCTCCGACACCGCACGCTGCCGGAGCCGGATCTCCTCCAGTTCGTCCTTGGCCTTCTTGACAATGGACGCGACCCGCTTGCACAGCATCTCGGCCAGGTCATCGCGGGCGCGCGTCCGGGCGGTGTGGACCAGGCACGCCACCAGCGCCAGCCGCTTGTCATCCCCGTACCGGGACAGCGTGTCGACGTCCTGGGCCGCGGCCTCCCCGGCGAAGTCAGCGATCTTCGCCGGGGCGACGCCCTCCAGCCACCAGGCGGTGTCGCCGGGGTCGTCGACCTCGTCCAGGTACTGGGCCTGGGCCTTGAACCGTGACCAGGTAGCACGCTGGGCCGGCTTCTTCAGCCGGTTGAACATCGACCTGCCATCGGACCCCGCCGTGTTCAGCAGCCCCTGCGCCCGCTGCCGCCCCTCCAGCCCCATCCGGGCGACGATGCCCGCGAAGATCGCCTCGTTGACCTCGGCGCGGATGGTTGCCGCCATCTCGTCCAGCGTGGAGTACGCCGGGAGCTCCTGCCGCTGACCCGCTACGGCTGGCACGGCGACTGGAACTACACCCTGCGCCCCGAGGCCTACGACCCGGCTGCCGGCGCCCCGGATCCCTTCGACCAGCCCAGTCCCGACCTGGCCTGGCTTCGCCACCCGGCCCTCACGGGGCTATCCGCCCAGGAATGGGATGCTCTGATCGCCGCGCTGATAACCCTGCACGACCAGCAGCGGGAGACCAGCCTGGACAAGCGCCGCGGTCACCGCCCCCGGCTGACTGCCCCGGGAACCGGCCGCCGCCCCGTCCTCACCCTGGCCGACCGACTTCTGGCCACGGTCCTGCACCAGTACCTGGCCCTGCCGCAGGTCGCCATCGCCGCCCTGTTCGGAGTCCGGCCAGAGACGGTCAACAAGCGCATCCGCGACATCCGCCAGCTCCTTGAACAGGCCGGACACACCATCCAGCCCGGGCCGCACCGCCTCGCCAGCCTCGACGATCTCTACCAGCTCGCAAGATCGACCGGCATCGCTATCCAGCCCCAGATCAAGACGGCGTGTTAATGATCTGCAAGCCCTAAGTAAGGCGAAACGGTTGAGCGTCGGTTCCGCTCCTGGTTGCGTTGTGTGATCGTTCCTGGCCGCAGGCTTGTTGTTCAGGATTCCCGCGAGGCGGGCGAGGCTCCGGATAGAAGAGGGATTGTCTGGATCATCTCTTCTTAACCGGAGCCTCACGTGTCTTCCTACCCTGTCCTGTCGTGTGCCGTGCCCGTTTCCGCGGGGATGATCGTCGCGGTGCCCGTGGAGCTGCTGGCCTCGCCGCTGAAGAGCGGCAGGAATCTCGGGGACGCGGACCGGTCCGCGCTGGTCATCGGGGGCACGGAGAAGATCCGCACATGCGGCGCGGTGGTGTTCTGCAAAGTGGTCGCGGTCGCGGGGGCGCAGGTCAGGAGGGACGGGCAGGTCCGGGCCAAGGGCAGCCCGGTGCATCATGCGACGCTGGGGCCGCTGGAGGACAAGACCGGTCTGGGTGTCATCGGCGCGATCGCGGGGCGGGCGCCGCTGGGTGCACGGTTCGTGAAGGGGGAACGGGAAAGGCTGCTGGCCAGGGCGTTCATGATCCGGGTGATCGTGCTGATGACGCTGATGCCGGACGCGCGGGCAGGGGACGTGATCGCCGCGCTGGCCCGGGGACCTGGCGCTGGTGCCGTGGGCGCGGCCGTGGCGTCCGTCGGGCCGGGCGGCCGGGGACTGGCGGAACGCGCTCGGCCCGATTCCCCTGGAAGTGGTTCGGCTTTCCCCGAACCCGCCCAGTGAGCTGTCCACAGCAGCACATCTCGGCCACCGGCACGACGACCCGCTACGGGACGACGATCTCCCCCCGGGCAGCGGTCAGGCTAGGCACGGCGGCGGTCCTTCTGATAGGTGTTGCTCACGGCGGTCCCCTTCGCCGGATGGCTTGGCGGTTGCCCGGCACCTGCCACTCGGCAGGCCACGGGCGGGGACCGCCATTCTCAAGTTCTACAAGGCCGGGACAACCTCGATGAAGGACCTTCCCTGCTCAGCTAGGAGGATGACCGTCATGAGCGAACTAAATCCACAGCCCCTGCCCCCGGGGCGTTCTCTTCGAATCAGTGCACCGGAATCGGTCCTGAACAACCTGGAGACCTTCCAGAAGGCCCAGGCAGGTGTCCTGAAGCACGCAGGATGCCCCACCTGCACCTCGGGCCTGAACCTGCTGTGGCAGGCGTTCACGGACTTCACGGTCAACGAGGCGGGTGAGGTCCGTCCAGTGGCACCTGGCCAGCTGGCGGCGGGCTGAGCGATGACCTGGTCACGGCTCGATCTCGGCGTGGGAATTGTCGTCTCGGCGGGGCTGGATCTGCTCTGGGACGACATCCGGCATCTCGTCGATGTCGTCGAGGTCGAGCCGCAGACCATGTGGACTCCACGGCAGGACACCGGGTGGGACCTTATGGAGGAGGCGTTCTGCTGGGTCGAGAATCTCCAGGTCGCCACCATTGCGCACGGTGTGGGTTTCCCGGTGGGCGGCTGTGAGCCGCCCGACACCGCGGGCGTCGCGCTGGCCGCGTTCTCGGCCCAGCGTCTCACCGCCGCGCACTGGAGTGAGCACCTGTCCTTCAACCGGGCGACGGTGGGCGGCCGCAGCATCGATGCGGGGTTCTTACTGCCGCCGGCGCAGACCTGGGCCGGCGTGGACGCCGCGGCCGATCACGTCGCCACCTATCGCGCTGCCGCGACTTTGCCGTTCCTGATCGAGACCGGCGTCAACTACCTGCGGCCCCGGCCCGGCGAGCTGTCGGACGGCGCCTTCGTCGCGGCCGTGGCGGACCGCGGTGACTGTGCCATCCTCCTCGACCTGCACAATCTGCTCGCCAATGAGCGGAACGGGCGCGAACCGGTGCGCGATGTGCTGAGCGAGCTGCCCCTCGAACGCGTCCTGGAGGTCCACGTCGCCGGCGGCTTCGAGTTCGACGGCTATTACCTCGACGCCCATATCGGCGGCCCAGACGGGGAGTTGCTGGCGCTTCTCGCCGAGGTCTTGCCCAGACTGCCGAACGTGCGAGCCGTTACCTTCGAAGCGGTGCCGGAATCCCTGGCCGCACTGGGCGCGAGCGGAGTCCGATCCGTCCTGGAGGCTCTGCACCGGGTCGTCGAGGGCGGCCATCCCGACGGCGTCTGGCGCTCCGGCCGACATTACCTAGCCGGGGCGCTTGACCGCCCGGTACCTCAAGGGACCCGATGCGGCCCCAGGCCAGGTCTCGCGGCCGGGCCCGCAGACCGGCAACCGACCTCGGCCGGCTACGAGCGACAACCGTCGCGTCCAGTGTCGTCTTCACCTGCCCCGGACGTCCGCGCGACACGGGACTGGGAACGCCGGATCGCCGCCTATACCTCGCGCATCACAAATGATCCACCGGGCGCCGACCCGGGACTCGGCCTCCTTCGGCACCTGGCCGATCAGGCCCGGCTCGGGCAACTGCTCCTTGCCCGGCCAGACCTGATCAGGTCTCTCGCTGCAACGCTCGGCCTGGACCGGACGGAACAGACGCTGCACCGGTACCTTCGCGCGCGACCGCCTCAAAGATGGACGGTCCGCGAAAGTGCGCAGTTCGCGTCATGGCTGGCCGAGGACGACAGCGGGACAAAACGGGGAAGGTTACGTTACGCGGCGAGCGGCATGGGTCCGGTGCCGGCTGAGGCCCCTGTAGAGGTAGCGACCGGATACGCCGGAATCAGAACACGCTGTGCTGTTCTCGCTGGTCAGCGGTCTGTGGGGAGCAGGTTGAGGGCCTGGTGCGGTCGTCTTCGGTGGGGCGGGTGTGGGCGCGGACAGTGTCGAGGCGGGCGTGGCCGAGCAAGTCGGCGACGACAACAAGGTCGGTGTGTTCTCGGCAGTTACGCGGGAACCGCCTGGGTCGAGTCTGGTTCGGTCAGTGGTAGCGCCAGGTGCGCCTCGCCGGGAGGCGGCGGGGTCAGGTCGAGGTGCCAATCGCCGAAACGACGGATGGTGTGCCTGATCAACGGGCTGATGGTGGCGAGATCGTCGGCATCGACCCGGTGCCCGCCTCAGGCCCGGGGTGACGCCCCGGTCGTTCCTGATCTTTGGCCGCCGTACGTGCTCCAGTGGCGACGTCGGCAGTGCGCCCTCATCAACGAGGTAGCGGTACCAGCTCGCCGCGGCGGCCAGGCGCCGGGCGACGCTGCGTGGTTTGGCCCCGGCGGCTTCTAGGCCACGGGCCCAGCGGTTGACGTGGATCCGGCGGGCCCGCAGCGTGGCGACACCATGCTCGTCACAGAACCGCAGCCATGCGCCGAGGTCACCCCGGTAGCCCCGCCGGGTCTCCTGGCTCTTGAAGCCATCGAGCCATTCATCCCGCAGCCGGCCGACTCGCTCGTCGATCGCCGGTGGCGGCGAGTTCGATATGACCTTCAGGGCAGGGCTCACGGACGACATGTTAAGGGGCACCCTCTTGCTGACAGGGCCGCACATTGATCGCCCTAGCGTTTCACTCGACCCCGGAGCGCAAGAAGCGTCAGGGCCAGCAGCACCGGGCCGGTCAGACGCAAGATTGCCTGGAATAGGCCGCCCCAGGCGGTGAGGTGCACTTGGGCGTCGGTGAGGGAGACCGTCGAGCGGAAGGCGAACAACAGGCTCTTCCAGTAAGTGGTTGAGGGTGTGAAGCCCCACAGGCGGAACACCCCCGCTGATACTGCCATTACGGCAGCGAGGGCGGCCAGGGACCGCCACGCTCGCAGCCCGTAGCCGGAGACCAGCCAGTAAGCGGTCAGCACACCCCGGGAGACCAGGCCCCGGGACCGGCCCCCGTTGGCGTGGCCTTTCCCCCGGTCGTGGCGGCGCATCTCCATCTCGCCGTAGTAGAAGTCGGCAGCGCCAGGCTCGTCTTTGGCGTCCTCACGCCCCTTGCGCAGCGCCCGGTACAGGACAGCGACTGCGCCCGGGCTTAGCAGCTTCGGTTGGTCTCCGGAGTCGGGCCACGGCGGGGCGGTCCAGCGGCCAGGCCGAGATCCTGGGCGTTTCGGGCCCCGGGGAACAATAGAACGCTCAGCGGCGATAGCGGGCCTCCTGCCACGACCTTGCCCGCCAGGTCCACCTCGCCGCCGGACGCCGGTGGCCAGGCCGCAGGGGTCCTGATGACCGCCGGCGTCGTGCCCGTCCGGTATCTGGCCGTCGTTGCCCCCGGTCAGGGCGGTCCCCGGCGGCTACGGCCGGAAAGTAGATGTGACCGTGCTGGGCGGGGAACCTGGCGTGCTTGAGGCGTGTCTGGACGGGGCTGGGCCGGCCGGCCGCGGTAACCTGGGGGGCGGCTGCCACCGCGTGACGGCATCCGGACGCCAGCGCTTCAGGACATAGCGCGCATGCTTGCCAGGCCATCAGCCAAAGTCCGGCCGGGCGCAGCCAGCCTCACCATCGTGACGCTGTCATGCGCCGATACCGTCATGCCTCAGGAGGCCCCCGTGGCTACCGCGTCCGAAGCCACCTGCACGCACAGCTGCGATCTTTGCGGCGCCGGATGCGCCCGCGCAGACCTGCGCCGGCCCGGCGGCACTCAGCTTGGCCGGTCAGCGGGTGCGGGCAAGCTGCCCGGCCTCTGCCCGGCCTGCCAGGCGCACTCCCTCAGCGAGCTGATCACGTTCATCGAAGCCACGGTTGCCCCCCGGCAGCTGCGGCTGCGCAGGGCGGCAGCCGCGGCCACAGCGACGATAGGCGGCATATCGGCCCGATCGCGCGGATGACCGAGAGCCGGTTCGCCAGCACCCGGCCACAAGATCGGCAACGGATGGCCGAATCGGCGCAGGCGGTCACGACATACCCGGGAGCGTGTGGCAGATCTGGGCGGCGCCCGGGCGCGGTAACGGGGATCGTGGGTCAGCGGGCGCCATCACGAATGTCCCACCGCGCCCCGAACAGGCCCTGCGGGTTCAGCGCGTCCAGGCGGGCGTGCAGCACCGCGATCCGCGCGCTGGCATCCTCACCGCGGGTACTCTGCCCGGCGGCCTCGCCGCGGATGCCGAACGTAAGGCGGGACGAAGTACTGCAGTATCTGCACTCCCGCCCGGCGGCCACCTCGCCGAAGGCATCCAGCGCACACAGATAGCGCTCCAGGTCGGGCTCGGACTCGATGTCGATTCCCTCGACCGTCAGGTACATCCATCCGAGGGCGGCCTGCTCCGCCTCAGCCACCAGCAGATCCCGCTCCAGCCGGCGGGCCCGCTGGCGAGCCTGGTCGGGAGTCATTCACAGCACCTGCGCCTTGGAACGGGAAAGAACACGGCTCTGCCGACCATAAACCGGGGCACTGACATTCCGCCCGCGGGCCACGCTCCGGGACGCTGCCGCTCATGCGGCGATCGAAGGTGCATCCCTTGCGGCCAGCCGGGGTATGTGCCCAGGCCCAGGTCACGGCCGCAGCCAGCTCGCGGATCGTTCGCGCAGCCGGGCGACGTCTTCGGGGCCGGGCCCGTAAGGCCGCGGTCAGGCTCGAGGTCCGGGTCCTGTTCGCCGAGGCGCTGGGCGGTGAGGTCCTGCTCGTACCCGATCAAGATCCCGCCTGAGGGGATGGTCATGTGCGGAGCGTACGGATAGCCCCCGGCAGCTGAGACGGTCACCGGACGGGTCTATTGAGACGGCGTTCGCGCTGGTGACCGGTCCAGGCGAGGTCGGCCGGGTGGTGTCTGGTAAGGGATCCCCCTACGGACACCCGACACCGCGTCGAACCGGAGAGCGCGACTGTGATCTTCGGCGGTAAGTGGCAGGGAACCTTCGGCGCGATGCCAGACTCGGTGCTCAGTCACAGGTGTGCGCCGGGGGCTGGGGATGCGGGGCCGAGAGCCGGGCGCAGGTGGTGGCGAGCCAGTGCTGCCAGGTGTCGAGGTCCCAGCCGGCCAGGCGGGTGCTGAGCAGGTAGGTTTCGGCTGCGGCGAGGATGCTGGTGGTGTCGGTCAGCCAGTCCAGGTCGATGGCCGGGTCGAGCAGGCCGTCTTGGGCCATCCGGGTCCAGAAGACGGCGTAGGCGTGGCGGGTCTGTTCGCGGCCTTGCTGCCAGAACCCGGCGATCAGCGGTTCGACGGCGGCGGCCTGCTGGGCGACGGCGAACAGGGCGCCGGTGCGCGCCATGATCTGGCGCCCGGCCGCGGCCATGGCGGTGATGCGCTCGGCGGCGGTGGGGGCGGTCAGCGCGGCCTGCATCCAGTCGCGGCCCAGCACGTCGACCGGCTGGGTGTCACCCACGACGGCGACATCGACGACCCGCTTGAAGAGGGCGGCCTTGGTGCCAAAACGCACGTACACGGTGCGTGCGCCGACCGCCGCGCGCCGGGCCACGGCTTCCAGCGTGGTGGCCACGTACCCGTCGGCGAGGAACAACTCGGTGGCCGCGGCGATGATCCGCTGCTCGGTGTGCGCGATCTGGGCCTGGCGCAGCGGCGGCAGTGCGGGTTCGGGGTTGACATCACCAGTCATGCGATGCAGTATAACTGCATCGTGTGCACTAACACTGTATTGGGAGGGGTCATGGGCGTGCCGGATGTACCTGCCCTGGCCGGGGTCCACCACCTGAAGCTGCCGGTGACCGACCTGGCCAGGTCCCGCGAGTGGTACCGCAGCCGGCTGGGCTACCAGGTGCAGGTCGAGTTCGTCGAGCAGGGCCAGCTGATGGGCTACGCGCTGGTGCACCCCAACGGGGGGCCGCTACTGGGGCTGCGGCTGGACCCTGGCCGCGCCCGGGCCGCCGCGGGTTTTGACTACTTCGCCATCGGCGTGCCCGGCAAGGAGGCGATCGACCAGCTCGCCGCCTGCCTGGACGCCCTGGGTGAGCAGCACGCCGGGGTGCACTGGGCCAGCATCGGCTGGATCTTGCCGCATTTGCACGATCCCGACGGCCACGAGATCCGCTTTTACACCGTCGAGCACCATACCGAGCTTGCTCCCGGCGAGGTCACCACCATCCACGACCCGCGCGAGACCGCTGGACTCCGCGAGCAGGCCGCCGCCCGGCGGCAAAACGCCCCCCGGCAGGCGAATTAGAGGAGAAACGATGTCTCCGACCAGGGTCCGGGAACTGCCGGAAGCTCTCATCGCCGGCCCGCACCGCCAGGCCGGGCGGGACCCGGCCGCCATCCCGCCTCGCAGGCCTGCCGGGCCAGCCACCGGCTCGCGCCGGGCCGGTGCCGCGGTCGCGGGTTTCGCCCGCCGCCTGCGCGGCCTGCCAGGCTCCATGGACCTCCGGCAGCTCGCCGGACCAGCCGCGGTGTTCTTCCTGTGGCCGCCCAGACCAGGCCGCGTGCAAGTAGCGGCCAGTGCCACCTGCAGCTGGGAACTGCCGGAACCGCGGCGGCAGGTTCATGATCTCTGGGGTCGCAGGGCGGTCACTGGGGGAGCAGCGCGCTGGTGAGCATGGCTGTGGTCCACCGTTCCCAGCGGGCGGGCGTCCAGCCGCGGCTGACGGTCAGCAGCAGGTACAGCTCGATACTGAGCAGCGCGAAGATGATATCGGCGGCCTCGTCCACGGACATGCCCGGTTTCAGGGCGTCCCGGTCGGCGAGCATCTGGGCGAGGAGCCGGAAGGCGGTCATCCGCTGCTGCTCGTTGGTGCCCCATT
>Ga0335078_10005610_pt1 | contig 18553 bp, 16 predicted proteins | sample Lox_Sample_32_FD_206711 | JGI IMG/M metagenome (GOLD analysis project Ga0335078, IMG submission 206711) | Soil microbial communities from Loxahatchee National Wildlife Refuge, Florida, United States - Lox_Sample_3.2 | ecosystem: Environmental > Terrestrial > Soil > Wetlands | place: USA... | reverse complement strand
GGCCTGCGCGCGGATTGGCGCGGTTTTGGTCAACGTGAATCCGGCGTACCGCTCGCACGAGCTGGCATTTGTGCTGCGCAAGTCGGGAATGAAGGCGATCTTTTTATGGGAAAGGGACAGCCGATCGGACTATCGCGCCATTGTCGAAGAGGCCCGGACGGGGCAGGCGCCGGCGCTGGAACATCTCATTTATTTCGGAACTGATTCCTGGGTGGAGATGCTCGAGGGGGGGCAAGACGTTCGGGCACACAAGACCTTGCCGGAAGACGTGACGAACATCCAATACACGTCAGGCACAACCGGATCGCCAAAAGGTGTGCTGCTGACGCACCGGAACGTGTTGAACAACGGGGCGGTGTGTGCGTCCGGGATGAAGATCACCGAACGAGACCGCGTGTGTGTGCCAGTGCCGCTTTATCACTGCTTCGGTTGTGTGATTGGCACGCTCGGTTGCATCGTGAGCGGCGCGACGCTGATTCTTCCGGCGGCGACATTCGATGCGCTGGCGACGATGCGGGCAATTGAAGAGGAACGCGTGACGGCCATCTACGGCGTGCCAACGATGTTTATTGCGGAGCTGGGGCATCCCGAATTCAAGAATTTTGACTTCAGCTCGTTGCGAACGGGCATGATGGCGGGCGCGCCGTGCCCGATTGAAGTAATGAAGCGCGTGGTTAGTGAAATGCACTGTTCGCAGATGACGATCGGCTACGGGCAAACGGAGAGTTCGCCAGTAATCACGATGTCCGCCGCGGACGACAGCCTGGAGCGGCGGGTTTCCACCATCGGGAGGGCGTGCGCGAACACCGAGGTGAAGATTGTTTCGGCGAGTGGTGAAACCGTGCAAGCGGGAGAGCAGGGAGAAATATGCACGCGCGGGTATCTGGTGATGAAGGGCTACGATCAAGAGCTGGAGGCGACGCGGAAGGCAATCGATGAGGAAGGGTGGCTGCACACTGGCGACTTAGGGATGATGCGTTCCGACGAATATTTTCGGATCACGGGGCGGGCGAAGGACATGATCATCCGCGGCGGGGAGAACGTATATCCGCGCGAGGTGGAGGAGTTTCTGTACACGCATCCCAAAATTGCGGACGTGCAAGTGGTGGGGTTGCCGGATGTCAAGCTCGGAGAGGCCGTGGCCGCGTGGATCCGGGTCAGGGAGCCGGCGACTGAGGAAGAGATCCGGGAGTTTTGTCGAGGCAAAATCGCGCACTTCAAGATACCGCAGTATATTCGGTTCGTTGAGGCGTTTCCGATGACGGTGACGGGCAAGATTCAGAAATTCCGCATGCGGGAGATCGAGATCGAGGAGCGAGGTCTGGCAAGCGCAGTCACGCAGACGGCCTGAAGAGCGGAAGAGCGGCGGTGACAGAAATTATCGAGGAATCGGAGGAATGTTTTCAAGTCTTTAGAGCCGGTTCTCGGGGCTTGATCTAAGCCTGCTGATAGATTCGGTGCAGGAGAGAGTTGCTTGCGGGCGCTCCGGTGACGGGGCGCCCGTTTTTTTGGTGCAGGATGGCACAACGCCCAGCAAAGCCGATGCAGCCACTGCATGGGAAACAGCGACTGCAAGGCACGCGCAAGGAGCGAATCCGCGCGTTGCTCTCCAAGATTGAACAGAGGCTCGACTTGGACGAGGGGAAAGTGACGCTAGCAGATTTCATTCGGCTGACGCAACTCGAGCGGGAACTGGAGGAAGAGGAGCAGCCGAGGGAGATCATCGTCACGTGGAAAGATCCAGGGGAGCGACTCGATGGCTCGAAATAGAGTATGAACCGTTACCATCGCAACGCAAGTTTCACGACTCGGCTGCGAGGTTCAAGGGATTTTCCGGGCCGATCGGATCGGGTAAGAGCCAAGCACTTTGTCAAGAGGCGATCCGGCTTAGTTACCTGAATCCTGGCCGCCAGGGTTTGATCGGCGCACCAACTTACCCGATGCTGCGGGACGCCACGCTGACCAGTTTCCTGGAAGTGCTGGGGGTCAATGGGATCCGGCACGAACTGAATAAGTCTGAGTCAGTGTTAGTGATGCGGGACACGGGGTCACGCATTTTCTTCCGAGCCGTGGAAGACTTTGAACGGCTGCGGGGGACCAACCTGGCGTGGTTCGGGCTGGACGAGCTGACTTACACGACTGAAGAATCGTGGCTTCGCCTGGAGGGGCGTCTGAGGGATCCGCAAGCAAAACGGCTGTGCGGGTTCGCGGTCTGGACGCCGAAGGGGTTCGATTGGGTGTATCGGAGGTTTATCCGGGAACACGTGGAGGGATATGAAGTGGTACTGGCCAGACCCTTTGAGAACCGGCATGTGCTGGGCAAGGTCCCAGACTTTTATGAACGGCTGAAACGAAGCTATGACTCCAAGTTCTTTGGGCAAGAGGCGCTGGGCGAGTATCTGAACGTACAGGCCGGTGCGGTGTACCAGGAATTCCAGAGAAGCCGAAACGTCAAGGAGTTGAGTTTAGACCCGGTACTTCCTCTGTGCTGGGCACTGGACTTTAACGTAGACCCGATGAGTTCGGTGGTGGCACAGAAGAGTGGGGATGAAGTGAGAGTACTCGATGAAGTCGTACTAAGCCGAGCCAGCACAGTGCAGGCGTGCGAAGAATTTCACTTGCGATATCCCAACCATCAGGCTGGGGTTGTGATCTACGGCGATGCTTCGGGGCAGCGGTTACAAACGGCGGGGACGACGGACTACCAGATGATCAAAGATTTTTTCAGACAGACGGCGTACCGCGGGGTGCGGTTTCGCGTGCCAGCCAGCAATCCTAGCGTGCGGGAGCGCGTGGGGTTGGTGAACGGTAAGTTGCTGGCGGCCAGCGGGGAGACTCAACTGTTCGTTGATCCCCGGTGCAAAGGGTTGATCGCGGACTTTGAAGAGGTGACTTACAAGCCCGACAGCAGCGTGATCGATAAGGAGAAAGATCCGAAGAGAACCCATTTATCAGACGCGCTCGGCTATTTAGTGTGGCAAGAGTGCAAGCAGGTGGTGGTGTTCGGCGAGCAGAGCCGCCGGCTGTTCTGAGTATTGGGCTAGGACCGATGAATACAGTGAGCAGCAGTTTTGACGTCAATCAAGAGCATCCGGAGTACGCCGCGAAGCGAGCAATGTGGCAGCGGTACAGAGACCTCTACGCCGGAGGAGAGCAGTTCACAGTGAACGCTCAACAGTACTTGGTTCGGCGTCAAAAAGAGCCGGGAGACGTGTACGTAGAGCGATTGAGCCGCAGCTTTTATGAAAACTACGTTGGTTCAATCGTCGACTGGTATGCCGCGACCTTGTTTCGACGAGAACCGGTAATTGCATTCGAAGGCCAGAGCGAGAGGGCACGAAAGTTCTTCGGCCAGTTCACGGAGGACTGCGATCTGAAGGGCACGAATCTGACGGAGTTCTTCCGAAAGCAGTTTGTGGAAGCACTGATTTGCGGAAAGAGCTGCATTCTTATTGATTTTCCGCGGTTGGAGCAACCAGCCGGAACGCGAGCGGAGGAGGATGAGCGAGGGGCGTCGAGAGCTTATCTGCTGAGTTACTCGGCGGATGAACTCATCAACTGGAGTTACGACGACCGTGGGCACTATCAGTGGATTGTCCTTCGTACCCGAAGTTTGCGGAAAGACAAGATCGAGGACGCACGTTGGGCTGAGCAGACGCGATGGGTGTACTACGACAAAGAGACGTATAGGATGTTCGAGCAGGAGCACCGGGGAACGGACAAAGGCCGGATTGAGGTAATCGCGGAGGGGCGCCACGGGCTGGCCAAGCAGTCACGGGTTCCACTGATTGAGCTTCGAGTTTCAGAGGGGCTTTGGCTTTTGAATAAAGCGTCATCGCTGCAGCTCGAACATTTCAATAAGTCGAACGCACTCGGTTGGGCGCTGACGATGGGCCTGTTTGCGATGCCGGTGATTTATTCTGAGCGGGACTGGAACCAGGTTATGGGCGAGTCATACTACATCCAACTTGGCTCGCAAGACCGGTTCGGATGGACGGAACCGCAAGGGAACGTATATCAAATTGCCGCCGAGAATCTGACGAGGCTCCAGGAAGAGATCTACCGAGTGTGCTACGTAACCCACGCGGGCGGTCCGCTGTCCGGAAGTACGTCGCAGTCGGGAATCAGCAAGCAAAGAGACTACGCGATCACCCAGGAAGTCCTGCGGGCCTATGGAGACGCTGTTAAGGATTGCATGAAGCGGGTACTGCGGGCGATCGAAGGCGCACGTGAAGACGGGCTCAGCGTCGACGTTTCGGGCATGGACGAGTTTGACATTGGCGACTTCGGAACGGAACTCGAAGATGCAGAACGCTTGCTACGGTTAGGGATCAATTCTCCGACTCTTAAGAATCAGGTGTACAAGAAGCTTGCATTTCAATTCTTGTCCGATGTCAGGCAAGAGCTGAAGGATCGGATTGGCCAGGAGATCGACGAAGACCGGCCGGAAGGATAAGACAGACGTGCGCAAGAGGGGATTCAAGCGCTAAGGAGGCCTATGGACGAGGTGAAAAGCGAGGGTGCTGACTTGCGGTCCTTGATACGCGGTGTGATCGAGGAGTTTGTGCAAGCCGAACAGGTAAAGGCGGAACCCGCCTATAAGACCGAGTTGCTTGACGAACGTAAACGCCGCGAGGATCTGGAGCGGCGCGTTAACGATCTAGTGAAGGAGAACGAACGGAGCCGCCATCTGGCGGAGGAAGCCGACCGCAACTCGGCGATTCGCGGCGAGTTACAACGACTGGGTGTAGCCAAGGTCGATCTAGCTTATCGGGCTGTCAAAGACGATATCCAGCGCGACGAGGATGGCCGGCTGATCGCGCGAGGTGGCTCCGGAGAAATGCCGCTCCGAGATTACCTAACTCAATTCGTGCAGGACAATCCCGAGCTTTTGCCGGCGCGGATGACGGGTGGCTCAGGAATGGGATCGGGGCCGAAAGCGGCTTCGCATACAGGAGGACTGGATCTGGACAAGATTCGACCGGGCATGAGCCCGGAAGAACTGGAGAAAGTTCGCCAAGAGGTCTCGCGGGTGGCAAGTCAGGCGCTGCGGGGCAATTGACACGACGCCGGCGCAGCTAGATACAGCGGGCGATCCGGAAAAACACTGTAGGACAACAAACGAGGGAAAGATAAATGCCAGCTATTACATCAGCAAACGTAGCGAACGCTATCGTCAAATTAGTGGCCGTGGACGCGCTGCCGGCCTTGGTCAGCAACCTAGTAATGGGGAATCTGATCAACCGGGACTATGAGCCAACTTTGGCGAACGCCGGGGACACGGTGAACGTGCCGATTCCGCCAACATTGGTAGCAAACAACATTGCGGAGGGCGGGACAGTTCAGACACAGAATCCGAGCCTTGGGAATGCGCAAATCGTGTTGAACACGCACGCAGAAGCGACATTTCAGATTCCGGACGTAACCAAGGTGCTCGCGGTCCCCGACCTTCTCAAGCTGTACATGCAGCCTGCGGTGGTGGCAATCGCGGAGCGGATCGAGTCGGATATCTTAAGCTTGTACTCGCAGTTTACATCGAACGCGCCGATCGGTACAGCCGGTGTGGCTATCACGGAAAGCACGGTAGACGCCGCGGAGACGGCGTTGTTCCAGGCGAAGGTTCCGTCCGCAACCAGCAAATACCTGGTTGTTGATCCCACGGCATACTCGGCGCTGCGCCAGATTCCGAGGTTCAGTGAGTATTATTCGGCAGGCGATGCGGGGTTGCGGGCGCTCGTGGAGGGCGCCGTCGGGAAGATCAAGGACTTCTTTGTGTTCCGGTCGCAGTTGGTGCAAAGAACGGGGACCACACCCGTTGCCACGCACAACCTGGCTTTTTCGCGGGATGCGATTGGCCTAGTGGTGCGTAGACTACCGCAGCCGTTGCCCGGGACCGGCGCGATTGCCGAATATGCAGAAATGGGAAACTTTGGCATCCGCGTCGTGATGAGCTATCAGCCGAACACGCTGGCTCAGCAGTTCACGGTGGATGTGCTCTATGGGACCGCAGTTCTGCGAAACCCCTTCGGAATCCAAGTCAACAGTTAGTGGCGGTGAATGCGGACGGGCGCGGGTGGCTGATGCGCTCGTCTGCTTCTCAGGAGGGAAAAATGGATTTAAGGGTGTTCTATCAGAAGCTGAGGAAGATTGAGCAAGAGATCGCGAAACCACACGTGGTCGTGGTGAGTCAGGAAACACCAGACGGCGGACGCGAAGGACAGAAGACAGAGGTAAGCCGCAGCCTTGCTGCGAGGCTGGTATTGGAAGGGCGGGCGCGGTTGGCGAATCTCCAGGAGTCGGAGGAGTATCACGCCGGAGTGCAGAAAGCACTTTTGGATGCCCAGCAGCGCGCGCTTGCTGACCGGGTGCAGGTGAATCTGATCTCCGAAACAGACTTGCGAGCAATCAAGAGCGCGGCGCGTTCCGAGAAACGCTAGAGAGTGGCGCCCCGCTATGGCCCTATTTACAGACGGACCGGCAATCGCTCCGAGCGATCTACAAAGTGTCGAAAGCGCAATCTTTAGCGTCGCGAATATTGAGGGTATCGACATAGGTGGCAAAATAAGTCTGGCTCAGAATGATATCGCGAATCAGTTGACGTTGTTCCTTTTGAAGCGCCTGCCCCTTCGAGATCCGCAGGGGGTCCCACGGCGCAACCTCGGTGTTAGTGACGTTGTAGTGACCAGGCCGCTACGGGAATGGCATGTACATAAGGCGCTGGCTTTGATTTATCGGGATGCATACAACAATCAGCTCAACGATCGCTACCGAGGTAAGTGGGCTGAATACGAGCAACTTGCAAGAGAGACTGGTCAGAACTACTTACGGATAGGAGTAGGGCTCGTGGCGGACCCAATTACTAAGGCAGGCGGTCCCGTGTTATCGGCCATTGCCGGCAACGGGGCTGGGGCAACCTTCTTCGTGCAAGTCGCTTGGGTAAATAAATCCGGTGAAGAAAGTGCGGCAAGTGACATGAGCCAATTTACTACTTCGGACGGGCAACAGTTGGTCGTGTCGTCCGGGAACGCGCCGGCGAACGCTATGGGATGGAATATATATGCGGGAGCCTCTCCGCAGTCTGTCGGCCTTCAAAACAGTACCCCAATTGCAGTCAATGACAGTTGGACACTACCCACTGGGGTCCAACCCGGCGCCCCACCGCCGGGAGGCCAACAACCGACTTGGTACGTTATGGACCAGCACGTGATCGAGAGAGGCTGACGATGCTTACAATCGCCGGCTCGGCGACAGCGAAATTGCGCGGTATACTGGCCGCCGATAATGGCGTACCGGCTGTGGTAGCAGCTCTGTCATCTCAGCAAGGCGTGGAGTTGCCAGGGATTTGTGCACAGCAAATAATCGCGCAAAATGTTGCGCCGGAGATCGCAGAGCACAGCCTCGCGAGCAAGTATCCGCTGATATACATCTACTGCAGCAAGATCGTGAACTCACTGATAGAGAAATTCCGTGCGTTCTCGGGCGCCGCGCAGATGGTGGTAGAAATACGCGTATCGCAGGACCGGCTCGAGAGCCTGGAGAGTAACTTGCAGACCTACGTGGATGCCGTCACACAAGTGTTGCAGGGCAACCGAGGAGACTGGGGAGACGGGGTGTGTTTCAGCGGCGGATACGAGGTTGCGTTTAGCCCAGTGAAGCATGGCGGACGAAATCTGCTGCAGGTCGCCAAGGTCGCTGTTGTCCTGGAGATTAGCTCCGATTAGCGCGTGTTCCAAAACAAAGTATGTCCTACATTCTATCCAACGACAATCGGTTTTACGTAGCTTTGGAGCAGAGTTACGGCGTAGCGTCAGCCGTCAACGCCACTAATCGTATTCCTGCATTGAAGCTAAGCATAAAGCAGCGCCCAGAGAAAGTTCAGAGGAAGGACAAGACGGGTTCACGGACGTTTCCGGGCAATCCCAGCGCCATTCGAAAGCAAACGAGCTTTGAGCTGAAGAGCTACATGACGGCCTGGGCGGATCAGACGCAACTTCCTCCGCACGGGCCGCTGTTTCAGGCGTGTCTGGGTGGGGGCCCGACGCGCTACGCGGGGGGCACGGTTAGGACCAGTCCGAGTTCTGCCCAGGTTGTGTTCAACGGCGCGCATGGGCTGATGCCTGGCCAGGCAGTTACGAGTGGTGGAGAAATACGTTTTGTTTCCGCGATCGTTGACCCTCAAACAATCCAATTGAACGCGCCCTTCACGGTCAATCCGCCAACAAACTCGCAGATCGGACCGACAACTGGATACCAGCCAGCGACGAACCTGCCAAGCGTGACGGTTTTCGACTATTGGAGTCCTTCGACTTCGGTACAGCGCATCCTATCCGGCGTGGCGGTGGACACGTTGAGCCTAACAGTAAACGGTGATTTTCATGAATTTGACTTCAGCGGTCCGGCACAAGATGTGCTGGACAGCGCCAGTTTCGAGATTGGGCAGGCCGGGCTATCCACCTTTCCTCAAGAACCGAATGTGAGCCCTCTTAACTACTCGATCATACCGGGACACCTTGGTCAGGTCTGGCTGGGCAGCTCTTCGGAACGATTTTGGACGCTCACTAAAGCCGACATATCATTCACCAACAATGTAGATCTTCGCGCGAGGGAATTCGGTGAAGTCCTTCCAAGTGCTATTGCGCCGGGCCAGCGCACGGTTTCTTTCAATATCAGCCTGTACCAGCAAGACGATTCTTCGACCGCGGCCCTTTATCAAGCTGCGCGTCAAAGATCGCCAATCAGCGTCATGATTCAGCTTGGGCAGCAGCAGGGTCAGCTGTTTGGCGTCTATATGCAGAGTGTCATCGCAGAAGTGCCTGGATTCGACGACTCCGATACGCGCCAGCAGTGGCAGTTTCAGAGTTGCCGGGCACAAGGGGGCGTAGATGATGAGATTTTTTTCGCATTTGGCTAAGGTCGGAGACAGGGCGATCAGTGAAACGCCACGGCGCGCACACGGACGAGTCCCCTACGAAAGCGTGCTGACGATTCCGTCCCGCGCTTTTCCGGGCGTCACACTTGTAATTCGACGAGTGTCCTTTGGCCGGCGCATGGAGTTGAGCAGGCGCGCACGTGAACTTAGCCAAAGGGCAGAGTTCCTCGCCGCCAGCAACGAACTTCAGGAAAAAATCGAGGCGAACATTCTGACACAGGAAATCGACGCCATGTACATGCGATGGGGGCTGGTCAGCGTGGATGGTTTAAGCATAGATGGCGAACTCGCGACAGTCGACCAACTGCTGGACAGCGGGCCTGAGGAGCTAACACAAGAAGCGCTGGCGGCAATTCGGGGCCAATGCGGACTGAGCGAAGCAGAAAGAAAAAACTGATTGTCGCATTTCACTTTCAACTAGGGAACCAGGCCGGGTGGAAATGCGAGGCATGCCGAAGAAACGGCCTGGAAGATCGGCGGCACTGCGGTTGGCGACAGGGCTCGACCGATTCCCTAAACCAAATCGTCTGGGCCCGAGGCGGAGTTTCACTGACGACATGCCCAACATCGTATATAACAGCGGAGAGCCTGGCGTTCCTGGAGGAGTTCCAAGCGTGGAAGGTGATGGGGCTCAGCAATTGTTTTGATTTGCCAGCGCGTCTGGTAGATGCGATTGTCACGTTAGAAAATGAGCTAGTGCTGGAGAAAAAAGATGCCCGAGTCTAGGTGGAACGAACTTCTGTCGACAACTGCAAGCCGGGGAGTAGCGCGTTCAGACCCCGTCCAGGAGCTGGCTGCTGCCGGATCGGGGGGGGGTGGCAACGCGAGCCCGTCAGCGGGTTCTTTAGCTGAGGTCCAATTGCCGGGCCCACAAGTGTCTACTAGCGATGTCACGGAGCAATTATCGGTATTGAGCACTCAACTCGGGAGCCTAGCATCGACTCAACAGGAACAAACCGACGCCGTCCAAAAGAACACGCAGGCTGTCACTCAAAACACGGTGGAGAAGGGGGGCGGCGGCGCGTCGATTGCGAGCACTGTGGGAAGCGCCGCTTCAACGCTACTTGGCGGAGGGCTTACCCTCTCTCCAATCATCAGCGGACTAATGAGCTTGTTCGGAGGCGGCAGTGGAACGACCGTGGCGCCCACGCCTTTTCAATTACCGCCTTCGGTGCAATACCAGGGAGGGTTAGCCGGAGGACCGGCCGGAGGGGTGGTGCCAGTCAGTTATGGTGAGTCCGGGCAGCCGCGAGCGCAAAGCGCGACCGTCGCGCCTCAGGTGAATATACAAGTGAACGCCATGGACAGCCAGTCGTTCCTGGATCACAGTGACGAAATCGCCAACGCAGTGAAACAAGCGATATTAAATTCGCATGCGTTGAACGACGTAATTGCGGAACTGTGACATGAGCGAGTTTCCTCGGCTAAAGACGGGCGCCGTGCTCCAATATCCTGCGCAACATGCATCCGAGTACTCTACTACCGTGTTGCGCTTCGTCGACGGTTCCGAGCAACGAGTCAGTAATTATGCGACCCCGATCCATCGCTGGGTTGTGCGACTAAGTGTTTTGGACGAAACGGAATTGCACCTATTCCGCGAGTTTTTTAGGGCGCTCAGTGGCGCAGTCCAAAACTTTTCTTTTACTGATCCCTGGGACGGTACGACCTATCCCAGTTGCAGTCTGGAGGACTCTGAGCTGGCCGAGCAGTTGGTAAGTCCGTCCAGCGCCACTACGTCTCTACGAGTACGAGAGAACCGCGACTGAGATGCTGTACTACCCGCAACTGAGCAGTGGCTCCATATCTCAGTTCCCCGTGGCGCGTCTCACCAACATAAGGACATTCCTCAACGCCCTTCCAGACGGCAGCACTCTGCGGATGGCGGATACAGGCGCTCAGACCGTAGAATGGCAGCTCGCCTATGCGAGTCTAACGGATGCCGAAACGGCCCTGATTCAGGAGCTGTTCGATTCGGTTGAGGGCCGTCTGAATACTTTTACCTTCTTGGATCCAACCGATAACCTGCTGATGTGGAGCGAGGACTGGACGCAATCGGTATGGATGGCCGATCCAATGCTGCATGTCTCTCTAGGTGTCCAAGACCCGTTCGGAATGACCAATGCCCTACAGCTCACCAACACGGGACAGGCTGGCCAGCGCATTATCCAAGCCACGAGCGGGCCGAGTTGGTATCAATATTGTTACAGCGTCTATTTGCGCAGTGACACCCCGTGCTCGGCCCAGCTTCTTATCTCTGGCAATGATCTGGATTTGGTAACGGAGGTGTCCGTGGCCGCTGCGTGGACTCGGGTTGTGACATCCGCCCGACTTGCGAATCAATCGGACGGTATCAGCTTTGGCTTGCAACTTCCCCCGGGCGGCAATCTGGAAGCCTGTGGCGCGCAAGTCGAGGCGCAACCTGCGCCGGGAGCTTACAAGAAGACCGTTGATCGTGGTGGCGTATATCCAACAACAAGATTTAGTGTTGATTCACTTGTTTGGACGACCAGTGCATCAGATCAGAATTCGTGTCAGATCACGCTGATTAGCAACTTAACGTGATTGGCCTGGAAATCGAATGAGTAACGCTTCGATCAACGCCGTAAAGGAGCTAGAGGTTCCCGGAACTCCTTTGCTGCTGTTTGACTGCACGCTTTCCTCCGGAGACCTTCAGCGATGGAGTACACATCGAGTCACTGTGAGCGGAGAGGAGTATTTGAATCGAGTTCTACGGCATAACATATTTGACTTAACGTCTTCGTCAGAATTGGCCGTGGAGGGCGCGTCAACCGTTTCGATTACGCTCGCCAACGCTGACTCGTTTCTTTCTGCGATAGAGCGAAACATCGGTTGGAAGGGTGCCCAGCTTTCGGTTACGTTTCTGTTCTTTGATCTGAAGAGCGGCCTGCCTGTATCGGACACCCGAATCGTCTTCCGTGGCATCGCGGACCCTCCTGAGCAGTCCACTGAGTCGTCGCTGCGCCTTCGCTTTACTAATCGCCTCAACCTGCAACGGGTATACTTGCCGTCGATTCGCATTCAGAAAAGATGTCCGTGGAATTTTCCGTCTGACACATCACAGAGGCAAGAAGCGGTGAATGGTGGATCCGCTGGGTACTACTCCCCCTTTTATCAGTGCGGATACTCTCCGGACCAGCCCAATGGTGTGGGAAACCTTAACGGCAGTGTACCGTACACTGCATGTGACTATTCGCGCGCACAGTGTCAGCTGCGAGGAATGTTCAGTACTGACGCCCAAAATCACCCGACGGGTCGCTTTGGAGCGGTCGAGTTCATGCCGGCCGCGATCTACGTGCGCACCTATGGCGAAAAGGGGAAGCATTTCTCGGCTCCCACCGGAAACCAGGCGCTCTACAACGACTCTGTTCCTCTTGTCTATGGAACGGGGTGGTATGAGCCGCCGATAGCTTTCGCCCGCAACGATGGAAATCTCACACACTGCGAAGTGCTTCTCGGAGTGGGGCCGTTGAGTGCGGTGCTCAAAGTCATTGTGAACGATATGGAAATCCCCGCCGGAGCTCCAGGTACGAACATGACTGCGACCGGGTGGTACAACATCGTCAGCCTGGGCTCTCGAAATGGAGCCTTCAATCTTGATTTTACAGATTCTGACGGTAATCCCCTCGGAGATCCGTACGGGAGTATGGGGCTGCTATCCGTCGTCGTTCCCAACCGGATCTCGGACGGCAGTTCTCTTCCAGAAATACAGATCTTGATTCAAGGCTTGGCACTGTCGCGGTTCGACACAAGTGGCACTTTTCTGGATCAAACTTTCACTAACAACCCGGCATGGGTGGTTCTGGACGTTCTGAGACGCAGCGGTTGGACCACGGACGAATTGGACCTGGCCAGTTTTGCGAACGTGGCTGCGCGGTGTGACGCGCTGATTCAGACGGTCGATTTGAACGGTAACAATACTCTGATTCCCAGATATCAGTGCAACCTGCTGTTGACGAATACCCGTAGTGTTGGTGATATTTTACGCGGTATCTGTAACGGGTGTGCGCTGTTCATAACGGCCAGCGCAACCGGTCTGCTTCAGCTGAACGCGGAAGACACGCTGGCGATACAGCAACCGACGTTACCGGCAGGAAGCAATAGCACGGAAGAACTGAATGGCGGCTGGCCAGCATATGAATTTGGAGACAACCAGTTCTCCGGAATCTTGCGTCAAGAGAACGGCGCGGTAACTCTGACCGTGTCGTCCCGTACAACAGCGAATACTCCGAACCAATACACGGTGGAATTCCAAGACGAGTTTAACCAGTATCAACAAGACAGTCTTTCCCTCGTCGACGTTGATGATTCGCTCTTGACGGGACAAAATCTTTCGACGTCTCTGACTGCGCTCGGCCTGCCTAATAGCGACCAAGCGACGAGGGCCGCCGCCCTTCAGCTGTACAAGTCAGTCCAAGGAAACACCTATGTTCAGTTTCAAACCAGCATGAAAGGTGTGGCGTTGGCGCCTGGAGACCTAATCACGATCACATATGCCAAAGAGGGTTTCAGCCGACAGCCGTTCCGGATTACCAAGGTCTCGCCCGGCGTCAATTTTCTAACCGTATCCATTACTGCTCAGCTTCATGACGATGCATGGTACACAGCCGTCAACGCTGGCGCGGTTACCTTCGGAAGCCCCCCGGGGTGCGAAGTCGGTGTGCCGAGACCGCTAGTGGGTAGTGTGTTCGACAGCAGCCACGTAGCGCAATTCGGAATAACTGAATCGTCGGCCGCCAGCAGTGACGGAACCGTTACGAGCAACCTGGCAGTTAGCTTCTCCGCTCCGGCCAAGCCCACAGTGAGCGCAGCCGGTATTCCGCTGTTGGGACTGAATCCTCAAATCAACGCGACCGGCGGGAACCTGGGGGGCGGCCAAGTTCTGTATTATGCCGTGAGCGCCGTGGACGCGAGTGGCGCGGAGAGTGGCCTTTCATTCACCGTCATGGCTAACGTACCCGCGGGAACTAGTACGAATCAAGTGACTCTGGTCAGCTTGAGCTTCTCGTCTAATGCATCCAAAGTTAACGTCTACCGCGGGACGAATCCGATCCAGTTATTCTTGATCGCCCAGAACATTCAAATTGCCTCGACATTCACAGACACGGGCGCCGCTGCCTTACTTCAGGGTCCTCCTGACTACAACTACGATCATGCCAACTTCTATTGGCGCCTGGAGCTGCAGCCTGCCGAAAGCGTTGACATCCACTCGACGACCACTGTTGGTAATAGCACGTTAAACATGCTCCCCAATCAGTATTGCGGTGCGACCGTGCGGATCACGAATGGAACTGGTGACGGGCAGGAGCGTACGATTAGCTTGAATTCAGCGAACACCCTGACCATCAATACGAAGTGGGATATTGAGCCGGACACGACCAGCTCGTTCCTAATCGCGGACTCCTCCTGGCAGTTCGGCGCGTCAAGCATCGCATCCCCGGTTTCGTTCGTCGTGCCGAATCGAGAGGGCGTGACCCTTCATATATCGGGCCGCGCCGCCAACGTGCGCAACAACGAGTGCGCCTTCGAGCTTTCACCACTGACGCATTGGCGCATTGCAGGTAATGTCGGGAATAACGTGGACTCGGATATTCCAGGTCAACCCACGTTTGGGTTAAATCTTGGCGGGCAAGGCACTGTGGATTTGGTGGGTGTCGGTTTCACCTCCCTCGACAATACGATGACGATTAGTGCCGGTACCCTGACGTTGGCATTTTGGGATGAACTCGACGGCCCGTCGACGATGCTTCTAAGTACAGCTGCCACGGCCGGAGACACGACACTGGCTTTGGCAACTGCAATGTCCGCGTCTGCCGGGGACTTGCTACAGGTTGACGCAGAGATCATGGTCGTTCAACAAGACCTGGCGAGTGGAACGAGTATTCAAGTCGGGCGAGGTTCACATGGGAGCGGTGCAGCCGCGCACGCGGCTCAGGCGGCTATATACCTTCTGAGAAAGAAGATCTTCATCATGCCGTTCGCCCAAGGGTTTTTTGGCAGTCCGGCTAGCGGCAGTTACGTCTTTCCGGTAGTCTTGCCGGATGTTCGTATCGCCGCTGCTGAACTGTTCGTGACCAATTCCCACGGAAATAGCGGTGTGGCGGCACAGGCGTTTACGAATACCTCCGATACCGGCCTCCGCACACTTTCCGGAGGGCAGCTTTCCATCCAAGTGGAGGGGGCCTTGGCGATCCAAACAAATGCGGCGCCTCCACTATTAGCCGATACTGCGCACTCCGTGCGCGACGTCTACGCAGTTGTTTCGAATCCTCCCACAGGGGCCCCAGTCACCATGCAATTGACTCAAAACAGCCAACCATACTGCCAGTTGACCATCCCCGCCGGTGCAACCACTTCCAATGTCGTCGACGGTTTCGCTCTTGGTCCATTGCAAGCAGAGGCGCAAATCGGCCTAGACATCACCTCGGTCGTGCAAACCGCGAATACGGCACCAGGCAGCGATCTCACTGTGACGATTCGGCTCTAGAGAGCCCCATTGTGGCGGAAACGTTCGACAAACTACAGCCCGATCGCGATCTGCAATGCTATTTCCTTGAGCCATCCTCCATTGCCGCATTGAGTCAGACCAACCCCAACGGCTTTACTGTATCGGGTACCTGGCGGCAGCAGTTCGACTGGGCAGTCATTGAATGGAACCGTGACAATGTTTTCGAACATCCGGCGTTTCGCTCGTTGCCGGACGGCGACCTTAGTGGACTCACACTCACCTACGAAGAAACTCGGGAGAACTGCATTCCGATCGATTCCGACCTTTACCCGACTGTAGACTGGCCCACCCTTCGGGTCTGGGCCAATCCCGGCACTGGCGAGATCATCTACAGAGTGCCGCTCCTCAACTACGCAACACCGATTTCAGGCGGCTATCAGTGCTCCACGGTCCAGTTTCAACTTAGCGGAACTCCGACAACTGGTGACTACGTCGGGTTGGCATTTCTTTCCGAGCACTATCCTTATCGAATGGCCGCCGGAGACACATTGGAGTTTGCCATCCAGAACATCATGGAGGGCGTGAACGCCTTCTCGCCAACGATGCGAGCAGTCGCCGAAAGTACGTCGATTACCTTGACCTACGTTGGATCTGGCCAAACTCTGGCCAATTCAACCACGGGTGCTAATGGCAACCGGATCGGCGTTTACACCTATGTTTCTGGCGCCAGCACCGAGCAATGGGACGCGGTTTCCAAGCAGATGTCGGGCGGAACATCACCGTCGGCCTGGAGAATCGCCCTGCCCTTTGCATCGCTGCAAGACCCCGCGCTAGGGCAAGTTCCATGGAACGCAGTCAGAAAACTCCGTTGGACCTATTCGGCTGACTTACAGCCTGGAGCCTATATCCGAACGGAGTTTCAGGTCAACGTCACCAACTGGAATGTCACTGGTAATAGTCTGAGCTACTCGGTCGCCGGGCGCGGTAGCCGCCGCATCGAGAACGACTCGATCGAGGTTCATTATACTGGGGCGTGGAGCAGGAGCAGCGGCAATTACTCGGGCGGTACGATTGAGTCCACCAATACGTCTGACTCGTCGCTTACCTGTACTTATGTTGCCTCGCAGCAGCACAGCCTTTATCTAGGTACTCGTCTGCTCAACAATGGTGCATCGATCTCGATTTCGGTCGACGGCCAGAACCCATCCACCCTCAACTTGAACGTTCCGGGCGAAGACGCGCTCATTCGACAACTCCTTGGTCAGTTTGGACCCGGTAGCCACAGCGTCACCGCGGCGCACGCGGGCAATACCGGTACGTCCTTCTACTTCGACTTCCTGGAACTGGCGGTTCCCACAACGACTCTACCCGTCTCCGCTACGGAATCCACCCTGACCGTGGCCACTGACTGGGACACGAACCATTCGCTCGCTTTGGCACCTGAGCGGACTGCCTGGATGATCTACTCACTCGGCTACCGTGCGAGGGTGAATCACTACGCCGGAGCGTTGTGGTTCTACGAGCTGAGTTGCCCCGGCCAGCAATATGCCTCCGCTACCGTCACCTTCTCCGGGAATCCGGATCCGAACGAGACCACGCAAATTATCTTGGGGCGAACCGATCAGCCGCCTTCACTTCAAACCGTGATTGAGCATCTGAATCTCGATGGTGATACCCCGGAAACGCTCGCGACTGCGTTTGAGTTACTCCTGAATAGCGGATACACCGCAGTATGGGCGCAGGCCAATGGTAGCCAACTCACGATCTTCTCACGTTCCATGGGGACTGATGGCAACAATATCACCATTTCCACAAGTGCGCCAACGCAGAACCTCGCTATCTCTGTTTCCGGCTCTACTTTCTCTGGTGGCGTAGGTGGCGCGTGGCTCACCGATATCGAAGCAATGCCGCGCATAAATCGCGCTGCCCGCGACTGGAGCACCAGCTATTTTCAGGCCCTGAAAGGTTACGGACTCGATGTGGTGGCGTCGTTCAGTATGGAATTGGGAAACGGCGATCCATCCACTGGCGCGGGGATCGCCCAACGCTATCCAAGCCAGTCCCCAGTTTTGCTGAGTACGCCGTCTTTGCAGACCAACTTCTCCCCCGCCAGCACGACCTTCTGGCAGCAGGTCTATCAGGACATGGCCGGATTGATGACTGCCGCCGGTGTAACTCCCTACTTGCAATTCGGCGAAGTCCAGTGGTGGTATTTCCCTGATGACGGCTCTGGAATGCCATTTTACGACGCGTACACCATCAGCACGTTTCTCGCGGAGTACGGACGCGCAATGACGGTAATTACGAGCAACACCGTAGATCCTCTAACGATCCCGCAAGAGGCTGCATTCCTTCCCGGTTTGATCGGCGCGTTTACGAGCCAGATTCGGAACTACGTTCGTTCACTCTATCCCGATTGCCGTTTTGAAGTCCTCTACCCGACCGACGTCAACAACACGCCGCTCAACCACGTCATCAACTATGCGGTCAACGACTGGACGCCCGCAAATCTAAACTGCCTGAAAACCGAAAGCTTCACTTACACCTACGAGCGTAATCTGGACTTAAGCAAAACCACCATCGCCGCTGGCGCCGCCTACGGATTCCCGCCGGCCCAGCGCAGTCATCTTGTCGGAATCAGCGATTCCTCCACGGCCTGGCTCAAGGAAGCCCGGCTTGCCGAGGCGAGTGGTTTCGAGTCGGTCGTCCTCTTCGCGTTGGACCAATTCTGTTTGATGGGCTATCCGCTGCCGCTCTCACGAGGCATGCGGCGCAGCGTCCGCATGGGCTGACGGCGCTTCCTCCGCCGTTCGCGGTACATTGATTATGCAGCCGTGATCGCCGTCCAAAACGTCTCCAAGGTCTATCATCTTTATCAGCATCCCCTGGACCGCGTCCTCGGCGCGCTAGTGCCATCCCGGTCTCGCTCCGCGGACTTCTGGGCCTTACGCGATATCAACCTTCGAGTCGAAAAAGGCGAAGTCTTCGCCCTCCTCGGCCCCAATGGCTCCGGAAAGAGCACGCTGCTGCAGATCATCAGTGGCATCCTGCAGCCCACTAGCGGGCGCGTCCTGCGTGCCGGCCGCATCGCCGCTCTGCTGGAACTGGGCGCGGGTTTCAATCCCGAATTCAGCGGGCGCGACAACGTATTCCTCAAC
>Ga0335078_10005609_pt1 | contig 18555 bp, 15 predicted proteins | sample Lox_Sample_32_FD_206711 | JGI IMG/M metagenome (GOLD analysis project Ga0335078, IMG submission 206711) | Soil microbial communities from Loxahatchee National Wildlife Refuge, Florida, United States - Lox_Sample_3.2 | ecosystem: Environmental > Terrestrial > Soil > Wetlands | place: USA... | reverse complement strand
GATGGCTCTCTTGCCCGGAGGTTTCGGGTTATGGTGAACAGCAGCTCTAACGTCAATCCATTTGAGACAGCGAAGAAGCAGGTCGACATTGTCGCCGACATCCTCGGCCTCGAGGGCGGGATGCGTGAGGTGCTGAAGCACCCGAAGCGGGAGCTCACGGTCAATTTCCCGGTCCGCATGGACGACGGGGACTACAAGGTCTTCACCGGCTACCGGGTCCAGTACAACATGGCGCGCGGGCCCTGCAAGGGCGGGATCCGCTACCACCCGCAGGTGTCGCTCGACGAGGTTCGGGCGCTCGCCGCGTGGATGACCTGGAAGTGCGCGGTCGTCAACATCCCGTACGGCGGTGCGAAGGGCGGCGTCATCTGCGACCCGAAGCACATGTCGAAGACCGAGCTCGAGCACCTGACCCGCCGCTACGCGAGCGAGATCTCGGGCATCATCGGACCGGAGATGGACATTCCCGCGCCCGACGTGTACACGGACGGCCAGACGATGGCCTGGATCATGGACACGTACTCGATGCTCAAGGGCTACTCCGTGCCGGGCGTCGTGACCGGCAAGCCGATCAGCCTCGGCGGCAGCGAAGGCCGCGGGGAAGCGACCGGCCGCGGATGCGCCTACACGATCCGGGAAGCCGCGAAGGACGCCGGGGTCCGCGTGAAGAACGGGACCGTGGCGGTCCAGGGATTCGGCAACGCGGGCAGCGTCTGCGCGAACCTGCTCAATGACGAGCAGGGTGCAAAGATCGTGGCCGCGTCCGATTCGAAGGGCGGTATCTACAAGGCGGACGGGTTCAACCCCCACGCCGTCGAGGAGTACAAGGCGAAGAACGGCTCGGTCGTCGGGTTCCCCGGCGCGAAGGCCATCTCGAACGAGGAGCTGCTCGAGCTCAAGGTGGACATTCTGGTCCCCGCGGCGCTCGAGAACCAGCTCGGGGCGAAGAACGCCGACAAGGTCCAGGCGAAGCTGATCGGCGAGGCCGCGAACGGCCCGACGCTCCCCGAGGCGGACAAGATCTTCTTCGAAAAGAAGATCACCGTGCTCCCGGACATCCTCGCGAACGCGGGCGGCGTCACCGTGAGCTACTTCGAGTGGGCCCAGGACATCCAGGGGTACTTCTGGCCCCTCGCCGAGGTCAACCAGCGCCTCGAGCGGGTGATGGTCCAGTCGTACAATGACGTCCACAAGATCGCCGTGGAGCGCAAGGTCCACAACCGGACCGCCGCGTACGTCCTCGCGATCCAGCGCGTCGTCGACGCGATCAAGATCCGAGGCATCTACCCGTAAGTGAGAAAAGGGCGGGGCGGGGTCGACCGGCGAATGGCCGACCTCCCCCGCTGTCGTCTCTCGACCTGGGCCGACGTCGACCGGTGGGCCGACCGGCTCGCGGAGCGCATCCGGGCGGCCGACGCGGTACCCGAGACGATCGTCGCGCTCACGCGCGGCGGGTGGGTTCCCGGCCGGCTGCTCTGCGACCGGCTCGGCGTCCATCGCCTCGTCTCCCTGCGCGCCCAGCACTGGGGCGTCACCGCCACCCCGGACGGGAGCGCGAAGCTGACCGAGGGGCTGAGCGGCCCGGTGGGGGGCCAGAAGGTCCTCGTGGTCGATGACATCACCGACACCGGCGAGAGCCTCACGCTCGCCGCGAGCCACGTGGCGGAACAACGCCCGGCGCGCCTCGAAACGGCCGCCTTCCTGCACATCGCGCACGCGAAGTACGTGCCCACGTACTTCGCGGAGGAGATCCCGCGCGACGCCTGGGTCTGGGTCGTCTTCCCGTGGAACTACTGGGAAGACCTCGCCAGCCTCGCGAAACGGGCGGTCGAGTTTGGTCGCGGGGTGGCCACGGTCCGCGAGACTCTGCGCTCGCGTTCGGGCCTCGACGTTCCGCTCGCGGACCTCGAACGGGTCGCCGAATACGTCCCGATCCGATAGGACGCCGGCCCGGGGCGCCGCCCCCAGGACATCGCCGACTACGCGGCGGACGACGGCGGCGGGAGCGCGCGCCGCGCGACCGCCTTGAAGTACTGCTGGAGCACGCCCGCCCCGATCCCGAGAGCAAAGCCGCTCGCGATGAGGGCGATGATGAGAGCGAGCTGGGGAGGCGCGGGCGCGTTCGGCTGCAGGTACTGGACGAGGTAGACGATCCCGTAGCTCACGCAGCCGATCCCCAGGATCGAGATCGTCGCGACCGCGAACGACCGCGGGAAGCGGCCCCGGGAGAGGACGCGGCGGATCGCTCGTCCCGTCTCCCAGACGATGGCGGCGAGGATCCAGTAGAAGAGTCCCGACTGCAGGAAGAGGAGGATCCGGACGATGTCGGGGTCCTTCAGGTTCGCGTTGTAGAGGTTGTAGCCCGAGAGGAAGCCGAGGCCGACGAGCGCGATCGAGAAGAGGCCGAAGCCGAAGGCGACCGACCCCGTGCGGATGTCGGTCGAGGCGGAGCGGACCGAATCGATGAGCGCCTCGTCGATGTCGAACGTCCAGAAGATGAGGTAGATGCCGAGGACGATCGCGAGCCCGATGATGCCCCAGAGGAGGACCCCGCCGGCCGCGGCGATGCCGAGGATGAGGAGGACGAGCGCGAACGGGAGGATCGTCTTCGCCCGCAGCTTCGGGTCCTTCATCGCGCGCACGAGCGTGTAGTACGTCGACTCGATGCTCGCGGCCTGGCGCACGTAGACCCGGCGGACCCCGTCGACGCGCACGCGCGAGGCGAGGATCGGGAACAGGAACTCGTCCTCGGCCCCGTCGCTCACGAGGTAGGCCGAGGCTGCGTGCGTCTGTTCGAGAACGTGGTCGAACTGGTCCGCGATCCGTCGATCGGAAAGGATCCCCACCTTGGGCGAACCGGTGAGGATGCAGACCTCCGACTCCTCGCCCGCGCCCTTGAGCTCGTCGAGCAGGCTCACGGCCGCGAAGATCGCGTTGCTGTCGGAGTCCTCGGGGTCGACGGTGGCGAGCCGGACGGCCGCGTCCACGACGGCGGAGCGTCCGACGACGGGCCCGGCGACCGAGGCTTTGCGGCCCAGGTCGTCGTCACGGTCGATGCAGACGACGAGGCGCATGGCCCGCGTTACATGGTCAAGGCTTGGCTTAACAACTTGTGTCGACTGCTGTCGACTGGGCGTGCCTTCGCCGCTTCGCTCGACCGGTGACGTCCCCCCGGCGCGCGGGCTCCGGCCGGGGACGTGAACTCGGCCGAATACGCTTATACTCCGGACGACCCCCTTGCCCCCGCCCCGCATGACCGCGCTCCCGGACAAGAAGACGGCGTTCATCGACTGGTATCTCGCGGTCGTGGACGCGGCGAACCTCACCGACAAGCGCTACGGGGTGAAGGGGATGAACGTCTGGACCCCCTACGGCTTCCTCGCCCGCCGCCACCTCGACGAGGTGATGGTCCGCGAGATCGAGGCGTCGGGCTCGGCCCCGGTCGAGTTCCCGGCGCTGATCCCGGCGAACGAGTTCGCGAAGGAGAAGGAGCACATCAAGGGGTTCGACGCCCAGGTCTACTGGGTGACGAAGGGCGGGCTTTCGGAGCTCGACATCCCTCTCGTCCTCCGGCCGACCAGCGAGACCGCGATGTACCCAATCTTCGCGCTCTGGGTCCGTTCGCACCGGGACCTCCCGCTCAACGTCTACCAGATCGTCAATACGTTCCGCTACGAGACGAAGACGACGCGGCCATTCCTGCGGGTCCGCGAGATCCACTTCTTCGAGGAGCACACCTGCCAAACTGACGTCGACGCCGCGGACCGACGGGTCCGTTCGAACCTCGAGGCGTTCGGCCGGATGGCGAAGGCGTTCGCCCTGCCGTACGTGGCGATCCGACGACCCGAGTGGGACAAGTTCCCCGGGGCCCACTACTCGATCGCGTTCGACATTCCCGTGGGCGGTGGCCGCACTCTCCAGATCGGGAGCGTACATCACTACCGGGAGAACTTCTCCGGCCCGTACGGGATCCGCTACGAGGACGCGAACGGAGCCCAGCAGCTGGTCCACCAGACCACGTTCGGCCTCTCGGAGCGGCTGCTCGGCGCGATCGTCGCGGTTCACGGGGACGCGAAGGGCGTTGTCTTCCCGAGCGCGATCGCTCCGTACGAGGTCGTCGTGGTCCCGATCCCGAGCGCGGGACCCGAGCCCGGCCCCGAGGTGACGGCAAGAGCGGCCGTCGAGCGGCTCCGGGCGCACGGCCGCCGGGTCCACCTCGACTCGGGCGACGAGCGCCCGGGGGCGAAGTACTATCGCTGGGAGCTCCAGGGGGTTCCGGTCCGGCTCGAGGTCGGTCGACGCGAGGCCGCCGCCCGCACCGCGACCGCCGTCGACCGGCTGGGCCGCAAGCAGACGGTCTCCCTCGACTCCCTCGAACGGGAGGTGGACGCCTTCCTCGAAGAGTTCGACCGCACCCTCTCCGACCGGGCGCTCGGGGAGTTCCGGGACGCGTTCCGCGTCGTTCGGAGCATGGACGAACTGAAGGGCGTTGAGCACGTCGCGATCCTCGGCTGGTGCGGCGCGGAGCCGTGCGGGCACGCGATCGAGACCGCCGTGGACGGGGGGCTGCTCGGAACCCCCGAAAGCGAGCTTCCCCTCGACCTCGGCGACCCCGGCGCGTGCATCGCGTGCGGGTCGGGCAACCCCGCCCGCTGGGCGCTCGCGGGCCGCTCGCTCTGAGAACGCGGCGCGCTTACGGCCCGGGCGGCGCCGGGGCCGGAGGGTTGGGAAGCACGAGCCACATGCCGGCGAGGCCGAACAGCAGCAACGTGATCGTGACCGCGTAGATGCCGTTGTCGATCCAGACCCCGAACGAGACGCCCCACCAGACGTAGAACGCCACGCCCATCACGAACAGCGCGGCGAAGGCCCAGAACGAGACCTTGCGGTTGATCGACATCCCGCGGTAGGTCGGAGCCTCGGGTGTCGAAGGGGTCGTGTCGGCGCCGGCCATCGTGCGGCGCCGACCTGGGGAGCGTTAGATAACCCTTGCGGGACGGAGGGCGGTCGGTGGGAACCGGGACATCGTCCGAAGGCAGTGCTTTAACTCCGACCGGGGACTAATACGAGGAACATGGCGGAGCAGGCGGCCGGGGCCCGCCCGCAGAGGACGGCGTCCATCCCCTCGCTCGAGTCCCTCTCCCCCGACCAGCACCGGATCCTCGCCTACGCGAGCGCCATCGGTTCCGAGTTCAACTTCTCGCTGCTCGTCGGGGCGATGGGGCTCGACGAGGAGGCGCTCGCGGAAGAGCTCGAGCGGCTCGTCCACGTGGGAGCGCTCGTCGAACGCGCGGGCGGGGAGCGGTTCGCCTTCGCGGAGGAGGAGTTCCGGGCGCGGATCTACCGGTCGCTCACCGAGAGCCGCCTGCGCGTCCTCCATCGGAAGATCGCGGAGGTGCTCGAGAAGATGTATCCCGACCCTTCGCTCTCCGTCCTTCAGGAGCTCGGCCGGCACTACTTCCTCGGGAAGGTGCCGACGAAATCGTACGAGTACAACCGTCGGGCCGCGGAAGCCGCGCGGGCCGCCGACGAGCCCGAGGTCGCCGCCCACCATCTCGAGCGCGTCCTGCTCGACCTCGCCGCCCTGCCCGGCAACCACCGGGCGGAGCAGGCCGCGGTCGCGGAGGCGCTCGGCGACCTCTACTATGCCGTGGGCAACTTCCCGAGCGCCGACCTCCGCTTCACGGAGGCGCTCGAGCGGCTGGGCACCGAGTCCCCGAGCGTCCGCGCCCGCCTGTTGCTCGCGCGGGCCGAGGTCGCCCGGGAGAACCTCGACCTCGACACCGCCGTGCAGCGGGCGACCGAGGCTCAACGCCTCTTCGAGGACGGCGGGGACCGCTTGGGAAGCGCCCGCACCCACCGCGTGCTCGGCCGCGTCGCGTTCCAGCGGGGGGCGTACCGGGAGTCGCTCGAAGAGTGCTTGCATGCGCTCGACCTGGTCGGTACGGAGGAGGTCGAGCCGCTCCTGGGGCGCCTTGCGATCGACATCGGGAACGCGTTCGCGTTGCTCGGACCCGAGGTGCGGGAGGTCGCGGCCGAATGGTACGCGCACGCGATCGAACGGCTCGAGCGGGCCGCCGACTGGATCGACCTCTCCCGGGCGTACCACAACATGGGCGTGCTCGTGGGGGAGGTCCGGCCCCAGGAGGGGCTCGAGTTCCTCGAGAAGGCCCAGCAGGCGGCCGAGCGGGGGCACGATACGCGCTCGATGGGCCGTGCCCTCATCTCGAGCGTCGAGCAGCTGCTCGCCCTCGGGCAGCTCGAGGAGGCCGAGCGCAACAACGAGCAGGTCGCCCGGTTGCTCGAACATCTCTCCGACGAGCTCGGGCGCGAGCAGGTCGAAGTGAACCGGGGCCAGATCGCGGAGCGCCGAGGCCAGTGGGAGGACGCCGAGCACGCCTACGAGAAGGCGGTCGAGGAGTGCCGCCGCCTCCAGCTTCCGGCGGACGAGGCGGAGGCCACGTTCTATCTCGCCCGCCTCCGGTACAAGACCCGCGATTTCGAAGGGGCCCGACAGGCCTATGCGGGCGCGCTCGAGCTGAACCTGCTCGAACTCCGCCCGCAGCATTCGCCCGCGTTCCTCGAACTGGGCCGCCAGCTCGGCCTGCCGCCCCCGGGCCCGCCCCGCGCGCGGGCCCCGGTGCCGAACGTCTCGCCTCGGCCCCGCGACGAACGAGGATTATAAGCTCGGAGCGGGCTGGATTTCATCGTGGTCGCCATCCGGGGGTCCCGCTCGACCCCGCGCCCCCCCGTCTTCGGGCGCGAGGAGATCCGCGAGGAGGCCGAACGGCTGCTCGACCGCACCCTGCACGGGTCGGGCGGCGGTCTCCTTCTGAGCGGTCCCGGCGGGGTCGGAAAGACCCAGATCATGGCGGGCCTCATCGATATCGCGGGAAAGCGGGGCTGCACGGTCCTCTCCGGACGCGCGCTGCCCGAGGAGCTGCCCCCGGCCTTTTCGCTCCTGCGCGAACTGCTCGCCTCGGAGCAGGAACGCGGAACCGCGGCCGCCGCCTCCCCCTGGACCCCGGCCCAGTCCCCGTTGCTCATGCCCATCCTCGCGGACCACCCCGAGAGCGGCCGCTCGGGATCTCCGGGAACCCCGACGGGGTCCTCCTCGGACGACTTTGAACGCCTCCTCGCCCCGATCCGTCTCACCCCGGCCAAAGCCTCGGGCGCGGGCCGCGACGAGCTGTTCGCTGAACTCGAGCGCCACTTCCTCGACCGGGCGCGCGAGCGCCCGCTCCTGATCGCAGTCGACGACCTCCACTTCGCCGATACCTCGACCCTCGAGTTCTTCCTCCGGTTCGCGCGCGAGCTTCCGACGACCTCGATCGCGATCACCGCGACCCTCGCGGATGCGCCGGACGTCCCCGAGCGCACGCGCGAGGCGATCGAAGCGCTCTCGGGCGCACCCAACTTCCTCACGATCCCCGTGCGCGCGCTGAACGTGCCCGAGACGGAGGAGTTCGTTCGTTGGATCCTCGGCGGTCGGGCCGCCGACCGCGATGACGTCCGCCGCTGGCACGCCCAGACCGACGGCAACCCGCTCTTTCTCGAGCAACTCGTCCGGCTCGCCACCGGCTACACGAGCTCGGCGAGCGGCCCGGCGACCTCGGGCCAGGGCGTCACCGAGATCCTGCTCGAACGCGTGGCCCGGCTCGGTGACCGCGAGCGTCGGGTCCTCACTTACGCCGCCGTCCTCGGTAAGGAGTTCCACTTCGCGAACCTCTCCGCGGTCGCGGGGAGCGGCGAAGAGCGGGTCACCGAGAGCCTCGACCGGCTCGTCCACGACGGGCTCGTCCGCGAGAAGGGCGGCGAGGTCTACGAGTTCGTGAGCGAGGCGGTCCGTCGGGACATCTACGCGAGCCTCACGGAGACCCGCCGGCGCATCCTGCACGCGCGGGCCGGCCGGGCCCTCGAAGGGAAGCCGGGATCGAGCGACTCCGAGCTCGCCCGCCACTTCTATCTCGGCCGCGACGACCCGAAGGCGGTCGAATACAACTTGAAGGCGGCCAATGCGGCGACCCGGGACTTTGCCTTCCAGACCGCGGTCTCGCACCTGGCCCGCGCGCTCGAGGCGGAGCGGCGCCAGCCGAACCGGGACCCCAAGGTCGAGGTCCGCTTGCTGACCGAACAGGGACGCCTCCTCGAGCAGCTCGGGGTCCTGCCCCGCTCGGACGAGCTGCTCACGGAGGCGGTCAACCTCGCCCGCACCCGGGGCGGCGGCGACCTCGAGCTTGGCCGGGCGCTGCTCGGGCTCGCCGAGACCCGGGCGCAGCGCAGCGAGTACGAGTCGGCGGAGGCGCTCGCCACCGAGTCCCTGGAACACCTCGCGAAGGCCGGCTCCTCGCGCGACGTGATGTCGGTCCACCGGGTTCTCGGGGTCGTCGCCTGGCGTCGGGGGGACTTCCCCCAGGCGGAACGGCACCAGCGGGCCGCGCTCGAGATCGCCGAGCGCGACGGGACCCCGCTCGAGCTGGGCCACGCCCTCGTCGACGTCGCGAACACGCTCGTGCCGGTCGGCGCGACCAAGATCGAACCGGCGCTCGAGCTTTACAGCCGGGCGGCCGAACTCTTCGAGACCGCGGGCGACTTCGCGGCGCGCGCCCGGGTGTTGATGAACCAGTCGGTCATGGAGTATCACACCGGTCGCCCCGACGACGCGTTCCGCGATCTGACGAAGGCGATCGAGGCCGCCGACCGCTCCCGCTCGCCGATCTGGATCGGCTACTGCAACCTCAACCTCGCCCAGTGGCACGCGGAACGCGGCCAGACCGACCTCGCCCGGCCCCCGCTCAACCGCGCGATGCAAGTCTTCGGGCCGCTCGGGGACCGCCTCGGCGCACAGCAGATCGAGATGGTCGAAGGGATCATCGCCGAGGCGGAACACGATTTCCCGGGCGCCGAGGCCCACTACCAGACCTCGCTCACGCTGGCCCAGGAGCTGCGCGCGGCCTCCGAGACCTCGGAGATGCTCTTCCGACTCGCGCACCTCGCGATCGAACGGGCGAACTGGGCGGAGGCGCGCCGCTGGCTTTCCGAGGCGCGGTTGAGCGGGCTCGCGAACTTCCGGCCGGACTTCGCGGAGCGCCTGAGCGTGCTCGAGAAAGCGATCGAGGCCGGCGGCTGACCCCCACCGTTAAGGTGGCGGCGTCGCTCACCGGCCCGATGCCTTCGGGAGCGACGGACGGACCGACCGCCCCCGACGGCTCGCCGCTGCCCGACCGAGCGCTCCCGAGCTTCGAGCACGACGTCCGCCGCATGTTCACGCACATCGCGCAGGGCTACGAGTGGTTCGACCACGTCGCTTCGCTCGGGAACGACCTCCTCTGGCGGCCAAGGGCGCTCTGGGACCTCGACCGCTTCCGCGCGCCGGGCCCCGTGCGGCGCGTCCTCGACATTGGCTGCGGCACGGGCGAGCTGGCGCGGCTCGTCGCGCGCCACTACGGGGCCTCCCGGGTCGTCGCGGCGGACTTCACCCGCGCGATGCTCGAGAACGCGCTCGGTTCCTCCTCCGGACGGCCCGAGCGCGCTCGCATCGATTTCGCCCGGGCGACCGCGCTGCGGCTCCCGTTCGCCGACGCGACGTTCGACCTCGTCACGAACGCATTCGTGGCGCGCAACCTTTCCGACCTCGCGGTCGCCTTCCGGGAGGTTCGGCGGGTCCTGCGGCCGGGGGGCGTCCTAATGACGCTCGAGATCACGGAACCCGTCTCCCCGACGGTGAACCGCTTCTTCCATGCCTTCTTCGACCACGTCGTCCCGTGGCTCGGCGGAGCGGTCGGGAGCGCGGGGCCGTACCGCTACTTGCCGCAGTCGCTCCGATCCCTCCCCGACCGGGACGCGCTGCTCTCGCTCCTCGCCCAGAGCGGGTACCCCCGCACGACCGCGCGGCTGCAATCGGCGGGGATCGTCACGACGTTCCTCGCCGAGGCGGGAAACGGCCTTCACGAAAGCGCTTAAGCCCGGAGCGGCCGTCGTACGGGCGTGTCGACCCCGGCGTCGGACGCTTTCCGCTACGCGCATGCGCATCATGACGAGATCGCGTGGTTGAGCCAGAACACGAACCACCTCGTGCCCCCCGAAGTGATCCGACCGGCGCTCGAGAAGGCGATCCGCGAACAGCGGTACATCGGCTACCCGCTCGCGACCGGGGACCCCGAGCTGCTCGAGGCGATCGCGAAGGATTTCGGGCTCGCGGGCGAGAGCCCGTTCCTCACCGGCGGCGGGACCGAAGCGCTCTACATGACCGCGCGCGCGCTCCTCGGCCCGGGGGACGAGGTGATCGCCTCCGACCCGAGCTACCTCATCATCCACCGGTTCGTGGAGCTGAGCGGCGCGACCACGAAGAACCTCGACATCTACGCCCCGCCCTACCGACTGACGGCGGACCGGATCCAGGAGGCGGTTGGACCCCGGACGAAGATGATCCTCCTCATCGACCCGTTGAACCCGCTCGGCTCCGGCTACCCGCGCGAGGAAGTGAAGGCGATCGCGGAGATCGCCCACGACCGTCACCTCGTGCTGCTCAACGACGTGACCTACCGGGACTTCTCCGACGGGCATGCGCTCGCGGCCGAGTTCGCGCCCGAAGAGACCGTGACGATCTGGTCGGTCTCGAAGAACTGCGGGCTCGCCGGAATGCGGCTCGGCGGCCTCATCGCCCGTCCCGACCGTCTCAAGACGATCACGCGGTTCAACACGAACGACCTCGGCGTCAACGTCCTCTCCCAGGCCGCCGCCCTCGCCGCGCTGCGCTCGAAATCCCAGTGGATCGGCGGCGTCGTCCGCCAGACGCGCGCGAACGGCGCCCGGATCCGCGACGTGGTGGGCACCGTCGCGGGAGCGTCGCTGCCGGTCTATCCGTCCCGCGCGAACATGATGGTCATCGACATCGCCCCGACCGGCGTCCGGCCGGAAGCGGTCCAGGACGAGATGCTGCGCCACCACGGGGTGTTCGTCCGGGCGGGCAACTATCTCTCCCCGACGCACGGCGGCCGGTTCGTCCGACTGTCGTTCTCGAACCCGCCCGCGGACATCGAGCGGTTCGCGGCCGCCTTCCCGAAGGTCATGCAGAGCCTGCGGGCGTCGGCGCCCGCCGCCCGCGCCGTCTAGGGCGGGCGGAGCGACAGGTCGACCACCCGGTGGTTGCGACCCGGGCCATACGGCTTCACGATGCGGGCGGAGGGCGCCCCGGTGAGGCGGGCGCCGGCCGCTTCGGCCACGCCGACGGTCGACGCCGCCGATTCCGACAGCGGCTCGCGCACGTCCGCCACCGTGTGGACGTGGAGCCAGCCGCCGGTCGGCCGAAGGAGCGGGACGGCCCGCGGCACCCACGGGGTCGCGCTCGGCAAGTACCCGAGGAACACGCGGTCGAACGTCCCGACGGGGAGCGCGACCGCGCGGTTGTCGCCCGGCACGATCGAGACCCGGTCGGCGACCCCATTGCGGACCGCGTTCTCGCGGAGGTAGCGGACCGCGACCGGGTTCTTCTCGACGGCCCAGACCCGGGCCGCGTGACCCCGAACCGCGGCGGGGATGGCGAAGTAGCCAATCCCGGCGAACAGGTCGGCGACCACCTCGCCCGGTCGAACGAGGCGCCCGGCCCTCCAGCGCTCGGTCCGGTTGCCGGCCGCGAACATGATGCGCGCGGCATCGAACCGCCATCGCACCCCGTGCTCGACGACCTCGGTCTCCGTCCCCTCGCCCGCGACGCATCGTACGCGGGGGGTGCGAAGCTCGCCCTCGATCGGCCCCGACTTCACGAGGACCGCCTCGACCCCGAGTTCCTCGCGCCACGCGTCGCCGACGAGGGCGTCGTACGGCGCGAGTGACGCGGGGCGCTGGATCAGCAGCACGCGGCCGAGCCGGTGGTAGCCGGACGGCATCGTTCGGGCGACCTCGTCCCCCGCCACCGCGGCGAGCCGACGCCGAACGCGCTCCGCGGGGGAAGGGCGGTGCGGCGGCCCGGCCCGGGCGGTCCGCGTCACGAGGGAGGTTCGTCCGGCCCCTTGTCGAGGACCAGTTCGAGGAACTGCTTCAGGTGGGCGATCAGGATCGGGTTGTCGGTGAACCCGCAGGCCTCGAGTCCCGGTGCCGCGAGGAGCGCGTGCGCCCCGTCCGAGAGCGCCTCGGTCGCGCGGAGGTTCTCCCGCGACACGTACTCCACGCCCTCGGGGATGCGCTGGAGCGGGAGCGTGATGAACGTCACGTGCACGCCGCGCTTCACCGCATGCTGGATCTTCTTTCCGAGCTCGTCCCGCAGGTCCGCGAGCTGCGGGGTCGTGAGGATGAACTGGCCGGTCGACTGGTCGAGCAGCTCGCCGATCTTCTGCAGGACCTTCTCGCGGCCCGAGAGCAGGTAGACGAGCTGGGGCTCGCCGTGCTCCGCGACGACGCGGTGGAGCATTGCGAGCTTCTCGAAGACCTCCTGGATCGCGCCCTTCAGGGTCTCGGCAACGTCGAGCGGCGGGGTCGGGCGGAAGAGGATCGGCTTACCGCCGGTCGGCTTCGCGTAGCCCTTCTCGGCGAGCGACTCGAGGACCTTGTAGGCGCTCGTGCGCGGGATCCCCGCCGCGGTCGCGAGGGTTGCGGCGTCGCCGAGGCCCCGCGCGACGAGCGCGATGTACGCCCGGGCCTCGTACTGGGTGAGGCCGACCCGGCCCAGCACTTCCGCGGCCTTGCGGAACTCGTCCGAGTTCTGGTTTCCGAGAGCGACGGTCGTCTCTTCGATGGTCGCCATCGCAGGGCTCCGTGGACGGAGCGGAGGGACTTAACGCCCCGGATGCGGCCGGACCGGGCTAGGGAACCGGTTCCGTCAACTTGAGCAGCGCCGCCTCGCCGAGGAGGCTCTCGACCTCGTCGCTCGTCAGGAGATGGTGCTCCACGAGGAGCGCCTTCACCGACTTTCCCGTCCGCTCCGCTTCGTGGATCACCTCGGCGACCTTGAGGTAACCGAGGCGGGGCGTGAGGATCGTCGCGATCGCCGCCGACTCGACCATGTACTTCTCGAGCCGCGCGGGGTTCGCCGTGATGCCGTCGATGCAGGAACGGGCGAAGACCGGCAGGTAGTTCGTCAGGATCTCCGTCGAGAAGAGGACCTCGTAGCAGGCGAGCGGCATCATCACGTTGATCTCGAGCTGACCCGCCTGGACCGCGAGCGCGGTCGCCGTATCGGCACCGACCACGTGGAACGCGACCTGATCGAGACACTCCGCCGCCGACGGGTTGACCTTCCCCGGCATGATCGAGGAGCCGGGCTGGATCTCGGGGAGCCGGATCTCATCGAGCCCGGCCGCCGGGCCGCTCGAGAGGAGGCGAAGGTCGTTCGCGATGCGGATGAGCTCGAGGGCGAGCGTACGCAACCACCCGGAGGCCGCGCCGAGCGGCCAACGGCTCTGCATTGTCTCGAACGGGTCCCGGGCCGCCGTGAGCGGAAGGCCCGTGAGCCGGGCGAGCTCGAGGACCGAACGCGCGCGGAACCCGACGACCGAATTGAGACCGGTGCCGACCGCGCTGCCTCCGAGCGGAACCTCCGCGAGGCCCTTCTCCACGCTCGGGAGGAGCTCCGTCACGTGCTCGAGAGCGGTCGCCCAGGCGAGGAACTCCGCCCCCAGAGTGATCGGCGGGGCGTCCTTGAGATGAGTGCGCCCCGCCTTCGGCAATCGTCGGAACTCCTCCCCCTTGCGTCGGAGGCTCTCGACGAGGGTCGCGACCGACACCCGAAGCTCCCGCAGGGCGAGCAGGGCCGCGACCTGGGCGGCGGTCGGGTAAGTGTCGTTGGTCGACTGGCCACGGTTCACGTGGTCGTTGGGGCTGATCTGGTCGTACGCGCCGCGCGGCTTCCCTCCGATCTCAAGGGCGCGGTTTGCGAGCACCTCGTTCACGTTCATGTTGGTGCTCGTCCCCGCCCCCGCCTGGAAGACGTCCACGACGAACTGGTCGTCGAACCGGCCGCCCGCCATCTCCTCGGCCGCCTGGGCGATGAGCTTCCCCCGCTCGGGATCGACCCCACCCTTCTCGAGGTTGGTGCGCACGCACGCGAGCTTGACGAGTGCGTAAGCGCGGATCAGATGACGCGAGGACCGCACGCCGCTCACCGGGAAGTTCTCCCGGGCCCGCAGGGTCTGGATGCCCCAGTAGGCCGTATCGGGTACCTCCCGGGGACCGAGCGAATCCTTCTCCGTACGGGCGGGCGCCATGGCGCGGAGATGCGGGAGCCGCGACAAAACGTTTAGGCCTACCCGGCCCCTCGGCCACTCCTCCGGACGCAACATCGAGCGAGTACCGTGGTCGACCCGTTCCAGCTCACGAACGACATCCTCTCCGACTCCGTCTCCCTCGCGCTCCCCGGGCTGCTGTGGGCCGCGCTCTTCCTGCTCGCGTGGGAGCACGAGTCGTTCGCCGAGAGCATCGGCTTCGGACGTCGGGCGTTCTGGCTCTTGCTCCCCGGCGCGCTCCTCGCCTCGTTCGCCCTCCTCCCGTTCGCGCCGGTCTCAACCGACTGGGTCGCGGTGAGCTTCGCGGGGGCGCTCTTCCCGCTGCTCGTCGGGCTGCTCGCGTTCGGCCGGGTCGCATCGCCCCGCGCCCGGTCGATCCCCCGCTACCTCGGCCTGCTCGCGGTGGAGGGCGGCCTCCTTTTCGTGCTCGTCCTCCCCGCGACCGCCGGCTGGTCGAACGGCGTGGGGGCGCTCTTCGGGGTCTCGGGCTACATCGGAAACGAGGTCTTGGTCGCCCTCGGCGCCGCCGCGGTGTCGGCGGTCGTCGGCGCCGCCGCGCTCGCCTCCGGGAGCGCCCTCTCCCGTCGGGTCGCCTTCCTGGTCCTGCTGACCTCGATGGTGCTTGTCCTCACGTTCGTCGCATCCAGCCCCGTTCCGGGGGTCGGCATCGAGGAGTCGTTCCCGTTCTTCCTCATTCCCCCGGTGCTCGCGGGATTCCTCGCCGCGGTCTTCGCGGACCGGGTCTTCCCCGGCGAGGAAGGCTTCGCGATCCCGACCGCGTTCCTCGCGAGCACCTTCGGGGTGCTCCTCGGCGCGGACCTGCTCCGGCAGCCGCCGCTCTACGGAAGCGGGCCCTCGGGCCTCTACACGATCGGCGGCGCGGGGGTTCTCGACCTCGTGTACCTTTCGGGATTGCTCGGTTTCGCGGCCGCGTACATCGGATACCGAGTGACGATCCGGGGCTTCGCCCCCGTCGGACCACCGCTACCCACGAGCGCGCCCTCGCCGACGACCCGGCTCGTCCGCGCGTTTCGTTCGGGGCTCGACGGACGGCTCTCCGACTCGCTCATCGAATCCGCGGCCGCGAGCCGCTCCGCGGCGCTGCAGGCGCGCGAACTTCTCGGGCTGCCTCCTTCCGCCGACCCGCGGCCGTGGCAGGGCCTGCCGGTCCCCGGCTGGATCGTGGCGGACCAGGAGAACCTCGATGCCGCGGCCCGGGCCGGCACGCAGGACGGGCGCGAGGGATTCCGTTCGTGGCTGACCGCCCGCTGGCTCGTGCTGATCGCCCGCGATATCGGGTCCCGCCGGTTCGCCCCGCTGGGCCCCCGGATCGCGGCGTTCGTCCTCGACCTCACCCTCGTCACGGCCCCCGCCGTCCTGTTGTGGGCGGCGATCCTCGTCGCCCTGCCGGGCGGGGTCTCGGACGCGCTCGGCAATGTCGGGTTCAACGCGGCCATCTTCGGGTTCATCGCGCTTGCGTTCCTCTACTTCGTGCTCGCCGAGACGTTCGGGGGCGCGACCGTGGGAAAGCGGTTGCTCGGCCTCGAGGTGCGTGAGCGCTTCGCGAGCTCCCCGACCGGTCTCGCCGCCCTCGTGCGCAATTCGACCATCCTTCCGCTGCTCACGGTGGTGGGCATCGGGGTCGCGATCGCGCTCGCCTTCGGGCTGAAGACCGGTTCCTCCGCCTCCCTCACGCTCGCCGGGGTCGCGCTGCCGACCGGCCTCCTCGCGCTCGCCGGGGTGCTCGCGTTCGTCCTCGGCGGTGTGGCGCTGCTGGGCGTGGGCGGTGTCGCATTCATCGCCGCGACGAACGAGCGGCAGCGCTTGGGCGACCTCTGGGCCGGCACGTGGGTCGTGCGGCGGGTGCCGGCGGGCCCTACGGGTGCGATGGCGGTGCCGGCGGCGCCGTCCCCGCCGCCCGCGGGCCGATCCGGCTGAGCGGGATCGCGATCGACGAGACGTTCGCGTCGCGCCCTTCGCGGTTCACGAGGCGCTCCGTGTCGATCGCGATCGTCCCGATGCTCACTTCGCCCTCGAGGAAGCGGCGTCGGACGACCTCGACCACGTCGACCGCCTTGCCGATCGCATTCCCCCGCGCCTTCACCACGACCGGACCCGCGCCCGAGTTGAGCTGGCTCACGACCTGGAAGACGTAGGTCATGGTCGGCTTCTGGCCGATAAACACGGTCGCTCCGCCGGGTCCGTGGTCGGTCATGGGAACGGCGGAACCCCCTCTCGCTACAAGGCCTTTTTCGGCCCCGAGGACACCGCCGGGTCGGGACGGGTCGCCTTCGTAAAGGTTATCGCACAAACCGAGTAGGCGCGAAGCACCCGTGCAGGGGTGGCCCAGCTTGGTCAAAGGCGCTAGGTTGAGGTCCTAGTCTCGTAGGAGTCCGTGAGTTCAAATCTCACCCCCTGCACCTCTCCTATCGTGCGTCGATGAATGCCGAACTCCTTCGTGGACTTTCCCTTTGGAAGGGGTCCGGCTTCGTGCGGGACCCCGTCGCGGTTGCAAACACAACCCCTCGGCCACCCTAACCCCGGCGGCCGCGCGTCGGGTCTCCAGCGGATGGCGACTACCACGTCTTGGGTGTATCTCGATTCAGCACTGGTAGCAGCAGGTGCAGCTCGGACATGCTTCGATAGTACTCGATTTCAGGGCGGCTCGAATCGAACGTGTGAGCTCGAATCATCTCCTCAAAGTGTTCTCCAAGTTTTCCTGACGCGATGATCTTCTCCCAGTCGTTCAGCTTGCGACGCACGTACAAACCGCCCGGAAGCACTCCCACGTCTAGGCTCATTCGGCTCGGATCATCACCGGCGAGTCGTTCTACACAGGCGAAGTACTCTTCGCCACCTTCGAGGAGCCGAAATGCCCCGTAGAACTTCCGACCCCGTAAGGAAGGTAACCTCGACTCAAGGAGTCTCATCGCTCCAGCGGGCCCGCTGCCGTTCATGTCTGCTCGCACGCGCAGGACTTCCGTCGCTGAACGCTCCACATAAGTGTCCATGATCTACCGCCACGTGCGCACTTCTTCCCTGCTTATGGGCCCGATACAGAGGGCATGAAACGGGCACCTTGGGTAACCGCGCACCGTTCCCCGGGTTGCCGGCCCGTGCCTGACGGCGGGATTGTGCGAGGGGTGGATCCCGTTGGGGTCAGGTCGGTCTTCTGCGGTACGACGAACTGAACCAAAGGAGGACTCCCACCCCCTGCACCTCTCCTATGGTTTGCGGCTGATGGCCAAAGTATTCCGTGGATCATGCCCTTGGAAGAGGGTTCCTGCTCAAAGCAGCGGCGCGCCGGATTCCGTAGCGGTGAAGTTGTAGATCTCCTCCCAGTCGAAGTTCCAAGCTTGGCCCGACGTGTCGTTGGTGGTGATCAGGAAGGGGTCCCCGCACGGGGCCCGGGCCCCGCAGTAGAAGGAGTAGCCGCCGAAACTCAGGTTGGATGATGCGTAGAGGACCACGGGTTGAGAGTACCCCTGATCGCTCTCGAAGTCGAACGTGAGCGACTGGCCGTCGTGCGTGGACCAGTTGAAAGCGACCCAGAGGTCGCTGCAAAGGAAGCTGGAAGTTCCGACGCACTGGCTCGGAGGTGGAGTGAGATCACCGCTGTCAAATTCATACCACTGGGTCACGTCGTTTAGCGTGTGCCACTCGATGCCCGTTTGCTGGACGTTGCGAACGGGAACCGGCCAGAGGGCGGCCGCAACGAACAGACATACAACGACGATCAGGCAAACGATGAGGGCGACGGAAATCCTCTTCCAGGGCCAGAGTCGCGTTGGAGATGAGTCATCCTTCGGAACGGCCCCGACTCGTGTCATGACGGGGCGGATAGGTCACACCGGCCGATGAACATTTGCAGGGAGAGAGTTTCACGAAGCTCCGGAAACCCTGGCGATGTTCTCCCCCATCGTCGTATGCGGTGGGAGCGCCGGTTGGAGCCGGCGGGCGTGACATCTCCAGAGCTGGCTGAAGAGGGCTGCGGGAGCTGGTCCGGTTCCTGACTCCAAGTCGCTCGCCCGTGTCTATCTTCGGGGTTGTGGAAGGGATAGGTTCCCCGTCGAGAGAGGGTCGGTGCCGGCGCTGCGATGAACTGAACCAAAGCGGGATTCTCACCCCCTGCACTTCTCCTTTCGTCCGACGCTGATCGGTGAACTCCTCGGACCTTCTCACATTCCCCGGGTCGCGGTTCGAGAGATAGGGGCTAAGAAGTCGCCCCATATCCTTGTGGTGGGAACGCGTGACGACCCCTCCCCCCACTGCTCCGCCGCGAAAGCATCGGCTCAGAAATGTCTTCATTCTGATTGCCGTTCCCGTCGTCATCGTG
>Ga0335078_10005608_pt1 | contig 18556 bp, 16 predicted proteins | sample Lox_Sample_32_FD_206711 | JGI IMG/M metagenome (GOLD analysis project Ga0335078, IMG submission 206711) | Soil microbial communities from Loxahatchee National Wildlife Refuge, Florida, United States - Lox_Sample_3.2 | ecosystem: Environmental > Terrestrial > Soil > Wetlands | place: USA... | reverse complement strand
TTCCCGTTCATCGGCGAACCCGACGTCTCGTTCGAGCGCTCGTACAAGCTCGCCCGGGACGAAGGGCCGAACCTCGCGGTGGCCCAGGCGACGATCGACCAGTTCAAGCTCGCCGCCCTGAAGGCGCGGCGCAACATGCTGCCCGAGCTCAACGTCAACGGGGGCCTCGGCTACAACTCCTACGCCGCCTCCGCCAGCCAATCGGTGACGGGCAGCTGGAACGGATACAACTGGAACGCGGGCGTGACCGTGAGCGTGCCCTGGGGGATGCAGGCCAACCGGGCCCTCTACCGCCAGGCCATGGCCAGCGTGCGCAGCCAGGAGGTCGCCTACGACCAGGCCGACCAGAATCTCGTGGTTCAGGTGAGGGCCGCGGTGCGCGCCGTCCAGACCAACGTCGCCAGCGTGCGGGCCTCCGCCGAGAACACCAAGTTCGCGCAGAAATCTTATGAGCTGCAGAAGGCCGAGTTCGACGCCGGTCTTGCAACAAGCTACCTCGTGCTCCAAGCTCAGAATACTCTTGAAACAGCCCGAGTCAGCGAGTTGCAGGCGAAGGTCAATCTACTCTCGGCAATCGCAGACTTGCGCTTCCTCGAGGGCAGTTCGCTGCAGTTGTACCACATCAACCTCCCGGACTGAGGGGCCCGGAGGCGAGGCCGGGTTCAGCCTCGTCGAGCTCGCCGTCGTCGTCCTGATCATAGGGATCCTCGCCGCCGCGTCGGTGCCGGCGCTCATGAGGAGCGCGCTCAACGCCCGGTCGAGCGCGGTGATGAACGACCTGCGCGTCTATGCCGGGGCCTTCCAGGCCTACGCCCAGGAACACGGCGACTGGCCGCCGGGGGGGACGCCGCCCGGCACGTTTCCCCCGGGCATGGAGGGCTACCTGAGCCAGACCAACTGGGAGCGGATCACGCCCATAGGCGGCTACTACCAGTTCGCGACGCAGAGTCCGCAGGGGGGAGGCCGCTACGCGGCCGTCATCATCATCGCCTCCGTCGGCGCGAACCGCGTCTCCTCGGACTCCATCCAGCTCTCCGACATCGACCGCAAGTTCGACGACGGCAACCTGAGCACGGGCAATTTTTTTCTCGGATACCGCAACTATCCCGTCTTTGTGATGGAGCACTAGCGTGTACAACGTCACGACATTCCACCTGGGCCCGGACGGGCGGCGAGCGAGCGCCTCGAGCGAGAGCGCGGACCGCGGGGAGTTCAACGCCGCCGAGCTCACCGTGCTCCTGGACGCCTTCACGGAGATCGACCCCGTCGACAACGAGGAGCTCGACCCCCACATCCTCGCGGCGGGGCGCGTCGCCAAGCTGATCATCCGCACGAGCCGGGGCCGGCTGCAGGTCTATGACGGCAGGGACCACGCGGCCCCCGCGGTCGAGATGACCGTGCCCGCGATCCTCGAGCGCCTGGACCAACTCCCCGAGTCCGTTTCGCCCCTTCCGGCCGATGCGGAGGCCGGGCAGCCCCCGCCCACGGCCCCCCACCGGGGCATCGCGTTCGCCATGCTCCTCGTCGGCCTCGCGCTGAACGGGTACATCCTCTACTCGGTTTTCTACGTCGAGAGCGTCAACAAGAAGCCCGATGTGAAGCTGATCACCGACTCGGACGAGCTGAAGACGAGGCAGGGGGTCCTCGCCGGCGTCTACGCGACCGGCGGCCGCGTGGGCGACCGGGTGATCGAGGTGTCGCCCACCGGGAATATCCGCTTCTACGAGATCGGCGCCAAGGGACCCATCAACGACACCACGGACACGTACCGGATGGGCCGGCACGACGGGCTGCTTTGCCTGTCGACGCCCGGCAGCGGCGTCGTCGACCTGGTCGGCGAGACCCTCGTCTACTTCAAGGACGTCTACCAGAAGAGGCGGCCGTCACCCAAGGAATAGGTCCGCCGCGTCCCTGAGCCCGGCCGCGTCGATCACGCGGTGCGGGGGCAGCTGGGTGCGGAACCACGTGCGCTGCTTCTTCACGAGCGCGCGCGTGTCCCTGGCGATGGCCCCGGCCAGGCCGTCGAGGGGCGCCCGCCCCTCCACGACGTCGATCGCCTCGCGGTAGCCGATCGCCCCGGCCGCGCTCGGATTCGAGCGCAGCCCCGCACCGAGCAGCCGGGCGACCTCGTCCAGGAGGCCCGAGCGCAGCATGGCGGCGGTCCGCGCGGCGATCCTCGCCTCCAGGTCCGGACCCGCGCGCTCCAGGCGCGCCAGGCGCACGTCCCAGCCGGCGAAGGGCGAGGCGGCGCGGGCGAAGTCCGAGGCGAGCTCGGCGAGCGTCCGGCCCGACGCCAGGCACCGGCCGAGCGCGTTGGCCACCCGCCGGGGGTTCGCCGCGTCGAGGCGGCCGAGGCCGCCGGGATTCAGGCGGCGCAGCTCCGCCAGGAGCGCGGGCAGGCCGCCCGACCCGAGCATCGCGGCGACACGTTCGCGCACGGCGCGCGGCAGGTCCGGCCCCGCCGCGACCGGCGCGAAGAACGCCCTCAGGTAGAACCCGCTGCCCCCGACCACGAGGATCGCGCGCCCGCGCGAGGCGATCTCCTCGGCGGCGCGAAGCGCCATCGAGGCATAGGCGGGGGCATTCATAGGCTCGGTGACCTCGCGGACATCGATCAGGTGGTGGGGCACCTGCCGGCGCTCCGCGGCCGTCGGCTTGGCCGTCCCGATGTCCATGCCCCGGTAGAACAGCAGCGAGTCGCACGAGATGATCTCCGCCGAGTTGGCCTGCGCCCACCGCAGGGCCCACTCGCTCTTCCCCACCGCGGTGCATCCCGTCAGGACGTGCAACGTCCGCCCGGACTCGCGCCGCGAGCTCACGGCCCGTCCTGGGTATCCCACGCGGTCACCACCCGGTTCCGTCCGCGCGCCTTCGCGCCGTAGAGCGCCTTGTCGGCCGCCGCGAAGAGCCCCGCGGCCGTCCCGGCGTCCGACGGAAGGGCCGCGACACCCGCGCTGGCCGTCACGCCGACTGAGCGGGCGTCCGCGAGCGCGATGGGGGCGCCCGCGACCGCCGCAATGGCCCGCCGGGCGACGTCGGCCCCGGCCGGCCCGTCGGTCTGCATCAGGACGAGCGCGAACTCCTCGCCGCCGATGCGCGCGACCCTGTCGACGTTGCGCACGGTGCCCGCGATCCGCTGCGCCACCTCCTTGAGGACCAGGTCCCCGGAGGGGTGGCCGTAGGTGTCGTTCACGGCCTTGAACCAGTCGATGTCGAGGACCACGAGGCCGAGCGGATGGCCGAAGCGCCGGGAGCGCTCCTCCTCCTCGGCGAGTATCCGGTCGAACTCGCGCCGGTTGAGCAGCTCCGTGAGCTCGTCCCTCGTCGCGAGCCGGCGCAGCGCCTCGAGCGTGTCGCCGAGCTTGAGCGCGTACCGGAGCGAGCGCTCCAGCGAGCGGGGCGTGATCTCGCCCTTCACCAGGTAGTCGAGGGCGCCGGCCTCCATCGCCTGGATGTCCACGTTCTCCGACGCCTCGGCCGTGAGGAAGACGATCGGCGTCCGGCATCCGTTCTCGGCGGCCTCGCGGATCAGCTGCAGGCCGTCGCGGTCGCCCAGGCGAAAGTCGAGCAGGCACACAGCGAAGCCGCCCGTCAGGAGGCGGGCGAGGCCCTGCTCGTAGGTCTCGGACCACTCGAGCTCGTAGGAGCCGCGTCGGAAGTGCTTGAAGTGCGCCTGGACGAGGCGGAACTGAAGCCGGTCGTCGTCGATGACGAGTACCTTGGTCATTGTCTCGACGTCCCCGCGGCGAGGTCGGCCACCCGGCGCGCGAGCGCCCCCGCGATGCCGGGGCGGTCCCCCAGGCCGTCGCGCACCGCGTTGACGAGGGCGCTCCCGACTACGACGCCGTCGGCGAAGGCGGCCACCTGCGCCACCTGCGCCCGGGTCGAGATGCCAAAGCCTACCGCCACGGGCAGGGGGGAGTGGCGCCGGATGCGGCCGACGGCCTCCGCGATGCCCCCCGCGAGCTGGTCGCGCACGCCGGTCACCCCCTCGCGCGACACGTAGTAGATGAAGCCGGTCGCGGCCGCGGCGATCCTGGGGAGCCTCGCCTCCGGCGTTGTCGGCGCCACGATGCAGACGCTGTCGAGACCGTGCGCGCGCGACGCGGCGATCGCCTCCCCCGCCTCCTCCGGCGGCAGGTCGAGGACGAGCATGCCGTCGGCGCCCGCAGCCCGGGCCGCCCCGACGAAGGCCTCGACGCCGCGCGAGTGGACGATGTTGTAATACGTGTACAGGACGATCGGCACCTCGCTCGACTCGCGCACCCTCCCGACGAGCTCGAGCACCCGGGCCGGGGTCGCGCCCGACTCGAGCGCCCTCTGCGAGGCGAGCTGGTTCGTCAGCCCGTCGGCCAGCGGGTCCGAGAACGGCACCCCGAGCTCGAGGACGTCCGCCCCGGCCGCCACCACCGCGCGGCAGGCGGCGAGCGACGTGTCAAAGTCGGGGTCGCCCGCGCACAGGTAGGCGACAAACGCCGCCCGGTTCTCAGAGCGGGCGCGGGAAAAGGCGTCTTGGATCCGTGACATCGGAAGGTCGTTTCAAGAGCAAATCGCCCCGTCAGGCCACCGAAAACTCCACCATGACCGGCCTGTGGTCCGAAAGGAATGAGCGCACGACCTCGCTGTGCGCGTGCCGGCAGCCCGGGGGGATGAAGACGAAGTCGAGGGCGCGCCTGGGCAGCGGCGAGGGGAACGTCCTCCCCGCCAGGGGATGGCGGGCATAGTCGCCGTAGTCGTTCAGGTGGCTCAGGAGCGCCGCGGTCGCGTCGTTTCGGGTGTCGGGGGTGTTGAAGTCCCCGCAGACGATGGGCTGGACCGCCCACGCCCGGCCTCGCTCGCGCTGCTTGCCCCGGAGCCACGTGACCAGGTGGTCGAGCTGGAGCAGCCGCTTGCGCCGGGAGCTGAAGTGCAGGTGGAGGTTGACCACGGGCACGATCCGGCCGCCGACGTCGATCTCAGCGAAGAGGAACCCCTTCTCCCCCAGCTTGCGGTGGCCGAACGCGATGGTCTCCGTCTCGTTGATCGGGAACCGCGAGAGGATGGCGTTGCCGTAGCTCAGGCTGACCAGCCCCTCGCGGCGGTTGTTGATCCCGAAGGCCGCGTGGGGGAAGTGGGCGTGGGCCCGCAGGTAGTCCAGGTGGTCGAAGCTTCCGGACCACACCGAGCATTCGTCGATCTCCTGCAGGGCGACCAGGTCGGCGCCGAGCCGGCCGAGAAGGTCGGCGATCCGCCTCAGGTTCACGCGCAGCTTGCGCGGCGAGGTGAGCCCCTGGATCGGGGTCAGCCCCCTCCCGTGCGCGATGTTGAACGTTACGAGGCGCAGGCGCTGCGTAGACACGCGCAACAGTCTCTGCGCCGTGCCGGTCCGACACAATCGGGAAACGGGTTGACAGCACTTTCGGCCGCCGGGAATGTCCCCATTTGGCACTTTTTTACGGCGGTCATAGCTCAGTTGGTTAGAGCACAAGATTGTGGATCTTGGGGTCGCGGGTTCGAGTCCCGTTGGCCGCCCCATTTTGATAACAAGCCACTTACAAAAACGGAAGGCGTTAGTGGCAACGCCTAGTGGCAACAAGGCGACTGAAATTCATATTCGTACATGGACGCCTTGCGAAGCGGAGAAACGCCAAATTTCACCCGGCCGCGAGAGATGGCATAGCGTTGACGGAGCCGAGCGCCATTTCATCATCTGGGGTGAGGTCCACGGCAATTCACGTTCTTCCGCTGCGAACTCCGGGCCTTGCAGTCCCCGTAGCGCCACAGAGCCATTTGAAATGGAAACCGGGTATGACGGTTTCCAATGGTCCGCCAAAAAAAACCTGCGAAAGCCGCCGGCTGGTTAGTTGATGCTTTCGGCTAACGGCAAAGGCTCAGGGTTTCATTCAACGCTCAGGGAAACCCCTGTTTCGGCCCCCATTTCGCCAATCAACGGCTCCGGCGGATTGAAGGTTGAGCCAGCGAGATAGACTCCGCTAGGACTCCTTCGGCACTTCCCTGACCTCGTCGGACAGGTACCGCTCAATGTGGCGGTCAAGGTCCGAATTGCTACCGGCACACGTCGCAGCCTGAACCCGCTCAACCATTTCGTTGGACCAGTCCTCCTCCTCGACCTGCTCGTTGATGAACCAGTGCATAAGGACCTGCGCAGGGTAATCCTTGGCAGCGACGGCCGCCTCGAAGACGGAGTTGACGCCAAGCGTGTTGGCGCGCTCCTGCGCTTGGGCCTGCTGGGCAACTTCAAGCAAGGTCTTAAATTCCTGATTGGGCGCCGGTACCTCGGTTACCTTGGCGGTGATACCGCGGTCGGTCAGATGCTTAAGAATCCGTTCTGCATGCGCACGCTCCTCTCCCGCTTGCTTCACAAAGTACTTTCCTAACCCCTTGAGGTTGCGATGGTCACACCAAATAGAAAGGGCCAGATAGGAGTGCGCGGCCGCCAGCTCCTGGTTAAACTGGCGATTCAATTCCTCGACAACTTTGGGGGAGATTTTGGAGGTCGGCATAAATTCCTGTTAGGTTTCTGATTTGGTGTCATTAAGTCCGAGCGTTGCCCAGAGTCGAGTCGTTAGAATAATGTTCGCGAAGCCACTGGCCCGACCCCGTACGGGTACTGCGGATTCATTTCAAACATCGAGTTTCAGTCATTCAAAGGGCCGAGGCAATGCACGGTCCAAAAGCCTTGAGAATCGCTGTCGCGGCTTCAGCTTGACCCGAGACCAATGAGCGCGTCGTCGAGCTTCTGGGGATTTCTGGAACTGGGGATAGAGCACATTTGGACCGGGTACGACCATCTCCTCTTTCTCGCTGGCCTATTGGTCGTATGCAGCCGCTTGCGCAAGGTTGTCGGGATCGTCACCAGTTTTACCATCGCCCATTCAATCACGTTGGGACTTGCCGCCACGAACACCGTGAACCTACCGGGCCGGGTTGTGGAACCTTTGATCGCCGCCTCGATTGTTTTTGTCGGCGTGGAAAATCTACTGTGCCGCAATTCGGAGCCCAAAAGACGTTGGGCAATCGCCTTCGTGTTCGGACTCGCCCACGGATTTGGCTTCGCGAGCGTGCTCCGCGGGTTGGGCTTTGGCGCCCACGGTCGAGGAATCGCCCTCCCTCTCTTCAGTTTTAATCTCGGGGTTGAAATCGGCCAATTGACCATCGCGGCCATCGTCTTGCCGATCGTTTGGGAACTACGAAAAAATCCCACGTTCACCCGACGGGGTATTCCCATTTTATCGGGCCTCGTTGCCATCACGGGACTGTATTGGCTCCTGGAGCGCACCCTGTTTTAGCTCGTCGCAAGACAGAAGATCGATTGCATCCAATACATCGCGCGCAATCACCCGAAAATGCATTTCGGTTTCTCGGCGCCTAAGATGAGAACACGCGCCCAGTGGCCGTTTTGGCTTCTGGTGGCTGCGTGGTTTTGCGCGAACACTCCCCAGCAGGTGATCTATGGGGCCGCCCTTTGGCTGGCGAACGGCCGGCATTTCTCCCATCAAGAGCGACTCAGGACGGACGTGATTGGCTTGTTGACCGGCAAGAAAACGAACCCGCTGCTCGCCCTGGCCAAATCCGGGCCGGTCCCGATGCCGGCGGCTCCGCTTCCGCCAACCGATAGCCTAAAGAAGATCGACCTGTATACGGCCGACAAGCCCGAGCCGATAGCTCCGCCCAGATTGGGCGCGGCCCTTCCCATCACGGCTTGGCGCGTGCCGGAAAATCCCCTGCCCGAGCCGTTGCTGCCACCGCCAAAGGCAGCGGTCGCAAGCTAGCGATTGATAGACCGGAACCGGAGGGCTGTTGCGGCCGTTAGGCTGCAACCGGGCCACTGTCTGGTGCCGGGCGCAAGCCGCGCCCGGTCGTGAACCGACACGCGTTCCGTTTTGCCCCGTTTCACCTTTCGTACCCGTGCTTTGCATCCATGAATTTTCCCACTTCAAGCGGCCGTTTCGCGGCCCTACTCCTCAGTCTCATCGCGCTCGCCGCCAATCCTCGGCTTCGCGCCCAAAACGCCGCAGCGGCCCCCCCAGCGCCGCCGCCTGCCGCTCCCCCTACTGCAACAGCCGCAGCAGGCGCACCGCTGGACACCACCTATGACCAGGCCGTAATGCGGCTGCCCAACTTCATCGTCGAGGGCCGGCAGGATAGCCTCATTGGCGTTGCCGATTCGGCGACCCAAGGCACCATCGGCAGCGACGAGCTGTCCGATCGTCCCCTCCTGCGCACGGGCGAGATTCTTGAGACGGTCCCCGGGCTCATCATCACCCAGCATGCAGGCGGCGGCAAAGCGAACCAGTACTTCACGCGCGGCTTCAACCTCGACCACGGCACGGACTTTGCGACCGATCTGGACGGGATGCCCCTCAACCTGCCCACCCATGCCCATGGTCAGGGCTACGCCGACTTGAACGGCGTCATCCCCGAACTAATTGACCGGATCGATTTCGAGAAAGGCCCGTACTACGCTTCGAATGGTGACTTTTCCACGGTTGGAGCAGCGCACCTCGTCTATGCAGATTTCCTTCCGGCCGACACACTGAAAATTGAGACCGGCACCGACCGTTACGCCCGCGTCCTCTATACGGGATCGGCTTCCGTCGCCTCGGGAAACCTCCTCGAAGGGCTGGAAATCTACCATGAAAATGGTCCTTGGGCGGTTCCCGATGAGTACACCCGCTACAACGGCATCCTCAAATACAGCCAGGGAAACGCCGGACTCGGCTACAGCGTCATGGCCATGGCTTATCACGGCGATTGGAATTCTACCGACCAAGTGGCCGAGAGCGCCGTCGCCTCAGGCCTCATCCCATTCTATGGGTCGCAAAGCCCGACTGACGGGGGCTATTCCCAGCGCTACAGCCTCCAGGTGGAGTGGCATGGCCAAGATGCCGAGTCTGCCTCCCAAGTGATGGCCTATGCCTTCCACTACGATCTCAACCTCTTTTCCAACTTTACCTATTTTTTGGAGTCCCCGGATGGAGACCAGTTTGAGCAGCAGGACAACCGGAACGTCGCGGGGCTCAAGGCGAGCCACACGTTCAACGGCGAATTTCTCGGGCATAAAATGCAGACCACGATCGGCACCCAGGTTCAGCAGTCCTGGATCGATGTTGGTCTCTATCAGACGGTTGACCGCGTCCGAATCAACAAGGTGGACTATGACGGGAACGCGATTCCCGCCGTTACCAAGGTGGACGAGATCGGCGAAACGTCGGCCGGAGTCTACATCGACAACCGGATCTGGTGGACCGAAAAATTCCGAAGCGAATTGGGGCTTCGCGACGACGTGTACAACGTCGACGTGAAGGACCTCGATTCGATCAACTCCGGCGACCGGCTTGCCGCCCTGGCCAGCCCCAAGCTGAGCCTCGTGTTCGGTCCTTGGGACAAGACCGAATTCTATGTCCAGGGAGGGTATGGCTTCCACAGTAACGACGCTCGGGCGGACACGGCCACCGTCAACCCTGACGACTCCATCGTCGGCACGCACCTGCCCGTCCTCGTTCCCGCCCGGGGCGCCGAGATCGGCGTGCGTACAACCACGATCAGGAAGCTGCACAGCACCCTCTCGCTCTGGTATCTGCACAACGACTCCGAATTGTATTTCAACGGGATCGATGCCGACAGCGGGCAGACCACGGCCTCAGCTCAATCCACCCGGCGCTACGGCATCGAGTTCGCCAATTTTTACACTCCGACACCCGGCCTTACATTCGATCTTGATTACGCGGACTCCTGGGCCTATTTCACCAAGCCCACCACCGCGGACGAGGATGTGACTCCGGGCGGCACCCTAGTGGACGAGGCCATCCACGAATCCCTAGCCGCGGGAATGACGGTCAGCAGCCAAAGCGGCTGGGAAGCCAGCCTAAGGCTGCGCGACTTCGGACCTCGGCCGCTCACCTCCGACGGCAGCGTGAAATCCGACTCCACGCTGATCGTCAATCTGGGGACGGGTTACCGGATCAACTCCCGTTGGCGCCTCACCTGCGATGTGCTGAACCTGCTCAACCGGCACGATCACGACATCGATTATTACTACCAGTCGAAGAATTCACCCGTTCGCGGGTCGCCCGCGCCCAACGAAATCCACTTCCATCCAGTCGAGCCAATCCAGGTTCGCTTCGCTGTTGAAGCAAAGCTCTGACGGAGTGATGCCGCCGCTTCAGGATTGCGTGGCACTCATCTGGAGAAATCGACGATAAATACCCTGGCTTGCAGGGTCATTTGATGATGCGCAATCGTAACTCTTGTGCAGATATATGGTTACCAATCGAATCTAATGCACTTGAGACTCCATCTCAGTTTTATCTTGAGAATGAGTCGCATCACCGTATCACCCACTGCCGATGCGACCTCAAACGCCAACGATCAAATCGGGAATCCTATGCGCGACCATCGCGGTCCTGCCTTCAATTTACGCTCAGACGGCGCCGTCCCCGCAGCCGCCCAGTTCTTACGGTGCCGAGGCGTTCTTGAACCCTCTGGTGGTGCACGGTGACAAGGACGACCCGTTCTTTGCGCCCTCCGCCAGCTCGGCCACCAAGACGGATACCCCCCTCCTCGACCTGCCCCAAACGATTAACGTGGTGCCGCGTGACCTTTTCTCCCTGCAAGGCGCGCGATCCATGGAGGATGCCCTGCTGAGCGTCGCCGGAGTAAGCCCCTCGGTGGGAGACGGTCAGCGCGACCAGGTTTACATTCGTGGGTTCAGCGCACAGTACGACCAGTACCTCGACGGGGTCCGAGATGAGGCGATGTACTTCCGTGATTTGTCGAACATCGACCGAGTCGAAGTGCTCGAAGGGCCATCAGCGGTCCTGTACGGCCATGGGTCCGCGGGCGGCATCGTAGACCGGATCTCGCGTCTTCCCAGTCCCACCGTTCTGGGTTCCTTGGATGTGACTTATGGCAGCTGGGATCAGCGCCGCATCGAACTCGATTCGGGCGGCCCCCTCGGCTCTCCGTCACTTACCTACCGCCTCGATGCTGCCGGCGAGGATTCAGGCGGTTTTCGCAATCACTATTTCCTTCAACGCTATCACATCTCCCCATCGATCGCTTGGCAGGCCACGCCAGACACCCGGATTCTGGTTCAATTCGATTATCTAAACGACCTCCGGCTCGACGACCTCGGAATTCCGGCCCTTGTCGGACCTTCCGGCTCAGGCTTTTCCGGCGTGGTTCCAAATGTTCCCGTCGGTTCCTACTACGGGTCGCCCGACTCCTTTGATCACGACTACGTGCGTGCGGCGGTCGATACCGCGACTGTCACTCTTGACCACCAATTTACCCCCAGCCTGACCCTCCATGACGTTTTTCGGGCTGAGCACTACACCCTCGACCGAAACAACATGCTTCCCACCGGAGTCTTTTTTCCCGGCGGTGGGATATACACGGGTGATCTCCACAGCGTATGGGTCAACCGTTCGCAGCGCCATATCATCCGTTTTGAAAACGACCTCTTCAACCAACTGGAAACGTCGTGGAAATTCCGCGGTTTCGGCATCGATCACACGGTCCTGGCCGGCCTGGAGTTGGGCCGCCAGAGCGCGGGCTCAAACTCAAAGCAATACAACGCCCCGGCGGTTGCCCTGGTCGATCCCGTTTTGACGGACGTGACTGCGGGCACGAACCCCGCCTCCTTCACCTTTACAGCGGCGCGGGCCGATACGGCCGGACTGTACCTGCAAGACCAGATCTCGCTCTCCGAAACGTGGAAGGCCCTCGTGGGAGTTCGCGCAGATTACTACGAAGTCACACAGCAAAACAAACTGGCTCCGTTCAACCAGCTGGAAAGCCTGAACCGCACGGTCAGTCCCCGTGTGGGCGTCGTTTATGAGCCGAACCACGACCTGTCCCTCTACGCGACGGTTAGCCAGTCCTTCTCTCCGGCTGCGGGCGATGGCATTTCAACGGCGGCCACCACCGCGGCCCTCGCACCCCTAAAGGCCACCAACTACGAGATCGGAGCGAAGAAGTCATTCCTCGGCGATTCGTTGAGTGCAACGGTCGCATTCTTTCAACTGACGCGTGATATTACCGAGACGAACGCCGTCACCAATCTGACCACCACAGCCGGGGTACAGCGCAGTCGGGGTATGGATCTGGTGCTCGCCGGACGTCTGACAGCTCGCTGGTCCGTATCCGCAAGCTACGAGCTGCTCGATCCGTTCATCGTCAATGGAGGTCTAGATAGTGGCGGAATTCAGCTGAGCGGAAAAATGCCGGCTCTCGTGCCACGAAACAGTATGAGCGTCTATACGACCGTTGACCTCGGCCACGGCTTCGGCGTGGGAGGCGGAACCGTATCCATGGGAGGCCGGTATACCTCTAACGATGACTCGGTGTCGCTGCCGGCTTTTACAGTGGTGAATGCCGTCGTCTACTATAGGCATGGCCGGTGGGATGCTCGGGTAAACGCCAACAACCTCCTCAACCATCGGTACTGGATCACGGCCGGCGAGGGTACGGACTATACTGGACAAACCGTAATGCCCGGAGCCCCGATCAACGTGTCCGGTTCACTGGGTTGGCATTTCTGAGGTCCTGCCGCCAGCCGGATCAATTTCGGCTCTCGACGACCTTGTATGATGTCGAGCGACGTGACCCTCCCACGAAACCGCGAGCGGTTCAGTTCCCGTGGGCAGGAAACGTCGCCCAACCGTTGCCCAAAATCCTGCTTTTGGCTTCACTTTCCGGCGAGATGATGCATGTTACTGCTCGTTCTAAGACATTAACCCTCAACTAAGTCCGCGTCGCCGACGCGACTTAGGTCAAACGAGTGGAGGCGGTTCGAGTCCCGTTGGCCGCCCCACTTTGGAATCCAAGCCCCGGTGGCAACGTCGGGGGTGGTCTAGTTGGCGGAACCGCGTCAACCCTGATTTCAAGAATGTGAGGCATAAAAGCATATTCATGAGGACCACTTCTGACGTTCCGTCCGATGTTACCGACACCCTTCGCCGTGAATCGGCACGCCGGGGAGGACGCGCCAAGGCTCCCATGGATCAGCTCATTTCCGAGGCTGTTCGAACCGTGTTCAGGCCCACGAGGGGCAGCGACGGAGCTAAAGTGGTCGCGCGCCCAGACAAGGGAATGGTTGTCATGTCCAAAGGAGTGAGAATCACAGATTCCGACGTCGCCGTAGCGTTGGAGGAGATGCTGTGAAATGGCTAGTGGACACCGATGTCCTTTTTGCCGCGATCAATACGGCGCAGGAACGGCATGGTGCGTGCCGAAAGTGGCTGGAATCGATAAAGGAGGATGGATGGGGTGTCGCCGTTGAGACCTACCTTGGAAGCGTGCGGCTGCTCATGAACCCACAGGTCATGAAGGGCCATGGCCTGCGAACGACCGATGCCTTGAGAGTGGTTCGAGCCGAGTTCACAGGTCCTCGGGCTGGCAAGATAGTGTTTGGCGGACCACCAGATGACGCCTTTTTGAAGAAGGCAGAAGGACATAAGCAAGTAATGGACCTTTATCTGGTGCAAACGGCGGCCGAGCGCGACGCCGTGCTGGCGACACGAGACAGCGGCACACGTATTGCGTGGCCCAAGCACTCATTTGTGGTCGTCTGATCACGAGAGAGTTCCGGTAGTTCACACCCCTTGGGATTAGCGATCGACCGGCAGGCACGCGGCGCTCATCGTGCCACATCGTCGCCGCGGAACCTTAGGCCGTTGGGCCGGCCACCGGCGAATCCTCCCCCTGTTGACGACCACGAGCTACGCAGCTTGCCCCACTGAGATCGTCGAGGCGCCGGTCGGCGTCGTCTGGGATTTGCTCACCAACATCTCGGGCTGGGGCCGTTTCTTTGACGTTCGCGTCGCCAGCGTCGAACCGCCGGGGCCGGCGGCCAAGGGCCAGCGCATGCTCGGCGAGTCGGGCCCGCGCTGGCTGCATCTCGGTGTCTCCTTCGAATACACGCTCGTCGACGTGACGCATTACAAGCTGGAGATGGACGGAAGGCTGCCGCTGGGCATGACGGTCCACGAGGCGCTGGACCTCGTTCCGCTTGAGGGCGCGAAATGCCGCGTCAACTACCATTGCCATTTTGGCTTCCCGGGCGGTTGGCGCGGTCACCTCCCGCGCATCCTGCTCAGCCGCGGACTGAGGCAAGGCCCCGCAGATTCGCTGCTGCGACTGAAGCGCGCCGCCGAAGAAGTCCATCGCGGCCGGAAGTCGGAAGAGGTGGAATGTTAACCACTCTCGCGGGACTGAAGGGCCGAGGCACCCCCTGCAGCCAACCCGGAGCAGCGGCCCCCGCCGCGGCCCCCCGGCCGCGCCCAGGCCGCGGCCGTCGGCCGGCTCATGAGTCCGGACCGACCTGCGCCCGTCCCTTTCCTGCGGCGACAAGCCCCGCGCGCCCTTTGAGTCCGGCCCGCGGGCCCGTCGCCAGGAAGCGCCCCGCGAGGGGACGATCAGTTGCGGCTGTTGCTGAAAGCCGCGCTGGCGGAACTGCGGCTGCCGCCGAACGTCTCGCGCGGCTTGGCCTCGTTCACCGTGAGGAGGCGGCCGCCGAGATCGGCGCCGTTCATCTTCAGCGTGGCGAGCTTGCTTTCCTCGGGCGTGCTGAAGCTGACGAACGCAAAGCCGCGGGGCCGGCCGGTCTCGCGGTCATTGGCGATGTAGATGTCGGTGACCGACCCGAAGGGCTTAAAGGCCTCCCGCAGATCGGTTTCAGAAATCGTGAAGGGTAGATTCCCAACGTAGAGTTTGGAGCTCATGTGATGATGTTTCGTGTACTTCGTCCGCTGCCAGCGTGTTCCCGGGAATCGGGTTTCGAATCATCACTGAACCTGAAAGCTCACCTGAAGACCCTCCAATCACTGTCATCTAACGCAATAACGAGACCGCAGCGTCGCAGGACATCCTCAGAACGCAAGAGGCATCGCCGGATTTCTTTCGGGCGCGCGGGCGGCCCTTGGGCAAGGCCGAGCTCGACGAGGCGGGCCTGCGCGCCGCCGTGACCCGGGACGATGACGCCGGCGCCGGGCCCGCCGGGAAAGGGGTTGTGCCCGCCGGGGCCGCCGGCATCGTCGATGGGTCGCATGTATCTCGCTGTCGTAGCCGCCTGCCTGGTCGCGGTCATTGCGGGCTATTTCCTCAACAATCCCCTCGGGCACAGCCGGCGCTTCATCCTCCGGCGGTTCCTGAACTGGTTCCCGCTCGGGATGACGTACTCCTTCCTGTACATGGGCCGGTACAACCTGAACGTCTCCAAGAACGCGCTCGGTTCGCTCATGTCGAAGGAGGAGTTCGGGCTCATCTTCGGCGCCGGGACGCTCGTCTACGCCCTGTCGTTCGTGGTCAACGGCCCCGTGGTGGACAGGATCGGGGGCAGGAAGGGCATCCTGATCGCCGGCTTCGGCTCGGCGGCGGCCAACGTGCTGCTCGGGATGCTGACGATGGCCGTCCTGGCGGGCCGGCTGCGCGCCCACCTCGTCGCGGCCTACGCCGCCCTGTACGGCCTCAACATGTACTTCCAGAGCTACGGCGCCGTCTCGATCATCAAGGTCAAGGCCTACTGGTTCCACGTGCGTGAGCGGGGCGTCTTCGGGGCGATCTTCGGGACCCTGATCTCGTTCGGCGTCTACTTCGCGTTCGACTGGGGTCAGGCCATCGTCGACTTCACGAAGAGCATCCCGGCCGTGTTCTTCATACCGGCGATGATCGTCGCCTGCTGGAGCGTCGTCGACCTCTGGGCCGTCGCCAACTCGCCGGAGGACGTCGGGTTCCCCGCCTTCGACACGCACGACGCCTCGTCGGGCCAGATGCACATCCACCTCTCCTACCTCGACCTGCTCGGGAAGGTCTTCGCCAGCCCGCTGATGCTCATGATCGCCGTGGTCGAGCTCACATCCGGGATCTTCCGCAACGGGATCTCGCAGTGGTACTTCGTGTTCGCGCACGAGGTCAGGCAGCCGGGCGCCGGGTTCTTCCTGGCCCACTGGGGATGGCTGCTGTGCATCTTCGGGGTCGTCGGCGGCTTCGCCGCCGGATTCGTCTCGGACAAGTGCTTCCAGTCGCGCCGCGGCCCCGCCGCGGCGATCCTGTGCGGGATGGTCCTGGCCCTGTCGCTGGTCATGGCGGCCACGCTGCGCTCCTCGCCGGTCGCCGTGGGCGTTTGCGGGGTGGCGATCGTGACGTGCGCGGTCGGGATCACCTCCCTCATGTCCGGCACGGCGGCCACCGACTTCGGGGGGCGCAAGGCGACCGCCACCTGCGCCGGGATCGTGGACGGGTTTGCGTACCTGGGCAGCTCGATCCAGTCCTTCAGCATCGGGTACATCGCGACCCGCGACTGGCAGTGGTGGCCCCTGTTCCTCACCCCTTTCGCGGTCCTCGGGCTGGCGATCGCGATCAAGATCTGGCTCGAGCTCCCGCCGGCGACCCGGCGCTACATCGCGGAGGTGGAATCCAAGCGGGCGGGGCGCGGGGCCGCCGGCCATGCGCCGTCGCCCTAGCTCCCGGGCCGGGCGCGGCCGGCGGCTCAGGGATGCGAGGCCCGGAGCCGGTCCAGGATCTGCCGGGCCGCCCGCTCGCCGGGCTCGATGCGCAGCCCCTCCTCAAGCTGGGCCTCGGCCTCGGCCCGTCGCCCGGGCAGCCTGAGCAGGGCGAGCGCGAGGTTGAAGTGGGCCTCGGCGAAGCCCGGCCTCTGGCGCAGCGCCTCCTCGAGATGGGCCACCGCGTCCGCCGGCCGCCCGGCGAGGGTCAGCAGCCGGCCGAGGTTGCTGTGCGCCTCGACAAACCCCGGCGCCAGGCGCAGCGCCTCCTCGTACTGGGCGATCGCCTCGCCCAGGCGCCCGGGCTGGTCCGCCAGGGCGTTGCCCAGGTCGAGGTGCGCCTCGGGAAGATCGGGCCTCAGGCGCAGCGCCTCTCTGAACTGGCTGATCGCCTCGTCCTGGCGACCGGGTTGCCTGGCCAGCGCCATGCCGAAGTCGAGATGCGCCTCGGCGAGGTCGGGCCTGAGGCGGAGCGCCTCCTCGTAGCGGGCCATCGCCTCCGGCATCCGGCCCGCCACGTTCAGGGCGTTGCCCAGGTTGACATGCGCCTCGGCCTGGTTTGGGTCCAGGCGCAGCGCCTCCCCGAGCTGGTAGATGGCCTCGGCGGAACGCCCCGGAAGCCTCAGCAGGGCGTTGCCCAGCTGGGTGCGCGCCCGGGCGTTGGCCGGGCAGCTCTCGACGGCGTCGGCCCAGATCGAGCGCTCGCTCGCGTAGTCCTGGTTTCGCCGCGCGGAGGCCGCGGCCAGGGTGACGGCGACAAGGGCGAAGACGGGCAGGCTGCGGCGCCCCGCCAGGGCGTACCCCCCGAGCACGGAAAGGGCGGCGAGCCCCGCCAGGGGCAGGTACATGCGGTTCTCCGCCATCGGCTCCCCGGCCACTGGGACGATGCTGGACGAGGGCGCCAGGATGAGGAAGAACCAGACGGCGGCGAATCCGGCGGGAGGCGAGCGCAGCCAGGCGGCCAGGGTCCCTGCCAGAAGCAGACCCAGGACCAGGGCGTACGGCCACACGTCCGCAAGCGCGGGGGCCGTGAACCGCCCGTAGTCGAAGACCAGCGGGCTCGGCCAGAACGCGAGGAGGGCGTACTTGACCACCGCGCGGCACTCGGCCAGCCCGTAGGCCCACCAGGCGATTCCCTCGCCGAAGCCCACCCCCACCCCCTGCAGGCCGACCGCGCGATAGCCGAGGGGAAGCAGCGCCGCCGCCAGCGCCAGGTAGAGGGCACGGTGGCGGCGCCAGGCCTCGGCGAAGCTTCCAGAGTAAAAGGCCCGGTCGAGGAGAAGGGCCACGAGGGGCGCGGTCACGATGACCTCCTTCGTGCCGGCGCCGGCCAGGCACGAAAGGACCGAGAGCGCGGTCCAGACCCGGCGCGCGCCCGGGGCGTCGGCCTCCCAGCCGCGGGCGGCGCACAGGAGCGTCAGCAGGTAGAAGAGCCCCATCAGCGATTCGGCCCGCTGCGACACGTAGGTGACCGACTCGGTGACCAGGGGGTGCCACGCCCAGATGGCGCTGACGGCGAGCGCCAGCCCCGTCGCGGGGGGCCCGAAGCGCTCCCTCAGGACCGGACGCGCCAGGATGCGCCGCACCAGGGCGAAGAGCGCCCAGCTGGCCAGCACGTGGATCGCGAGATTCGCCACATGATAGCCGGCGACCCCCGTGCCGCCGGCCGCGTAGTTGAGAGCGTAGGAGAGGTTGAGGACGGGCCTGCCGGCCACACCGGCGCCGGCGGGCGGCGAGAGAACGGGCCAGACCGGCCAGAGGTGGCGGATGGACGGGTTGTCCCGGATCGACGGGAGGTCGTCCATGAGCAACGGGACCGACAGGGTCTGGCTGTAGGCCGCGATCGAGCCCGCGGCGAGGATGACGGCGCTCGCCAGGCCGGGCCAGGGCGGGCGCCCGCCGCCGACGGGTCCCGGCGCCGGGCCGCCGATCGCGCCCGGGGGCCCTCCCGCGCGCCCGGGCTCCCGGCCCCCGGGATCACTTCGTCGCCGTGCCATGCGCCGATGATCCGTGGTCGAGGCGCACGCGGCAAGTCCTCTCGGGAGCCCGCC
>Ga0335078_10005607_pt1 | contig 18556 bp, 14 predicted proteins | sample Lox_Sample_32_FD_206711 | JGI IMG/M metagenome (GOLD analysis project Ga0335078, IMG submission 206711) | Soil microbial communities from Loxahatchee National Wildlife Refuge, Florida, United States - Lox_Sample_3.2 | ecosystem: Environmental > Terrestrial > Soil > Wetlands | place: USA... | reverse complement strand
GTGCACGGTGCAAGCGCCGCATTGGGCGATGCCGCAGCCGAATTTCGTGCCGGTCAAGCCAACGATATCGCGCAGCACCCACAACAGCGGCGTGTCCGGCTCGACATCGATTTGTCGGGATGTCCCATTGACTTCGATTTCGATCACCGTGGCTCTCCTTGGAGTAGGGTGATTCCTCCTTAGTGACGCAACCCTTTGGTGCGACGCACGAAGGTTAGCAGGAGCGGCGCTGCTGTCCAAGCAACTGATGCATGCGCTCGGCCGCGGTTCCTCGCAAAATCAAATTGCCGCGATTGGAATAAGACAACGTTTTTCAATGACAATTGGCTGTCAAAGTTCCAGAGCAAATGACTTGTTTGGGCAGCTCAAGCTCGCTGGCAAGCAGCGCCGAGTTACGCTGCCGCCGCCTTGCCCTTCGGCTGCACCTCGGCGGTGTAGTCGCTCATCAAAGTCTGGGTGATGCGGCCGGGGGTGAATTTCCACTCGGCGATCTCCGAAACAGCCGTGACTTCGGCGGCGGTGCCGGTGATGAAACACTCGGAGAAGTTGCCGAGTTCCTCGGGCATGATGCGCCGCTCGATCACTTCGATATTATGCCGGCGCGCCAGCGCAATTGCCGTGGCGCGGGTGATGCCGGCCAAAAAACAGTCGGCGATCGGCGTATGGATCTTGCCGTTCTCGATGAAAAAGATGTTGGCACCGGTGCATTCGGCGACGCGCCCTTGCCAGTCGAGCATCATGGCGTCGGCATAGCCGCGCTGTTCGGCGCGGTGCTTGGAGATGGTGCAGATCATGTAGAGGCCCGCGGCCTTGGCGAGGCAGGGCGCCGTCTTCGGATCGGGACGCCGGTATTCGGCAAGGTCGAGACGAATACCCTTTAGCCGCTGCGCTGGATCGAAATAGCTCGGCCATTCCCAGGTGGCGATGGCCAGGTGAATTTTGTTCGCCTGCGCCGACACGCCGAGCGCTTCGGACCCGCGCCAGGCAACCGGCCGCACATAGGCGTTCTTCTGGTTGTTCTTTTCCAGAACGAGGCGCTTGGCGGCGTCGATTTCGGCAACGGTGTAAGGAATTTCGAAGTCCAGCACGCGTGCCGAGCGTTTGAGCCTCTCGGTGTGTGCCGTGCCCTCAAAAATCTCTCCGCCATACGCGCGCTCTCCCTCGAACACGCAACTGGCGTAATGCAGCCCATGGGTAAGCACGCTGATCTTGCACTCGGCGGTGGGGACAAGCCTGCCGTCAAACCAGATGACGTCGGTGCGTTCGTCGAAGGGCACGGCCATGGCAGTTCTCCCTCGGGGAAGGTGGCCCTGTTCTCTACCGCTCTCTACCGCTCCGCAGGCGCCAAAGGGCGACGCGGGCTGCTTTTTTGCTTCGGGGCGTGAGTCCCGGTATGGTTTCCGTCGTCCCTGAGCGCACCAATTTGAGGGTGGACCGGGCGGCGGACACCGCTGTGATAACGCGGCCTTGTATTAACAACCAACCGAAAATATGTCAACAGTACTGACATAATGGCGGATATCAGCGTCACGACTATACCGAAGCCTCGCGGCCCGGCTGCGACCGAACCTGTCGCACCGACGGTAGAACCATGTTGGGATCTCATTGAACTGCTTTTCTTTGCCTACAGGGACTTTGTCGGCGATCCGGACGAAGTGCTGGCCAAACTCGGCTTCGGGCGGGCCCATCATCGGGTCTTGCATTTCGTCAATCGCAATCCGGGCTTGAAAGTCGCCGACCTGCTCGACGTGCTGAAGATCACCAAGCAGTCGCTCGGCCGCGTGCTCAAGCAGCTCATCGACCAGGGCTACATTGTGCAGCGGGAAGGCGCCAATGATCGCCGCCAGCGACTGCTCTCCGTAACGCCGTCAGGAGAAGCGCTGGCGATGAAGCTGGCCGGCCTGCAGACCGCTCGCATCGCCGGTGTTTTGGCTGAGCTCGGACCAGGCGGGCACGAGGCGGCGCGGCGTTTTCTCGCCGGCATGATCGACGGCGAACACCGCGAACGCGTGTTGCGGATGATCGCGCACGCCGACCGCGCGCGCCTGCGCGGGCGAGACGGCGCGGCATGACCGCGGCAGCGCCGGCTAAGCCTGCTGACGACGCACCGCATCTGCTCGTCGTCGACGACGACCGCCGCATCCGCGCGCTGCTATCGCGCTTCCTGTTGGGCGAGGGATATCGAGTCTCGACCGCCGACACCGCCGCTGATGCGCGTGCCAAGCTCGAAGGGCTCCGCTTCGATCTTCTGATCCTCGACGTCATGATGCCGGGTGAGAACGGCTTTGATTTTGCCCGCGCGCTGCGCGCCTCCTCCGCCGTGCCGATCCTGATGCTCACGGCGCGCGACGAAGCTGAGAGCCGTATCAGGGGACTGGAAATCGGTGCTGACGATTACCTGGCTAAGCCTTTTGAGCCGCGCGAGCTGTCGTTGCGCGTCGCCAACATTCTTAAGCGCTCCCGGCCGCCGCGCGCGGTTCAAGCGCAATCGGTGCGCTTCGGTCCGTTCGTCTTTCACGTGACGAGCGGGGAATTGCGTCGCGGCGAGGAATCGATCCGCCTCACCGAGCGCGAGTGCGAAATGCTGCGTGTGCTCGTTGCCAGTGTCGGCGAAACCGTGCCGCGCCAAGCGCTCGCCGGCAACGGCGAGGCAGTGAGCGAACGCACTGTCGACGTGCAGGTCAACCGGCTTCGCCGCAAGATCGAGACCGATCCTGCCAATCCGTTGATCGTGCAAACCGTGCGCGGCGTGGGCTATCGGCTGGTGCCATTTATGTGAGCGCGCGATGACCAGTTTCGACCAAGGCATCGGACACTTGCGTAACGCCGCTGGCCACCTGACAGCCGCAGCGCAGGCCATGCAGCGCGGATTGACCTATCTGGCCGGTCCGCTCGCAGAACCATGGGGACGGGTCGGACGCCGTTTCAAATCGCTGACGCCGACCGGTCTCTACGCCCGTTCACTTTTGATCATCATCCTGCCAATGGTGATCATGCAATCCGTCGTCGCTTTCATGTTCATGGAACGGCATTGGGATCTGGTCACCAAATACCTTGCTTCGGCGGTGACCGAGGAGATCGCGACCCTCATCGACGTCTACAGAACGTATCCGCAGGGTGCCGATCGGGCGCAGCTGCGCCGCATCGCGCAGGACCGCCTCGGCCTCGTGGTTGATTTTCTTCCGGACGCGCAACTGCCGCCGCCGGGACCAAAACCATTCTTCTCGCAGCTCGACGTGGCGTTATCAGACCAGATTCGCAAGCAAATCGGACTTCCTTTCTGGATCGACACAGTGGGCCGATCATCGATTGTCGAAATCCGCATCAAGCTTCCCGACACGATCATGCGCGTCTTCGCGCGGCGCGCCGACGTCTACGACCCGAATTCGTGGATTTTTCTCGTTTGGATGCTGGCCACCTCACTGGTGGTGCTGACGGTCGCCATTTTGTTCCTGCGCAACCAGATCCGTCCCATCGTCCGGCTCGCCGATGCCGCCGAGGCGTTTGGCAAGGGCCGGGAGGCGCCGAATTTCCGTCCGCGCGGCGCCCGTGAAGTACGGCGCGCGGCGGCGGCCTTCTTGGAAATGAAGGCGCGCATCGAACGTGCGATCGAGCAGCGCACCACCATGCTCGCCGGTGTCTCGCACGATTTGCGCACTGTGCTTACCCGCTTCAAGCTGGAATTGGCTCTGCTCGGCGATTCTGCGGAGATCGAAGCGATCAAGAAGGACGTAGACGAGATGGCCGGCATGCTGGAGGCCTATCTGTCATTCGCGCGCGGCGACACCGGCGAGCAGTCGGCGCCGACCGACATGGCCGCGCTCCTTGACGAACTCAAAACCGATACCGAGCGCAATGGGCATCGCCTGAGCGTCGCCTTTTCCGGCCGGCCCGAGGTCACGGTGCGGCCGGCGGCATTCAAACGCTGCCTCGGCAATCTCGTTTCCAACGCCGTGCGTTTTGCCTCGAACGTCTCGATTACTGGGCACCGCGATCATCGCTGGCTCACGGTGACGGTCGACGATAACGGCCCCGGCATTCCGGCAAAGCTGCGGGAGGACGTGTTTAAGCCGTTCCTGCGGCTCGACGATGCGCGCAATCAGGACCAGGGCGGCACTGGCTTAGGGCTTGCCATCGCCCGCGACATAGCCCGCTCCCACGGCGGCGATATCGCGCTCGGCGATTCCCCGCTGGGGGGATTACGGGCGACGTTGCGGGTGCCGGTTTAAGGCGCTTGGACGGTCACGGCACGACTTGTCCCGGGGGCCTGGGTCTTCGACGGCGATCTTGAATCCTTGGCAAAAGCTCTCCATCTCCCGGCCGATAAAAAATTTTTTGCCGGGGAGCCGTCATGACCGTGACCGAGGAGAACAGTTCGGAGAGCCGCCCATCCGCGGCCCAGCCTTTCCAAGCTGATGTCGCCAAGCTCCTGCATCTGATGGTGCATTCGGTCTATTCCGACAAGGCGGTGTTTCTACGCGAACTCATCGCAAATGCTGCCGATGCCTGCGAGCGGCTGCGTTATGAGGCCATTGCCGATCCGGCGCTTCTCGGCGACGACGTGAAACCGCGGATTAGCGTATCCGTCGATGCCGACAAAAAGCTGTTGACAATAGAAGACAACGGCATCGGCATGTCGCGTGAGGAGATGGTGGAGGCGCTCGGAACGATAGCGCGCTCCGGGACCAAGGCGTTCCTTGATCGTATTACGGCTGCGGAAGCCGGCGGGGAGGGCGCTGCGGCTGGCGAGGATAACGCCCTGATCGGCCGCTTCGGTGTCGGATTCTATTCAGCCTTCATGGTGGCCGACCGTGTCGATGTGCTGTCGCACAGGGCGGCAACGGATGCATCCTGGCTGTGGTCATCCGACGGGCAGGGCACGTTCACGGTAACCGCGGTTCCGGCCGATGCCATGCACCGCGGCACACGCGTGGTCTTGCATCTGCTGGACGATGCCAAATCCTACACCGAGCGCTTCACCCTGGAACGGCTGATCAAGGCCCAATCCGGCCATGTGCCGGTCCCCATTGCGCTCGTTGAAAAGCCCGGAGCCGAGCCCGCCGAAATCACCGATGGCGCCGCACTGTGGACCAAATCGAAGACCGAGATTACTGCAGGGGATTATACCGACTTCTATCGCAGCATTGCGGGTCAATTCGACGATCCGGCGCTGACCGTCCATTTCCGCGCCGAGGGACGGCAAGACTACACGACGCTATTCTTCGTTCCCGGCTCGCGGCCATTCGACCTGTTCGATCCCGACCGCAAGGGGCGTATCAAGCTCTACGTCAAGCGCGTTTTCATCACCGATGATGCCGATATTCTGCCGCGCTACCTGCGCTTTGTGCGCGGTCTTGTCGACAGCGCCGATCTGCCGCTCAACGTATCGCGCGAGAAAATTCAGGAAAGCCTGCTGCTCGCGGCGATCAGGAAGGGGGCGACTAGCCGGGTTTTGTCCGAGCTGGAACGCTTGGCTGAGAAGGAGCCGGTGGCCTACGCAAAGGTATGGGAGACCTTCGGCGCCGTACTCAAGGAGGGCATTTACGAAGATTTCGAGCGCCGTGAAGCCTTGCTGGCGCTGGCGCGCTTTAAAAGCACGGCTTCGGGGGATGACTGGCGCAGCCTAAAGGACTACGTCGGGGCTCTCAGACCCAATCAAACAGCGATCTATTACCTCGCGGGCGACGATCTCGATCGCCTTAAATCGTCGCCGCATCTCGAAGGCTTTCGTGCCCGCGGCGTTGAGGTATTGCTGCTGCCCGATCCAGTTGATTCTTTCTGGGTGACGTCAGGCGCTTCATTCGACGGCAAGCCGTTTAAATCGGTGACGCAGGGGGCGGCGGATTTGGCCTCGATCCCCCGTATCGACGCCAACGAGGAGGCGCAGGCCGAGGCGGATCCGGCAGTGAAAATCTTCGTCGCCTTTCTAAAGTCTACGTTGGGAGACGCCGTCTCAGATGTACGCGTTTCGGATCGGCTTACCGACAGTCCAGTTTGCCTGGTGGCGCCCGACAGCGGAATCGATCGGGGGTTGGAGAAAATCCTCTCCAGCGCTGGCCGTCTGCATTCGGCGCGAAAGCCGATACTCGAAGTCAACCCGCGCCACCAACTCGTCGTCGCATTGGCTGGACTCGGACAGACCGAGAGCGCTTTCAAAGAAGACGCAGCGCATCTTCTCTTCGACGAAGCGCGTGTCCTCGATGGCGAACGGCCGGCGGACGCCAAGTCGTTTTCTGAGCGGCTGGCGCGCGTGCTGGATCGCGGCCTGCACGGAAAATCTGCGACGAGCGCGGCGTGATGCCGCGCTCGCGTGGATCAGATTACTCAGCCGGGGTGACTGGAACCCGCTGCGGCGTCATTTGCGGCGAGGTTCCAGTATGGTCGGTTTCGATTTTCGGAATTGTCTTCGCGCCGCGCAGGCGGACATAAACCTGAGTGGCGATCAGGAGGACGCAAAGCCCGACGAAAAACGCGCTGATCGGGCGCGTGACGAATACGCTGAAATCGCCGCGCGCGATCAGCATGGCGCGGCGGAAGTTCTCCTCGAATCGCGGTCCGAGCACGAAGCCAAGCACAACCGGTGCCGGGTGGAAGCCAAGGCGCAGCAGTACGTATCCCACCATGCCGAGCACCGCGACTTCGCCAACCTGGAAAAAATCGTTATTGGCGGCGTAGACGCCGATGCAGACGAAGAACATCGCGCTCGGGTAAAGGAAGCGATACGGGATCGCCAGCATCTTGCACCAGATGCCGATCAGCGGCACGTTCAAAATGACGAGAATGATATTGCCGATCCAGAAACTTGCCACCAAGCCCCAGAAGATGTCCGGGTGTTGCGAGATGAGCTGCGGTCCGGGGACGATGCCCTGGATCATCAGGGCGCCGAGCAGCAGCGCCATAACCGCGTCGCCCGGGATGCCGAGGCTCATGGTGGGAATGAAGTCGCCCTGAATAGAGGAATGCGTTGCCGTCTCCGGGCAAACCACGCCCTCGAGCATGCCGGTGCCGAATTTCTCCGGCGTTTTCGATACTTTCTTTTCCGCCGCGTAGGCGACGAACGAGGCAATGGTCGGTCCCGTGCCGGGAATGAGCGAGCACAACGAGCCGATGATGGTGCCCCGGCACATCGGAAAGAACGCCCGCTTCAAATCGGCCCGGGTTGGCCGCATGTCTTTCAATCGGACGTTCGTGTACGCCATGTTGATAGGCGCCAGCTGATTGACGCTGCTCATGAACTCGGCGATGCCAAACAGGCCGAGCGCCAGCGCGATCAGTTCGATACCGTCGTCGAGTTCGGTCATTCCGAAGGTGAATCGTTCCGAGCCGGTTTCGAGGTCGGTGCCGACCGATCCGAGGAACAGGCCGATGAGCGTCATCGCCACGCCTTTAAGCGGCGAGCCGCGCGCCAATGTCGAACCCGCCAAGAGGCCGAGCAGCATCAGCGTGCAGACTTCGGCGGGGCCGAATTGCAACGCGGCTCTCACCAGAAGCGGCGACAGGAAGATCATTTCGGTGATGCCCCACGATGCGCCGATGAACGACGCAATCACCGTAACGCCGAGGGCGACGCCTCCGCGCCCCTGCTTGGTCATCGGATAGCCGTCGAGGCAGGTCACCGCGTGCGGCGGGTGGCATGGCAAATTGAGCAAGATCGAGCAGATGGCACCGCCGTATTGGCCACCATACAGAATCCCGGCCAGCATCAGAATGGCCGGAACCGCTTTCATGCCGAAGGTGAGCGGCAATAGAATCGAGATCGTCGCTAGCGGTCCCATGCCCGGCAGCACGCCAACCATGTTGCCGACCAAGACACCGACGAAGCACCACATCAAATTGTGCGGCTCGAGCGCAACGGTAAAGCCGTACAAAAGGTCCGTGACTGCAGTATCGATCACAGGCCGCCCCCCCAGGTCAGAACCGGCATCGGCACCTGCAGAAAGTAAGAGAACAGTGCGACGCCGAAGATCGTTACCACGCTTGAAAGAATGAGCGTGCTTTTCCAGGTTCTTTGCCGATCACCGAGCGCGGCAATGAACACGCACGCGAAGGTTCCCGGAATCATTCCAAAGTAGCGTCCGAACAGGATGAAAAGCACGGGGCTCATGAGAATGCAGAACCAAGCCCACCACTCCGGATGTTCGGGCAGAATGCTCTCGTCGCTCTCTTCGCCTTCCGCTGCCGGCACCAGAGCAGGTGCCGCTATGGCAATGCCGACCAGCACAAGCAGCACGCCCAACATCGTCGGAAAAAAGCCCGGGCCCATGTGCATGGGCGTACCCAACCGGTAGGTCGATCCCTTGAGTGCGATGCCCAGGCCGATTAGGATCATCAGGCCGCCAGCGTAAAAGTCGCGCTTGCGCACAAAGTCGCGGAGAAGGCTGGTGGAAGGCCTCACTATTTCCTCCCGGCCGTCTTCGGGGCCGTTGGTGCTTAAGATCTTTCGCCCGCATCTTCGATTTGCAACTGTCGTACTTGCAAATCGTTTCCGCGGCGACGCGGGCCGAAGCGGTTTCCCCGTCGCTCGGTGTTCAGACGCGGGGAACGCCTGCTGCTTTCCGCAGGGCGCAGACGATATAGATCACGGGCAACGGGTGCAACAGCCATGTGGAACCCTAAATCAATCGGCCGTAACGATCCGGCGTCTGCCCAATAACCCCGCGGATTTGCCGCAATTCGCTCAAGGGGGCGAATAAATCGGGGCTGTCGTTGCGCACATTGCCAACCCGGCGGTCTACGGGCCAAAAGGCCATGGCGCTGCCGGTATAGGGCTTGAGCATGGCCTTGAGCTCTTCCCCGGCTGCGGCAATTTCGCCGAGCCATGCCGCCCAGCAGCCGGGCGACAGTACGGCCGGCATGCGGTCGTGCAGAGGCTTTAGCAGCGCGTTGGCCGGCGTTGTGATGATGGCGAACGATTTGAGCGGCTTGGCATTGGGCGCGCCTGGATCACGCCAGAAGTCCCAGATGCCGGCAAACGTCATCGGCCCGCGATTGCCGAGCGTGACGGCGAACGGCTGCTTATCGGCCGTGCGCCATTCGTAATAGCCGTCGGCGACAACGAGGCAGCGGCGCCCCGCCTTCCAAGCGCCGCAGAACGCCGGGCGGGTCTCAATCTCTTCGGCGCGGGCATTGAATGTCGAATAGCCGATCTTGATGTCTTTGGCCCAGGATGGGACCAGCCCCCAACGCATCGTGGTAAGCGTGCGTTTGCCGGCCTTGGAGACGACAACGGGAAGGTGCGAGGTCGGCGCCGCGTTCCAGCGCGGCCGGTAATCGCCGATTTCGTCGAAATCGATTTTCAGATCGAGCTTGATCTCGGAAACATCGTCGGGAAGTTTGGCGCGGCCGCACATGATGAGGCTCCTGGCATCGGCTCTAAAGGTGGATCAATGAAAGTCACGGCTCCGCAGCGGAAGCGATGCATCCACGGGCAGCGGGCCGCCGGAAAATTTCGGTGAAAACAGATCGCCGCCCTCGCGCAGCCAGGGCAGCGCTGCGGACAGATCGACAAAGCTTTCGGCGATCACGTGGATCACCAGGCCGGCGCGCTGCAGGCGGCCGCGCACGGCGAGAAAGCGCGCGGTCATCACCGTGCGCCGGTTGTTGGCGAAAACTTTCGGCCAGACGATGATATTGGCGATGTCGGTCTCGTCTTCGAGCGTCATGAATATGACGCCTTTTGACGTTCCCGGCCGTTGTCGCACCAACACGAGGCCGGTGACGGTAATTTTCGCATTTTGAGAAAGAGTATCGCTCTTGAGTTCCGCGTTGCGGAGGGCGCCAAGCGCAGTCAGGCGATCGCGGAAAAAATGCACCGGATGCGATTTCAGCGAGAGCCCCATCGCTACGTAATCTTCCACCACGTGTTCGCAGAGCGGCATGGCCGGCAGGGCGACGGGCTGCTCGGGAAAAAGCTCGTCGCTCAAATGCGGTTTTAGCAGCGGCAGCGCGTCCTCGACGTGGGCGGAAGCCGTGCGGCGCGCCGGCCGCGCGCCGATTACGTCGAGCCGCCGTGCCGCCCATAACGCGGCGCGCCGGTCGAGCCCGAGTGAACGGAACGCATCAGCTTCCGCCAGCCGCTCGATGGTGAAACGGGAGATTCCGGCGATGGCCGCAAGCCGCTCGATCGAGGAAAAACCGTTGCCGCGCGCGGCGATCAGCTTCTTCAGCTCGTCTTCGCTTAAGCCCTGGATGAGGCGGAATCCAAGGCGGACGGCATGTTTGCCGTCGGCGCCCAATTCGAGTGTGCAATCCCAATCGCTAAAGTTGACATCGGCTTCGCGGATTTCAACACCATGGGTGCGGGCGTCGCGCACGAGCTGTGCCGGCTGATAAAAGCCCATCGGTTGGCTGTTGAGGATGGCGGCGCAGAAGACTTCCGGATAATGGCATTTGATGAAGGCCGAGGCGTAGACCAGAAGCGCGAAGCTTGCCGCGTGGCTTTCCGGAAACCCGTATTCGCCGAAACCTTCGATCTGGCCGAAACAATGCTCGGCGAAGTCGCGGTCATAGCCGCGTGCAGTCATGCCGCCTATGAACTTGTCGCGGAACAGATGGACATTGCCGGTATGACGGAAGGTGGCCATGGCGCGTCGCAGCCCATCCGCCTCGTCGGGAGTGAACTTTGCTGCGGTGATGGCGATCTGCATCGCCTGCTCTTGAAACAGCGGCACGCCGAGGGTTCGCTGCAGAACCTCTTTTAATTCGTCTTTATTGCCGTGCGCCGGATGCGGAGCTGGATAATCGGGCTCTTTGCCATTCGCCAACTCTTCGCGCCGACGCAGGTATGGATGCACCATGTCGCCCTGGATCGGCCCCGGCCGCACGATCGCGACCTCGATGACGAGATCGTAGAAGCAGCGCGGCTTCAATCGCGGCAGCATCGACATCTGCGCGCGGCTCTCGACCTGGAATACGCCGACTGAATCGGCGCGCGACAGCATGTCGTAGACGGCCGCGTCGTCGGCCGGCAGCGTGGCGAGCGAATAATCCTTGCCGTAATGCGCCTGCAACAGCTCGAGCCCGCGGCGCAGGCAGCTCAGCATGCCGAGCGCGAGCACGTCGACCTTCATCAGGCCGAGCGTGTCGATGTCGTCCTTGTCCCATTCGATGAAGGTGCGGTCGTCCATGGCCGCATTGCCGATCGGCACCGTCTCGTCCAGCCGTTGCCGCGTGAGCACGAAGCCGCCAACGTGCTGGGAGAGATGGCGAGGGAATCCGATCAGGTCGTTGGCGAGCGAAACTGCCTGGCGGATCGCCGGATTGCTCGGATCGAGCCCGGCTTGGCGGATGTGATCGTCCGGCGGCAGGCCGTCGCCGTAGCCCCAGACAGTTTTGGCGAGCGCTGCGGTGACGTCTTCGGTCAGCCCCAAAACCTTGCCGACTTCGCGGATGGCGCGGCGCGAGCGGTAATGCACCACAGTCGAGCAGATCGCGGCGCGATCTCGGCCGTAGCGCTTGTAGATGTATTGGATCACCTCCTCGCGCCGCTCGTGCTCGAAATCGACATCGATATCGGGTGGCTCGCCGCGATTTTCGGAAATGAAGCGCGCGAACAACAGATTGCTTTTCTCAGGGTTCACCGAGGTGATGCCGAGACAAAAGCAAACCGCACTGTTCGCCGCCGAGCCGCGGCCCTGACAGAGGATTTCCTTTTCCTGCGCCCGCGCGAAGGCGACGACGTCATGGACGGTGAGGAAATAACGCGCGTAGTCGAGCTTGGCGATCAGCGCGAGTTCTTCGTCGAGCCGCTTTTTCACGTCGGCGGGAATACCTTGCGGATATTTGTCCTTCGGGTAGCGGTCTTGCGCGCCTGACCATGTCAGATCTTCAAGGTGCGCTTGCGCGCTCTTGTCAGGTGGCACTGGCTCGTCGGGGTATTCGTATTTGAGTTCGCCGAGCGAGAAGCTGCAGGCTTTGGCGATTTCGACGCTGCGGACGATTGCCTCGGGAAAACGGGCGAATAGCCGCGCCATTTCCTCCGGCGATTTGAGATGCCGTTCGGCATTGACCGAAAGTTTCAGACCTGCCTGCGTAAGCGTACATTTCTCACGCACGCAGGTAAGGACGTCGGCAAGCGGCCGGCGCTCCGGTGCGTGATAGAAAACGTCATTGACGGCAACGAGCGGCGTGCCCGCGCGAGCACCCAGTTCGGCCAAGAGCGCAAGCCGGCGCGTCTCGTCGCCGCGATGGTGATGCACGCCGGCAAGAAACGTACGACCGGGCGCCGCGCGAGCCAGGGCGGCGAGGCGCGCTTCAAAAATTCCGTCGTCTGAAGATGCCCGCGCCAACGAGGCTGGCCCGAAGTGGCCGGATTGATGATAGGATCCACACGGGCCTCGAAGGATGCCAACCGAGACGTTTACGCCGTCGTTCTTCGAGGCTCGCTTCGCTCGCGCCTTGGGATGACGGTCGATATTCAGCGGCGGCAGCGCGATCAGAATCTGCCCTTCGCTGGCGGCAAGGATTTCTTCGAATGTGAGATGGCATTCGCCCTTCTTGACCTTGAGATTGCCCGCCGTGATGAGGCGGCAAAGCCGGCCATAAGCGGCGCGGTCGGCCGGGTAAGCCAGCACTTCGAAGCCGTCGATGGTCGCGAGCCGCACGCCGACGATGAGCTTGATTTTTCGCTTCCGCGCTTCGTCGTAGGCGCGAACCACGCCAGCCAAAGAATTGCGATCGGCAATGCCGATGGCGGCAAGGCCGAGTTCTTCGGCCGTGGCGACCAATTCTTCCGGATGCGATGCCCCGCGCAGGAAGGAAAAATTCGTCGTTACGGCGAGTTCGGCGTAGGCGCTCATCTGCTTTCTCACTTAAAGAACTCACGCAAACAGCCCGTGCACGAACCAGCGCGCCGCCGCCGTCTCGCGTCCGTAGAGGCCTTCGCGGAACAGCCAGAAGCGGTGGCCGCCAGAATCCTCGACGAGGTAATAATCGCGCGTGGGGGCAGGGTCGCGGTCGCGGTAAGGAGAGCGCCACCATTCGGCGCCGATGCGTTCCGGTCCTTCCGCACCGGCGACTTCGTAGGTCACGCCGCGCCAGGAAAAGCGTCGCGGCGGACCGTCGGGGACGAGTGCGGTGACCTCGGCCGGCTCGGCATGCGGCAAGAGCAGGAGCGGACGCGGTTGCTCCGACTCAGCCCAGGCGTCGGTTTTATTTCCCTCTCCTGAAAGGGCTGGGTCGGCGAACCAACGGGTCCGGCCCGAAGTGGCCGGCCCGATGACAAGCTCCGCGAGCCGGGGAGGGGCCAAATCGCCGTCGTGGCCCCCCATCCTGACTTTCTCCCTTTCAGGGGGAGAGAATTGAATGTCCTCTCCCGTGATCGGACGGAGCATCTCTGTGCGTTCGGGAATGTGACTCTCGACAGTTTCGAACCGGCGCACGCTCGCCGGACCGAGCCGCTGGCGCAGCGCGTCGATCAAGGCTGCACATTGCTCCGTCTTGTCTCCATCCACGGCAGAGATCAGTTCCGTCTGCCGCGCCGGCATTGGCTCGGCGCGGATGACGGCAAGGCCGACGGCCTCGAAGCCGAAACCGGAATCGTCGGTTGCCGCCGCAGCATCGAGTTTCAGCCCGATCATGCGCGCCACATGAGCAACGCTGCGGGTCGGCAGCGTCAGCGCGATATCGAGCGTTTTGACTTCGCCATCGACGCGATAGAGCGAAAGTTTCAGCGCTCGCGCGCCCACGTCGTCACGCGCGAGAACATGTGCAAGCGCCCCCATGAGCCGGCTCGAGAGCGCAACCACGGCCTCCTGGGTGACGATCGGCTCGAGTAAATAACGTAACGAGTGATAGATCGGCGGCGGCGCGACCGGCACGAGTGGCTCATCGAGACGGCCGAGCGCCTGGTCGAGACGGCGCAGAAGTTCTGTCGAAAACCGTGCGGCAAACGGCGCGCGCGGTTTACCCAAAAGCGAGCCGACCGATTTGAAGCCGAGCCGGCGCAGCGTTGCGCAGGTTTCTGGCGAAAGCCGCAGCGCCTCGATGGGCAGCGGCGCCAGCGCCCCGGCTTCCTGCCCGGAAGGCAGAATGCAGCAGGGGATGTCGTGAAAACGCGAGGCCGCCCAGGCGGCGCCCGGCGTGTCGGCGACGGCGAGCCGCGCCGGCAGGGCGAAGTTTTTTTGCAGTCGCGCGGCGAGATCGGCGATGAGCTGGTCTTCGCCGCCAAACAGATGACTGGCGCCCTCGATGTCGAGGAAAAAACCATCGGCGCCGTTCTCCTCGTCATAAGGCGAGGCGGTCGGCGTATAGCGCGTCGCCCACAACGCAAGCCGGCGCAGCGCGGCATCGTCAGCGGCCGGATCGACGGCGCGCACCTGCAAAAACCCGGCTTTTGCCCGCGCATCCGCTAACGGTTCGCCGATCGATAGCCCAAAGGCCTCCGCTGCCTCATTCAAGGCGGCGATGCGCGGCCCTCCGGTTCCCGCAACGGCAAGGACGAACGGCCGGTCAGGCGCAATAGGTTTTTCGGTCGGCGTCTTCGCCTGTGTCGCGAGCGCACGCAGGATGGGCCAGCGGGGCAGCCAAACTGAAACGATGCGCGACATGATCGTACTCCACTACCCATTCGCCTGGCCGGCCGTTGCGAGCCCGTTCAAGTTGCAGGTGCCATCGTGGGCGCACGACGAGGCCGAAGCGGTCGCGTGCGGCTTCCGCCGTGCCGACGCGCCAACGCGTTGCTGCCGCACTCGACTCGAGATTTTGGGCCGGCCGCAGCAAAAAGAGCGGCAGGCCGGCCTCGGTGGCGGCGAGCTGCAGCCTTTGGCTCGTTTTTAGATCGAGTTTGTCGATGATTCCGGCAATTGCGGCCGGCGCCGCCGAGCGCGCCGCCTCCTCAATTGCCCATAGGGTGTCTCTGCGGTGCGCCGTCTCGACCAGAACGAGGCGCGTCGGATCGAGACCGAGTCTGCGCAGCCCATGACCGTGCAGGCGGCCGTATGGGCCGAGCCCATAGGTGGGCAGGACGAAAAAGATTTTTTGTTTTTTGGCTCGCTCGATGAATGTTCCCTGCCCTGAAGGGGGAGGGTCGACGCGCTTCGAAGATGCGATCTGGGGAAGGGGCATCACTCTGCTGACCCCCACCCGATGGCCTATGGGCATCGATTTCTCCCTTTCAGGGGGAGGAGGGGATAGGCGGCCCAGAATCGCTGAGATGAAACCGAACGCTGCCGGAATTGCATGCGGTGCGGGCACGATTTCATGGAGGCTGCCGCAGGGCAGCCCACCCTCGGGCAGGCAAGAATCAAGTGCGGCAAGACCGAATGGAAGCGCTTTGCGTAAATCCGACAGCCCCGGCAGCAAGCGGCGCAATTCCTCCATTACGGCAGCGCGGTTGCGCGCCACGGCAAGGGCAGCGGGGGCTGCACGTTGCGGCATGGCTTGTGGAATGGCTTGTGGAATGGCTGGCGGCATGCTCAGGTGTGTATGTTCTCTGTATGTTCTATTGGGGCATATTAGAACAAAACAGGAACCTTGCCAAGGGAGATAAAGGGGGACGAAAGCGCGCGAATGACAATCGGGGAGGGAAGCGATTGTGCATCGCCCGAAAAATCTCTGCCGAAGCCTCTGTCTTGCCGCCGTAACGACGATGGCGCATAGATTTGGCAACGGGCGTGCCGTGGTTTCACGCGCCGACCTAAGATCTGCAGAAAGGTGCCCCATGCCGGAAGCCGACCGGGAAGGCGAACGCTACGCCGCCGATCAGCCGCAGCAGACGCCAGGCTTTTTTCTCAAAGGCAGTCATCAGCTCGATTGGGGCATGAAGAACCGCATGGCGCGCGTGTTCGACCCGCGTTCGGGCCGCACCGTAATGCTCGCCATCGACCACGGCTATTTTCAGGGCCCGACCACCGGGCTCGAGCGCATCGATCTGTCCATCGTGCCGCTGTTGCCGTCGTGCGATGCGTTGTTCTGCACGCGCGGCATCTTGCGCACGCTCATTCCGGCCGAATGCCAAAAGCCGATGGTGCTGCGCGCCAGCGGCGGCCCCAGCATCCTGCGCGAGGAACTCTCCGACGAGCAGATCGCCATGGACATGGACGACGCGGTGCGGCTCAACGCCGCCGGCGTCGGCATCCAGGTGTTCATCGGCGGCGAGCACGAGACGCGCTCGGTGCACAACATGACCAAACTGGTCGATGCCGGCCTGCGGACCGGCGTGCCGGTCATGGGCATCACCGCCGTTGGCAAGGCCATGGCGCGCGACGCCAAATATTTCCGCCTTGCCTGCCGCATCATCGCGGAACTCGGCGCGCAATACGTCAAGACCTATTATGTCGAAGAGGGTTTTGAGACGATCACTGCCTCATGTCCGGTGCCGATCGTCATGGCCGGCGGCAAGAAGCTGCCCGAACTCGATGCCCTCGCCATGGCCTATAACGCCGTGCAGCAGGGGGCTTCCGGGGTGGACATGGGGCGCAATATTTTCCAGTCCGAGGCGCCAAAGGCGATGATCGCCGCGGTGTCCGCCGTCGTGCACAAGAATTTGAAGCCGAAAGAGGCTTTCGAGTTGTTTCGCTCGCTGAAGGCCGATACCGACCGCGTCATCGCGGACACGTCATTCCGAGGCGCCGCCGAGCGGCGAGCCCGGACTCCATAATGCTCGAATGGCGCTATCGCTCGGGGAGATCCCATGTCGACGACTGAACCTGCACCGCCGCCGCCCCCGCCACCCTCGCCACAGCCGATGGTCTCCGACAAGCAGTTGGCGCTCGTCGTCTATATTCTTTATTTCGCCTCCTATGTCGTCGGAATAACCGCGATCATCGGCGTGGTCATCGCGCACGTCCAGGTCGGACAGGCCGATCCGCTGCTGCGCTCGCACTATCAATTCCAAATCCGGACGTTCTGGATCGGCGTCCTCTATCTGGGGATTGGAATTATACTGTGTTTGATCGTCATCGGATTCGCCGTCTTACTTTGGTGGTTCGTTTGGACGCTCGTGCGCTGCGTCAAGGGCGTGCTCGCCTTGAACGAAAATAGGCCAATTGAAAATCCGAACTCTTGGCTGTTCGGATGATGTGAACGCCAATCGCTGCCGCGTGCCGAACGCGCCGCCGGTCACTTCGGAATAAAGGCCTCGGTGTAGAGCTTCGACATATCCGGCGTTGTCGGCAGGAGCTTCAGATCGGCGAACGAGCGCTTGAGCGTGGCGAGCGATTCGGCGTCGAACCGGCAGTCCTTGGTGAACATGCTGACGGTCAGGTCGTAATCCTTCGCCATGACGCTCTCGGGAAATCCGGTGATGCCGCTTTCGATCTTCGCGGTTTCCGCCTTGTGGGCGCGCATGTAGTCGACCGTCTCGATCCAGGCGGCAACGAAGGCGCGGACTGCGTTCGGGTTGGTCTTGATCAGGTTGTTCGAGGCAAAGACCGTACCCGAGGCCAGGTTGCCCTCGTATTTGCTTACCGGAAAGAGCAGGCGGCCGGTCTTCTTTTCCTCCATGGCGAGGAAGAGCGAGGTGACGCCGACGTCGGCATCGATGAGGTGCGCTCGGAACGCCGAGATGATGTTGCCCGCCCCGTTACCGATGGCGACGCCGGTTACGTCTTGCGGCTGCCATTTCTCCGCACGCACCAGTTCCTTGATCAGCCAATCGGTCAATGAGCCGGCACTGGAGAAGCCGATTTTCTTGCCCTTGAGCTGATCGATCGTCTTGATTGACGAGTCATACGGCACGCCGATGCCGATGAAGGGAATCGGCCCTGCGCTTTCGCAGATCGCGGTCATCGGCACGCCCTTTGCCACCAGCGCCATCTCGGTGCCGGCGCCATCGCCGATGTCGATGCTGCCGGCAGCCATCGCGGTCGCCATTTTGCTGCCACCGGTGAAGTCGACGACCTTTAAATCGAGCCCGTGTTTCTTGAAGATGCCGAGCTTGTCGCCGACATTGACCGGGATGATCGGATCGGCATTCGGCGCCGCCTTGCCGACGGTCAGGGTGGTTTGCGCCGATGCGATCGTCGGCAGGCTCAGCAATCCAAGAACGATTGCGAGTGCGGCGCTGCATGGGCCACGCAGTGGCTTTCCAACCATGGCTTTTTCCCCTCCACCTTTCCTGCGGTTGTCACAGCGAGCGAAGCATTGTCTCGAATGTACCACAATGCGGTGAAGGGCCGCGCGTGCCGGCTGGCGCATGATTTAGCGAAGAGCGCGAGCCAGCGGCGGGGACCATGCAGCCATGGTTCCGGATGCGCTACGCCCAGTCGTTAGGCGGAACTTGGGGCGAGCGGCGGCTCTATCCGTAGCTCCGGCCCGGCGCGGGCCTGATCAGAAACCAAGCCACTGCGCCGGCTGTAAGCGAGCCGCCCAGGGCGGCGAGCACGTGCGCAATCCAGGAGCTACTGCCGACTGGACTCGAGCTTACGCTGGCCGCGGCGGCCTTGACGACCATGGCATGGACCACGGGATTCGGCGGGGCGGCACTTGCAACTGGTGTTTTTGCCGCTTGCTTGGCATCGGTGGCGGCAGCACTGGTCGGGTTGAGACCATTGGGCAAGGCCGCCTGCACCGAGTGGCCACCAATCACGATCTGGTCGGGACTTGTATCGGTGTCCCG
>Ga0335078_10005606_pt1 | contig 18556 bp, 17 predicted proteins | sample Lox_Sample_32_FD_206711 | JGI IMG/M metagenome (GOLD analysis project Ga0335078, IMG submission 206711) | Soil microbial communities from Loxahatchee National Wildlife Refuge, Florida, United States - Lox_Sample_3.2 | ecosystem: Environmental > Terrestrial > Soil > Wetlands | place: USA... | reverse complement strand
CCGGTGCTCGACTACAAGTTTGTCGCGCTAGGTCACAACACCATTCGCGGGGCGGCGGGCGCGGCGGTATTGAACGCCGAGCTGATGCATTCGGAAGGGATGCTGGATTGATGTGGGGTCAGGGCTTTTGCCCTGCCGCCGCGCTTCCGCGCGGTGCGGTCTGTAGTCTACACACGACGCCGGGCGGAAGCCCGGCGGCAGGCCGGAAGGCCTGGCCCCACGGGGAGCTTCATTTATGATCGTGATGAAGTTCGGCGGCACTTCGGTGGAATCGGCCGCCGCCATCGAACGCGTCGCGCGTATCGTGAAGGCGCGTGAGGAGCGCACTCCCGTGGTGGTGGTCTCGGCCATGGGCAAAACCACCAACAAACTGCTGGCTATCGCCTCCGCCGCCATCAGCGCCGACCGGCAGGAGTTCATCCGCCAGATCCACGATCTGCGGGATTATCACTCGCGCGAAGCGCGCCTGGTGGTGCCGCTCTCGGAACGCGCCGAACTCGATCGCACGCTCGACGAACATTTCCAGGAGCTCACTGAGCTGGTAAAAGGCCTGGCGGTGCTGGGTGAGCTTACGCCGCGGTCCATCGACGCCATCTCCAGTTATGGAGAGCGCCTTTCCAGCTTTATCGTGACACTGGCGTTCCGCCACTTCGGGATGCAGGCGGCACTTCTCGACGCGCGCCGCGTGATCGTCACCGACAAACGCCACACGCAGGCCGCGCCGAACTTCCCCGAGACCTACGCGCGCCTCGCCGCGGCCGTGCCGTCCCTGGCCAAGGACGGCGTGGTGGTGATGGGTGGCTTCATCGCCTCCAGCGAGGACGGCGTAACGACAACGTTAGGCCGCGGTGGCTCCGATTTCACGGCGGCGATCGTCGGCGCGGGCATCGGGGCGGAGGAAATCCAGATCTGGACCGATGTGGATGGCATGCTCACCGCCGATCCCACCATTCTGCCGGGAGGCCATCGCGTCAAGACGATTTCGTTTGCCGAAGCCGCGGAGTTGGCGTACTTCGGAGCCAAGGTGCTGCATCCGGCCACGGTAGTTCCGGCCATCGAAAAGAATATTCCCGTGCTGATCCTGAATTCGCGACGGCCGGATGTGCCCGGAACCCGCATTGTCGCGGAGACCGTGCCGTGCGATAACGTCGTCAAGTCGATCGCCTGCAAACGGCGAATCTCCCTGCTCAACATACATTCCACGCGCATGCTGATGGCGCACGGCTTCTTGCGCCGCATTTTCGAAGTCTTCGACCGTTTTGAGACGCCGGTGGACATGGTGGCCACGTCCGAAGTCAGCGTTTCCCTTACCATCGACAACGCGCAGCACCTGGATGCCATCGTGGCCGAACTGCGGCAATTCGCCGAAGTCGACAGCGAGAAGGAGCAGGCCATCGTCTGCCTGGTGGGCGAGAATATCCGCTATACGCCCGGGGTGGCGAAGCGCGTGTTCGATAGCATCGCCGGCATTAACGTGCGCATGATTTCGCAAGGCGCCTCACTGCTCAATCTGAGTTTCGTCGTGGCGGAGAAAGACGTCCGGCGCGCCGTCGAAGCGCTGCACGAAGAGTTTTTCGCCTCGCTTGATCCGGAGGTGTTCGAGCGCAACGAGGCGGTGCATGCCTAATCTGGCCATCGTGGGCTACGGCAAGATGGGCCGGCTCATTGAACAATTCGCGCCCGAGTACGGTTTCACCGTCGCCTTGAAGCGCGACCTGGAGCCGCTGGTAGCGGCGGATTTTCGCGGCATCGATGTGGCCGTCGAATTCACCATGCCCGAAGCCGTGCGGCCGAATGTCGAAACCATCGCGGGCTTCGGGGTGAATCTGGTGATCGGGACGACCGGATGGCTGGGACATATCGAGGAAGTGAAGCGCGCGGTGGAGAAGCACGGCACAGGGCTGGTATGGAGTCCGAATTATTCGGTGGGCGTGAACGCGTTCTTCCGGCTGGCTTCGGAAGCCGCACGGCTGCTGGCGGCACAGCCCGAATATGGCGCGTGGGCGTGGGAGATTCATCACTCCGCCAAAAAGGACGCGCCTTCAGGTACACTACTGAAGCTGGTGGATGACATGAAAAAAGCCGGCTATGCGCGCCCCATCGACGTCGGCTCCAATCGCGCCGGCACGATTCCCGGAACGCACGAAATCGGCTTCGATTCCGGCGCCGATACGATCACGCTACGCCACACGGCGCGCTCGCGGGAAGGCTTTGCCCGCGGCGCGCTGCAGGCGGCACAATGGATCGTAGGCAAGAAGGGCTTTTACGAATTTGCGGATATATTATTCACGGCATAACACAGGCAAGAATGCCTGTGCTACGTGAGGTAACACAGGCATTTCTGCCTGTGTCCGGTTTTGGCTGCTCTTAGGAGGTGGTACATGTTTACTGGCTGTGGCACGGCGCTCGTAACTCCGTTCCGTCACGATCAATCGCTCGACGAGGACACACTGCGCAAACTGGTCCGGCGCCAGATTGCAGCGGGCATCAACTTTTTGGTCCCCTGCGGCACCACGGGCGAAAGCCCCACGCTCACGCGCGACGAACATTTGCGCGTAGTCGAAATTACTCTCGAAGAAGCTAAGGGAAGCAAGGTACCGGTGCTCGCCGGCGCGGGCGGCTACAACACCCGCGAAGTGGTCGAGCTGGCGCACGAGCTCGAATCGATGGGCGTCGACGGCATCCTTTCGGTCACGCCGTACTACAACAAACCAACTCCCGAAGGCCTGTATCAACACTTCAGCGTCATCGCCTCCGCGATCCACCTTCCGATCATTGTGTACAGTATCCAGGGGCGCACGGGCATCAACGTGGAACCGGCGGCGCTGGCGCGTCTGGCTGAAATCGACAACATCGTGGGCGTGAAGGAAGCGTCCGGCAACATCGCGCAGATGGCCCAGATTCTGCACATGCTGCCGCCACCCGAGTTCACGGTCCTTTGCGGTGACGACCCCATCACCATCGCGCTCATGGCCTTGGGAGGGCAGGGCGTCATCTCGGTGGTTGCGAATCAAATCCCGGCGGAGATGACGCGCCTGGCGCAGGCCTGTCTCAAGGGCGATTTCGCAACCGCGCGCGAAATTCAAGCGCGCTATCTGCCGCTCATGAACATCAACTTCATCGAGGCCAATCCGATTCCGGTCAAAGCCGGCATGGCGATGATGGGACTGCTGGAGCCGGTCTACCGGTTGCCCATGTGCCCGGCCAGTGAAGCCAATCAGAAGCGCATCGAGAAGGTTCTGAATGCCGCCGGCTTGTTGAGAGGAGTGCGCGTTGCAAGCTGAGATCGAGCGCCTCTTCGACGAGCGCCCCCAGTCGTACACTGACGAGCACCAGCAACTCTTCATCGCATTTAAAGCCGAACTGAACGCCGGGCTGATCCGCGCCGCGGAGCCCTGTCCTTCCGAGCGGACCGGCTGGCGCGTGAATACCTGGGTGAAGAAAGGCATCCTGCTGGGCCTGCGCATGGGCTCGATTGTCGATATGTCGATCGACGCCGAGCGCCAGCCCTTTTTCGACAAGCACACCGTCCCCGTCAAACGCTTCAGCGAGGCGAGCGGCGTGCGCATCGTACCCGGCGGATCGAGCATTCGCGACGGCTCGTTCGTGGGCCGCGGCGTGATCTGCATGCCGCCCATGTACATCAACGTGGGCGCGTACGTAGGCGAAGGGACCATGGTCGATTCGCACGCGCTGGTGGGCAGTTGCGCGCAAGTCGGCAAGAACTGCCACATCTCGGCGGCCAGCCAGATCGGCGGGGTCATCGAGCCGGTCGGCGCCATGCCGGTGATTGTGGAGGACGATGTCCTCGTGGGAGGCAACTGCGGCATCTACGAAGGCACCATCGTGAAACGCCGCGCCGTCCTCGGTACCGGCACGATTCTTAACCGTTCTACACCGGTCTACGATCTGGTGCGCAATACCGTGCACGAAGCTACCGACGAGGAGCCGCTGGTGATTCCCGAAGAAGCTGTGGTGGTGGCCGGCTCGCGCGCCGTCACGCGCGGTCCGGGAAAAGACTGGGGCATCTCCATCTATACGCCCGTCATCGTGAAGTATCGCGATAGCAAAACCGACACGAAAATCAGACTTGAGGATCTGTTAAGATAGCAAATGGCCCGGATTCTGGTGGCGGACGACGATGCGGGTCAACTCGAGCTGCGATGCCAGTTGTTGGCGGCCGGCGGTCATCAAGTCACGCCGGCTTTTTCACCGTCGGAAGCCATGCGCCAGTTGGTGTCGGCAGAGCTCATCCTGATGGATCTTCGTTTTCCCAATGCGGACGGCATTGACGACCCCGCCGAAGGCTTGAGGTTGATCCGCCGCATCCGCGAATCCGGCAACCGTGTTCCCATTGTGGTGGTCTCGGGCTGGCCCGAGTATCTGGACGGCCAACCCGAAGCCCAAATGATTTCACGTGTCCTATCCAAGCCCATTGGTTTCGAAGCCCTGCTACGGGCAATCAACGACACCCTCGGCGCCGCAGGCGCTCACGCTGCCACAAACTGACTTTCGGCTCGTTGTCTTTGCAGGCGATTTCCAAATTTGGCCGATTCTTCACAAACCTGTAACTTCCGGGAGGTAGAATCCCCCACCTAGGCATAAATATGGCAACAGCAGCAGCAGCACCCACTACCTCCCCGCAGGCAGTTCATTCCAAACTCGAAAAGAAGCCCCCGGCTCTCGGAATGATCATTTTCGGCCTGGCCATGGCCGTCGGGTTGATCTATTCCGTCACCCACCTGCTTGGGGATCTTTCCGGCGTCCATCCGACGTCGATCTATCCCTTCGTGCTTCTGGGCGTGGCCCTTCTCATCGCTTTGGGATTTGAATTCGTGAACGGATTTCACGATACCGCCAATGCGGTCGCGACCGTGATTTACACGCACTCCCTCGATCCTCACATCGCGGTGGCTCTGTCGGGTACCTTTAACTTCCTCGGCGTGCTCACGTCCACGGGCGCGGTGGCGTTCGGAATCATCACGCTCCTGCCGGTGGAGTTGATTCTGCAAGTCGGGGCCGGCTCGGGTTTCGCCATGGTGTTCGCACTGTTGACGGCGGCCATCATCTGGAACCTGGGCACCTGGTGGTTCGGGCTTCCGTCTTCCAGTTCCCACACCATGGTCGGCTCCATCATCGGAGTAGGCATTGCCAACCAGTTGATGTCGGTTCGCAATGGCACCAGCGGTGTGGATTGGACCCAGGCCGCCAATGTCGGTAAGACGCTGTTGATTTCTCCGTTCGTTGGTTTCGTTTGCGCCGCCATTCTGCTGCTCATTGCCAGAATCGTCTTGCGGAACCCTAAGCTCTACGCAGCTCCACAAGGGGACGAGGCGCCACCATGGCCCATTCGCCTTCTGTTGATCGGCACCTGCAGCGGCGTCAGCTTTGCGCACGGGTCCAACGACGGCCAGAAAGGCATGGGCCTCATCATGCTGATTCTGATCGGCACCGTGCCCACCGCCTACGCGCTCAACCACGCAGTGACCCCGCAACAAACCGCCGACTTCGTGGCCGTGTCACACGAGACCGTCAACACCATTCACCAGTACGTGGCCGGCTCCACCTCGATCGGAGATCCGCATGACGAGGTGCGAAAGTACGTTGCCGACCGCGAGTTCACGCCCTACACCATGCTGGCGCTGCAGCAATTGATCAATGACATCGGCAACGAAACCGACCTGTACAAGGATCTTAAGAAGGTACCGGAGCGGTTCGTGCCGAATCTCCGCAACGACATGTACCTGGCCAGCGAAGCGCTGCGCCTGATGAAGAAATCCGGAAACCCGAAGTTCACCCAGTCCGATTGGAAGGTCCTGGATAACTACAAGAAGCACATCGATGGTGCGACCAAGTTCATCCCCACCTGGGTCAAGGTTGCGGTGGCGCTGGCATTGGGCCTCGGCACGATGGTGGGCTGGAAACGGATTGTGGTCACGGTGGGAGAGAAGATCGGCAAACAGCACCTGACGTACGCGCAGGGCGCCGCCGCGGAGATCACCGCTATGACTACCATTTGGGCGGCCGATAACCTTGGGTTACCAGTCAGTACAACTCACGTGCTCTCCTCCGCGGTGGGGGGCACTATGGCGGCAAATCATTCGGGCTTGCAGTGGAGCACCGTGCGCTCGTTGGCCATGGCCTGGGTTTTGACCTTACCCTCGTCTATGATTCTGGCCGCGACTCTTTTTTGGACGTTCCGCCAAATCGGCGGCTGATGCGCATGGGAGCGACGCCGTGAAGGCGCGAAAGAATTAGGGGCGCACGTGAACGCCGATTAACGAATCAGCTCCAGTCCATTTCTTCATCCGCGTTCATCGGCATTCATCTGCGGCCGCTGGAATAGGTTTTTTCACAGTTTCCGTTCCCTGCCCTAGCGCACCTTCCGCGCCCGCTCGAAATCCTCTTTTAGCTTGGAAGTGATTTTCTCGGCCACGTCCGCGCTCGCACCCCGGAATTTCGCGCCCAGGCTTTCCTGCGTGGTTGACCAGATTACGTCACCGTCCTTATTCACCAGCCGCACGGCCGCAATCGCCTCATGGCGGCGTTCACTCGAGCGATCCGATTCGTTGTCGCCGATTCCGATGCCGCCCGAAGAGCCGCGCTGATGGTACCCGCCTCCCGTTCCGATGTTCGCGTGGGCGTTGATGCCATCCGACGAACTATGCATCTCGGTAAATACCAGATCCTCGGCGGCGCCGCGAACCACGGTGTCGGCTTTCTCCTCGTTCTCCGTCACCACGAAAAGCTTGGCGCCTTCCAGGCTGCTGATGAGGATGTCGCGCATTTGAGCAGCCGTCTCGCCGCCGGTGAGCCGATCGACGTAGACGCGCTTCACTTGCAACAACTGCCGCAGTTCTATATCCTCCAGAGAAGGCACCGCCGGCTCGAGCCCCTGGGCTGCTAATCCGCAACACGCCAACAGTAAGAGCTTCCTCATCGGTTCCCCTTACGGGCTTCATCATCCTGATATTCCACGCGGCGGCCGGTGCGTGCCTCCAGGCTGGCGAGCACGGATCGAATGTCGCCTTTATCCACGCGAAACACCAGTGCCTGCTGCTTACCCTCGGCGTCTTCGTACCCCACCGTCACGAAATGTTTGCGCGACTTGCTCAATAGCAGCACCGGGGAAATGAAAACCGCTGCAGCGACGCGCCGGCTCACGTTCTGCCCGTACTCGAGCGAGTTGATTTTTGCGTAGTCGATGCGAAATTGAAGAACGCCGCAATGCAGTAGCAGCGCGCCGCCATCCGTCAAATCCAACTGGGTGATGGATTTGAGTTCCAGTCCGGGGAGCGTGCCACCTACAAATTCCGTGCGGAAGGCTGGCTCGGCAGCCAGTGTGGTGAGCATAAGCAGGGAACCGCCCAGCACCAGAAGGAAAACTTGTCTCATCGCTGTATGGGTTAGTAGCGGCGCCGAAATCGGACTCTCAGGTGTTTTTCAGAAACCTGCTGGCTATGCGCGGCCCACTGCTCGATCGGCGAAACCCTCTGCACCGCGGGACCAGTCAACGCGTCATCGCGGGATTTCCTTTGCTCCCTCTGCGCGCGAACCTGAGAGCGAGGGTTAGCAGCACTTCGCCCGGGCATACTTCGCCCGCAACCGGTGCTCGCAAAAACGCCGCCACTCCTCGGCCGAGTGCTCGCGCCCGTGAACCGCCAGGTGCCGGCGGTACGAACTCTCATCCGCCAGTTCGCGGAGAAGGCCCAGCAGCAGCTTGCCGAAACGCCTCATATCTCCTCCGCCTGCAACTGCGAGGGCACAAACGGAGTTTCGTTCACACGTGCATCCGCCGTGCCGCGCAGCAGCCCGTACCAGATCCGTAGCGAGTCGACCAAGATGATCGCGACCAGCAGCGCCAGCACGCCGCAGACCAGCGCGTCCAAGCGTGCGTTGAAAATGAGAGCCGCGGTCGTGGCGGTTTGCGGTCCGGCCGCCAACCGGTCTGCCTGCGCCAGGAAACCCAACGCCGGGTCGGCCGACAAGATCTTCTGCCACGAGGCCGTGAACGTCACCGTGACCAACCAGGCCAGCGGCACGCAGGTGATCCACAGGTATTTCGGCCCATGCATTTTGAGCACGATCGTGGTGGCCACGCATAAGGCCACCGAGGCCAGCAACTGGTTGGAAATGCCGAAAAGCGGCCATAGCGAGTTAATGCCACCCAGCGGGTCGCGCACGCCCTGGATCAGAAAGTAGCCCCATGCAACCACGATGGCGGTGGTGAAAACGATCACTCCCGGCAGCCGCAGCGGCCGGCGCAGGCGCGGCACTCCCTGCGCCAGCAGATCTTGCAACATGAACCGTCCCACCCTGGTGCCGGCCGCGATGATCGTCAGGATGAACAGCGCCTCGAACATGATGGCGAAGTGGTACCAGAACCCGAGGACCGCGTCGCCACCCCCGCCGCGCGCGAAGATGGCGGCCATTCCCAGCGCGAGCGAAGGAGCGCCGCCGGTGCGGTAAAACAGCGTCTGCTCGCCTACGCTGCTCGCCAGATGGCTCATGTCGGTCACCGAAACGGGAAAGCCCCACGCGGAGATGGTCGCGGCTGCGGCTGCCGGCGTTGCGCCTACCACACCCGCCGGAGAATTCACAGCGAAGTACACGCCCGGTTGCAGCATCGCCGCCGCAATCATGGCCATGATGGCCACGAAGCTCTCCATCAACATCGAGCCGTAGCCCACCGGAAACACGTGTGACTCCCGCGCAATCATCTTGGGAGTCGTGCCCGAGGAGATCAGCGCGTGGAACCCGGAAACGGCGCCGCACGCAATGGTGATGAAGCAGAACGGAAAGATTTTGCCGGCGAAGATCGGCCCGGTGCCATCGACGAACCGCGTGAATGCCGGCAACTGAAGTTCCGGCCGCACGAAAAGAATGCCGACCGCCAGCGCGACCACAACACCCAACTTTACGAATGTGCTAAGGTAATCGCGCGGCGCCAGAAACAGCCACACCGGCAGCACGCTGGCCGCGAAACCGTAGATCACCACCGCCACCGCCAGGCCCATCGCTCCCCACGAAAACGCCGGACCCCAAGTCGCCGATGCCCCCACCGAGCGGCCCAAAAAGATGCTGGCGATCACCAGCGCGAACCCGATCATGGAGCACTCCAGCACGCGCCCCGGCCGCCAATAGCGCAAATAGACCCCCATAAATAACGCGATTGGCATCGTCGCCGCGATTGTGAACGTGCCCCACGGGCTCCCGCGCAGCGCGTTGACCACCACCAGCGCTACGACCGCCAGCAGGATGATCATGATCAGCAGAACCGTCAGGAGCGAAATGAAGCCGCCGATTTTGCCGATCTCCTCGCGCGCCATCTGGCCGAGCGACTTGCCGTCGCGCCGCACGGAGGCGAACAGGATGACGAAGTCCTGCACGGCGCCGCCCAGCACGGCACCGATGATGATCCAGAGAGTTCCAGGAAGATAGCCGAACTGCGCCGCCAGTACCGGACCGACCAGCGGTCCCGGTCCGGCGATGGCGGCGAAGTGGTGGCCGAAGACAATCCACTTGTTGGTGGGCTCGAAGTCGAGCCCGTCGCGCAGCCGTTCGGCCGGTGTCGCGCGCTTATCATTCAGCAGCATCACGCGCGCGGCAATGAACTTGGCGTAAAATCGGAAGCCGACGGCGTAGGTGCAGGCCGCCGCCACCACGAGCCAGATGCTGTTGATGGGCTCCCCGCGCCGCAGCGCGATGCCACCCAGACAAAAGGCCGCGAGAACCGCGACGACGGCCCACGCCAAACGACCGATCAGCTTCACGCCCTAGAGTCTACTAAAAACCGCGGATCCGCCCAACAGGCGCCGGTCCGCGCGTCTGGCAGTTACTGCCGGCGATCCGCGTTGCCACGCTCCTTCACCGGCGAATACCGGTCGAGCTCGGCAATCAGCGGATGTGCCTCTTCCGGTGCTGCCCTGTGACTCGTCAACACCTCCCGGTTCGAGATTTTGTGGCCGTATAGCTCCTCGTTGCGCTTTTCATCCGGCCGCATCGTGGCACCATTTAGGGAGATCCCCGCGAATGCGCCCCGCGAGCGTGACCAAGCCAGCATCTCGGCGTGCAATTCCACGTCGGTCTCCGCTGAGGCGGTCCGGCCGACCGGTCCGGCTGCCACGGCGGCATCGGCGCCCAGTGTGAATTTATCGGTCATCAACCGGTCCATGCCGCGCTGGTTCATCACGAGCAGCACGACATCAGTGGACGTGCCGCCGATCTGAAATCCAACGCTGCCGCCTTCTACGCGAACCATCGCCGGCGCACCCCAGCCTGACCCGTCACGCCGGCGGCATTCGGCAATTCCTCGCCCGTACTCTCCGCCGACGACGAACGCGCCTTTCTTCAGCCCCGGGACTATCACGACGCATTGCGCTTTCTCCAGAAGGTCATGCGGGATTCCCTTGTCGGGCGTGGCCATAATTTCCGTGAACACTTCCGAAGCATCCCTGATCGTGTCTCGCGCCGAATCGGCGTACATCGCCGTTGCCGAGATCGCCACAGATGCCAATATGATGAGGCTTCGCATCAGTTTTCCTCCGGGTACCGTCCGAGCAAACCGGCAGCCATCCGAGGGACACCCGGAAAATCGTCCGGTCGAATTTGTGCGGTTCGCTACTTCCGCCCCAACAGGCGGAGCCGCACCGCGAACGCCCGGGCTTGTCCTCTGCCGTAGGTCAGGAAATCCGGCGTCCCGATCACGTTATTTACGTAGTTCGGATTTCCGTTGTTGGTGACATTGTTCACACCGAAGCGCCAGGCCCACAAGTAGCGCAGCACATGGAACTGCCGCTCGAAGTGCAAATTGATATCGAAATATCCCGGCAAACGCGATGAATTCGGACTGCCCACCAGAAAACCGTCTTCATCCACCACGCTAAACGGAAAACCCGTACGATACTCCACCAGGTAAGCCGCCGTGGTTTGGTTGGTCAGGAAGCGCAGCGCCTGCGGTAGCGCGCGGTTGGGCAGCGGCGCCCAACCCCACATGTGAACGCGGTTCGGCGCGTCCCACGCATTGGGGCCCGGCATCTGCGGGGCGAAGATCGGATTTTCCAGGCTGTATTCGATGGCCGCGTCTGAGCGCGAACTGGAGCGCGTGTATCCGGCGAACCATTCGAAGCGGCCCGCGAAGGTGTGGCGGAGGCTGATATCGAAGGCGTCATAGCGGTCACGCCGCGAATTGGTTAATTGGTACGAGGCGATGCCTCCGTGTGTCAGTACGGTCTGCGCATAATCGGGCAGGAAAGTGAATCCATGGTTTCCGTCGCGATGGAGATAGCCCGCGCGTAAATAGAATGCCGCCGGAAGTTTATGCTCCAAGCTCAGGCTGGAGTTGGCGTAGTATGGCGCCGCCAGGTGGCTCTCATTAATCAAGAATGCGCTTTGAATGGGGGAGATCACGGCGCCATCGGGGAGATAGAAGGTCGACAGACTCATCTGATCCTGCTGGCTCGTGAACAGCGCCAGGTTGATCGGATCGTAGTAAATGCCCCACCCAACGGAGAACTTCGTATTGCGCAGAAACCCCGGGGCCCAGACGGCGGAAAGCCGCGGCGCAGCTTCCATGTCGCGGACAATCTCGTTCCATTCCACGCGCAGGCCGGCTTCGAAGACCAGGCCTTCGCGCGGCGTCCAATGGTCCTGAAGGTACTCGGCCGCTTCGAAATTCTTGCGCGCCTGGAAAGGCTCGCCGGAGAATTGAACCAAACGAGCCACGCTGCTGTCTGCGCGCAGAATTTCATAATCGTGGTGCAGATCGGTCTGGTGGAACGCTTCACGCTCGCCGTCGATCCCGAACTTCAGCTGATGCGTGCCGCCCAGATGCAGCACCGGCAGAACCACATTCGCCACCACCTGCTGGCGGTAGAAGTGACGGTCGAGATTGACGAAGTAATTGCCCCGGTTGCCGAACGGTGTGATTTCGAACAGGCTGTCGCCCTGCGGCACGTCGCGCACATCGCCGCGGCTATCGGCGAAACCGAGATCCACCAGAGTTCCGCCACTGAAGTAAGCCTGGTCGCGCAGCGAGCTCATAAAGAATTGCTGCCGATTGTCGGTGGTGGCCTCGACCGGATTCAGGAAACTCAGTCCGTTGTGATTGATGTCGGCCACGTTGAACAGAAAACTGCCGGTGAGAATATTGGCCGGCGTCAGGTTGGCTTGAAACCGCGTCAGGCTGTCGGCGGTCACGCCGTGCGTGCGGTCCTGGCCGGGCGGCAGATCGTGCACCACGTCCACGTAGTAGAAGCCATCCAACCCTTCGTGAAACCAAACGCGGCCTTTGGCCAACGGCCCGGACAGTTCCGCGCGCGGTGTCCACTGGTTAATGTGCAAACCGCGGTCGGTCGAGACGCCGGGGATGAAATTCGTGCCGTCAAAACGCCACCGGTCGTCTCCCATCTTGGTTTTCAGCTCGAGCACACCGGAAGACCCGCGGCCGTTTTCCGCCGAAAAACGGCTGCTCTCCAGATCCACCGACTGAATGGTCTCGTTGTTCACACGCGCGTTCAGTTCGCCGGTCACCGGATCGGAGATGTTGAAACCATCCAGGGTGTAGTTGGTCTGGCTGGTGCTGCCTCCGTTGAAATGCGGCCGGCCGGCATTATCCGCCAGTACGCCGTCGAACATCGGCAGTGCTGCCCGGTAATCCTCCGATGCCGGAAAGGGAACGGTTTCAAATTCCTTGTTGTCGAGTTCCTGGTGCTGCGCGGGCTGCTGCGGATCGATGGCCGGCGGAGACGCGGTGACATCGATGCGCTCGGAGTATTCCTGGAGGTGGTTCAGGACGATGGTGAGCTGGCTGGCCCCCTCGGCGGAGACCTCCGATTTGCCTTGGAACAGGTAGAATCCCTGGCGCTCGGCGCGGATTTGAAATTCTCCGGCAAGCGCCAGATTCACGTTCAGATTCCCGGCGCGGTCGGAGGACCCGACTGCGGCCACGCGGCCGTCCGCATCGCGAAGTTCCACGCGTGCGCCTTCCACCGCTTCATCGGTCTCGTCAACCACCCGCACCGATAGGGCGACTTGGGCGCGAGCTGCCCACCCCAGCAGAAGCACACCGGCAAGCGCTCTGGTCGTGGAAAGGGCCCTGTTCATCCAAAAATTTCCAGCGGGATCGCGTTACAGTTCAGAATATCGCGGAGGACGCACGACGTGCGGCGGTAAAACGCTTGCGGCTAGGTTCCCGCGGCGCGCGTGGTCTCGCCCAGCACCGAAAAGATTTCGCGATAGAACTCGGGGTGGGAAGTCCAGGTCTGGCCCGTGATGAGATGGCCGTCGCGCACGGCCGGCTTGGATACGTACGTTCCGCCGCTGCGCTCTACCTCAATCTGAATGTGCTCGTGACCGGTGAGCGTTTTACCGCTGGTAAGCCCGGCGGCCGTCAGCAGCTTCACTCCGTGACCAATCGCACAGATGAACTTCTCCTGTTTGGAGAACTCCCGCAAAAGAGAAAGCACGCTCGGGTCGTTGCGTAAGTATTCGGGGGCGCGGCCTCCGATAATCACCAGCGCGGCAAACTCCTTGGCGGCTACGGCCGTGATCGCCACATCGGCTTCGATCGAGTGGCCGGGCCGTTCCACATAAGTGGACCATCCGGGTTCTTCGTCGTGAATCACCATATGCAGGCGGCGGCGCGAGGGTGCGGCCACCACCGGCTCCCAGCGGGCTTCCAGGAATCTCTGGTAGGCGTAGAGGGCTTCGTAGCTGTCTCCGCCGTCTCCCGTAAGCAGAAGAATCTTCCGGCTCATGCGCCACCTCGTTTCCACAGGCGGGCACCGGCAATGCCGAGGCGTCTGTTATTCCGAGCATACCACCCGGATTTCTCAAATGCTCTGGGAAAATAGGGCGAATGGCGGAGCGCACGAGTGACGTGGTGGTGATCGGGGGCGGCGCGGCCGGCCTCATGTGCGCGATCGAAGCCGGGAAGCGTGGCCGCCGTGCGGTAGTACTGGAACACAACCCGCAGATTGGCCGCAAAATCCTCATCTCCGGCGGCGGACGCTGCAATTTCACCAACCTTCACACCCGGCCGGAGAATTTTCTGTCCGCGAATCCGCACTTCGCCAAGTCGGCCCTGGCTCGCTATGGCCCGGATGATTTTCTCGCCCTGATCCGCAAACACCGCGTGGCGTACCACGAGAAGACGCTCGGCCAGCTCTTTTGCGACGGCTCGGCGCGCGAGATCATCGCGCTCCTCGAAGCCGAGTGCGCCGCGGCGGGAGTTGACTGTGTGACCGGCTGCTCCGTCCGCCAAGTGGAACAGAGCGCCGCATTCCGCTTGGAAACCAATCGCGGAACATTTCAGGCCCAATCGGTGGTGGTGGCCACCGGCGGACTCTCCATTCCCAAGATCGGCGCCACTTCCTTTGGATACGATCTCGCCCGCCAGTTCGGGCTGCGTGTCGAGCCCTGCCGGCCGGCGCTGGTGCCGCTGACATTCGCGCACGCAGAGCAAACCGAGTTCGCCGATCTAGCTGGAGTTTCGCTGGAAGTGACCGCGCGTCGCGGCAGCGGCGCGTTCCGCGAAAAGATGCTGTTCACGCATCGAGGTCTGAGCGGTCCGGCGATCCTGCAGATCTCCAGCTATTGGGAGCCGGGATGCGAAGTGGAAATTGACTTACTGCCCGGTTGCCGTGCCACCGAATGGTTCGCCGAGCGGCGCCGAGCGGGTGACCGCTCCGAAGCGCACACCATCCTGGGAACGGTTCTTCCAAAGCGCTTGGCCAAACGCTGGCTGGAAATGCGTGGTGTTTCCAAACCCGTAGCCTCCTGGAGCGACGCCGAAATTCAGGCGCTCTCCGAGAGCCTGCATGCCTGGCGATTTCTTCCCGCGGGGACCGAAGGCTTTGAGAAGGCCGAAGTCACGCTCGGCGGCGTCGACACCAATGAGATTTCGTCGAAGACCTTCGAGTCGAAGAAAGTCCCCGGGCTGTATTTTGTGGGTGAAGTGCTGGATGTGACTGGGCACCTGGGCGGGTTCAACTTTCAGTGGGCATGGGCGTCGGGCCACGCCGCAGGCCAGTTTGTGTAGGCACAATCTCCTCACCGCCGAGGCGCCGAGACCCAGTGGAAACAAGGGTGCCGGCGCACGTGGACATTGTGGTTTCCCGTTGTTGCATGAGGTTGGCGCGCAGAGGGGGCACAGGGAACAAGCGCTCGACAGTTTGCTCCGGAAACGTCGAGAAGAAAAACGCGAACGGACAAGCAGGCCTGTTCCAGCACTTGGACCCTCTGCCCCTCTGCGCGCCAACCCCGGGGAAGACACGCCACGTCGAATGGCGGTATTTATCTTCAAAGACTCGGCGTCTCGGCGCCTCCTGCGGTGAGATTGCGCTCGGCACGCATGGCGCTGCCCCGCTACGGCTTCTTGCCCAGGCTTTGCAGAATCGCATTTACGTAATCGCGGGTCTCCGGGATGTCCGGCACGCCGTTGGCTTGGTCCACGACCGCGGGTCCGGCATTATAAGCGCCCAAGGCCTTCGCCAAATCGCCTTTATAGCGATCGATCATCTGCTTTAAGTACTTCGCGCCGGCGTCGATGCTCTGCTTGGAATCGAACGGGTCCTTCACTTCCAGCAGTGAGATCGTGTCGGGCATCAGTTGCATCAGCCCCTTGGCGCCGTGCTCGGAAACCGCGCAGGGATAGAAGCGGGATTCCTGGCGGATCACCGCGCGCAACAGATCAGGCTGAACCTTTTCCGCCTTGGCAGCTCCTTCGATCAAGGGAGCGACGGCGGCATCGGGAATCGGGTCGCAAGCCGGGGCCAGTTCCGGCTCCTCAATTTCCGGCATTTTTAGAGGACCGGGGCCGGCCAACTCGGCCTGCTTCTTCACCGTTTCGCGTTGTTTTTCGATGGCGGCGCGCTGCTTTTCGATCGCAGCCTGCTGGGCTTCACGGGCGTTTTGCGCCAGCGCGCTCGAGGCCACCAACACGAGGAACCATCTCATCGATCCTCATATCGGCGGAAAACGGCGAAGCCTGTAGAGCAGCGGCGATCAAGAGCACCAGCGAGATCCAAACCGAATCGGCCAGGAGCAGGTGCACCATCTGCATCCATACCGGCGCCAGCAGGAATAGATTGCTGACACCCGCGACGATCTGGACGGCCACCAGGGTTTCGACCAGGCGTGCGAACTTCTTTGCGCCGGGAAAGCGGGCCATGGCTTCGGCGTAGACGATCAGCCATACAGCGGTGATCAGCGCCAGCAGCGGATGCAGCAGGCGTAGCCGCAAAAAGATGCTCGAGCCGGGATCGAAGTCCTGCCGAAAGCCGGCCGCGAGCGATGAAGCAGGGAAGAGCGTATCGCCCAGCGCGGCAATGGCGCCACTGATGCCAACCAGCACCGCCAGCACAATCGCAGGCGCCGCCAGCCAGCTTGTCCGTTGGCGGAGCCGCAGGCGCGAGCCGCCCGCCGCCCACCAGACCGTCAGCGTCAGACAAGCCAGCAAGGTCAGCGTGTTGATCAAATGGGTCGAGAGCGAGTAGGCTCGTCCGGCCGAAGCGTTGTGCGCCACATGTTCCAGCTTGACGAGCGCCGCTCCGATGAGCGCCTCGGTCACCAGGAATACCGCCGAAAGAGCCGCGCCCAGCCGCGCCAGGTGTTTCGGCGGAAAGGCGCGCCACGCCCACACCAGCAGGATTCCGACGAGCACCACGTCGATCCCGCTCATGGCGCGATGCGTAAACTCGACGATCGTGGTCCAAGCCGGCGACGCCGGGACCACCACCCCGTTGCACAAAGGCCAGTGATTGCCGCAGCCCGCGCCCGAACCGGTAGCGCGCACATATGCGCCCCACAAAACCACGGCAACGTTGTAGGCCAAAACGGCCGCGGCGTAACGCGCAAACGATCGCGAGGCCGGTCGGGGAGTCACCTCTCTATTGTGACGCAGCTCCGTGGGGTCGGGCCGTCCGGCCCGGCGTCGTGTGTAGACTACAGACCACGCCGAGCAGAAGCTCGGCGGCGGGGCAGAAGCCCCGGCCCCACGGAGGCATAATAGAATCTTGATTCCCACGCCTAAGCGGGTCGCGCTGTTCGTCACCTGTATGGTCGACCAGCTTTTTCCGAAAATCGGTCTGGCCATGACCGAGGTGCTGGAGCGGCTCGGCTTCACGGTGGATTTTCCGGAAGCCCAGACCTGCTGCGGGCAGCCCGCTCTTAACAGCGGCTATCACGCGGAGGCCCGGTCCGCGGCCCGCCACTTCCTCGGCGTCTTCGAAAAAAGCGAGGCGATTGTCGTGCCTTCCGGTTCGTGCACCGCCATGATCACGCACCATTTCGCGGAGCTCTTTGCGAACGAGCCCGCGACGCGCGCCCGCGCGGAATCATTCGCCAAACGGGTTTGGGAATTTTCTGCTTTTCTGACCGAGGTCGCGGGCGCGGAGGATGTCGGCGCGCGCCTGGAAGACATCGTCACGTTTCACGACGGCTGCCATGCCTTGCGCGAACTGGGAATCCGCCAGCAGCCGCGGCAGCTCCTGTCCCGCGTGCGTGGTTTGGAACTGCGCGAACTCGATCCGGCGGAGGAATGCTGCGGCTTCGGCGGCACGTTCGCCGTCAAATTCGCGGAGCTATCGGGCGCCATGGCGCGCACCAAAATCGACGCCATCGTGCGCACGGGCGCGCACACCGTGGTCTCGCTCGATCCCAGCTGCCTGATGCAGATTCAGGGGGCCATCTCCCGCGCCGCTTTGAACCTGCGCACCATGCATCTGGCCGAAGTGCTGGCCAGCCGCTAACCGGTTCCTCGATGTCCCGCGAATTCGATCAGAAGATGCACGCAGCCTTGGAAGACGCCCGGCTGCAATCTGCCATCTACACCTCCACGGGACGGCTGAAGGATGCCCGGCTGCATGTGACCGCGCCCGACGTCCTGCCGGATTACCAGGAACTGCGTACTCAGGCCAACGCCGTGAAGCAGCACACCATCGAGCATCTGGATTATTACCTCGAACAGTTCGAGCGCCACGTCGAGGCGCACGGCGGCCGCGTAGCGTACGCGCAAGATGGGGCCGAGGCCGCCGATTACGTGCTCTCGCTGGCCAAGCAGCGCGGCGCGCGCCTGATCGTGAAATCGAAATCCATGACCACCGAGGAAATCGATCTCAACGAGCGGCTGGAACACCACGGCCTCGAATCGGTCGAAACCGATTTCGGCGAATACTTGCTCCAACTGGCGCACGAACGGCCGTACCACATCGTGGCCCCGGCGCTGCACAAGACTCGCTACGACGTGGCCCAAATCCTCGAGCAGAGCCTGCATATTCCCCACGAGACGGTCATCGAAAGGCAGGCCGCCATCGCCCGCGCGGCCCTGCGCGAGAAGTTCCTGGCGGCCGATATCGGCATCAGCGGCGCTAATTTTCTGGTGGCCGATTCGGGCGCGGTGGTCATCGTGGAAAATGAAGGCAACGCGCGGCTCTCCACGTCCGCGCCGAAGGTTCACATCGCCATTGCCGGGATCGAGAAGCTGATTCCGCGCGCGCAAGATCTGGCCACCTTTCTGAAGCTCCTGGCGCGCAGCGCTACCGGGCAGCCGCTGAGC
>Ga0335078_10005605_pt1 | contig 18557 bp, 17 predicted proteins | sample Lox_Sample_32_FD_206711 | JGI IMG/M metagenome (GOLD analysis project Ga0335078, IMG submission 206711) | Soil microbial communities from Loxahatchee National Wildlife Refuge, Florida, United States - Lox_Sample_3.2 | ecosystem: Environmental > Terrestrial > Soil > Wetlands | place: USA... | reverse complement strand
CTCCCAGCGGCGGTGGTCCGGGTCGGCGTGCGCCGAGAGCCCGGCGAGCCCGGTGCCGAGGGCCTTCAGGTACGCCTCCTTCCGCGTCCAGACGCGGAAGAAGGCCTCGTCCGGGCGGACGGCACGCGCGCCCTCGTAGACCTCCATCTCGCTCGCCGTGAACCAGCGGCGGGCGATGGCCTCGGCCTCGGCGACCGGGCGCAAAGCCTCCACGTCCACGCCCAGCCTCCGGGACGGCGAGAGGGCGCAGAGGGCGAGGTCCTGGGAATGGGAGAGGCTGAAGTGGGGCCCGCCCAGGAGCTCCGGCTTCCCCTGCGGCCCCTCGCCGAAGACGAGGGAGCCGGGGTCGACGCCCAAGTGGCCTCCCAGGAGGGCGCGGAGCCCGGCCCGAGCCGCCGCGAACCGCCGCTGGGCCCTCGGGTGCGCCGCCAGGCGGTCCGCGCGGGCCCGCTCCGCGCCGGAGAGCACCGCCAGGCAGGCGCCGAGGTCCGCAAGCCGCAGATCGATGGCGAGGACGCGGACGTCGCCGAAGGAAGCGAGACCCTGGATCTCGGGCCTCACCGCGCCGGTTCCCCTCGAGCCGGCGAACGCGGCGGAGGCGGCGAAGGGGCGCCACGGGCGAGCGGCATGCTCCTCCACCCTAATCCAGGCCGGCGACGCGGGGAATCGCTACGCCGTCATCCCGCCGTCCACCACCAGGGTCTGGCCGGTGAGGTAGCTCGGGGCCTCGAGCGCGACGTAGGCGACGAGCCCGGCCACCTCGTCGGCGGCGGCAAAACGGCGCATGGGGACCCGCTCCATGGCCGCCGCGCGCTGCGCCGGGGTGAAGCCGGCGATCATGTCGGTCTCGACGTAGCCGGGAGCCACCGCGTTCACCGGTACTCCGAAGCCGGCGAGCTCCTTCGCCAAGGCGCGGGTGAACCCGATGATGGCGGACTTGGCGGCGCAGTAGTTCGTCTGCCCCGGGATGCCGATGACCCCGGACACCGAGGTGATGTTGACGATGCGCCCCGCGCGCTGTCGCATCATCTGCTTGGCGGCCGGCTGGGTGGCGCCGAAGAGTCCGTTCAAGCTGGTCTCCAGCACGCCGGACCACTCCGCCTGGCTCATCATCGGGAGCAGGCGGTCCGAGGTGATGCCGGCGTTGTTCACGAGCACGTCCACGCGCCCGCGCTCGGCGATGGCGCCTTCCACCAGGGCGCGGGACGCGGCCGCGTCGCGCGCGTCCACCCGCGCCGCCCGGACCTGGCGCCCCTCCGCGACGAGCTTCTCCACCACGGCTGTCGCCGCCGCCTCGTTGCTCAGGAACGTGAACCGCACCTCCAGCCCGGCCCGCGCCAGCCGCTCCACCACCGCCCGGCCGATGCCGCGGGAGCCGCCGGTGACGATGGCCACCGGGGTGGCGCTCTTGCCGCTTTCAGCCATGGGGCCTCGAGAGCACGAGGGCGGAGCAGGTGCCGTCGTGGGAGACGGAGGTGAGGAGCGCGTGGCGCGCCGCCAGGCTCGCTTCCTCGACGAGGTAGCGAGGCCCGGGGACCTCCACCTCCTCGAGTCCGATAATGGGAGGGGCCCTTCCGGACTCCATGGCCGACAGGGCCGCGACCGCCTGGAGGAGGCCGGCCGCGTCCAGGGAGTCGCCCAGGTTCGCCTTCGGGGCGGTGACCGGGATTCTCCCGGCCGATTCCCCGAGGAGTTCGGCGAGGGCTTGCGCCTCGGCGGCGTCGCCCCGGCGCGAACCGCTGGCGCCGGCGCTCACCAGGTCGAGCGCGTCCGCCGACAGCCCGGCGGCCCCGAGGGCTCTCTCGCAGGCGCGGCGCAGGGAGGGCGCGAGGCGCTCCGGGCCGGTGGCGAAGGCGGAGGCCTGGCCGCCGAGGAGCCCCTTCGGCGAAGCGCCGCGGGCCCGGGCGTCCTCCGGGCGCTCCAAGACGACGGCGGCGGCAGCCTCGCAGAGCGCCATGCCACTGCGCCGCCGGTCGAAGACGCGGTACTCGGAGGCGGGAGCGAGCAGGCCGGCGCGCGCGGCGGCGAGCGCCAGGTCCCGGAACGCCGAGAAGGCACCCACCACGATGCAGGCGCGCGCCCGGCCTCCGCGGACCAGCGCGGCGCCGAGGCCCAGGGCGTCGAAGGAGGAGGCGCCGCCGTCGGCGAGCGTCACCGAGAACGCCTTGGCGGCGAAGCTGAGGGCGATGGCCGCGCCCGGCGCGCTGGGAATGGCGAGCGGCATGAGCGCCGGGTTGGTGCGCTGCGGGCCCACGGTGACGAGGCTGCGGTCGTACTCGACGAGGGTCTCCATGTGCCCGAAGGTCGAGGCCAGGATCACCCCGACCTCCTCCTTCCGCAGGCCGGCCGCCTCGACCCCGGAGTCGGCGAGCGCCAGCTTGGCGGCGCAGATGGCGAGCCGGGTCGGCTGGTTGTAGAGGCGGAGGCCCCGCACGTTGGCGTAGCGCGTGGCCTCGAAGTTGGCGATGGAAGCGCCGGCGGCGCCGCCGAGGTCGGCGAGCGGCTCCACCGCGCTCCGCCGCGCGAGCAAGGCCGCCTGCAGGGCCGCCGGGGAGTCCCCGAGGGGGGTGAGCGCCGACGAGCCGGTGATGGCGACCGGCGAAACCGGTCCTTCGCTTGGAGCCAGGCTCACGGGGCCCTCTTGAGCACGACGCAGACGTTGAAGCCGCCGAAGCCGGCGGAGAGGTTCAGGCAGGTCCGGACGCGCAGGGGCCGCCCCCGCAGCGGGACGTAGTCCAGATCGCACTCGGGGTGAGGCTCGGTGAGGTTGGCGGTGGGAGGCACGGCCTGGTGGCGCAGGGCCAGCGTGCAGGCCACGGCCTCGATGGCGCTCGCCGCTCCGTTCGTGTGGCCCAGCATCGACTTGATCGAGCTGATGGGGACCTGGCGGGCGCGCTCCCCGAAGACCGCCTTCATGGCGCGGGTCTCCGCCACGTCGTTGTACGGAGTACCCGTCCCGTGGGCGCTCACGTAATCCACCTCCTCGAGCGAGGTCCCGCTGGTCGCGAGCGCCTGGCGGATCGCCGCCACCGTCCCTTCCCCGTTCGGATCCGGAGCGGTGATGTGGTGGGCGTCGTTGCTCAGCCCGTATCCGGCGAGCTCGGCGTGGAGGGGCGCTCCCCGGCGGCGCGCCCGACCCGCCTCCTCCAGCACCAGCGCCCCGGCCCCCTCCCCGAAGGAGACGCCGTCGAGCCGCCGGTCGAAGGGATGACAGATGCCTTTGGAGAGCGCCCCCATGCGCTGGAAGCCCGTGTAGATGGAGCGGGTGAGGGCGTCGGCGCCGGCGACGAGCATCAGGTCGGCGGCTCCGGAGGAGACGAGCTCGTACCCCCAGGCGATGGCGGCGTTCCCGGAGCTGCAGGCCGTGGCGCTCACCACCGTGGGCCCGCCGAACCCGTGCCTGGCGGCCACCAGGGTGGCGAGCCTGTGGTTGTCGCTCCTCGCCAGGAAGCCGGCGTCGATGGCGTCGGCGCCGCTCGCCGGCCAGCGGTCGTCGAGGTCGCCGACCTGGCGCTCCTCCCCCAGCGTGGTCCCGACCACCACCCCGGCCTCTTCCAGTTCCGGCGAGCCGGAGCGCAGCCCGGCGTGGGCGAGGGCCCGCCGTGCCGCCGCAAGCGTCAGCTGGGCGCAGCGCCCCCCCTGCGCGTTCTCCTCCGCGGCGTCCGGCTCGGGGAGTTCCACCTCCGTCCCGGTGAGCGGGTCCAGGCCGGGGCAGGAGAAGGCCCGGACGGGGCCGATGAAGCAAGCCCCCGCCATGAGGTTGTCCCAGAACGGCCCGAGCTCCGAGCCCGCGGCCGTCACCACTCCACACCCGGTGATCACCACCTGCCTGCGCATGCGGCGCCTCGCCTCTCCGGGGTCGTCCCGATCCGGTCGCTAGCTCTTCAGGCTCGACACCAGCTTCACGATGTCGGCGAAGGCCTTCACCTCGGCGTAGCGGTTCTCCGGGACGTTGACGCCGAGGACCTTCTCGATCTCGAAGACGATCTCCAGGTTCCGGACCGAGTCCACGCCCAGGTCGCGAAGGTTCGCGTTCGCATCGAAGTCCGGCGAGATCTCGGCAATCTTGGCGACGATTCCCCTCAAGGTCTGTTCCATGTGCCCTCCGTTGTCTTCCGTTTCCCGCATGGGGCGATGGCGCAACGCTTCTTCAGGCCCCCGCCCCGTTCCTCGCGAGCTTGTCCATCACCAGCCGGGCGATGGTGGCGACGCTCTTGAACGTCTGCGCGTTCACCTCGGCCGGCTCGACCTGGATGGAGAAGGTCTTGTCCAGGAAGGCGATGAGCGCAAGCGTGGAGAACGAATCCAGGATCCCGCTCTCCTGCAGGTCCGTGTCCTCGCTGAAGCCGCGGTCGTCTCCGCTGAGCCAGGTGCTGACGATGTGCTGCCGGATATCCGCCTTCACACGTGGTTCCATCACGACTCCTTCCGGGCCTCGGCGCGCTGCGCCGGCCGGAGCAAGGACCAGTCCGCGGCGATGAAGGCCGTGCGGGTGCGCACCCGGTCGATCTTTCCGCTCGAGGTGCGCGGGAGCGCCTCGACCAGGCGTACCTCGGAGGGCACCATGTATCGCGGAAGGCGGGTGGCGCAGTACCGTTTCACCTCGAGCACGGAGACGGAGGGGTCCGCGGGCACGGCCACGGCGATGAGCTGCTGGTCCACGGCCATGGCGATGCCCTCTTGGATGCCGGGGTGGCTGAGGAGCGCGGCCTCCACCTCGCCCAGCTCGACTCGGTACCCGTGGATCTTGACGAGGTGGTCCCGGCGGCCGTGGTACATGACCTCGCCGTCCGGGCGCCTGGAGACGAGGTCGCCCGTCGGGTAGGGGCGCTTCGCCGGGGTGCGGCGGCCCCCGTCCCAGTATCCGAGCATCACCGTGGGACCGTCCACGAAGAGCTCGCCCACCTCCCCGTCCGTCACCGGGCGCCCCTCGGGGTCGAGGATGGCGAAGGAGTCGCCGCAGCTCGCCCGGCCGATGGGGATGGCCATGGCTTCCGGCGGCGGCGAGATCGCCAGCTCGTGGGCCAGGCAGACGTTGGTCTCGGTGGGTCCGAAGAGGTTGAAGAAGCGCGCCTGGGGCAAGGCCGCCATGGACCGGCGCAGGTGCTTCATGGGGAAGACCTCCCCCGCGAAGAACACCGTCCGGAGCGAGGGAGCTCCCCGCTCGGCCAAGCCGCCGTCGTCCAGCATGAGCACCAGCGCGGAGGGGACCGAGTACCACACGTTGATGGCCTTCGCGTGAATGCGGTCGAGCATCCGCCGGCCGGAGATGACCGTGCTCTCGTCGACGACCACGACGGTGGCGCCGCGGGAGAGGGAGGCCCACAGGTCGAAGACCGAGAGGTCGAAGTGGAAGGGGGCGACGCTCGCCACCCGGTCCGTCGCCTGGAGCGCGATCTGGTCCGCCGCCCACTCGCTGAAGGCGAGCGCGTTCCGGTGCGAGATCATGACGCCCTTGGGCACGCCCGTCGAACCCGAGGTGTAGAGCATGTAGGCGAGCTCGTCCGGGGACTCGCCCGGCGGAGGAAGGGGAGCGGGACTCGCCCCCGTCACGTCCGCCCACGGGTGCACCTCGGCCGGGGCCGCGCCGGCCGGAACCGGCCCGTCCGCGGCGAGGAAGAAGTGCTCGACCGGCTCGCGGACCCCGGCGGCGAGCCAGTTCGCGAGCAGAGGCGGCGAGATGACCACGTGGCGCAGGCCGCAGTCCTGGGCCACGAGCTTCATGCGCGCCGGCGGAGACCCCGGGTCGAGAGGCACGTAGACGGCGCCGGCCCGGGCCGCCCCCAGCAGGGCCGCCACCGCGCGGCCGGACCGCGGCACGTGGACGCCGACCCGGTCTCCGCTCTTCGCGCCCGCGGCCCGGAACGCCTGTGCGAACCGGTTCGCCAGGGCGTCGAGCTGTGCGTAGGTGAGCGACTCCTCCGTGCCGTCGATGGCGATCCGGTCGGGAGCGCGTTGGGCCCACGGGGTGACGAGCCGGTCGATTCGCATCAGGGGAGTCCCAGCATCCGGGCGATGATGGCGCGCTGCATCTCCGAGGTCCCGGAGAAGACGCGCGCCGGGATGGCGTCGCGGGCGAGGGCGTCGATGCCGGTGTCGGTGGCCATGCCCGCGCCGCCGAAGAGGTGGGCCGCGTCGAGGCCGGACTGGAGCGCCGCCTCCGAGATGTAGAGCTTGGAGAGGGCCACCGCCTCGTCGCAGCGCTGCCCGGCGCGGTGGAGCTCGCCGGCGCGGTAGAGGAGGAGGCGGCTCGTCTCCAGCCTGAGCTTCATGTCCACGATGCGGTTGGAGACCGACTGGAACTCCCCGAGCTTGTGGCCGAACTGCTTGCGGGTGCGCACGTGCTCGATGCAGCGCTCCAGGGACCGCTCCATGGCGCCCACGTAGTAGGCGAAGAGGCAGGCCCGCTCCCACACCATGGACTCGCCGAAGAGCATGGCGCCCGAGCCCTCCGGCCCGAGCCGCGCGCTCGCCGGCACGCGGCAGCCGTCCAGGTACACCGTGCCCCAGGGCGAGGTCCGCAGCCCCGTCTTGTGGTGCTCGGGCGCGACCCGCAGGCCGGGCGTCTCGCGCGGGACCAGGAAGGCCGACATCCCCAGAAAGCCCCGGCCCGGCTGCGTCACCGCGTAGACGAGGAAGAGGTCGGCGATGGGGGCGTTGGTGATGAAGCACTTCGTGCCATCGAGGACGTAGTCGGCGCCGTCCCGGCTGGCGGTGGCCTTCATGGAGTAGATGTCGGACCCGGCGTCCGGCTCCGTCGTCGCGTTGGCGCAGATGAGCTTGCCCGCAGCCAGGTCCGCCAGGTAGCGCTCCTGGTGCGCCTGGGACCTCGAGCGCCAGATCGGCACCACGGAGGCGAACATGTGGGCGCACAGGGAGAAGACGAGGCCCCCGTCCTCGCAGCCCTTCCCCAGGGCCTCGACCACCACCATGGTGTCGACGGCGTCCAGGCCGCTGCCGCCCCACTCCTCGGGAACGGGAAGACCGGCCAGGCCGAAGGCCGCGGCCTCGTCCCAGAGCTTGCGGTCGAAAGCGCCGGCCGCCTCGCGCTCCCGGGCCCCGGGGGAAAGCCGGGTGCGGGCGAAGTGCAAGACCGCGTTCGCACGTTCACGCTGGGCAGAGGTGAGTTCCATGTTCCCGGTTAGATCAACCTAGCCCCCCAGGGGTGTCAATGCCCCAAGGTTGGGGACGCTGTCCCACATGGACGTGCCCTCGCGCCTCACGGCCCGGCGACCATGCGACTTGCGCGGAGGCGCGGGCGCATTCCCTCCCGGCGCGGTCGCTGGCCCGCGCCTCCGGCGTCGGTCCCGAGTTCAGGGGACGACCTCCGGGGCGGCCGCGTGACATGCTGTTTTGTTCCCCGAAGCAGGCCCGGCCGAGACAGGGAGCGACGCTTTGATCGAGCTTCGACGAGTGGGCGCCGAGTCGTTCGACGAGGTCTACCCGCTCCTCGCCACCTTCGACGGCGGCGGACTGCCCCGGGACGACTGGCGCCTCATGCTCTTCGACTATCCCTGGGCCAGCGGACCGTGCCGGGGATTCGGCCTCTACGACGGCGCGAAGCCGGTCGGCTTCCTCGGCACCATCTTCTCCACGAGGAGGATTCAGGGTCGGGAGGAGCGCGTCTGCAACTTCTCGTCCTGGATCGTGAAGGACGAATACCGGGGCTCGAGCGTGATGATGATGCGCCCGCTCGTCGCCCAGCTCCCCGAGTACACCCTCGTCGGGCACACTCCCATCCCCACCACCATCGCCGTCTTCTCCCGGCTCGGCTTTCAGACGCTCGAGAGCGAGGAGCTCTTGCTCCCGGCGCTCCCCAGTCCTCGCCAGGCGCTGCGGGCCCTGCGCGGGTCGTTCGCCTGCTCGGCCCGCTCCCTCGAGGAGGAGCTCGGCGAGGAGGAGCGGACCTTCTACCGGAACCTCTCCTACGCCCGCGCCCGCCACCTGCTCCTGCGCCGCGGCGACCGGCGCTGCTACCTCGTCGCCCGACTCGGCCGGCGCAAGGGGATGCGGGTGGCGGAGCTCCTCTACATCGGCGACCGCGCCTTCTTCTGGGAGAACCACCTGCTCGCGCAGGCCGCCTTCGCGGTGACCATGGGCGCCGTGGCCCTCGCGGTGGACCGCCGCTTCGCGGACGGCTTCTCGACTCCCTACGCCGTGCGCCGGCCCAAGCCCCGCATCTACCGCCCGTCCCGACCCGACATCCCTCCCGTCGCCATCGACGGCCTGTACTCCGAGCTCATGATGCTCTAGCGCGGCGCCGCGGCCCCGGGACGGCGCCTTCCCTTAGCCCTTCTTCAGCACCGCGCGCTTGTCTCGCCACTGGGCGCGGATGGCGAGGTACTCCTCGTTGTCGAGGAGGAGCTCGCGGGAGACCTCGCGGATGGCCTCCTCCTCCGCCACGGAGATGGAGTCGTCGGCCGCCGCCACCGCGAACAAGCAGCGCAGGAGCTCGCGCTTCTGGTCCTCCGTGGCGAGGTCGCGGAACTCCCGGGCGGCGAGGAAGTTGTGGGTGGCGCCGGAGAGCCGGTTCTCTGCCTGGGCGATGGCCACGACGAGCGCGGCCTGGGCGGCGGGCAGGCCGGCCTGCTCCTCCACGAGCCTCTCCATCTGGCGGGTCTCGGCCTCGCTCACGTGCAGGTCGACGTCGGCCACCCGCGCGAGCAGGAAGGCGAAGAGCGCCAGGTAGCGAGCCCGCTCCGGCGCCAAGGTCCCGAGCTCCGCCTCGATGCGGCGGATGGCGCCGTCGCGGTCGGAGCTCCCCGGCCCGGGGACGAGCCCGAGCCATTCCAGGATCGACATCTCTCTTCCACCCCGCTTCCGGGCCCCTAGACGCCGAGTTTGTCGAGGAAGTACGGAAGCATTCGCCTCCACCAGGGCCAGTCGTGGTTCACGTCGGTTCCCCAGTAGTCGAACCAGGCAGCGACGCCTTTCGCCGCGAGGATCGCCTGGAGGGCCCGCATGTCCCTGAGCCCGTCCTCCTCGTAGGCCCCCTGCCCGGCGGCGAAGACGATCTGGCTCTCGCGGTAACGCCGCAGATACCAGGGGTCGGTGAGGCCGGGGAGATAGGAGAGGGGGCTGTTGAAATAGACGTTCTCGTCGCAGAAGTCTCCCACGAAGCCGCGCGTCTGGTAGAGCCCGGAGAGGGCGATGACGCCGTCGAAGAGGTCCGGCCGCCGGAAGAAGAAGTTGGCGGCGTGGAACGCCCCCATGCTGCACCCGGTCGTCCAGGCGGTCTTCCGGCCCGTGTGGCGAAGGACGAAGGGAGAGACCTCCTCCACCACGTAGCGGTCGTAGTCGAGATGCCGCCGCGCCCGCTCGGCGGGAGGGACGCCGTGGTTGGTCCAGCTGTTCCAGTCGTTCCCGTCCACCGCCACGAGGGTCACCCGCTTCCCGTCGAGGAGGGGGGCGCAGGCCTCCACCATCCCGAAGCCCTCGAAGTCGCCCACGTGGCCGTCCTGCGACGGGAAGACGACGAGCGGCTGGCCTCCGCTCCCGTAGACGCGGATCTCCATCTCCCGGCCGAGGGCATTGCTGAACCAGTTGTGATGCTCGACCTGCATCCTTCCTCCTCGATAGAGCGGCGTCTCCGGCGAACGCGGCGGCGCGCCGGCTAGATTTTCTCGTGGATGTCCCGGGCGGCCTCCTCGAGATCCCGGAGGTGGGGCGACCGCAGGATGAATCCGTAGTTTCCGATGGCGGCGCTGAAGACGTCGTCGACGCGCTCGTGGTAGACGATGAGGGAGCCGAAGCGCCGCAGCACTTCCTCGAGGCTCAGGGCGTACCGGAAGCGCGACTTGCGCCCCACGTAGGCGCAGAAGAACGGACGCGCCGGGGCGTTCTCCACCCGGCCGTGCACCACGAGGTTCGCCCACTCCCGGTAGACGTCCATGTCGTTCTGGTAGTTCCACATGTCGAGGGTGAGCCCGCCCGGCGGCCGGAAGTTCACCTCCAGCGCCACCAGGCCTCCGTCCGCTACCCGGAAGAGTTCCATGTGGAAGAAGCGCGCCCTAATCCCGAAGGCCGCCACCAGGGCCCGGCCGGTGGCCACCAAATCGGAAGGGATGTCGCGCTCCGTGTAGTACCAGATGTCGCTGTCCTCGTTCACGACCTCCATGATGCCGCGGCTGTAGCGCAGGGAAGCGTCGAAGACGACCCGGCCGTCCCGGTCCACGAGCCCGTCGTAGGTGACGATGGCCCCGACCACGTACTCCTCGAGGATGAAGTCCAGCGGGGGCTTGGTCGCGAGGAAGGCCTCGAGCTCCCGGTCGTTGGCGATCTTGAAGGTGCTCGCGGCCCCCACGCCCACGTCCGGCTTCGCCACCACCGGGTAGCCGACCTCCCGCACGAAGTCGCGCGTCGCGGCCACGTCGGCGCACACCCGGCCCCGGGCGGCCCGGACGCCGGCGTCGCGGAAGACCCTCTTCATCTCGCTCTTGTGCTTCAGGCGGCGGATCTCTGCCGGCCGGATCCCCGGGACGTTGAAGTCCTCGCGGAGGCGGGCCTCGGTCTCGAGCCAGTACTCGCTCATCGAGTCGATGTGGTCGATCTTCCCGTGGCGGAAGGTGAGGTAGCCGAGCCCGCGCACGAGCTCCCCGTAGTGGTGCATGTCGCTCACCCGGTAGTACTCGGTGAGCGCGGAGCGGAGCTCGGGGCGCAGCCGCTCCCAGGCCTCGTCGGCGATCCCGACCACGTCGGCTCCCACCTCGCGGAGGCGCACGCAGAAGTTGTAGAAGTTGAGCGGGAAGTGCGGCGATAGGAAGACGACGTTCACCGGTTCATGGCCCCCTAACCCTGCTTAGCAGATCCTCGGCCCCGGCGCGTCCGATTCCATCGCCGGTGAACGGGCCCGCCGGCCCGCGGCGCACCCCACCTCCTGTCGGCCGGAGGCGGGCGGCTCCTCCTTCGCACCCGCAAGAGCGCGTGGGCCCGTTTCCCGGGGAGGAGCGCCGGACGGGGCGCGCCCACCCCATGTGGTAGTCGCCCCGCCTCCTCGTTGCCGATAACCCCCTCGGTGCCTAGCTCCGGCTGGCGAGCGGCTCGGCGGGGCCCGGGGGCGCTTCGCGCCGGCCGGCTGGGGGAGGTGACCCGCGTGACGACCGAGGGAGGCAACGGGGTCCTGGAACGGCCGAGCGACCCGTGCGCCATCGTCATCTTCGGCGCCACGGGCGACCTGACGCGGCGCAAGCTCCTCCCTTCCCTCTACAACCTCCTCTGCAACGGCCTCCTCCCGCGGGAGTTCGCCTTCGTCGGGGTGGCGCGCCGGGCCATCGACGACGAGGCCTTCCGCCTTCAGATGGGGCGGGACCTGAGAGAGTTCGCCACCCGCCCCGTCGACGAATCCGTGTGGCGCGATTTCGCCCTCCGCCTGCACGCGGTCACCGGGGACCTCGCGGACCCGGTCACCTACGGCCGGCTCCGCGACCGCCTGGCCGAGCTCGACCGGGAGCACCACACCGGCGGGAACGCGCTCTTCTACCTGGCGACGCCCCCCGACGCCTTTGGCCCCATCGTCGAGCAGCTCGGGCGGGCGGCTCTCACCGCCGAGGAGAACGGCCGCTGGAGGCGGGTGGTGGTGGAGAAGCCGTTCGGAAGGGACGAGGACTCGGCCCAGGCGCTCGACACCTCGCTGAAGGAGGTCCTGCGGGAGTCGCAGATCTTCCGCATCGACCACTACCTCGGCAAGGAGACGGTGCAGAACATCCTCGTCTTCCGGCTCGGGAACGGCATCTTCGAGCCCGTCTGGAACCGCCGGTACGTGGACCACGTCCAGATCACCGTGGCCGAGCAGCTCGGCGTGGAGGGGCGGGGCGCCTCCTACGAGCGCGCCGGGGCGCTCCGGGACGTGATCCAGAACCACGCCTTCCAGCTCCTCGCCCTCGTCGCCATGGAGCCGCCGTCCTCGCTGGCGGCGGAGGCGGTGCGGGGCGAGAAGACCAAGGTGCTCGAGGCCATCCGCCCCATGTCGCACGAGGAGATCCTCTCCGCCGCGGTGCGAGGCCAGTACGGAGAGGGCTTCGTGGGCGAGCGCAAGGTCCCCGGCTACCGGCAGGAGCCGGGCGTCTCGCCCGCGAGCATGGTGGAGACCTACGCGGCGCTCCGGCTGCAGGTGGAGAACTGGCGCTGGGCGGGGGTCCCCTTCTACGTGCGCACCGGCAAGCGGATGGAGCGGCGCCATTCGAGCGTGTCCATCCAGTTCAAGGCGCCGCCGCTCACGCTCTTCCGCGGCGAGGGGCTCGCGGAGATCGAGCCGAACCGGCTCGACCTGCACCTTCAGCCCGACGAGTCCATCGCCATCCAGATGAAGGCGAAGCGACCGGGCTCCTCCATCCGGCTCGCCCCGGTGCAGCTCGCCTTCAGCTACCAGGACTTCGGACCCCTGCCCGCCGCCACCGGCTACGAGCGGCTGCTCTACGACGCCATGGTGGGAGACTCGACCCTGTTCCACCGCGCCGACGAGGTGCAGGCCGCCTGGCGGGTGGTGACGCCGGTGCTGGACCTGTGGGCGAGCCTCCCGGCGCGCGACTTTCCCAACTACCCGGCGGGGAGCCGGGGGCCCGCCGCGGCCGACGATCTCTTGCACCGGGATGGGCGGCGCTGGGTGGACCTCGACTGAGGGCCGGGGCGTCAGTCCCGGGACATCCAGGGCTCCCAGGCCGCGCCCACGAGGAGCGGGCCTCCGGGGAGCTCCGGCTGCGGCTCCACCTCCTCGCCCAGGGCGAGGCGGACGAGGAGCGTCGGCAGGTTCGGGCCGGGCGAGGCGAAGAGGTGTACCCAGCCCGGGAAGCGGGGCTGGATGCGGACGAGCCGGTATCCTCCCTCGCCGGGGTCGCGCACGAGGTCGATCTCCATCGGCCCCCGGAGCTGCGTCTGGGAGACGAGAGCGTGGACGCGCTCCCGCAGGGTCTCGTCCTGCGCCACCACGCCTACCCAGCGCTGCGACTCGCTCCCGGCGACGATCTTCCGGAGCGCCACCATGCCCACGGCGCGCCCCTCGCCGTCTCCCAGCGCCGCCACCGCATAGGCTCCGTTCGGCGCCTCCGCGCCCGGGAGCGTCGGGGAGCAGTAGACCGCGCTCCGGAGGAGGTCGAGCTGGGCCAAGGTGGGCAGGAAGGTCCGGATCCCCAGGGCTTGGAGTTCGCCCTTGCAGGGGGCGAGCGCGATCGCGTCCGCCGACCTCGCCGGGACGAGCACGTCGATGGGGCAGCGGCTCCGAAGCTCCGCCAGCCGCTCCAGGAAGTCGTCCGTGTCCTCGGGCGAGGGCGCGGCGAGCACGCTCGCGAGCGCCAGGTCGGCGCTGCGCAGCCGGGCCACATCCTTCTCGAAGGAGAGGCCCACCACGCGGTCCACGAACCCCTTCGCGGTGCGGAACGACCGCGCCACGGAAATCCCGGGGCTCGCCGCCCCGGGCTCTATCATCGCGATCGCGACGGTACACCGTCGCGGCGACGTCGTGGAAAGCACAGGAGCCCCCTCCCGATTCCAGGACCAGCCTCCGGCACACACTTCCGCCGGCCGACGTTGAATCTACCACAACCCGACCGGGTGCTCACTCCGAAAGTGCGGTGAAAGCGGCTTTTCAGCGCGCCCGGAGGCCGCGCCGTACCCGGTCCTGGGGACAGGAGGCCGGATTCCCGGGCGCGCAGCCGAGGGACGGCAGCGCGGGTCAGGCGACGCGGACGTCGTGGGCGCTGCACCAGTCGACGAACGCCGCGTCCGCGCCGCGGACGTGGTTCGCGAGCCAGGCGCGGAGCTCGACCGCTCGCTCGGCGCCACCCCCGCCGACCGCGTGGGCGGCCTGGATCTGGCGGACGGCCTCCATGAGGGAGGCGTGCTCCGCGGCGTGGGCGGACGCCTCCGGGTAGCCGCACCGCCTCATGAGGTTTTCCTCGGTCTCGAAGTGGGCGTGGGTGAAGTCCACGAGCCGTGCGAGGGTCTCCTCGGCGAGGGCGCGATCGCCCCCTTGGCGGAGGAGCTGCTCGACGAGGTCCACGAGGCTCGCTTGAACCCGGTGGTGCACGTCCACGGTTTCGAGCCCGCTCGACGGTCCTGCCATGGACCCTGCCTCCCCGGGGATGGATGGGCGCTAGGCCGTCTTCACCCGAGCCGCGTCCTGGAGTCCCAGCTCCTCGATGGCCATCTCCCGCATCCGGTACTTCTGGACCTTGCCCGTGACGGTCATGGGGAACCCGTCCACGAACTTCCAGTACCGGGGTATCTTGTACGTGGCGATCCGCCCTTTGCAGTAGTTTCTCAGCTCCTCGGCGGTGACCTGGGTCCCGGGGCGGAGCTTGATCCAGGCCATGAGCTCCTCGCCGTACTTCCGGTCCGGTACGCCGATGACCTGGGCGTCGGCCACCTCCGGGCGGCTGAAGAGGAACTCCTCCACCTCGCGAGGATAGACGTTCTCGCCACCTCGCAGGATCATGTCCTTGATGCGGCCGACGATGTTCACGTAGCCCGCGGCATCCATCACCGCCAAATCGCCAGTGTGCATCCAGCGGGCGGCGTCGATCGCCTGCCGGGTCGAGTGCGGGTCCTGCCAGTACTCCAGCATGACCGAGTAGCCGCGGGTGCAGAGCTCGCCGGCGCTGCCCCGCGGGACCGTGCGGCCGGTGGCCGGGTCGATCACCTTGATCTCCACGTGGGGGTGCACGCTGCCCACGGTGGAGACCCGGCGGTCGAGCGGGTCGTCCACGCGGCTCTGGGTCGAGACCGGCGAGGTCTCGGTCATCCCGTAGCAGATGGTGATCTCCGGCAGGTGCATCTCCTTCTGCACCCTCTTCATCACCTCCACCGGGCAGGGGGACCCCGCCATGATCCCGGTTCGCAGGCTCGCGAAGTCCGTCGACCCGAAGTCCGGGTGGTCGAGCTCGGCGATGAACATGGTGGGGACGCCGTAGAGGGAGGTGCAGCGCTCCGACTGGATGGTGGCGAGCACCCGTCCCGGGTCGAAGCTCTCGCCCGGGAACACCATGCAGGCCCCGTGGCTCGTGGCGGCGAGGTTCCCCATCACCATGCCGAAGCAGTGGTAGAGGGGCACGGCGATGCAGATGCGGTCCCGCTCCGTGTACCGCAAGGTCCGGCCCACGAAGTAGCCGTTGTTGAGGATGTTGTGGTGGGAGAGCGTCGCTCCCTTCGGGAACCCGGTCGTGCCGCTCGTGTACTGGATGTTGATGGGGTCGTCGGCCTGCAGCAGCTTCTCGCGCCGCTCGAGCTCCTCCTCGCTCACCGTCCGCGACTCCTCCGCCAGCGCCCGCCACTCGTCGTCGATGACGAGCGTCTGCTTGTGCTCCGGACAGCGCTCTTCCACCTCCCGCACCATGGCCACGTAGTCGGCGCCGCGGAACCCCTTCGCAATCACGAGCAGCGAGGCACCGGACTGCTTGAGGACGTGCTCGAGCTCGTGGGCCCGGTAGGCCGGGTTGATGTTCACGAGGACGGCGCCGACGCGCGCCGCCGCGTACTGGAGCACCACCCACTCGTAGCGGTTCGGAGACCAGAGGCCCACTCGGTCGCCGGCCTTCACCCCTCGGGCCAAAAGAGCCCGGGCCACCGTCGCGGTCTGCTCCCACAGCTGCCGGTAGCTGGCCCGGTACTCCTGCTGGGGGACGACGAGCGCCTCGCGGTCCGGGAAGCGCTCCACGGTGCGGCGCAGGTTCTCGCCGATGGTCTCGCCGAGCAACGGGACGTCGCTCGCTCCGTGAACGTAGGAAGGTGCAGACATGGGTCTCCTCGGGGAAACCGCGGAGACTACTTCGAGGCGCGCCCCCTGGGTAGACGCGCTGCGTTGCGGCGCACGCCCTCGTCGGGAGAGCGGCTGCGGCCGGCGAGGGCCCGGGCCGAGGCGAGCGCGAGCGCGGCGCAGATCCCCCCCCAAAGGGCCCCGCAGAGGACGTCCAGCGGCCAGTGGACGCCCACGTAGACGCGGCTCCAGGCGACGGCGGAGGCGACGCCGAAGAAGAGAGGCCAGAGCTTCGGCCAGGCGGCCGAGGCGACCGCCGCCATGGCGAAGAAGTTCGAGGCGTGCAGGCTGGGGATGGACCCCACGTCGGCGGCCTCCGCGATCCACCGGACCGTACCCGGCGGCAGGGCGTAGGCCGGCCGGGCCCGGGCGAGGAGCGGCCGCAGCACCTGGGAGCCCAGGCCGTCGGAGAGAGCGAGAGCGACCGCCAGTGCCAGGACGGACTGCGCCCGCCGCTCTCTGCGCCACGCCCAAAGCGCCGCCGCGAGCGAAAGGCCCACCGCCGCCCCGAACCACGGGCTCGAGAGCGAGAGAGCGAGTCGGTCGACGAGCCGGCCGCCGTCCACGTTCACGGCGTGAAAGAGGCGCTCCTCGAAGGCGAGGTGGTGGTCGGGGATCACGCGGTCCACACCCGTCACAATGGAACGACCGGCTCCGGGTTCGCAAGCCGCGGTTCCGCACCGTGCGGCACCGCCCCCGGCGCACCGGCTCCCGTCAGCTCCGATAGTCGGCGTTCTCGGTGATGTACTCGTGGCTCCGGTCCGCGCCCAGCACCTCGCAGGCGGAGGCTCCGAGGCCGAGGTCGAGCGAGATCTCCACGGCGCGCTCGTGGCGAGGGAAGCGCACCGGGGGGCGGAAGGTGAGGCCGTCGCCGGGCGGGACGCTCTCGTAGAGCTCCGCGTCCTTCAGGTGGCGGTGGAGGCGCTCTTCCAGGCCCGCGTCGAGCCGCATGGCGCCGCCCTCGAAGATGCACTCCCCCCCCATGGTGAGGCGCACCCGGGCCGGGTCGAGCGGCACGCCGGACCGCCCGGCGCACTTGCCCGCGGCGGCGAGCAGGCGCCCGACGTTCGGGTCGTTGCCGTTCACGGCGCACTGGACGAGGGGGGAGTTGGCGATGGCCTTGCCGATCTCCCTCGCCGTCCCGCCGTCCGGGGCGCCGCGGACGGCGACGCGGACCACGTGGTGGACTCCTTCCCCGTTGCGGACCACGTCCTCGGCGAGGTCGCGGCAGACGCGCGTCAACGCCTCGCAAAACGGCCGCGGCGGCGGCGGCGGATGGCGCATGGACGAGAGCAGGGCCACCGTGTCCGAGGTGCTCGTGTCCGAGTCCACGGTGATGTTCTGGAAGCTCGCCTCCACCGCCTCGTCGAGCGCGGCGCGGAGTTCCTCCCGCGGCACCGCCAGGTCGGTGAGGAGGAACACGAGCATGGTGGCGAGGTTCGGCTCGATCATCCCGGCGCCCTTGGCGATCCCGACGATGCTGCCCTGGCCCAGGTCGGCGCGCCGCACCTTCGGGTAGAGGTCGGTGGTGGTGATGCCCTCGGCCGCCGGGAGCGCGGAAGCGGCGGAGAGCCCCCGGACCAGGCCGGGGAGCGCCGCCACCATCCCGCGCTCGGGAAGGCGCCAGCCGATGACACCGGTGGAGGAGGGGAGAACCTCCCTTCGGTCCACCCGGAGAAGCTCGGCGGCCGCGCCCGTCACCCGCTCCGCGACCTCCACCCCGCCGGGCGCACACACGTTCGAGATCTTGTTGTTCACGAGGACGGCCGCGAGGCGCGGCTCCCGGAGCCGGCTGCGCCCGATGACGACGGGCGCGCCCGGGAAGGCGTTCTTCGTGAACTTGGCCGCGAAGGAGGGGGTGGGCTCGTCGAGCGCGAGGAGCGTGAGCGTCATCCGCGCGGGCTTCGCCACCTCCTCCGGCGTGAACTCGAAGCGGGTGGTCGCCACCCGGAAGCCGAGCGGCAGCCGGGCCTGGCTCTCGAGCCAGGCTCGATGCTCTTCGGAGGTCTGGAAGGTGTGAGTGGTACTCGCCATGCCGGCCATCCAACCCTCGCTCGGGCCCGGCGTCAACGCCCGGCTCGCCGATCGAGTTCGGGCGCGGCGCAGGCGGCGCCCGGCCGGAACGTACCCCCTGGGGACTACCCCAACCCGGGAGCCCCGCCCCTTGGCGCCCCGTCGCCATGGCGCTCGGCGCGCACGACGTCCGGCCCGCGCGGAAGGTTGGAAAGGCGCCGCGGACGGGGGCGCATCTCCGCGGGCGCCACGGAGGTCGGCTTCCGGTGGGTCCGTTCTCCCAGCGTGGACTCCGGTGCGCCCCCTCGGGGTAGGCGTGCGCCCGCCCGCGGGGCGCTACGCTTAGCGGGTGCCCGTTGACGGTGCCGCCGCCCCCGCCGCGATGGAGATGAGCCGGGCGCCGGACGGAGCCCTGGCGATCCGACTCGGTGGCGCCTGGCGCCTCGCCGCCGAGACCCCCAGCGTGGCCGGGGTGGAGCAGGAACTCCGCTCCGGCTCGCCGCCCAGCGTGTCCGTGGACGCCGGGCGGGTCACCTCCTGGGACACGGCGCTCGTCGTCTTCCTCTCCCGGCTCGCTTCCCTCTGCCGGGACCGCGGCCTCGACCTGGAGCGGAAGCACCTCCCCGGCGGCCTGGACCAGCTGCTCGACCTCGCCCAGCAAGCGGAGGCCCCGCCCGAGCCGCACGAGGAGTCGCTCAGCTGGCTCGAGCGGATCGGGCACCGGGCCCTCAGCCTGCGCGATCGGGCGCAGGACGCAGCCGCCTTCCTGGGCTGGACCGCGCTCGGGATGGGTCGCTTC
>Ga0335078_10005604_pt1 | contig 18561 bp, 12 predicted proteins | sample Lox_Sample_32_FD_206711 | JGI IMG/M metagenome (GOLD analysis project Ga0335078, IMG submission 206711) | Soil microbial communities from Loxahatchee National Wildlife Refuge, Florida, United States - Lox_Sample_3.2 | ecosystem: Environmental > Terrestrial > Soil > Wetlands | place: USA... | reverse complement strand
AGGTCTTCACCACGGCGGCCGCGTGCGAGCACATCGCCCGGCCCCCGGCCGGGACCGACGGCGAAGAGGCCGGGACCAGGGCCGACGACCGGCTAACCCCGGCCGGGACCGGGACCGGGACCGGCGACCCGCTGGCCCGGACCGGGACCAGGGCCGACGACCCGCTACCCCGGACCGGGACCGACGACCCGCTACCCCGGACCGGGACCGGCGACCCGCTGGCCCGGACCGGGACCAGGGCCGACGACCCGCTACCCCGGACCGGGACCGGCGACCCGCTGGCCCGGACCGGGACCGACAGCCAGCGGACAGCGGCCGGGGCCGGCGGCGAGGAAACCGGTCCCGGCCGGGTCTACGCGGCGCTGCGCGCCGCGGAACGGGCCGGCCTGCTGGTCATCGACCTCGGCAAGACCGCGGCGCTGGTGCGGATGAGCCCCGTGGTCCAGGCCGCCGTGCGGGCCGGACTGCCTGAGGGAATGCTCAGCCAGGCGGCGGCCGCGGCGGCCGGCGCGCTGTTCCAGGCGTGGCCCGGGGACGAGCGGCCGCCGTGGCTCACCAGAGCCCTGCGCTCATGCACCAGTGCCCTGCAGCAAGCCGCCGGGGACCAGCTCTGGGCGGCGGGCTGTCCCCCGGCGCTGCTGCGGGCGGGCCGGAGCCTGGACCGGGCACGCCTGACCGGCCCGGCCGTGGCCTACTGGAGCGAGCTGGCCGCGGCGAGCGACCGGAACCTGGGCCGCGGTCACCCCGACACCCTGGCGATCGGCGAGCGGATGGCCGCCGCGCACCAGGCTGCCGGGCAGGCCGGCGAGGCCGTCTGGTGGCTGCGGTGGGTGCTGGGCGAACGCGTGCGGGTGCTCGGGCCGGATCATCCCCGTGCCATCTCGGCGCGGCGCGACCTCGGCCGGGCGCTGACAGCCGCGGGCCAGCCCGGCGAGGCGATCACCACCCTGGGCAGGGCCGTCAGCGACGGCGAGCGCACCCGTGGCCACGGCCAGCCCGAGACCCTCGCCGCGCAGGACGAACTGGCCGCCGCCTACCAGGCCGCCGGGGAGTTCGCCGACGCGATCCGGCTGTTCCAGGGCACGCTCGCCGAGCGCGAGCAGGTCCAGGGGCCGGATCATCCCGACACCATCACGACCCGCTACCTGCTGGCCGGCGCCTGCCTCGCCGACGGCCGGTACCGGAACGCGCTCTCCGCGTACAAGCGCGCACTCGCCGACCGGGAACGCGTTCTCGGCACCGATCACCCGGACACGATCGCGGCACGCCATACCCTGGGCGCGGCCTACCACGCGGCGGGCCGGATGGCCGCGGCCCTCCAGTTGTTCGAGCAGGCCTGCGCGGGCTACCAGCAGGTCCTCGGCGCCGATCAGCCGCGGACCCTGGCCTGCTGCGCGGACCTGGCGCACACCTACGAGGCCGTGGGCCGGGTCACCGACGCGGTGGCCCTGTTCCGCGACACCCTGGCCCGCTGCGAACGGGCCCTGCCGCCGGGCGATCCGCTGACCGGAGCCGTCCGCCAGAGCCTGGCCGGCCTGGCCGGGGGCTGACGTACCGGCGGCCGCCAGCCTGCTCAGCCGGCATCGCGCTCACGCTGGATCCGGAAGAACTGTGACCGGAGGACGAACCGCGCGCACAGCATCATCAGCAGCCCGGCGATGACGATGGCGGCCAGGGACCACACCTGCGGCGCCTGCGCGGCCTGCAGCGACCGCACCAGCATCCAGCCCAGGAAGCAGGCGGCGCCGAGCGGGAGCAGGCCGAGGACCACGAAGTCCCGCGCCCGGGCGAGGACGCGGCGGCGGTAGTAGGCGATCATGGCCAGGGCGGTGAGGATGTAGAAGATCGCGAACATCTGGCCGGTCACGTCGATCACGTCGTCGAACGCGTTCTGCACCGAGGTGGCCAGCAGGTACACCCAGGTGATCGCGATCAGCAGCACGCCGACGATGATGCTGGCCGCGGCCGGCGTACGGTACCGGCGGGACACGTTGGCCAGGAACTCCGGCAGCGCCCGGTAGCTCGCCATCCCGTACGCGATGCGGGAGCTCAGCACGATGCCGGTGCCGGTGGTGGCGACCACAGACAGCGCGATGGCCAGCGCCATCGCCTTGGCCCAGAACCCGCCACCCAGCGCCCCCGCCACATAGACCAGCGCCGACGCCGAGTGTGCCTGCAGCTTCGCCGGCGACACCACGCCCTGGAAGCCGACCTGCGCCAGCGTGTAGATCAGCGCCAGCAGGGCCACGGCGATCATGACCGCCCTGCCCGGGTTGGTGTGGCGCCGCTTGACCTCCTCGTTGACGTACAGGGTGCCGTCCCAGCCGCCGTAGACGAACACCGCGATCAGGAACCCCTGCACCGCGTTGCCGTGGCCGCCGATGCCGGACAGGCTGAACCAGCCGCGGGTGATGGGGAACGTGCCCGCCTTGTGCCCGAGCACGGCCACCAGCCCGGCCAGCGCCAGGCCGAGCAGGATCGCATACTCCACCGCCGCCATGCTCACCTGCGTGCGCGCGGTCAGGCGGATGCCGGCCACGGCGATCACCAGCATCGCGATGACCATGACCGTGCCGATGGCGATCCATGCCCAGCGGTTGCTGGAGGCGGAACCGAAGACCGCGAGCACCGACGGCCCGATCAGCAGGATCTCGGCCACCGTGCCGACGATGTAGGCGACCACCATCAGCCAGCCGGTGAGGAACCCCAGGTACGGGTCGATGGCCCGGCCGACCCACTCGAACGACGCGCCGCAGTTGGCGTTCCACATGTTGCAGCGGCGGTAGGCGTTCGCGATGACCAGCATCGCGACCGCGGTGAGCAGGAGGACCGGCCCGCTGCCGTAGGCGGTCGCCGCGGCCAGCGCGGCCAGCGTGAGGCCGGTGGTGGCCGCGGGGGCGGACGACGCCATGCCGATGACGGTGTCCTGCGCTACCCCGATGGCATCCGGCTCGAGCCGGCTGCCCGGCACCGGGACGCTCCCGGCGACGGCCGCAGATGAACCTGCCACTGTTCTCCCAACCGCCGGTATTCCCGGATATTCATGCGCTCCCGGAACCGCCGTAAAGTCCCGGAGCCCGAAGCCGCGCCGCTGCCGCGTTAAACGACAGCACCAAGAACTCTCCCAGAGAGCATAGTAGCCATTGCCGGCACCACGAACGAGCGTTCATTTACGTGGTTAAGCTGTGTAAACCGACGAAAGATGCGGGAAATGCGGTTTGCCCGGACTGCCTTGAATGCGGGGTATCCCCCGGGCGCGCCTTGCCGCGTCTGGCCGGGCCAGATTGCGGATATCTGAATTCGGCTGGGTAATTAATCAGTTAAGCGCCGCCGCGAGAATTGCGGGGCCGGGCGCGGACCGGAGCGGGTGCTGCCGCGCAAGGTGTCCTGGCCCCGGAGGGCCGAGCTGGGAACGGGGATCGGGAAGCCGTGAGGGAGCCGCGTTCGATCATCTTCTACGCCTGGGCCGGGCTCGCCCTGCAGTCGGTGCTGACCGCGGCGGTCATCGCCTTCGTCCTCATCGGAGCCGCCTACCAGCGCTCGGCGATCGAGGACCTCCGCGACAAGGTGCAGGCGGTCCAGGTGGCCAACCTCGACATGGTGGCGGAATTCCTCGACGCGCAGCGGGATGCGAGCGGGTACCAGGCGACCGGCCAGGCCGGCCCGCTGCTGGATTACAACTCCGAGCAGCAGGAGTTCGCTACGGCGCTGCAACGGGTCCAGCGGCTGGCCACCAATGACGTGGCTGCCGAAGTACACGCAGAAGAGCGGAACGCCCTGGCGGCCCTCGTCGCCGACGACCGGGCGATGGCGGCCCCCGGGAACAGCGCGGCGGCCGACCGCTCCTACGCCAGCGCCTCGGCCAGCGCCGACGCATTCGTCAGCCAGGCCGACGTGCTGCAACGGCGACTGGACGAAGCGGGCGACGTGCTCGCGGCCAGGAGCGAGCGCACGCTGGGCGTCGGCCTGGGCTGGACCGCCACGATCCTGGCGCTCGGCCTGATGCTTCCGGTGATCGCCGCGGCCACGGCCCTGCACTGGGTGAGCGGGCCGCTGCACGCCGCCACAACGGCGGTACGGCGGCGTGCACTCGGCGACATGACGGCGCGAGCGGCCCCCGGGGGGCCCGCCGACGTGCGGGAACTGGCGACCTCGATCAACTTCCTCGCGGACGAGAGCGACCGGGGCCGGGTCGCGCAGGTCGAGCGCACCCGCCTGCAGGCGCAGGTACGCCAGGCCTCGGTCCGGATCCGCGAGCACCTGCGCGGCGAGGCGATCGTCCGGGAGGCGGTGACCGCGATCCACGAGCACCTGGCCGTCGACTTCGCCTGGGTGGGCGTGGTCGACGGGGAGCGGCTGACCATCGCCGACGGCGACCCGGGCACGCCGGACCAGGTCGCCGGCATCATCGGCCACTTCCCGCCCGGCACGGTCGGCTGGATCCGCGACATCTACCGGCACCGGTCGAGCTATCGCATCCAGGACCTGCACACGGCACAGGCCGACGAGATCCCCGCCGAGATCAAGGAGATCCTGCTCGGCCAGGGCGCGACGTCGCTGCTGCTCACGCCGTTCGGGGCGGGGCAGGAACTGCTCGGCTGCCTCACCCTGCTGCGCACCGGCCTCGGCCAGATGTGGACCCAGGCGGAGATCGACGCCGTGGAGTCGCTGGCCGGCGACATCGGCCGTGGGCTTGAGCATGCCCGGCTGTATGAGGCCGAGGAACGCCTGGTCGCGGAGCTGACGTCGCTGGACCGGGCCAAGGCCAGCTTCCTCGCCTCGGCTTCGCACGACCTGCGGACGCCGCTGACCAGCATCATCGGTTACGTGGAGCTGCTGTCCGACGAAGAAGCCGGCCCGGTGAGCCGCACCCAGGCCAGGATGCTGGACGGAGTGGACCGCAACGCCCGGCGGCTGAAGACGATGATCGAGGACATGCTGACGATCTCCAAGATCGAGCTGGGCGCCTTCAGCTCCCGGCTGGGCCCGCTGGACCTGGCCAGCCTGCTGCCACCGGCGGCGGATGTCATCAGGCCATCGGCGACGGCCGGCGGGCTCGACTTTACGGTGACCGCCCCCGACCACCCGCTGATGGTCGACGGGGACGCCGAGCAGTTGGACCGGCTGCTGGTCAACCTGCTGTCGAACGCCGTGAAGTACACGCCCCGGGGCGGCAGCGTCGCCCTGGCCCTGGACCAGGCAAACGGCTCGGCGGTGCTGACGGTTGCCGACAGCGGCATCGGCATTCCCGAGGAGGATCAGGGCTCCCTGTTCACCCGGTTCTTCCGGGCATCCAACGCGGTCGAGGCGGCCATCCCGGGCTCGGGCCTTGGCCTGTCCATTGTCCGGACGATAGTCGCCAATCACCACGGCGACCTGAGTGTCAGGTCCGCGCTGGACCAGGGCACCACCTTCACCGTCCGGATTCCCCTGCGGAGCGCCGGACCGGGCGCAATACCGGTTGACGGGAGCGCGGCACCCGCACCTACGATCTAGGGCGGCACTACCACGCCGAATCGTCTGGGGAGCCGCAGATGCGTGCAGCGCACATGTCCATCGAGAAGGCCTTTGTGACCTATTCGGAGGGCATGGCACATGCCGTGGAAATCGTTCCACCGGGGGATCTTGGCGCGGGCAGCAGACGGTAAGGCAACTCTCCGGGGGCGGCCCCGCGGCGGCCGCCGGCCGCCGCCGGCCGATGTCGCGGCCACGTTCTTGCGGTGGACCTTCCTGCGGGCGGTGTTCCACCGGGGGTACGTGCTCGCCTCCGGCCTGTACCTGGTCATAGACGCGCACCAGCCGGCCGCCCGGCTTCTCGTCCTGGGGGCGGTGCTGGCGGTCACGCTGCTGGTGTCCGACCTGCCGGCCGGCGCCTGGTCGGACGCGGTCAGCCGCAAGTGGCCACTGGTGGCCGGGCACCTGTTCCTGGCCGCCGGCATGGCCATGACCGGCCTGGTCACCGCCTTCCCCTTGCTGGTGGTGACGCAGGTGCTGTGGGGCCTGGGCTGGGGGTTCTCCAGCGGAGCCGACGTCGCGTGGGTCACCGACGAACTCGCCCGCCCCGGCGGCGTCGACCGGGTACTGGCGGCACGTGCCCGCTGGGACGCCCTGGGCAGCGCGGCGGGGATGGTCGCGTTCGGCCTGCTCGGCTGGGCGATCGGCCTGGGCGCGGCGATCGTGGCGTCCGGCGTGGCGATGGGCGGCGCCGGGCTGTTCGTCGCGGCACGGTTCACCGAGGACAACTTCACTCCGGCCCGCGGGCGCCTGTGGCGCGCATCGCTGTCGATCTGCCTGCGCGGGGCCGCCCTCGCTCGCCGCGACCACCAGATCCTGCTCATGCTGGCCGCCACGATGCTCATCAACGGTGCGAGCATGGCCGCCAGGCTGTTCCCGCTGCGGCTCGTCGGTCTCGGGTTCCTCGGCGACCCGGTGCTGTGGTACGCGGCCCTCGGGATCGCCTGTTTCGCGGCCGGTGCCGCGGCACTGCGCGTCGTCGAGGCCCGCATCGGCGCACCGGGCGCCGCCCGGCGGGCCTACGTGCTCGGCTGCCTCGCCGGCGTGGCGGGCCTGGTCGTGCTGGCGGTCGCGCCCGATGCCCTCCTCGGCGGCGCGGGCGTGGTGCTGGCCAGCGGCGTCGCGTTCAACGTCACCCGCGCGGCAGGCGTGATCTGGGTGAACCGGCGCACCACCAGCGACGTGCGAGCGACCGTGCACTCCTTCCTCTCCCAAGCCGAGTGCGCCGGCGAGATCGTCAGCGGCGTCGCACTGGCCGCCGTCGCCCGGGCCGCCGGCGTCGCCGCGGTCCTCCTCACCGCGGCTGTGATCGTCACCTTCACCGGCATGCTGGTCTTCGGGGAGGGCAGGCTTTCAGATCATTAAAGATGCGGTCCGGGTCCGCGGTAATGCCTTGCCGTGGCCGCGGTACACGGGCCAGGCTGGGCCTGTGCCCGGATATGCCCTGGATCCGTATCGTCTGACCGGACCGAGACCGGGGCACACGGCGGCCGAAGGTTCGAGCACTGCCCATGCTGGCGGCCGGCGACCGTCAGCCCACTGACGCTCGGAGGAGCAGATACATGCGCAGCGCACTACTAAGGCGAACACTTCCACTGCTGGCCGCGGCGCTGATGGCGGCGTTCCTGCTGCCGTCGGCGCAGGCAGGCGCGGCCGCCCCGGCCGGCCGGGGCGGCCACCCGCTACGGGCCCGCATCACCGGCGCCCAGATCCCGGGCACGACCACGGGCACCGGCCCGGCGGCGCCCGCCACCAGCGGCCTGCCGTCGAAGAAGGACCAGATCAAGGTGCTCGCCAAGGTACTGGCGAACATGCACAAGAACTACGCGAAGTACACCCAGTTCGTCCCGGGCCCGGCGGACATCTTCGACTACAACATCGGCTCGCTGTGGCTCAAGGGCATCGACGGCGCGGGGACCACGATCGCGGTGATGGAGGGCTGGCACTTCCCGGGCATCGCCGGCCAGGTCGCCCAGTTCGACAAGGTGTTCGGCCTGCCGAACCCGCAGATCCAGACCATCTACCCGGCCGGGCAGCTGCCGGCCAAGTGCCCCGCCGGAATGGTCAAGCTCGGCAGCTACGGGTCGTGCAGCGCGTGGCAGGGCGAACTGGCCCTCGACGTGATCTCCGCGCACCTGGTCGCGCCCTACGCGAAGATCATTATTTCCGCGACGCCCGCGGACACCGAGGTGAACGGCGATCCCGCGGAGAACGTCGCGATGCCGGAGATCATGCAGGGCGTCGAGTACATCAGCACCCACCACCTGGCCAACGTGATGTCGATCAGCGACGGGACCGGTGAGACCACCTATCCTGCCGGCCCGGCCCAGATCACCTCACAGAACGCGGCCGAGCTGACCGCGGCGGCCGCGGGCGTCCCGGTCCTCGTCGCCACCGGGGACTGCGGCGTGGTGCAGAACCTGGCCGTGGCCAACGCGCAGTGCAACAACACCTCCCCCACGCCGGACACCGCCGCCTGGGACGACTCGCCCTGGATCACCGCGGTCGGCGGCAGCGTCCCCAACCTCAGCCCCAAGACCGGGCAGCGGCTCGGCCCGGACCCGGTCTGGCACGTGGACGGGATCTTCGCCGAGGGGGCCGGCTACTCCTCGGTGTTCACCCGGCCCTCCTACCAGGACGGCGTCGCGTCCATCACCCGCAGCCCCATGCGCTCGGTACCGGACATCACCATGGACTCCCAGGATGGGACGTCCGAGGCCGCGCCGCTGCTGGCCGGCGTCCTCGCCCTGGCCACCCAGGTCAACCACGGCGACGTCGGGCCCATCAACCCGGTGCTGTACCGGGCTCTCGGGCCGCGCGGGGCGCACGCGGGCATCGCCGACGTGATCAAGGGCAACGACTCGGTGACCACGCCGGACGGCAAGACGGTGCTCGTCCCCGGGTTCACCGCGGCCAAGGGGTTCGACGTGGCCAGCGGCTGGGGCACGGTCAACGCGGCCGTGTTCGTGCCGAGCCTGGCCGTCGCGACCAAGGCCGCCCACGAGGACCAGGCCGTCCGGGCACAGGCGCTGGCCCAGCTCACGGCGCTGCAGCACGGCATCCAGCTGTCGGCCACCCACATCCGCGCGGGCGGCACCTCCTACCTGCTCGCCGGGAACTTCCTGCCCGGCCACCCGGTGGCCTTCGCCATCGACGGCCACGCCGTCGCCACCCTCACCGCCAACGCCCTGGGCGACGTCACCTATAACATCGACCCGAAATTGCTGAGCCTGGCCCCGGGCCAGCACGAGGTGACGCTTTCCAGCATGCTGCTGACCGAGAGCGCAGCCTTCACCGTCCGGGCCTGACGCCCCGTCGCGCCCGTGGGACCAGGCCAGCCCTGGTCCCACGGGGCGGACGAGGCTGGCCTGGCGGCCCGGGCCCGCCCCGTGTGCGGTTAACTCGGGTTGAGGGTGCCGACGACGCCGTTGTTGTAGGCGCTGGGGCCGGCGCTGAAGATCACCGAGGCGGGCCCGCCGAAGGCGGAGTTGCCCACCATCAGGCCCCACAGGCCGTGGATCGTGATGGGGTAGCCGCTGGCGTTGTCGAGCAGGCCCAGGTGCCTGCCGGTCATCGGGTTGAACACGTTGATCCAGCCGTTGCCCAGGTTCCCGACCAGCAGGTCGCCGGCGAACGGCCCGAAGCCGGCCGGCGCGATGGCCAGGCCCCACGGCTCGTCCAGCCCGTCGCGCGGCCCGGCGGAGGCCACCCGGCGCAGGAACCTGCCGTCCACGCTGTAGGCGTCCACGACCCCCAGGCCGGTGCCGGGGACCAGGTCGGTCCGCTGCGCGTTCTGTTTGCCGTAGGTGACGTAGATCGTGCCGCCCAGGTCCTGGATGCCGAACGGGGCGTACCCGGCGGGCAGGTGCGGGTCGGTGAACTCAGCCGGCGTGCGCACCGGCGCGAAGCTCGAACTGAACACGTCGACCCTGGCGTTGGCCACGTCGGTGGCGAACAGTTCCGGGCCCGCCTGCGGCGCGGCCGAGATGGCCAGGCCCTTGAACACGGCGCCGGCGGGGGTGGTGCCGCCGGGACCACCCTTCGGGCTGTCCTCGACGACGAACGCCTTGCCCCCGTCCCAGGCCGCTATCTCCCCGGGCGACTGGTGCGAGCCGATCGAGTCCGAGTCCACGATGAAGATCGCCGGGTCTCCGGCCGGGCCGCCGACCGGGAAGCCCGTGGTGGCGTTGAAGACCTGCCCGGTGGGATTGCCGCCGGGCACCGGAACGGTGAGGTCCAGGGACACCGCACTGCCGTTGATACCGCCGCTGTAAACGGTGGCCTTTCCCGAGTTGTTGTCCGATACCCACAACGGAGTGGTCGGCCCGGCGGTGATTCCCCAGGCGTTTTTCAGGTTGGGGTCGGTGAGGCTGGCGTGGTGCGGGGCCTGATTGGAAATGAGGTTGGTCTTGGTGAAGCTGTTCGCCGGTGCCGCCGAGGCGAGGGCAGGCGCGGCGGCGGTCGCCAGCCCGGCCGCTGCCACGACCGCGGTGAGGCCGGGCTGCCACCTCCGCCCGCGGGGCGGCTCACCGCTGCCGGTGCCCTGCCCGGGCCGGGGCAGTGGTACGTGACGCATGAAGGCTCCCTTTCGTCGTCAGGCAACGCCGCGGGTCGCCACCGGCCAGGATTGCCGCGGGCATGGTCACCAGGTACTACGGATGCCCGCCGGGCGGGGTTCAGCCCCGTGCGGCCGGCGCCGGAAACGGGAGCCGGCGGAGCAGCCCCGCCGCCAAGGGCGGCGAGCCGGAAATTGGCCGCTGCGATATATGGGGATTTTGCGAAGTCCGGCGACAACCGGTGCGCGGCAAAGGGAGGATTGCACCGCACAGGATTGCAGTAGCCGTCGCGCCGGCCACCGTGACTTCGGGCCGGGCACGGGAATGATCCGGGAGTAACCATATGGGTGTATCCAGCCCGGCGGATCCGGGGCGGCCGGAGGCCGCACGGCGCTCGATCCGGTCCACCTTCGCGGTACGGGTGGCCGTGCCAGCCGCCTGCCTGGCCCTGCTGTGGCTGCTCGCCCTCGCCGCCGGGCTGCACGCGGCCCTGGCCGGGCATCCCGCGTCGGCCGGCCTCCGGATCCTGGCCGGGTACGGAGTGCTCGCGGCCGGCGGGCTGGCGGCCATCGCCGCCGCGGTCGTCCTGATCGGCTCGTTCGGCCGGCGGCTCTCCCGCGAGCTGTCCAGCCTGGCCGCGGCGGCGGGCCGGCTGGCCAGCCCGGCCGGCGGCCCCGCCGGCGCGGGGCCTGCCGCCGCCGGGGACGGCGACGCCGCGCTCGCGGACGTGACGACGGCGGAGGTCGCCGACGCGATAGCCGCCATCACGGCCCTGCGGCAGCGCGCCGCCGTGGCCACCGCCAGTGAATCGGGACTGCGCGACGGCCTCCGGCAGGTTTTCGTCAGCCTGGCGAAGCGCAACCAGTCGCTGCTGCAGCGGCAGCTGCGGCTGATCGACACGCTGGAGCAGAAGGCCTCCGATCCCGCCGCGCTGGCGGACCTGTTCGCGCTGGACCACCTGACCACCCGGATGCGGCGGCACGCGGAGAGCCTGGCCATTCTCTCCGGTGCGGCACCCGGGCGTTCCTGGCGTGACCCGGTGCCGGTGATCGACGTCATCCGCGGCGCGGTCGCGGAGGTGGAGGACTACCGGCGGGTGGCGGTGCTCACCGACGCCGAGGACGCGGTGGTCGGGCCGGCCGTCGCCGACATGATCCACCTGCTGGCCGAGCTGGTGGAGAACGCCACGCTGTACTCGCCCTCGGGCACCCAGGTCGAGATCAGGGCGGGCCGGGTGGCCAACGGCTTCGCCGTGGAGATCGACGACCGCGGCCTCGGCATCGAGCCCGACCAGTTGCGCGAGATCAACCAGCAACTGGCCAGCCCGCCCGACTTCGACCTCGCCGACGCCGACCGGCTCGGCCTTTTCGTCGGGGCCAAGCTCGCCGCCCGGCACGGGGTCCGGGTGTCGCTGCGCGCCTCGCCCTACGGCGGGACCTCCGCCATCGCCCTGATGCCCAGCAGCATCGTGCTGCCGGGCGAGCTGGCCGGGGCCGGCGCGCCGGCCGGCGGCGCCGTGCCCCGGCCCGGCGAGCCGCGCCGCCCGGGCGCCCGGGCGGCGGTGCCCCGGCCCGCGCGCCTGGACCTGAGCGGCGCCGCGGCGCTGGCACTGGCGGGCCGCCGCTCGGCGCAGCCCCCGGACCCGTCCCGGCAGCCGGTGAGCACGGCGGAGGGCCTGCCCAGCGCGGCGAGCCTGGCCAGCGCGATCACGGCGGCCAGCCCGGTCCCCCGGCCGGCCGCGATCCCCCCGCGAGATGCGCCCGCCGGCGCGTCCCCGGCCAGGGGCAGCCTGGCCGGCATCACGGCGCCCGGCACCCACGCGGGCCTGCCCCGCCGCGTCCGGCAGGCGAGCCTGTCCCCGCACCTGCGGGACGGTGCCGCGGGCGCCGGCCTGCCTGCCCAGGCCGGCGGCCCGCCGGCGCCGCCGGTGGCGCGCACGCCGGAGCGAGCCCGCGACCTGGCGGCCTCCGTGCAGAGCGCCTGGCAGCGAAGCCGCGCGGCAGAACCGGCCGGTGGCGGCGAGACGGACCTGCCCGAGGAGCACCCGGACCGGCACCCAGCCACCGAGCGGGGCCAGCCCGGATCGCCAGACAGCGAGGAGACGTGATGAGCGACCAGGGCACGGCCAGCCCCGAACGCGACCTGGGCTGGCTGCTCGACGACCTCGCCGCCCGCGTGGACCAGTTCCGGCAGGCCGTGATCCTGTCCAGGGACGGGCTGCTGGTCGCGGCGTCCAAGGACCTCAGCCGTGAGGACGCGGAGCACATGGCCGCCCTCGCGGCGGGCCTGCAGAGCCTGGCCCGGGGGGCGGGCGAGCACTACGGGGCGGGGGCCGTCCGCCAGTGCGTCATCGAACTCGAACAGGCGCTGCTGTTCGTCACCTCGGCCGGCCACGGGAGTTGCCTGGCCGTGCTCTGCCCGGCCGACGCCGATGCGGGCCTGGTCGCGTACGAAATGGCCATGCTGGTGAAGCGGGCCGGGCCGCACCTGGCGGCCCGCCCCAGGTTCCGCACCATCCACAGCCCGGCGGATTGAGCGCGGCATGGATGTGGGCGACGGCAAATGGCTTGACCGGGACTGCGGCCCGGTCGTTCGCCCGTACGCGCTGACCGGTGGCCGCACCGAGCCGGCCACCGGCGAGGTGCTGGACCTGATCGCGGTCGTGGTCGCCGCCCGCGGGGCCGACCGGCGCACCGGCCGGGCCGGCCTCACCCCCGAGTCCCGCAAGATCATGGCGCTGTGCGGGCAGCCGGTCACCGTGGCCGATGTGGCGTCCGACACCGGGCTGCCGCTCGGCGTGGTCCGCGTGCTGCTGGCCGATCTCCTTGTGCAGGGACGGATCTCGGTCGTGCGGCAGCGCGCCGCCGGCGAGCGGCCCGGTGCCGACCTGCTGGAGGAGGTGCTGGATGGGCTCCGCGCCCTCTGAGGACATCAACGGCCGCCCGCTCGCCATTTTCAAGATCATCATCGCCGGCGGCTTCGGGGCCGGCAAGACGACGCTCGTCGGCGCGATCAGCGAGGTGCGGCCGCTGTGCACCGAGGAACTACTGACCACGGTGAGCGCCGGGTTCGACGACCTGTCCGGGGTGGAGGACAAGCGGGCCACGACCGTCGCGATGGACTTCGGCCGGATCACCATCGGCAGCCACCTCCTGCTGTACCTGTTCGGCACCCCCGGCCAGGACCGCTTCTGGTTCATGTGGGACGAGCTCTCCTACGGCGCGCTCGGCGCGGTCGTGCTGGCCGACACACGCCGGCTCGCCGACTGCTTCCCGTCCGTCGACTACTTCGAGAAGCGCCAGGTGCCGTTCGTCGTCGCGGTCAACCGCTTCGACGGCTCCCCGCCCGTCGGTCTCCAGGACGTGCGAATCGCGCTCGACCTCGACCCGGGCGTCCCGGCCATCGCCTGCGACGCCCGGGAGCCCGCCTCCGTTAAGCAGGTCCTCATCGCGCTGGTCGAGCACGTGCTCGCCAGCGGGCTCGCCAGTTCGACGAGCCGCCGCAGCAGGCCCGCTGACTTAGCGGGGGAACGTCGCGTTACCCCGGCCCGCGCCGGTCTCCCCGTGGTACTCCAGTTATGGAAGGTGATACGTCAATGGCCGTGGATGGCCGGGCCTTGCCCGCAGAGCCGGAGGCGCCGCGGCACGGGCGGGTCCAGTGGCCGGTCCGGTCCGGCGCGGTGCCCCCGCTCGCCGACGGCTTCATCTCCCGGCTGGAGACGGCGGGAGACCTGGTGGCGGCGCTGGCGCCGGGCACCACCGTGGTGCTCGGGCCGGGCCGCCCGGCGGGCGGGGGAACCACCGACTGGCTCGCGTCCAGCGGGAAGACGCAGTTCGCGGCGGGGTTCGCGGAGTCGCAGTGGCAGGCGGGCAAGATAGAGCTGCTGGTCTGGGTGGATGCCACCAGCCGGGCCGCGGTGCTGTCGGGCTACGTGGCCGCGGCCGACGCGGCCACGAGCACCGATCTGGCCGGGGACGCCGAGTCGGTCGCCGCCCGGTTCGTGACCTGGCTCGCCGAGACCAGCAGGCCGTGGCTCATGGTGCTGGACGACCTGTCCGACCCGGCCGACATGGCGGGGCTGTGGCCGTCCGGGCCGACGGGCCGGGTCCTGATCACGACGGCGGATTCCGCCGCGCTGTCGCGGGAGCACCCCGGCCGGGTGCACCCGCTGGGGGTTTTCAGCCCCCGCGAGGCGCTGAGCTACCTGATCGGGCGGCTCACCGCGGACACCGACCAGCGCCTCGGCGCCATCGACCTGGTCGAGGACCTCGGTTCCGAGCCGCTGGCACTGGCGCAGGCCAGCGCCGTCATCGCCAGCTCGGCGCTGTCCTGCCGCGACTACCGGGACTTCTTCGCGCAGCGGCGCGCGGAACTCGGCGGCGGAGCCTCGCTGCCCGCCGCCGCGGTCACCTGGACGTTCTCCTTCGAGCAGGCCGAACGGCTGTCGCCGGGCGGAGCGGCGCAGGCACTGCTGGCGCTCGCCGCGCTGCTCGATGGCCACGGCATCCCGGGCGCGCTGTTCACCACCGCGGCCGCGCGCGACTACGCCGCCCCGGCTGGCGCCGCCGCGGACCACGCGCGCGCCCTGAACGCGCTGCTCATCCTGGAGCGGGCGGGCCTGCTGGCCATCGACCACACCGGCGCGGCGGCGACGGTGCGGATGGTCCGCGTCATCCAGGCGGCGGTCCGTGCGGCCATGCCCGCGGCGATGTTCGACCGTGCGGCACGGGCCGCCGCGGACGCGCTCGCCGAGCTGTGGCCCCGGGACGAAACGGGGGCCTGGGACGCGGCCAGCCTGCGGTCGTGCGCCGCCTGCCTGCAGCGGGCCGCCGGAGACCTGCTCTGGGCGCCAGGCCCGCATCCGTTGCTGCTGCGGGCCGGGCAGAGCCTCGACAGTGCGCGGCTGACCGGCCCCGCCATCGCGTACTGGAACGATCTCGTCACCACCAGCGACCGAATCCTGGGCTCGCAGCATCCGGACACCCTGGTGGCCGGCGAACGGCTCGCCGAGGCGTACCTGGCCGCGGGACGGGCCGCGGACGCGGTGCCGTGGTTCCGGTGGGCACTGGCCAAGCACGTCCGCGCGGCGGGCAAGGATCCATCCGCGGCCGGCGCGGCGCAGCTCAGGCTGGGCCATGCCCTGGTGGCCGCGAAGCAGTTCGGCGACGCGATCACGGTGCTGGAGGGGGCGGTCAGGGACGCCGAGCGTGCCCGCGGGCTGGGCCACGCCGGCACCCTCCGCGCCCGCGATGAGCTGGCCGCCGCCTACCGTGCCGCGGACCAGCCGGCCCACGCGACCCGGCTGTACCAGCAGGCACTCGCCGACCGTGAGCGGATCTACGGGCCCCAGCACCCGGAGACCATCGCCACCCGGGAGAAGCTGGCCGCCGCCGCGGCCGCCGACGGCCGGGTCAAGGACGCGATCCGCCAGTACAAGCGCGCCCTGGCCGACCGGGAAGACGTCCTCGGGCCGGATCACCCGGACACGATCGCGGCCCGCGGCAACCTCGGCTACGCCTACCACATGGCCGGCAAGATGGCCTCAGCCCTGCAGCTGTACGAGCAGGCCTGCGCCGGGTACGAGCAGGTCCTGGGCGCGGACCACCCGGACACGCTGGCCCGGCGGGCCAACCTGGCGCACGCCTACTATGCCGCCGGGCGGCTGACCGACGCGGCCGCGCTGCTGCGGGACACGGCGGTGCGCTGCGACCGGGTCCTGCCGCCGGGAGACCGGCTCACCAGTTCGGTCCGGGAAAGCCTGGTGAACATCACCGGCGGGTGACCGGCCGCGCGGCGCACGGCCGGCGGCCGGTCCGCGCCGCCCGGGGATGATCCGGTTGGGTACGCTGCGTCCCGGGAGCCGGGGGCGGTGAAATGGCGTGGAGGAGCCCATGTCGGCGGTGACCGGTATTGCCGCGAGCGTCAACCCGCACGTGCGGCGGCGCTGGCGGGAGACCGACCCGCTGCTGCCCGAGCCGGGAGTCCCTCCGCCCGGCTGCGGCGCCGAGTTCGTGCTCGCCGGGCCGGACGGCGGGCCGGCCGCGGTGGCGACCTGTGAGCACTGGGTGGGCGAGCCCGGATCGCTGGACCCGTCGTGGGGCACCCCGCGCCGGTTCCAGCTCGCGGCCCAGATAGCGGGCCCGCGCATCGGCGGGACGCTGGACCGCCTGCTGGCACAGTGGCGCGATCATCTCGCCGGCGTGCCGGGGACCGACGGCGACGATACGGCCGCCGTGGTCACCTGGCCGTGCCGCGACATCGACGGGGCCGCCGCCCTGGTGCGCCGCGGCCTCGCGCCGCTCGCCGTCGTCGGGGCGCGCGCGACCGGCCGCCACCCCGGCGGCCCGGCCGGACACGCGGCGGCTGCCGACGGCCGCGCCGGGGGGACGGGGCCGGCCGCGGCGCTGGCGCGCCAGGGCGTGCGGATCCGGCGGGCCGAGCCCGCCGACCTCGACGCGGTGGTGCGCCTGGGCGTGGAGGTGATCCGGTTCGATGCGCACTTCGGCAACGGCGGCGTGCGGCCGGACACGATGGCTGCCCTGCGCGGCGAGGCCGCCGCGATGCTGGCCGGGCCGCAGCCCTGGACCTGGCTGGCCGAGCGGGACGGCGCCGCCATCGGCCTGCTGGCCGCCCAGCGGCCGGATCTGGCCGGCTGGATCGCGCCGCTGGTGCGCCCGGCGCCGGTGGCCTACCTCATGCTGATGTTCGTCCAGCCCGGGGAGCGCGCCGGCGGCATCGGCGCCGAACTGGCCGCACGGCTGCACGCGGACGCCGAGGCGGCCGGCGTGCCGGTCGTGCTGCTGCACTACCAGACGCTGAACCCGCTGTCCGCGCCGTTCTGGAGCCAGCAGGGCTACCGGCCGTTGTGGCTCACCTGGGAGGCCAGGCCCGCACGGGCGCTCCGCTGACCTGGCCTGACCCCGCCCCTGCTGTCTGCCCGTCCGCGCAGCGGCACCAACCCCGCCCGGGCGCCGCAGCGGCCCCCCGGCCCCCGGCCCGCCGCGGCCGGCACCCTGGCCGCATTTCCCGCGGCGCGGCCATCCCCCGCTGAGCTGGCTAACGTGTCACGGGCCAGGACCCGCTGCCGGGCCGGTCCCGCTCCGGCCGCGCCGGACTGTCGCAGGCCCCCGGCATACTTGCCGGGCCGGCCGGCGAGGCCGCGCCTGACCAGAGGAGACCCATGGCTGTCCGGTACCAGCTCGTCATCAACTGCGTCGGCCGCCCCGAGCCGCTGGCCCGCTTCTGGGCCGAGGCCCTGGGCTACGTGCTGGAGCCGCCGCCGGCCGACTTCGTCACCTGGGACGACTGGCGGCGCGAGATCGGGCTGCCCGAGTCCTGGCTCGGCCGGGGCACCGACGCCATCATCGATCCCGATGGCGCCGGGCCGCGCATCTGGATCCAGGTGGTGCCCGACCGCAAGACCGTCAGCAACCGCCTCCACCTCGACATCCATGCCAGCGGCGGGCGGGACCTCCCGATCCAGGCCCGCAAGAAGCGCGTGGACGCCGAGGCCAGGCGGCTGTGCGACCTCGGCGCCACGCTGCTGAGCGACCTGGGCGAGGAACCCGGGGAGGGCCTTGACCACTACGCGGTCGCGCTGAGGGACCCCGAGGGCAACGAGTTCGACATCAACTAGGACGGCCCTAATGACGGCTGGCCAGCACGACCACGAGCATGACCACCACCGCGCCGAGGGCCACGCCCATGATGATCACCGCCGCGTTGGTCAGGGCAACGAGATGCAGCCGCTCCGCTCGCGCGTCGGCGCGCTTTTCCTGGTCGCGCTCGGCCTTGCCCGGCTTCGGCGACCTCGCCCATTCCGGCGGTGGGAGGCGCGGCCCGCGCCCGCTCCGGCCGGTGAACGGCCGCCACTTCGGCCCCCCGAACCGCCAGTTCCAGGACAGGTTATCCGGGCTGTACGGGTCGTCCGGGTCATCCATCGGCCACCTCACCTCGCGGGTGAACGCCTGCTTAGCTTCGAGTATGAGGCAGTCAGGCACCAGGGGCGGCGCGTATCCGGCCCTGCTGGCCATCTCTCGATTCGAGGTGGCCTCGATGGTCTCGAAGACGGCCAGGTCGCGCGGCGGCGGCAAACCCCGGCCGGTCAGCGTGCGCCGGCGTCGCTCTCCCGCCGGATGCTGAAGAACGGGGAGCGCAGCGCGAAGCGGGCGACGAGCAGCATGACCAGGCCGGCCGCGATGATGCCGACCAGCGACCAGACCTGCGGCGCGGATGCGCCCTGGAGCGTCTCGACCAGCACCCAGCCGAGGAAGCAGGCAGCGCCGAGCGGGAGCAGCCCCAGGATCACGAAGTCCCGCGCGCTCCCCAGGACGCGGCGCCGGTAGTAGACGATCATGGCCAGGGCGGTCAGGATGTAGAAGATCGCGAACAGCTGGCCGGTCACGTCGATCACGTCCTCGAACGCGTTCTGCACCGAGGTGGCCAGCAGGTACACCCAGGTGATCGCGATCAGCAGCACGCCGACGATGAT
>Ga0335078_10005603_pt1 | contig 18562 bp, 9 predicted proteins | sample Lox_Sample_32_FD_206711 | JGI IMG/M metagenome (GOLD analysis project Ga0335078, IMG submission 206711) | Soil microbial communities from Loxahatchee National Wildlife Refuge, Florida, United States - Lox_Sample_3.2 | ecosystem: Environmental > Terrestrial > Soil > Wetlands | place: USA: Florida... | reverse complement strand
GTGATCCAGTCCGCGGAAACGTTTGAGGCCCCGCGCAACTACGATTATCAGGTCGACCACATGAATAACTTCATGGAGTCGGTTCGCACGCGGCAGCCTTCGGTGGAGGATGCGGTGTACGGTAAGAACACCTCGATTGCCTGCCACATGGCGAATTATTCATATTTCGAGAAATGCCTCGCCGTATGGAGCGAGGACGCACGGAGGATTCAGGCAGCATAGTTACTGGAACAGCTTGCCTAATTCGTTTTCTCCAGCACGATCGAGGTGCTATCGTAGTCCCCGCGCAGATTGAAATCGAGACCATGATGCATCAGGTACGATCCCGTCATCACCTCGGACTTCTCGACCAACTTGTCATCGATGGTCCTCACCCGGTAGCGCGCGCCTTCATCGAGGCCGCGCAATAGGATCGTGGGCGCCGGCCGCAGGAACTGCTGCGAGTGCAGGAAAGCGAAGAGCACGGCCTGCCGGCCATCGGCCGAGACGTACTCGTTAGCGGTCAAATTACCTTCCCGTGGGGAGAAGAGGCGGTAAAGATCGCCCTCCTGCACGGTCTCCCGGACGCTCTTGTCATAGGCGACCATCCTGGTGGCGAACGCGAAATCCTCGTCCGACCACTTGTTCAAGTTTGACCCGATTCCGAGCGCGCCTTGCATGGCCACCAGGAACCGGAACTTGAGAGGCGTGGAGCGCCCGTTGAGGTTGGGCACGTCCGTGACCCAGGCTGACATCACCTTGGGCGCATAAGCGAAACTGAAGCCCTCCTGGATGCGAAGCCGGTCAAAAGCCTCGGTGTTGTCGGACGTCCAGACTACGTTGGCGCGCTGCAGAACGCCGAGGTCTACGCGCCCACCGCCCCCCGAACAGGACTCGATCTCCAAGCCGGGATGCTGAGCTCGAAGCCGTTCCATGATCTCGTAAACGTTGCGGACGTACTTTACCCAGATCTCTTTCTGTTCGGCGAGCGGCGCTTCGGGCCAGCCAGGCTCGGAAAAATGCCGGTTCATGTCCCACTTGATGTACTTGATGTTGTTCTCGGAAAGGACCTTGTCGAGCGCTCCAAAAATGTACTCCTTCACGTCGTCGCGCGCCATGTTCAGCACCAGTTGATTGCGGGCCTCGCTGCGCGGGCGGCCCGGAAAGTTCATGACCCAGTCGGGGTGCCGCCGGTAAAGGTCGCTGTCCGGATTCACCATCTCGGGCTCGAACCAAAGCCCGAAGTCCATGCCCAGACCGTTGATGTAGCTGATCAGCGGCTTCAAGCCGTTGGGAAACTTCTGAGGGTTCACCACCCAGTCCCCCAGACCGGCGTGGTCGTCGTTGCGCCGGCCGAACCAGCCGTCGTCCATCACAAACAGCTCCACGCCGAGCCTGGCCGCCTTGTCCGCCAAGACCTTCTGGCCGGCTTCGTTCACGTTGAAGGTGGTCGCTTCCCAGGAGTTGTAGAGCACCGGCCGCACGTGGGGATGCGCACGGTCGGGCAGAATCTGGTCGCGCTCGAAGCGATGCATCAAGCGTGACGCCTCGCCAAATCCCTGCCCCGAATAGCCGCCGTAATAAGGCGGAGTCTCGAGCGATTCGCCGGGCTTCAGCGGCCAGGAGAAGTCAAAATCGTTGTAGCCTCCGGTGACGCGGACCTGGTGGGCGGGCGGGGTGTCTTCTACCACCAGTTTCCAGTTTCCGCTCCAGCCCAGAGCCCCGAACCAAACTCGGCCGTGATCTTCGCCGGCTTCGCCCCCAGCGTCGATGGCGAACCAGGGATTCAACTGGTGGCTGGTGTTCCCGCGCCGGCTCTCCAGGATGAATTTACCCGGGTTGATAGGCTGACGCGTGAGCTGTGTCTCGTCCGCCCAGCGCCCCGTGAGATAAGTGAGGCGATATCCTTCGCCGGCCGGCACGTACCAGACGCCCGATTGCGCGCTCTCCAGCGTGACCAACTGGGAAGTCCGGTTCTCGATGGAGGCCTGCTTGCGAATGATGTCTTCTTTGGGAAAGACGGTGTAGGTGAGATTGACGTATAGGCCGTACTGGATGTCCTTCAGCCGAATCACCAGGGTGTCATCGCGGATCTCGTGGGAGTCGTATTTCAAGACCGCGTCGCGTACCCCGTCCGCGAGCGTCACTTTCAGCGCCGGCTCGTTGTAATAGCGCCCACCCCACGCAGGATACTCAATGTTGGTCATGGTCTCGCTCGAGTCAAACGAGGCCGCCTCGTGGGCGGTGTGCGCCGCGGCCAGTCCGGCGTCGCCTTCCAGCTTCTCGCCCCAATACAGGCTCTGTAGCTCTCCCTCCTGATTCACGCCGATGACGTACGAGGTTCGCGCCGTGTCCAAAACCCAGATTTTCAGCGTGTCGAGGTAGCGCACGGTGGACGATGGGACAGCGGTAGCGGATTTTCCTGCCGGCGCCAGTAAGGTTGAAAGGAGCAGAGCCAGCGCACCTGAGCGCACTTGGCACGCGACAGATATTCCGCGCCCGGTCATGTCAGAGAGGAAGACCGAAACTTCCAGCAGGCCGAGCAGTCTCCGTCGCTGGTAAAAACCCTTCCCCATAGAGTTGCTCATAAGACTCCGCGCCGCAAGCTTGCCGCGCACCTTGCCTGCAATGAAATCACAAGTATAGCTTGCCTGGGGTACCCCCATAAGATCGCGCCGTCATCTCGAGCTACCGGTGATCGTAAACTCCTGCTTTCCGCGGTTAACCATGAAGGTCTCTTGCTCGCCTCGAAAGTTCGCCTGAAGCTCGAAGGGCGAGTCCGACTGAACCTGTATTCTTTCTCGGCCAGACCCGTGGGTCGCGGGTTCCGCAATCAAAGTTGCCACGTGCCCATTAAAGCGAAACCGCTCGCAGCCCAGCCGGCCGCCTGATTGGATTTGCCAGACCAGCCGGTTGTGCGCAGCATCGGGCCGAAGTCCAATCGCGTATTCCAGAAGGTACATGATGGGCCCAATGCCGCTCCAACCAACGAAATCGGACTTTGCCGGTTCGCCTTGCTCCGGCTGATCCGGTGAGTAATTCTCCCAGATGGTTCCCGTTTTCTCAAACACACGGGCCACAAGCTCCAGGTGATTCAAGGCAATCTTGCGAGCGAGGTCGTCATACCCATACTTCTCCAATCCTCGGATCACCATGGTATCGGTCGGCGCCCAGACCGATCCGCGCCAATATCCACCTGACGGCCGGTACCCGGTTTGGTTGGCAGCCAAAGTGGGTACCAGGTTGGCCCGTCCAAACGTCTCAGGATTCTGCAACTGCTTGACCAAGTCGGCTGCCTGCTCCGGGGACGCGACCTCCGCGAGCAGCGTCCAATAGGCGGCGATCGTCATAACGGGAGCCCGCTGGCCGTCCAGCGTCAAGTCGAAGTAGAACTTCCTGTTCGCGTCCCACATCGCCTGGTTGATCGCCGAGGCCAGCCGGCTAGTCTCCGCGGAGTACTGATGCGCTTCGGCGTCCTTACCCAGGATCGTGGCGATCTCGCTCAGTTGCCGGGCGAAGAGCACCATTTCCGACGAGATATCGATTCCGGCGCCGCCGTTCTTCAGGTAAGCGTTGCGCGGCGAATTGTCCATGCTGGCCCAATCGGTCACGTAGAGCCCGCTGCCTTGCCTCAAGTAGAGTTGCAGCGCCGCATAGTAATGGACCAGCGGCTGCCAGACTTCGGCAAGCCGGTTCTTATCACCCGTCACTCTGTAGTGCTCGAGTTCCGCCCACGCCATAATCGGGTGATCGAGCCCGTCGAGGGTCACCTTCGGATTGGGTGAAGGGACGGCCCGGCCCCGGTAGATGACGGGCGAGTTTCGGTCAGCCACCAAGTCGTCATCCAAGGCCGGCCATCCCCATCGGCTAAACAGCGGCTTGTCCTCGCGGTCCACCCACTCGTGGAAATCCATCCCCGTGTTGCGCACGATTTCGCGGCAGATCTCGCCGTCCTGGTGCTGCTTGGCGTAGAAGTTGTCGAGGGTGGAAATGCCCGGCGCCAGGGGATAGGCATAATTGCAAAACATCGTCATGAAGCAGCTATCCCAAAGGAAGATGTTCGCGTTGAAAGCAGCGTCAATGAACTGGGAAACGAAACCGCTCTGCGGGGCCGGTTCGTGGAAGTTGTGAAACGCCAGCTCCCACGCCTTCCAGTAAAGCCGCACCAGCACCGGATCTTTATCATAGATGGGCGAAGGCAACCGGGACTTCAAGTCGGTGAACTTCGGGAGGGGCTTAGGCTCGTATGCCTTCTTGGAAAAGTACATCCCGAGATTCTCCGTCGCCCCACCTGTCTGCGCCGAGAATGGTATTACGCTATAGCTGGCGACTGCCACCACGGCCAGGAGCATGATTCCGTGACCAAGGCGGGCGCAGCTGCGGATCGGGCTAGTTGAGCTTCGACCAACTAATTTATTTATCAACAATATGACCGCTTTATCAAAGTAAGTCATGTATTTTCAGATAGATGACGGGTTCGTTTTTCACTGGTGTTGATTTTTTCCTAAATTCGCGTGTGTCATTGATTCCACTGTGCCGCTCATAGACATATTTTCATCCTCGGGGACGTCCAGCGCACTCGGTGATGTGGTTTCCAAAGGAGTCTTAGGCTTCGATCGCATCTTTTGCTAAAGCGCGGCTCGGCGAGGCGAGAACTTCAGCCCAACAAAGTTGGGAAGGGACGTGTGTGTTCGAAAGGCAGGCCGCTCGCGAATGCGAATGTCTGGCCGAGTCATTTATTATCGACAACATCGTCGCGTACCACCGTTAACTTCTGTGTTTTCATCAATATCGTGGGTTCCTAAAATCGATCCTTTATTATCAGCAAGATCGTGGGGCCCTCCTTCATTTCTCGATTTTTGGAACCCCCTGGGTCCCCGAAAGCCGACGGCAATCCTCCGCCCGCCCCTGCAAACTGGAGCGTGCGATTTTGGTTTGTATTGCTTTTCAGCCGAGACCTGCCATGCTGGGTCAGTTTAAATGTAGCGGCGGCTTTATGTCGCCAGTGTGGCGTTCCACGCCACCAGAGAATTGGCGGGATAAACCCGCCGCTACATTCAAATTGACCGACGACCGAACGTGCTGATTCATTGCCCATAGACGTGTAGTCACCGGTTCCCCTTGTACTCAACTGTATATAACACAACAAGATAGATGTCAAGGGAAATCTTGTGCTCCAGGCGTGCGAGAGTCAGAACTCATATCAAGTGGTAACTTATTATTGATGCTTGCTAAATTGAGGACAGGCCATCTCACCCTCGACACGGGGCGGCTGCATGACCGAAGCGTTGGCATCGGGAGGACGAAATGCTGACCTTGAATAGGCGTGGCTTCGTTAAATGGGCTGGAACGGCAGCGAGCGCGTTCTGGGCGAGCGTGAGTCAGCTCAAGGCGCGACTCGCGGCTGATCTTAATGACGAAGCGGCAGGCTTGCCCGCTTTGGCCCAACCATCGACTGAGGCTAGCGCTCTCAGCGTCCTGGACGATCCTGAAATCGATCGCCAGGAAGTTTATCGGCTGCTGGGTTTCGCCACCATGAGCGGCGAAGATCCGCTGAAGCTTTGGCAGCGGCTAAAGAACACGGAGGTTTGGAGGGTCGGCCCGCTGTCACCTGATAGCTGGTCCGGCAGCGTGTTTGTGGCTGACGACGCGGATATCTTCGCTTTTCGAACCCTCTCACTTCCGGATGAGTGGCTGAAGGATGCTCCGTCCGCAAACCGGGCGCAGTACTGCTCCCAGCATTTCGAAAAGTGGTGGTCAAGCTGGCCAGGCGTGGAACAGCCGGGCACCGCCGGGGTACCCGGCTGGTGGAAGTTTGTGGGGCCCAAGGCCTGGGATAATTCTTACGCCCGGCTCGTCTGGCAGATGCCCGACGGAGGTCCCGAGGTCACTTACGAGTGGGCACAAACAGACAGGAACGAAGTGGTTGGACGTTTGACCCATTCGCAACCGTCGGCGATGGTACTCGAAGGCTACATCCCCTGGGATTCCGCGCCGCCGCAGTTTTCGGCGCTTTATTCCGAGGGTCCGGAACGGCGCTTCCTGCGCGGCCGATCGTGGATTCCCGGAACGCGCGACGGCATGCGTTGGGTGCTGGCGTTGAGCGCAGCTCCGGACGATGTCGACGGAACGGGCGCAGTGCGCTGGCACGGATATTTCCCAAAGATCGAGAAACTGTACTTTTGCGGGAGTCAGGGCCAGAGCTACGCGCCTCTGGAGGCGGCCACAAGCGTCTGGCTGGCGCCGGGAAAGATCGATGATCTGCTGGAGGGCAATCGGCAGCGCTATTTGAAAACGCGGCCTGAAGGCACGGGCTGGCTGGCCGAAGCGCCTTCGGCCATCAACGACAACCTGGAATGGAGCGAGGTCTATACTCCGTCGCGGCGACGAACCTATGTCACGGTGAGTCGAAAATGGGCGCAGTCCAATAACTCGGCGCCTGACTTTCTGTGGGACAGTTTCTTCAGCAGTCTGCTCGTTTGCCAGGAGGACGAAAAGAAGGCCTACGACATGATTCGCGACATCACGTCGTGGCAGAACGATCAAGGGATGTTCTGCCAGTACGGGCAATGGCCCGTCCACCCGGACCGCTGGATATTCCCGGCCGCCTGGGGCCACACTCAATACCCCGTCGGCGCCTTACTGACGGCCAAGGTCTATCTTCGGCGCCCCAATCGGGACTTTCTGGAGGAAATCTACCCGCGGCTGCTGAAAAATCAGCGCTGGTGGTTTGCGGACCGTGGCGACGGCCAGCCTTGGCGCGACGGCAACAAGAACGGACTGCTGGAACTGGGCTCGAACTATCCAGAAGAGATTCCTTACGATGATCGCCAGCAGACGGCCTATTTCGAGTCTAACGACGATAGTCCGCAGTGGTGGCATGTTGCCCGCTACAACAACCAAACGCAAACCCTGGAGCAAGACACTGTAGAACGAAACTGCCTCTATGCCCTTGATTGCTGGATTCTGGCCTGGATGGCCAACGAACTGGGCCGGCCGCAAGACGCGGCAGCCCTCACCGCCGAGCATCGGCGCGTGGCGGACGCGATCAACCGCCTGCTCTGGGACCCTTCTCGTGGGTGCTACTATAACCGGCACTGGGAGAACTTCGCCGGCGATCCCTTTTTTCCGCAAATGGGGCCGGACATATTCTTCTCCCTGCTGGGCAAGGTTGCAACCACTGAGCAGGCCGATTCGCTGCGCAAGATTTTTCACGATCCCAAGAAATTCGCCGGCGAATGGATACTGCCCACCATCAGCCGCGACGATCCCCTCTTTCCCAGGCAGGACTATTGGCGCGGGAAGGTTTGGCCGCCCCATAACTGGCTGTTTTATCAGGGGTTGAAGCTGTACGAGTGGGATCATGAGGCACGGCTGTTGGCTGAGTCGTCCGCCAGGATGTTCGTGACTGCGTGGCGGGAAAAGGGAGAGTGCCACGAGAACTTCAGCGCCATCACCGGCCAAGGCACAGGACAAAGCGACCCGCACTACACCTGGGGCGCGCTGATGGCCTTGCTGGCCGTTGAAGAACTGATCGACGTCAACCCGTGGCACGGATTGCGCTTTGGTAATCTCGATCCCGTGGCGCCGGCGGGCATCCGTCGCTATTTCGTCAGCGGCTCACTCTACGACGTCACACAATCTGCTGATGGGCTTGAGGTGAGCAAAGACGGGAAGCGGCTGCTCACAGCCGATCAGCCGGTGGAGATTCGTCACGTGGAGTTTGTGGCCGATCAGGTACGGTATGAGGTGCGGTCACGCACGCCGGTGAAGATCCGCGTTCAGAATGGTCCGGCGAGAAACTTTCCGCCGGGCCTCACCAAGGTTTGACAGGCAAACAGAAAAGGCGCTCCGCCCAAGATGCCTTCATAAGACTTTCGGTCACTCTATTACAATTATTCATATAATTTATCAAGGGAAATTTCATTAGCCGTAATCTTCAAGGTGCATTAACAATAACTAAGCCATGTATTATCATGTAGTTGTTATAACCTTAAGTTTGGTAGGTTAATTGCCCTTGACACGACCTCACAATTTGCGGCGAAGAGCGGTCCGTCTGAGCCATCGGCTCTCAGGATTCGTCGCATGGCGCAAACATCATCGAGGATGATCGGCAAGGGAGGCCAACCATGGAGTCAGTGATCCCGGATCGGGTCGGCAGTAGCGGTCGTGTACGTTACCGAATCATCGTCTTTCTCGCGGTGGCAGCCTTCCTCAGTCCCAGGCTGGGATCCAGCCAGCAGGTATCCGGTACCATCACGGGCTATGTGACGGACCAATCGGGCGGTGCGGTGACAGGAGCAACGGTAACGGTCACGAACGTGCAAACGAGCGTCTCGACCGAGCGCACAACTGAGACTTCGGGTCTGTACATCTTCACGAACCTGATTCCAGGCACCTATCGGGTTACCGTGACGTCCACCGGGTTTCAGAAGTTTGTGCGCGAAAACGTTGTGCTGAGCGTGGATTCGTCGGTGACCGTGGACGCCCCGTTACAACTGGGAGCGGTATCCCAGGAAGTGACGGTCAGCGGCGCGCCGCCGGTGCTGAACATGCAGAAGGCCGACGTCAGTTCCACCATGACAGCCCAGGCCGTCGAAGACCTGCCCACGATCAGCCGCAACGTCTCCTCGCTGGTCATCCTGGCGCCTGGGGTGACCCAAAACAGCTACCAGCAGGGCGTTTCAGAGTCGCCCGCTAACGGCTTCGAGGCGAGCGCCAACGGGCAGTTTCAGGGAATCAACAATTACCAGGTCGACGGAGTGCAGGATACGCAGATGGGCCTCAGCGGCTACCAGATCATTATTCCACCCGCCGACGGCGTCCAGGAGATGAAGGTCACCACTGCCGATTACGACGCCGAGCTAGGACAGGTGGCCGGGATGGTGGTGCAGTACTCAACCAAGAGCGGCACCAACCGGTTTCACGGCAGCGTCTACGAATTCAACCGGAACAGCGACACCTTCGCCGCCAACCCCTATACAGAGAAGGTACCTGGAACGGGGCCCAACGGAAAGGGAACTGGACCGTCACCCTACAACGAGAATACCTTTGGCGGGAGCCTCGGTGGCCCGATCAAGAAGGACAAACTCTTCTTCTTTGGAGACTACCAAGGATATTACACGGCTCAAAGTTCGGCTTTTCTTCAAACGGTTCCAAATTCCGCCTTCGACAGTGGAAACCTGAATGCGGCGCTGGGATCACCTCTTTGTTACACGCCTGGCAGTCCGAGTTCCAACGGCGTTTGCGGTGGATCATTCACCTCGCCCCTCATGGTACCTACGACCGAAGGCGGCACCATTCAAGCGCGGCAGAACATGGTTTTCGACCCTACCACCGGCAACCCCGATGGGACCGGCAGAGCAGCGTTTTCCGTGAGCGGCGTTCCGAATATGATACCGGCCGGCCGGATCAACCCGGTCGCGAACAACCTGACCGCCTTATTGAGCCAAAATTTGGGCCGTGGAGTACTAAATCAAAGCCTGCTCAACAATAACTTCACCGCGGTCATCCCGGGCTTGTTCCACAGCAACCAATACGATGGCCGGGTTGACCTGAACATTTCGCAGAACAACCGCATGTTCGTCCGCTATTCCTTACTCGATTCGAACCTCAACGATCCCGCGATCTTCGGGTTGGCCGGCGGACCCTCGGCGATCGGCAGCAACGGCGAAGATGCCAGCTACCGTGACCAGCTTGGGGCTGTGAACCTTACCCACACGTTCTCGCCCACCTTGGTGGCCGAATTCCGGTTCGGAACAACTCGATTTGCGCTCACCGGCTACCAGTCCGATTCCGCCAGCGAAACAGATAATCAAGTTGGCATCCTCGGCGTCAACACGGGCGCTCCATTGTATGGCGGCTTGGCCGGTATTACGGTTTCGGGTCCAGCCGGCGGATTCACCATGGGAGATCCCTCGGGGCAAGGACTGCCGAGGCTGAACTACGACACAATTTTTGAGTACGATACCAACTGGAACAAAGAGCAGGGGCGGCACCAGATTCGGTGGGGAATCGACGTGGCTCGCGAACGTCAAAACTTCCTCACCGTGAACGAAAGCTCTCGCGCCAATTTCCAGTTCAACCAGGATATTACCAGTGACAACGGCATCGCCGGTACGGGGCTGGGAATGGGCACGTTCCTTCTGGGCATGCCCTCTTATTTTGACCGCGCTGTATTCAGCCAGTTGCCGGCCGAACGCGGATGGAGGATTGCCCCTTACCTCGAAGATGACATTCATACCACGCAAAAACTCACCCTCAACCTTGGAGTGCGCTACGACTATATTGGTCCCTCGACCGATGCATTCCCAGGAGGTGGGGTCAATTTCGATCCTGTTACCGGCAACTTGGTTCTGGGAGGCTTGGGCAACGTCAGCAGGAGCGAGGATGTTGATCCCAACTACCACAATTTTGAACCGCGAGTGGGCTTCGCTTACAGAGTGCTGTCTAATACCGTCATTCGCGGTGGATTCGGCCGCGCCTACTACACGGCGCAGTATGGCGGCGGCACATTCGGAACCATGTGCTGCAGCTATCCCATTCAGACCCGCGAAGACCTGAGTCAGCCCAGCAACTACTTCCCGGTGGTTTTCCCCGGGCAAACCACCGGCTACGTTCTAAATCCCAACCAGCCGGTACCGCCAGTACCGCCGAACGTGTTTCCGAGCAACGGCTTGATTCCGATCCTAACCGTGCCGGGGCTCGGCGCTTTTGCTGTTCCTTTCCACAACCCGACGCCTTATGTCGACTCCTGGAACTTTACCGTGCAGCAGCAAATCAAGCCAAATCTGAGCGTATCGGCAGCGTATGTAGGAAATGTGGGAAGGCACGATTATGGGTCCTGGGACCTCAACGCACCGATGGCGGGCCCGGGTCCGCTGACTTCACGGGAGCCGTTGTTCCAATCGTTGGGCATCAACTGGACGGGCATCGGTGAGCGCTGTAGTTGCCAAAGCTCGGACTACCACAGCCTCCAAGTGGTGGTGGATAAGCGCTTCACGCAGGGTTATTCAGTCCACTCGGCATTTACCTGGCAGAAGGCCCTGGACCTTCCTTACGGAGGCTCCGGCGATCCCTATGATCGCGACCTCTCGTACGCTCCGGATCAAAACAACCGTGCCATCGTATGGACGGTATCGCATGAGTGGAACTTGCCTTACGGACAAGGTCAACACTTCGGAGGGAACGCATCAGGCGTGAAGCAGGCGGTGCTCGGAGGCTGGATCTTCAATGGGGTTACGACGCTGATGAGTGGTCTGCCCACTTTCATCGGATGGAGCGACACGAGTTCGCTGAACAACGCGGGCGACTGGGGGCAGAGGCCCGACCTGGTGGGGAATCCTACGAACGGTATTCCGGCTGGCTTGTGGTATAACCCGGCGGCGTTTGCTGATCCCACGCCCTACAATTACGGAAATAACGACAGAGTGGTGGTCGGACCTCACTTTGCCTCGGCCAGCTGGTCTCTCTGGAAGGAATTCAAAATCAAGGAAAGCATGGGGCTTCAGTTGCGGTTCGAATCGTTCAATCTGTTCAACAGCACCAACAAGGGTAACCCCGACGGGACCGCCAACGATTCCACGGCGGGATTGATCACCAACACTATCGTTCCCATGCGACAGTTCCAGTTCGGCGCCAGAATGAGCTGGTAGTTGTAATCACAACTTCGGATTAGGCGCCGTCGGTGCTCATGGGAGATCGGCGGCGCTCTCATCTAACATAAGCGTGGCTCGCCAATCATGGCTGAGACGGCTCGTCGGTCTGCGGCGTCGCCGGTCTTTGCTGCATCTCCTGATAAAGCAGACGGCTGCTATCCTGAGATTTGCGTATTTGTTGAAATGTCGCCCACTCGCGATCCGCATCACTCTTCACCCCGAGCTTGCGATAGGCTAAGGCCAGCCGATAGTGAATGATTTCGTTCTGAGGATCCGAGTGCTCCGCGTCCAGCAGGTAATCAAGCGCCTTGGCGGGTTCATTCATTGAAGTGAGGGCTTTTCCCATGCCAATCTGCGCATCAATAAAATGCGAGTGTAACTTTAGCGCGCGCGAATAGTGCTGCAAAGCGTTTTGAAAGTCAGACCGCGACCAAGCCACCTCTCCCAATTCATATTCGGCGTTCGCATCCGCGGGATTTGCCGCCAGGGCCGCCTGAAATTCCTTCTCAGCTTCCGTGCGACTGGACTCGTTCGCCGAGTAAGACAACAAGGCCTGGCCCAATTCGAAGTGAATTTCGGGCAGATTGGGGTCAGCATCGAGCGCCCTGCGATACTCCTGGATGGCGGCGGAATAATCGTTGCGGTTCATCAGGGACTGCGCCAGAATCTCGTGTGTGCGCGCAGATTGGGGGGCAATGTTGATGAGGGTAGCCAGGGCGCGCGCCGCCAAATCCGAGTGAACACGGTAGGCCGTGTAGAGCGTGTCCGGCTTATCAGGTTCGAGAGATTCAAGAACTGCAACGACCGCGGCGGCTTTGTCGAGATTCCCCGACAGGTAGTAGATGTAGATCAAGTCCGAACCCGCCTGGGCGCGTAGCTTTTCCTCCTGGATGTGCGGGAACGACTTTTCTAAGAGTGCCTTCGCCTCGTCAAGCTTTCCGATCCGCATTTCGGACATGCCAAGGAAGGCCTGCGCGTTCAACAAATCGGGCTTCAGTTTGAGGGCCGCCTGAAACTCCTTGGCGGCTTCAGGGTAGTTGCGCGCATTGAATGCAATGGCGCCCAAGCTGGCAGTTGCCTCTGCATTGTGAGGATCGATCCGAAGGATCTCACGAAATTCCTGCGTGGCGACGTCTAGTTGATTTGTCTTGAGGGCTTCCTGTGCCCGCTCGTAGTGGAGCTTAATTCCCTCGGCCTGACTCGTTTGCGGGTACGCACGCGAGCCACAGAGAAAAAGCGCAGCCGATAGACAGATGCTGGCCACCCGAGACGCTTTGTAGCGCGGACCTTTTGAATACACCATGAAAACTGCGACCCTTTTCAACGCAAGGCTACGCCGTGAACTGGATTCTCCTGTTGCGACCGGCTGTCTCGCGACGTTACGAGAGGATCGGGCTTGAGCCAGCTTCGTTCCCGTGCCCAATAGAATCTATTGACCGGCACATCTTTATATCGATCAACCTGGCCGCTGGGCCAGTGGATCTCAATCAGGTCCGCCTTCCTCAAGTCAGCCATACCGATCTGAACTCGCAGGTCATTGCCCGACAAGTAGCTTTCGCTGCCTCTGACGTCAAAGATGCGGCGTAATCCGGCGGCCGTGACCACAATCCGAGCTCCGATCCCGCTCCGGTTACTCTTCACGCCTTCTGCGCGTATGGTCAGCCAGTTGTTCCGATTCCCGCCGTCGTTACGCAGCAGGGTGGGAACATCGTTCTTGTTGATCACGAGGACGTCAGTATCGCCGTCGTTGTCGATATCCGCGAAAGCGGTACCTCGACCCGAGTAGCTCTTGAGTTTTCTCAGACCCGTAACTTCGGAGACGTCCACGAACTTTTTGCCCAGCACGTTGCGCAACATGTAGTTCGGTTCAGCCCATGTGTCCTGAGGGTGAACCTTTTCCACCTGGGGGTCCGTGTGCCCGAACGTCACCCAGAGATCCAGCCACCCGTCGTTGTCGAAATCGAAAAATTTGGCTCCCCAAGCGCAATAGTCGTAGCCGATTTGAGACAGGCTGGTCAACTGAGTTACGTCGTCGAATGTGTAAGAACCCTTGTTTTCAAAGAGCGCGTGAGTCTGGTCGATCCACGTGGCAACGAAGATATCCATGAGACCATCGTTGTTGTAGTCCCCCACCGCCACACCCATGGTACCCATGGGATTGCCATTCCCATCAACCGAAAGTCCCGACTCGAAGCTGGCTTCCTTGAAGGTGCGATTGCCATTGTTAATGTAAAAAAAGTTGGGGCCGGAGTCGTTGACTTGATAAATGTCCTGGCGCCCGTCGTTGCCGAAGTCGCCGAAAACGACGCCGAATCCTCTACCAAGATCGGTACGCGTCAGGCCTGCTGTTTTGGTCACATCGGTAAAGGTTCCGTCGCCGTTGTTGTGGTAAAGGATGCCCTGTTCACCCTCGAACCAGTCCGGCGGGCAGGCGATTGGTACCCCTTTCAACTTGCACGCATTGGGGTCGCCAGGTTTAGGAGGGAGATGCCGGGGATCGAAGTGTGCGAAATTTGCGACGTAGAGATCAAGGCGGCCGTCGTTGTCGTAGTCCCCAAAGGCCGCGCCCATGCTCCACTTCGGAAAACCCCAATGAGGATCGGCGACACCCGCCGCTTCAGCGATGTCACTGAAGGTGCCGTCGCCGTTATTTCGATAAAGCTTGTTAGGACCAAAGCTGGTGACGTAGAGGTCCGGAAAGCCATCGTTGTTGTAATCGCCCACGGCACAGCCGCTGTGCCAGCCCGTATCGCCCAGGTGGGCCTGCGCCGTCACGTCGGTAAACGTTCCGTCCCCATTGTTCCGAAGGAGGTAATCGTGCGGGAGTTGGCCCGTTGCCTCAGATTTGCGCGAAGAACCGTTAACGAGAAAGATGTCCTGATAGCCGTCGTTGTTGTAATCCAAGAAACATGCGCCCTCGCCGTTGACATCGGTCAGGTATTCCGTCGTCTCGTCTCCGTCGATGATCTTCATGTTGAGGCCGGCCTGCCGCGTTATATCAGTGAACGTGGGCAAGGCGACTGTGGCGTGAGCGAGGGAGGGGAGTGGCGGCTGGATGGGAAGCTGGGCTCCTGCTGCGGCGAAGGCGACCACAGTAAACACGCCCGGCCAGCGTGCGTAGATCGTTCTGCCGGTCCCGCTCAATGTTGGGTCCTTTTGCGCAGCGGAGCTTTCCCCTTCACTCTATCATCGCTGATTCTACCATTCGTTGACGCCGCGATGAGTCAGCTACGCCGGGCCGTCTAAGAGCTCGACGGTATGTTTCCCCGCGGGCAATTGGAAAGTAGCGCGACCGTGGATAGCCTTGAGGGAGGCGTGGCTGCGACCATCGATCCGGAGATCGAGTGCCCCAGACTCGAACTCGCCCGTGGTTACCTTGACGCTGTCGAGGGTGTCGATTTCGAAGGACACGCGCGAGGGAGCGGCCTGGTAATTTCGTACCACGACACCGCCGTCCGCTTCAAAACGACTCGTGCCGTCGCGTATGAGCCTGGTAATCCGGGGACCGACAGTGACATCATAGGTGTGGTTCGCCCAAACGGCTCCCCGAAAGGTCCCCTCTGACGGCGGCTTTAGCGCTCCAAAGCGCAGTCCTTCCCAGGGATTGTCGTCGATGTATTGTTCCAGGGCTACTAGACAGAGCAAGGCACCCCACGTGTAGTGCGTGTCGCCGCCGCCGTTGCCGCCCCACGCATGGTATTGCTCGTCGTCGTGCTGATTGGACCGCCAGTCATCCATAAACAGCGCGTAGTTTTTTTCGGCGTAGTCGAGCGCCACTTGATCGAATTGGTAGCGGTCGAGGCCTTCGTAGAGCATATAGTTGGTGGGACCCCAGATATCTCCTCGCCAGTAGAATTGGTCCTTGAACGCCGGATCGTCCCGCGCAATGGTCGGTGCGACGTAGGTTCCCCAAAACTCCCGAGGATTCAATAGGTGGTCTTTCACCATGCGCCCCGCCTGCTCGGCTGTCGCGATGCCCGCAAACATCGGGTAGAAGTTCGTCGGCGATAGACGCTTCGAAAACCGGCCGTCCCAGAAGCGGTTTTCGTAAATGCCGTCGGAGTCGTTCCACAATCGTTCCCGGACGACTTGCTTGATGCGTTCGTATTCCTTCGCGAACCGCGCGCTATCTTCGCTGTTGCCGAGCACCGCTGCCATTTTCGCGAGGCATTCTGTGTCGAGGGCGTAAAGCGAGTTCAAACCGACGTCATCGAGGTTCATCGTGTAGGCCTTGGGATCGTAGGCTGCTTCGTCCCACATAGGGCTGTCGTCCATGCCGCTTTCCCACTTGGCCTGCTGGAACGAGCCTCGTCCACCCACTGAGGGCGTGGAGCCCCGATCACTCCCCCACTCGAGTAGCCCGTCGCGATTGCCATCGCGCCAAGGCTGACCGTCTCCACGGTCGTGAAACCACCGATCATGCCACTTGACGAGCCTCGGATACGCCCAGGCCAAGGTCTCGCGGTCCTGAAACTTCTCGTATTCCTTCCATACAGTGAACGCTCCCACGGGCGGCTCCGCCCGATCTGGCGTGGTGCCGGAGCCGCTGGCTACGTTGGGAACGTTACCGGACTCGTTCTGCGCGAGCAGTATCGCCTTGATCTGCGCCACCGTCTGGGCCTGGTCTTCAAGGGATGTCAGCAAGGATCCGAAAAAGCAATCCCACTCTCCCACCACCCAGCCGCCAAACCCATTTGCCCAGTGGCGGCTGATACTCGGGAAAATGAGACCATTCGACGGAGCATAAAGCGTGTTCCAGAACATCGAGTTTCCGATGGCCTCCGCTGATCCTTCGAACAGCCCCGTCGCCTTCGGCCTTCGGCTTGCGTAATCCTCCGACTTCTGTTTGAGGATCGCATCAATCCTGCCCGCTTCGAGCAGGCTCTGCGCGCGCTCCAAAAGGTCATCCCGACTCCAGCCGATTGTCGCAACGAAGTGCGCCGACCCAGCAGTCCCGGCGGCGAACTCGAGCCCGGCGGTGGCGGCTTCGGGGTTTCTTTCATTTCCCAGTACCAGCCGGCCAGACCCGTTCATGTTGTCTCGCAACTCCCCGAGGGACGAGTAAATCCCGCTGCCGATCGTCGGCTGATCGACCATAACGACGAAATGCGCCGCGCTGTTGAACACAGTATCGAAAAAACGCTCCCCTAGCACCGCCCGCTTGGACGAATCGATGGTGTAGTAGCCCTGACTCCCTCCCTGCAGCGCGTCGTTGAAATAGCTCTCCAGCACCAACTGAAAGTCCGCGGCGGCAGTTAACCGGCCAACAACCGTTGTCTCGTCGGTCCGCGACCACTCGAGAGTGACTGGAGCCTGCCGGGGAAGATTCTTCCAGGACACGCTGCAGTAAGATCCATCGGGCGCGTGTGGGCCAACCTCCGACACGGCGTTGAAGATTTCGTCGCCGTCCAGAAAACTGCCGCTTCGTGACCCAACACGCAGCGCAAAATTCAGCGGCTCATGATGTGAGCGAGCCAGGAACACGACTCCGTTCCACACCTGGGGATCGAACGCGCCTATCTCGACACTGTCAAACTCTGGCGGAGATTGCGCAGCCAGGTTCAAGGTCGTAGCAAAAACCAGGGAAACGACGAGCGCCAGCGAGTGCAGGCGCTGAGAAATGCAGGCTAACGCGGGTATTCGCATCCTGAAAGTCCTACTGAGAGGTCAGAGGGAGCTTTGCTGGCCGGACCGGCGCCAATGACTCTCGATGGCCTCCAACGTTTTGCTCTTTGTTTCCGGCCCGAAAGCAAAGCAAAAGACGAAGGCCAGAATGCAGATGATCGCAAAAATCCAAAAGCTGCCCGCGGGTCCGGCCGCGCGAATCAACGACAAGAACGTGCCGGCCACGAGCCAGTTTGATCCTCAAACCGAGAGCGTCGCCAGCGACATCGCCTGCCCACGAATCTTCGTCGGATAAATCTCGGAGATCAACAGCCACATCACGGGACCGAGGCCGATCCCAAAGGAGACGATGTACCCGATCATCTCGTAAAAAACGACCGTACCAGCCGACTGGTGGTGAAAAACCACGCCCACCAGTCCAAGAGAAACTGCCATACCAGCCGTTCCCAGAAAAAGCAGAAAGCGCCGACCCAGGCGGTCAACCAGAAATACGGAGACATTAGGCACAAGCACGTTGGCAACACCGATCACCGCGACCGCCAGGGTGGCGGCTTTCGCCGATGGATAGCCCGACATGCGCAGGATTGCGGGGGAGTAATAGACAATGGTGTTGATTCCGGTAATTTGCTGGAAGATCGCTCGCTCTTTGCAAGTCATATCCAGCCTAGCACGGGCCTTACGCCTCAGAGGTCAGCCGCTTCTTACTGAAGAAAGGAAAATCCGCAGACCCAAACATCGGGTCTGCCTACGCCTGCCACCCCGGCAGCCAACTGACTACGGGTGCGTCAACTCCTGGACGTTCACCGGCAGTTGCGAGAGCCGCTCCACGCGCGTCCCGAATTTGCCGAGCGTGTTCTCTACCACGCAGTAGTCAAAGCCGGGAATCACGACCTCGTCCCAATGGTCGCCGATCCCGCGCAACGCGACGTCAAGCATGGTGACGATCCGTGAGCCCAGCGGCTCACTGCTCTCCAGCGTGATGGCGCCGAAGAACTCCTGGCATTCGGTATAGCCGGAGTTATGTGTTCCAGTGTAGGGCTTCAGCGCCGCCAAATCGATTGTCTTTCCGATGCGTTTGGAGACTTCCTCGGAGTGAGAGCGGAAATAGTCGACCAACGCTTGCTCCTGAAGACGAGCGGGAAGATTCTCCGCGGCCACTTTGCGGTACCACTGCTCCCCGACTTCGTAGCCGCCCTCCACCAGCCTGAACCAGTAGCGCTGATCGTCGCTCACCTTCGAGGGCCGGTCGACCGCAATCACCGAGCGCCGCACGCACGCCGTGAGACCGTCGCGTTTTGGGG
>Ga0335078_10005600_pt1 | contig 18565 bp, 17 predicted proteins | sample Lox_Sample_32_FD_206711 | JGI IMG/M metagenome (GOLD analysis project Ga0335078, IMG submission 206711) | Soil microbial communities from Loxahatchee National Wildlife Refuge, Florida, United States - Lox_Sample_3.2 | ecosystem: Environmental > Terrestrial > Soil > Wetlands | place: USA... | reverse complement strand
AGATTGGTCTGCTGGAGTTCTGGGAGTTCTCCTGGCGGGAGCGTGGCAATCTTTGGCGATTCCTGAAGTGGACGGCCGAGATGGAGCGCTATGCCCACCCCAAGCCCAGGAATGTCTGAGCCGGGAGTTACTTTCCGTTTCCCGCGGCCGCGGCGCCTTCCAGCGCGATGAGGACTTCCGTGCCTTTGCCCGAGCCCACCAACTGCACTGCCGAACCACGGTTGGCCGCAATCTCCAGATAGCCCATGCTGCCCAGAATCCCGAAAATCTCGTTGGGCGTGCCTTCCGCGTAGTTACTGTGCATCTCCGTAATCTCGGTCTTGCCGACCACGATTTTGAAAGATGGCGGAGTCGCCGCGAAGAGGGCGGGAACGTCGTTAGGCGTGAAATTGGTGACCAGGTTTCCGAAGCGGTCGACTTTGAGCACCACGCCGCGGAGGGTCTTGTCGTTCACCGGTTTTGGCTTGGGAGCGTTCAGGCGCACGTAGTCGGAAATCTCGTCGCCGAATTTTCCCGAGTCGACGCCTTTGGCCAGCCATCCGGCCACCGGCGCAAAGAGGTCGCGAGCGTGAAAGGTGTTGCTCACCGGCTGCAGGAAGTAATGCTCTCCGGTGATGTGGCGCACGCGAATTCGTTCTTCCCGGCTGTACACCAGCGACAGCACGCCGTTGTCCGGCGCCACGAAATAATGCTTCTCAGTGGACATTAGGATCGGCCGCCGCGCCGAGCCCACCCCCGGATCGACCACCACCACGTGGATCGTTCCACTGGGAAAATAGTCGTACGACTGGGCGATGGCCAGTGCGCCGTCGAGCACGTCGAACGCCTGCACCGCGTGGCAAATATCGACAATTTCAGCCTGGGGAGCGATGTTCAGGATGACGCCCTTCATCGTTCCGACGAAATGGTCGTTAATTCCGAAGTCAGTAGTCAGCGTAACAATAGGCCGGTTCGACAAGACTCCCTCACAGTATAAAGACAGAAATTTCCCAGTGTGGCGAAAGTAAACTGCGGGGAGAAGAGAGTCAAGGCACGGAGGTAATTCGCAGGTATAGAGCGGACACTCCTGTCCGCGGCAGTTGAAGTTGGTTTTGAACTTGGCTTTTGAACTCGGTTTTGTGGATCCGAAATGCCCAATGTCAAAGCCGGCGGACAGAAGTCTCCGCACCACACGTTCATTCGCTTCTGAGGGCGGCGGCTGCTAATGAATGTTTATGTCGCCCGAGCCGGTGTGAACCGTGAGCTGCGGCCCTCCGCCGTTAACTTGGCCTTTTACGTTCCGTTGTGCCTTGCGCAGGTCTCCCTGTACGGTCATGGTGACCGGCCGATCCACCACCACACTCCCCGATCCCGTGGATGCGTCCAGATCAAATCCCGCCTGCTGCGGCAGGGTCAGCTGGACGTTTCCGGAACTGGCTCTCACCTCCCAATTATCCTTTACCACGCCGTCGATGGTCATATCCCCGCTGCCCGATTCCGCGCGTAGCGCGCCGGCGACGCCGCGCAGTTCGATGTTGCCCGACCCGGTGTGAACGCTGACATCGGCACTCGCTTTCTCTTCGGCGCGAATGTCGCCGCTTCCAGCCTCGGCCGTGAACGGTCCTGCGATCCCGCGCGCGTCGATGTCTCCCGAACCAGTATGCACATGAATCTGGCTGCTGATCTCCCGCAGACGCATGTCACCTGAACCGCTTTCCAGATCCAGGTTGCCGCGTAATCCTTCAATCCGCTGGTCGCCCGATCCGCTGTGACTCCCCACCCGGGTGTCGGGCGGCGCAGTGATCTCGTAGTCTACCGAGATGTCGTGGAAGCTCAGGTAGTCGATGCTAATACTGTTCCCGGTTTGCTTGATGGGCGGATTCTTCTCGATCTCGCTCACGTCGCCCTGTCGGTTGCCCGAGAACCAGTCATGACCCACGTGAATCTTTCCCCGAACCACGACGGAACCTGCGGGACCGCTGTTGACGGTGATATCGCCGGAGCGAGTCAGAATTTCCAGCTCCACCGCTCCCGTGACCTGATAGGTGCGCTCAAAGGAACCCTGGAACGAGTTGGCCAGTGCGAGCGGCGCCGTGACCAGAAGAGCAGCGCACGCAACCAAGAACCGTGAACGAGATCGAGTCATACAGCCTCCTTTGTTTCATCACGCTGTACAGCCGCAACTTCACAATAGACGTGGCAAAGGCGATTTTGTCAGGCGAAGCCACAAACAGACCCGTTCACTGTCCCAAAAAAACTTACGGGCACGGAATTCTGATCCGTGCCCGGTGTTCGGCCAGGTTCGTGAGCAGAACTCCGTTATTGCAGCACCACCTGGTCGCCTTCCTTCAAACCGCTGAGCACCTCAGTCTTCGCGCCATTCGAAATCCCGATGTTCACAGCGACCTTGTCTTGGCCGTCCTTAGCTCGCGGATCAGGGACCTCGACCGAGGCCTTCTTATCCTTGTCATAGAGAATGGCGCCCTCCGGAATCTGCAACACATTCTTATGTTCCTCCAGAATGATCTCGGCGTTGGCCGTCATCTCCGCCTTGAGTTCGCCGCCAGGGTTATTGATGGAGACGCGCACTTCAAATGTGGTGACGTTGTCCTTCTCCACGCCCATGGGAGAAATCTTGGTCACCTTGCCGTAGAAAGTCTTGTCCTTGAAGGCTTCGACTTTGATGCGGGCCGGTTGACCCAGATAAACCTTGCCGATATCGCTTTCGTCGACCTTGCCTTTTACGTAGACTTCGCTGGTGTCGCCGAGCGTCATCACCAACGTGGCGGACGATCCCAGCACCAGGATGGAGCTGACTGCGTCTCCCATTTCCACGTCGCGCGACAGCACGATGCCGTCAATCGGTGAGACGATGTCGGTGTAGCTTAGCTGCTCTTCCAGCTGTGCCAGGTTCGCTTTGTCACGAGCCATTTCCGCCTGCGACTGGGCGATTTTGGCCTTCAGCACCATGACCTGTGCCTTGGCCACATTCTGTTTGTTCAGCGCCATCTTGTAATTGCGGTCGGCATCGTCGAGAGCGGAGGCGGAGACCACCCCATCCTTCGCCATTTCGATGTTGCGATCGTACTGCCGCTTCAGTAAAGGCACGTCCGGTCCCTCGGCATCGACCTTCGCGCGCTCATAGTCGGCTTGGGAACTGGTCAGATTGGCCTCGGCTGCCTGCAAAGCCGCGCGCGACTGGTCCACCTGCGCCTGAATCTCGTCCTTATCCAACTGCGCCAGCAACTGCCCTTTCTTGACCTTGTCGCCGTATTCCACGTATAGCTTTTTCACAATGCCGCTGGCCTTCGACTTCACTTCGACCTTGGTAATAGGAGTGACCTTGCCGGTCGCGACCACGCTCTTTGCAAGGTCCCCTTTTTCTACCTTGGCCAGCTTGGAAGGATCGATCTTCGTGCCGCCGTGCGAATAGGCAAAAACCCCGCCCACGCCCAGTAACACCACCACGATGACGACGGTTATGATTACGATTCGTTTGCGACGTTTCTTCTTACCGTTGCCGTTCCCGTTCACTTCGTTTCCTCCCGCGCGAAGACGTCACACGCGCCATTAATAGTGATTACGAAAGCGATCTCCCGTTTGTTCCAGGAAATCCATGAATGAAGCTTTTGCCCTGTGGGCGCTCTGCCCTGGGCCTATAGCGTTAGACCAGCGAAGGCTGGAAATGAAAGCAGAGAATCCAACTTAAGAACATCGGTGGCCAAAAAGCGAAGAATCAACAGCAGCTGCAATGCTTGGTCCTTCTCTCTCCAGTCTACACAAAGAACCTCCGAGGCGACGATTACTTCCTTTGGAATGTTAGAATTAGCGAATCCATGATTGCCTTTGTCCGGATCTTTCTGATCCTGCTGCTGGTGGCGGCCAATGCTTTCTTTGCCGCTGCCGAGTTCGCGCTGGTGAGCATCCGCGAAACTCGTATTCAGCAGCTGGTCGAGGCCCGCCGTATCGGCGCCCGCACGGTACAAAGGCTGCACCGCAATCTCGACGAGGTGGTCAACGGCGTCCAGCTCGGAATCACAGTGGTCAGCCTGACGCTGGGCTGGGTGGGCGAGCCTTTGCTGGCGCACATGGTGGAAGAATTTCTGGGACGGATCCCGCACGCCGGACTATACGCCCACGGGACCGCCATCGCCTTCGCCTTCCTGCTCATTACTTGTCTGCACGTCATTCTGGGTGAGCTGGTACCCAAGTCTCTGGCGCTGCAACGCGGCGAGCAGGTGGCCCTGGCCGTAGCTGCGCCGATGGACGTCTTCCTCACGCTGGCCCGTCCATTCATCTTTGTGATGAATACCGCGGCCGGATCCGTCCTGCGGCTGTTCGGCTCCCGCAAAGTGCGCCAGGGCCCGGTCCATTCTCCCGACGAGCTGAAACTAATCGTGACCGCAAGCCGCCAGTTCGGTCAGATTCCGCCGTTTCAGGAAGAGATGATTCATCACGCCCTCGAACTGGAGAGTATCACCGTGCGCGAGGTCATGGTGCCGCGCCCGGATATCATCTCTCTCCCCGGCGATCTCACGCTCGAGGAGGCACTCACGCGCGTGGTGGAAGAGCAGCACTCGCGAATTCCCATCTACGACCGGCAGAGCGGCCCCGAACACATCATTGGCGTGCTCTATTCCAAAGACCTGATGCGCTGGATGCGCTTTCGCCTGGCGCCCAATTCCGTCCAGCCGCTGGCCAGCCGCATCTCGGCAATGAAGATCAGCCAGATTATGCGCGATGTGCTGGTCGTCCCCGAAACCAAAGTCCTCACCGAGTTGCTGGAGGAGTTCAAAGACCGCAAGCGCCACCTCGCTGTCGTGGTCGATGAGTTCGGCTCGACCGCCGGGGTTATCACGGTCGAAGACATCCTCGAGCAACTGGTCGGCGAAATCGAAGACGAATTCGACGTTGCTCCTCCGGAACAGCCGGTGTTCGAAGGCAAGCTCGCGGTGGTGCTGGAGGGCTCGTTCGGCATCCGTGATCTGGAGTCGCAATACCAGTTGACCTTGCCGCGCGATGGCAGCTTCGAAACCCTCGCCGGCTTTGTGCTGGCCCGGCTGCAGCGAATTCCCAGCGTTGACGACAGCTTCGTCTACGAAGGCCATCGCTTCACCGTTGAGGAAATGGAAGGTCACCGCATCGCCAAGGTCCAAATCGAGAAGCTCGAATCGTCCGCTGTCGGCAAAGCCGGGGACTGAGAACCAGGAACCGCAACTGAGAACTGGGTTTTATACGGCTGGAGCAGAGACTCATATGCAAAACCTGAAACAACTGCAAAATATTCTGGAGCACGTACCCGAGCGGCTGGGCCGGCTTCCCGCGAATCAAGTCGCCATAAAGCCTGCGCCTGACAGCTGGTCTCCGAAGGAAGAGCTGGGACATCTGCTGGACTCAGCCGCCAACAACCATCAGCGCATCGTCCGCACGCAGCTCGAAGATCATCCCAGAATGCCGGGATACGATGGAAACCGCTGGGTCACTCTACACCGTTATCAGCACCGTGCGTGGCCTGAACTCGTCGCCTTGTGGCAAGAGCTGAACACGCAGTTGCTCGTAGCCGCCGAGGCTGTCCCGGATGGCGCCTGGTCGCGCACCTGCACCATCGCCGACTCGCAGCCGTTAACCCTGAAATTTGTCTTCGAGGACTACATCCGCCACATGCTTCATCACCTCCAACATATCGGAATCGACACGCAAGACCTGAAACGCTAGCGACGAACGACAACATGGTGCGCTATCTCTCCCTTCGCGTGCTGTACACGCTGCCGGTAGTCTGGCTCGTGGTTTCGGTCGTCTTTCTCCTGATCCATCTCGTCCCCGGCGATCCCGTTCTGCAGATGCTGGGTGAAGGCGCTCCTGCCGCCGATGTGCAGGCGGCTCGGCATGCGTACGGCCTGGATGTGCCGCTGGGAGCACAATACGTTCACTACTGGAAGGGCGTGCTGCACGGCGATCTGGGTCCGTCACTGCGTTTTAACCAGGGCGTCGGCAAACTCATCGTCCAACGCTACCCTTACACTTTGCGGCTCACGCTCGCGGCGTTGCTGGTGGCAATCCTGCTGTCGGTGCCCGCCGGAGTTCGTTCGGCTCGCAGAAGAAACCGCTGGGACGATTGCCTCCTCAGCGTGGTCAGCCTGTTTGGCCTGTCGTTCCCCAATTTCGCGCTGGGGCCGATCCTCATCCTGCTGTTCGCCATCAAGCTGGGATGGCTGCCGGTCTCGGGCTCGGGAACGTTCGCTCACCTGATTCTTCCAGCAGTCACCATGGGCGGGGCGCTGGCCGCCATCCTGACCCGCATGGTGCGTACCTCGATGCTCGAAGAGCTAGGCCAGGACTACATACGCACCGCCCGCGCCAAAGGCCTACCGGAGCGCACGGTCGTCTATCGCCACGCCCTGCGCAATGCCATGATTCCGGTGATTACCGTGCTGGGATTGCAATTCGGCGCGCTGCTGGCGGGCGCCATCGTGACCGAGACCATTTTTTCGTGGCCGGGAATCGGACGGCTTACGATTCAGGCGATCGGTAATCGCGATTACTATCTGGTGCAGGGCTGCATCCTGGCGATCGGGATGACCTACGTTGCTGTGAACTTTCTGACAGATTTGCTGTACTCAGTAGCAAACCCGCGGATAAGACAGTGACGACGCAGAGTTTGATTCTCTCCGCGTTCTCATTGGTTCGAAGCTCTTAAGCGATGTCCACATCCGCCATCTCGCTGCCCCGAGCCGCCCGGCGTAATCCGTTGGCGGTCGTCGGCGCAGTGTTCGTGGTCCTCTTCGTTATGCTCGCCTTTTTCGCGCCTTGGATCGCACCGCAGGATCCCGCCTACATTGATCTTCCCGCCCGACTCTCCCCGCCCTCCGCCGCACACTGGTGCGGCACCGATGAACTGGGCCGCGACATTCTTTCGCGCCTGATTTACGGATCACGCATCTCCATGCTGGTGGGAAGCTGTGTCGTAGCGGTTTCGCTCGGACTGGGTTTAATCGTCGGATCGATCGCCGGCTACTACGGCGGGCGCCTCGACCGCTTCATCAATGTCGTGGTGATGAACGCGTTCCTCTCTTTCCCCGGAATTCTGCTGGCGATCGCTTTCGTTGCATTCCGCGGCCCGGGAATCTTCAATCTGGTCCTTGCACTCTCGCTCGGGGGCTGGGTGGGATATGCGCGCCTGGTGCGTGGCCAGGTGCTGGCCGCTCGCGAACGCGAGTTCGTGGAAGCGGCCCGTGTTTTGGGCGCGAGTGACCTGCGAATTATCGTCCGCCATATTCTTCCCAATATTATTCAGCCGGTGATCGTGCAGGCCGCCATCGGCATGGCCGGAGCCATTCTGGCGGAAGGGACCATGAGTTTTCTCGGTCTTGGCGTCCCTCCGCCGACAGCCAGCTGGGGCTCCATGCTGAACGACGGATATTCGTATCTTTTCGACGCTCCTCATCTGGTTCTGTTTCCCGCCGCCGCAGTCATGCTGGCCGTGCTGTCGTTCAATTTCATCGGCGACGCCCTGCGCGACTACCTCGATCCCCGTTCCCGCATCGAAGCCGGTTTGTAACCGCCCGCGTGGAGACAGCCGCCCTCGGCTGTCCGACGCGTGGCCGTCCTATCGCGAAGCGAAGGGCGGGGATTCTACAGCCAGTGAAGCTAAGCGAAGTTCGGCAGTCCTTTGTAGGTGAACCGATAGAGCGAACTGCCGCGCTGCAGCTCCGGAGGAGCGGCATAATTTAGCCCAGGGCGTCAGCCCAGGGTCAGGATTGAGCCCGGATTACGCGACCATCCGGGCGTAACATCCAGCCCAGGAACCTTCCTCGCATCGGTGCGGTCCTCTAGCTCATCCAATTTGGAGATGGAGGCCCCATGATTGCGCGCATCTGGCGGGGAGTCACTCGAGACAGCGATAAAGACACCTACTTTGAATATCTGAAAAAGACCGGCCTCAAGGAATACGCCTCGATCCCCGGCAATCAGGGTGTCTGGGTATTGCGGCGCGTGCAAGACGGTAAATGCGAGTTCACGCTGATCTCGTTGTGGGATTCCTACGACGCGATCCAGGCCTTCGCCGGTCCCGACTACGAGCAAGCTGTCTTCTATCCCGAAGACGAGAAGTTCCTGATCGAGCGCGGCCCGCGGGTAACACACTATGAAGTCTTAAGCCACCCCGACAAGTAAGCCTCAATCTAGCGGCAGCATGTATCCGGGTGTGCCTCCTAAACGCCCTCCGAAGGCCTGAGCGTCCAACGCTGCCATGTCCCACGAGATCCAGGAAGCCGGCGTGAGCTCTATCGTTACATCGTCAAACGATGCAAACACCGGACCAATGCGGGGGTCAGACATGGCGCCTTCACTCAAATACCGCCTATGTATTCGCTGATTGATTTCGTGGGACTGACTGCCGCTAATTACCTTTGCGCTCCCGGCAGCCGTTATACCCCGCTCTGCTCCAGGTCTTCGCACATCCACCATCAATGAAGCGCTCGGCCGAGCCTGCACATTGCGCGCTTTGCGAGCTTTAGAATAGGTCGCAACGAACAGCCGGCCCCCCTCGAAGAGATACCAGACCGCAGTCATGTGAATGCTTCGGTCGGCATTCTCGGTCCCGAGAGTTGCAATCAGGCGTTTTTGCAGGAGTTCTTGAAAGCTTGGGTCGAGTTTTTGCGTCGGCAATGTTTCCTCCGGTATCTCCTGATTCTCCGGCACGGCTTTCTATTCTCTCACCTCCATCACGGTCCGAGTGTGGAGCTCTTTTGGGCAGACGCACGGCCAACTCGCTCAAAACAGGGATTATCCGGCGCTTGACATGAATAACAGATTGATATACTAATATAGCGATTTGCAATATGACGCTGGGCGAGAAAATCCGCTACCTGCGCGAGGTCGAGGGTTCGCTGCGCGAAATGGGACGCCCCATGACCCAGCAGGAACTGGTACGCGCCATCCGCAAGGAGCTGGGCAAGAACATCAGCCAGTCCTACATTTCGCAGATGGAAAGCGGGAGTCGTCCGCATATGACGCAGTCGTCGCGCACGCTGCTGGCGAGGTTTTTCAAGGTGCATCCCGGATTCCTGGTGGATGACCCGGAGGGGTATCACACCGATCTGGTGTCCGATTTGCGCACCACGGAAGGCAAGCTCGATGTCTGGCTGTTGCAAGGCTCGGAGCGCTTCGCCGGCGATCCGGAAGTGAGCAACGTGCTGATCAAAGTGGCGCGCGACCGGGACACGCGACAATGCCTGATTTTGCTGGGAGCGATTCTCGATACTCCCGGGTTGGCCGACCGCCTTTTGGAGGCGTTGAAGCCTGAGGCGGCTCTGGCCCGTAACCGCATTGCGGGAGGGAGGTGCGCATTATGACCTGGGCGAATTTCTATCTGGCGTGCTTCGCGTTGGGATTCCTCTTCAGCCTGCTGTCGTTTTTGCTGGGGGGATTCCACTGGCATCTCCCGCATTTTCTGGGCGGGGGACACGTTCACGCCGGACCGCATGTGCACCTGAGCCACGGAGGACCGGGCAAAACCGAGGCCCCGCTCTTGAACCCCGTTTCCCTGGCCGCGTTTCTCGCATGGTTTGGCGGCGTGGGATATCTCCTCACACGTTTTTCGACGGTGTGGTTCGGGGTGGGGTTGGGCATCGCGCTGTTGAGCGGAATCACCGGAGCCGGCATCATTTACTTGTTTCTCAGTAAGGTGCTGATGTCAGCGGAAGAAAATCTGGATCCCAGCGACTACTCCATGGTGGGAGTGCTGGGCCATCTCTCAATGCCGATCCGCGAGGGCGGCACCGGCGAAATTATTTACTCGCAAGCCGGGACCCGCCAGACCTGCGGCGCGCGCACCGAAGATGGCAGCGCCGTGGCTAAGGGAAGTGAAGTGGTGGTCACGCGCTACGAGAAGGGAATTGCCTACGTTCGCCTGTGGACGGAGATGGCGGGCGATGAACCCAAATGAACCGTAGACTCTATCAATCGCTGACTTGGCTCTTGTGGCTTTCCCTGCCCCTGACCGCGCTGCGTTTCTGGATGGTTTGGGACCGGCTGCCACAGCGCATGGCGACGCACTTCAACGCCCACTGGCAGCCCAACGGCTGGATGACTCGAGAAGTCGCGCTAGAATTTGCGCTGGGGATCACTGCTGTCCTGCTTGTGGTCTTCACCGTCATTCTGCTGATCGCCCAAATGCAGAAAGTTCCGGATGCGGCCGCGTGGGCTGTGCTGGCGTTCTCTTATGTAGTTGTGGGCTTTGTCTTCGTCGGAAACAGCAAGATTGTCGGTTACAACCTGGGCGAGCCATCCATGAACCTGAACCTTTGGATGGCAGGGTTCCCTCTGGCGCTGATAGCTTTCATCGCGGTTTATTTGAGGACGTCCCGGCGCGAGCCGCTTGCGCCCTCGGAACTCATTGCCGAGGAGGTGCATGGTTCGCCGCTGTTTGCATTCCTGCTTGCACTTATCCTGATGGCCGTGCTGTTCCCGCTGCGCGACATGCCCGCCGGCCCGGCCCGCATTTCCATCAGCCTGATTGGGATCGTTCTCCTGGTTTCCGCTGCGGCGGCATGGAGCGGCTTTCATTATTTCTTTACCCGCAGCGGCCTGGAAATTCGTACCCTGGGTTTTCGTCTGCGATCTATTCCCGCCGACCAGATTGAGCGCTACACGATCGCGTCATGGAATTTCCTGCGCGGCTACGGCATTCGTGGAGTAGGCAATCGTCGAGCTTACGTCTGGGGAAATCGGGGCGTACAGTTGACCACCACGCAGGGCGAAGTGTTTCTCGGCCACGACGATCCCGATCGTGTCGTGCGGGATCTTGACTTGATCAAGCACAACCACCCAGGACACGAAGACGTACGGAGCTAGCTCTTGTATTCCTTCGTGCCCCTTCGTGTCCTTTGTGGTGAAACGGTTTTGCTTAGGAGGCGATATGTTTGGCGGAACGGTAGTGGAAATCTGGATCTTTGTGGGCCTGATGGTGTTGGCCCTGATGCTCCTCATGAGCATGTTGGCCAGGCTGTATCGAAAAGCGGGCCCGCATGAAGCCCTAGTGGTCTACGGGTTTCGCGGTACCCGCGTGGTGAAGGGACACGGCACGGTGATTTTTCCCATGGTCGAAAACTGCCGCGGGCTTTCGCTGGAACTGATGTCCTTCGACGTAGCCCCGCAACAGGATCTCTACACCAAGCAAGGCGTGGCAGTCACCGTCGAAGCCGTGGCACAAATTAAGGTGAAGTCGGACACCGAATCAATTCTCACGGCGTCGGAGCAATTCCTCACCAAGGCGCCGCAGGAGCGTGAAGGGCTGATCCGCCTGGTGATGGAAGGCCACCTGCGCGGCATCATCGGCCAGCTCACGGTGGAAGAGATCGTCAAGCAGCCGGAGATGGTTTCTGACCGCATGCGCTCCACCTGCGCCGACGATATGAACAAAATGGGGCTGGAGGTGATTTCGTTCACCATTAAGGAAGTGCGCGACAAGAACGATTACATCACCAACATGGGACGGCCGGATGTGGCGCGCATCAAGCGAGACGCGGACGTCGCCGCGGCCGAAGCCGATCGCGATACCGCGATCAAGCGAGCGGTGGCGGCACGGGAAGCCTCAGTGGCAAAGGCGCAAGCGGACCAGGAGACTGTCCTGGCGCAAACTCTGTCCATGGCCAAGCAGGCTGAGGCGACGCGCGATCTGGAAGTGAAGAAAGCGCAATACCTCGAAGTCACCAAGCGCCAGCAGGCGCAGGCCGACAAGGCGTATGACATCCAGACCAACATCATGCAACAGCAGGTCATTGCCGAGCAGGTGAAGGTGCAGCAAATCGAGAAAGAGCAGCAGGTGAAAGTGCAGGAGGCGGAGATCAATCGCCGCGAAAAAGAACTGATTGCAACCGTGCTCAAGGGCGCGGAGATCGAACGGCAGCGCATCGAGACTCTGGCTGCGGCCGAGAAACAGCGCCTGATCGCCGAAGCTGAGGGTCAAGCTTCCTCGATTCGTGCGCAGGGTGAAGCCGAAGCCGAGATCATCTTCAAGAAAGGTGAATCGGAAGCCAAGGCCATGAACGTGAAGGCCGAGGCGTACCAGGAGTACAACCAGGCCGCTGTCATTGACAAGCTGTTCACCAGCTTGCCGGAGGTGGTGAGAGCGCTGGCGGCGCCCCTGGCCAACGTGGACAAAATCACTGTGGTGTCGACCGGCAACGGCGACGCCGGAATGAACAAGATCACCGGCGACATCACCAAAATGGCGGCGCAGGTTCCGGCGCTGTTTGAAACGCTCTCCGGCATGAGCATGACGGACTTGTTCTCGAAAGTGCGCATGATCGGAGACAAGGCAGGGAAGTCCGATGTACTGCCACCGTCGGCCAGCCCGGCGAAATAGCAACGACTGTGGAAGGCGTTTTCATTCCGAGTGGGCCTTAGCCCGAGGAATCTGCGGTTGCTACAAACTGCAGATCCCTCGCTTCGCGAGGGATGACAACAAAAGAACAGAGGCACGCAATGACAAGCAAGTCACGTTTCATCGTTTTCGGAGTAGCCGTCGGAGCCGCCATTGGAGCGGCGATGGCCAGCACGACTCACCAGCCCGGTGTCTGGCTTCCTTTGGGAATTGGAATCGGTCTGGCCATCGGAGTGGCGATTCGAGATAGAAGAAGCAACGCACCAAGAGCTAAGAGCTAACGGCCCAAAGCTGAAAGCCAAAAAGGAGTTCACCATGGCACTACTGGAGCGCGTTTCCACCCTGGTCCGGGCAAATTTGAACGACCTGATCGACAAGGCCGAGCACCCGGAGAAAATGATCAAGCAAGTTATCCTCGACATGCAGAACCAGCTTCTGCAGGTGAAGACGCAGGTGGCCATCGCCATCGCCGATCAGCACCTGCTGGAGAAAAAGCAGAAAGAGAACGCAGACAAAGTGACGGAATGGATGCGCAAGGCCGAACTGGCTGTCGACAAAAAACAGGACGACCTGGCGCGCGCCGCCTTGCAGCGCGTGGAAAGCTATCGCGAGCTGTGCGAAGGCTACGCGCAACAGGTTGTCGATCAGAAGGCACAGGTGGAGAACTTGAAAACGGCACTGCGGCAGCTGGAGCAGAAGCTCACTGAAGCACAGGCCAAAGCCGATCTGCTGATCGCGCAGCATCGCCGGGCTCGTGCGGTCGGCAAAGCCAGCGACGCGAAACTTGCCGGGAGCAACGGCTCCAGCGCCGGCGCCTTCGATCGCATGAAGCGCAAAGTCGCACACGAAGAAGCGCTGAGCCAGGCCAAGTCAGAGTTGGCGGCCGATGACATGGAGGGTCGCCTCGCCGAGCTGGAAAAAGAAGATAAGATTGAGCAGCTGCTGGTGGAGCTGAAAGCGAAGCGGGGCGCTTAGTCTGTGTGGCGCGGGCGCCCTCGCTCGCGTGTGCGAAGGGAAGCGTGGCAGTTCCCGTATTCGGTACTATGGATGGATCGCACGTTTCGCAAATGTCGGCGAGACATGGGATCCCGTCCGATGAAACATTATGACGGAGAACGCCAATAGGGCGCGATTGATCGGAATGGTGGTTGGCGTCGCCGTTCTTATTCTGGCGCTGCTATGTAAACGTATCCTGCGCTGATGGAAAAGATATTCCACTTTAATTCGCCGCCCGACCCTTACGTAGCGGACGCTGCGGTGCTTTGTTGCTTCGACCAGCGCATCCGCTTGGCCACCAACAAGTTTCTGCAGCGCCAGGGTATTGTGCGGCCGGACATGATCGTAGTGGCAGGCGGAGCAAGGACTCTGGCTTCGCCGCGCAATGACTTCGAACGTGACTTCATCCTCGAGCAGGTGCGGATGTCGATCCGTTTGCATCGCACCCAGCGCATGTTCGTGATGAGCCACTCCGACTGCGCCACCTACGGCGGCCTAGCAGCCTTCGACGGAGACCGGGGACGGGAGGCTCGTCATCACCACCAAGAACTGCAACGCGCCGCGGAACTGGTGAGAGTGAATTTTCCCACGCTCGAGGTGGAGTGCTTCTTCGTTAACTTCGAGGGCGTGCACGCGGTGGAGGGTAAGGCTACGGTCTGAGGGCCGGGCTATCCGAAGCTGTGTGGGGGCGGGAGCCCTCGCGCGTCCGGGCCGAAGGCAGTAGGCAGATTCGCACTGGGGATTATCCACAATCCATGTTCTGACAACGCTACGAGGGCGACTGTCCCTGCATGGGCAGGGGTAGCCCAGCCTTTTCGCGGACAGGAATGTCCGCGCCACACTACTGCTTCCCAGTGAGTTCGCGGATGAGTTGGGCTTCGCGTTCGCGGTAGGGGCGGCCGTCGGGATAGAAAACGTCGTGGAACCAGATGGGGGGCTGATCCTCGATGTAGGGATGCTGCCAGGATTCCCAGGGCAAGTTGGTTTGCGTCTTCCCAAGCACGAGGCCCCAATTGATCGCGGCCACGCGATACTTTTTCGCCAGCGGAAGGATCGTGTCGAAAGTGCTGCCGACTGAACGCGCCATGTATTCCGTGCACAGGATGGGACGTTTTTGCTTTTGCAGCGCGACGATGTCAGCCTCGAAACTCTCCGGCCAATCATAGTTGTGAAATGAGAGCACGTCTGATTCTTCGAGCTGGGTACGTTCCACGGAACTCCACTTTGACGAGTCGGCCCAGTCATGGCCCTTCCACACGGCGCTGGTCAGCGGTTGCGACGGGTCGGCGGAACGGGCCCACTGGAATACCTGCGGCAGCAAGCTGGCGATGATTTCCTTCTTGTTTCTGGGATCTCGTTTTTCGTCGACGTTGTCTGGCTCATTCCACAGGTCCCAACCTAGGACGCGCTGATCCTGAGCAAACGCGCCCACAACCCCTACGACATACGCCTGCAGACGCGGGTATCGCGATGAGTCCTGCAAAGCGGTCGCCCCTGGACTTTGGACCCATCCGGAGTTGTGGACTCCGGGGATGGGCGGCCGCTGCGGGCCGAGCTTGGGATTCGGGTCCCAGCAGGAATCGAACAGTACGAATAACGGACGGATGTGATGCTTGGCTGCGATCGTCAAGAACTGATCAAGCCGTGCCTTGAAGCCTCCAGGATCCTGTTGCCAAAGCAAGTCGTGCAGGAACACGCGCATGGTGTTCATGCCGAGGCCTTCCGCCCAGCCCAGTTCGCGGTCAATCTCCTGCGGGTCAAACGAGCCGGACTGCCACATCTCCAGCTGGTTGATCGCATCCTTGGGAATGAAATTACTGCCCACGAGCCACGGTTGGCGCGCGTACCAGTTGGCTGCCTCCGGTTCGCTCCAGCGCGAACGGGCAAAACCAACAGATGAGATGAGTAATGTTGTAACCAGTGCGAGAGCGATGCGGCCTTTTTTCATAGGGCGAAATCGATGCGAAGAACGTAAGCGTATTTGCCGGTCGGCTGGTCGGGGACATGAACGTGCAAACCATCCGCGAGCTGCTCAAAGGATAACTCAGCGTTCGAGCCGAGCAACTTGATGGACTGAATTCGCTTGCCATCGCCCAATGCCGCCGGGGTGAGCGTGTGAATCACGGCTTCGTGGCTGGCGGGCCATCCCAGCTCGATCGCATACAAAATGCCGTTCTTCTCGGTGAAGCGGAAATCCGCCGCGCCGTAGGATTGCGTGTCGGTATCGTGAAATGCTCCTGCCGCCACCTGGGTTGGTCCTTCGCCGTAAGTCTTCCACGGACGAGTCCCGTAGATCGCTTCTCCGTTCACCTTGAGCCACGCGCCTACGTCCAGCAAAATATCCCGCACTTCGTCGGGGATGGTGCCATCCGCACGTGGGCCAATGTTGAGCAGAAGATTTCCGTTCTTGCTGACGATGTCGACCAGCTGATGAACAATGAACTCCGGCGATTTGAAAGTGTCGTTCTGGATGTATCCCCACGAGTTGTTGCCGACGGAAGTGTCGGTCTGCCAGGCGAGAGGACGAATGCCGGAGAGCTGGCCGCGCTCCACGTCGAGGACGGCGGAATGCTCTTCCATGGCAAAATATTTGTAATTGATCACGCCGGGATTGCCGGCATATTTCAGCGAGCTGTTGTAGTAGAACGCGGCGAAGCGGGCGATGGGGTCACGAACCGACGGCTGGCCAATCCACCAGTCGAACCACATGATTTCCGGATGGTACTTCTCGACAATTTCGGCGGAGCGGGCCAGCCAGTCATCGGTCCAGGCGGAGGACACGTAAGTGAAGTCGTCGGCCAGGGGCATGCCCTTCTTTGGTTCGAGCCGAATGTGCGCGGGGCCGTAAAAAGCGGCATTCGCAGGATCGTTGACATCGGAGGGGATGGCACGGCCGACGCCGAGGAAGAAATCATGCTCCACGCGATGAGATGACGCTCCCAGGTGCAAACCTTCGGCGCGGACGGCTTTCGCGAGGTCGCCGACCAGATCGCGGCGCGGACCCATCTTCGCCGCGGTCCAATCAGAGAGATCGCTGGCGTACATGGTGAATCCGTCGTGGTGTTCGAATACCGGAACAACGTACTTCGCGCCGGATTCCTTGAACAGGCTCGCCCAGGCGTCGGGATCGAAGCGCTCCGCCTTGAACATGGGGATGAAATCTTTGTAGCCGAACTTTTCGAGAGGACCGTAAGTGGTCAAGTGGTGTTTGTATTCGTCCGAGCCGGGACGGTACATGTCGCGGGGATACCACTCGCTGCCGAAAGCCGGGACCGAGTAGATACCCCAGTGAATAAATATTCCGAACTTGGCGTCGCGATACCAGTCGGGGATCTGGTAGGTCTGCAAAGATTGCCAGTCGGCGCGAAACGGGCCTTGGCGAATAGTGCTGTCAACTTCTTTCAGGATTTCTTGACGTTTCGAATCGTACTTGCTGCTGGCTTGCCGCCACACTTGGTCGAGGAGTTCCGGACTCTGCGAGGCGGTCGGAGCGGTGGCATCGTTTTGTGCCAGTACGCTCGGTGAATGAGAAACGACAAGGCCAAGAAGCAGCACGGAAGATAGCGACTTCACCAGTCGTGGGAACATTGCCCCCCTGAGACAAAAACTATTTGGAGTTCGAGCTTTGCCTGTGCTTGGAAGGATGCGCGCGGGTAGCCCGGGTCGTCGTTCATTGTACTCTCGACGCGGGCCGAGTTCACTTTTCTGTTCAGGCGCCTTTTTTCAGGGGGCGATCTTTGACCGGCTGGTAGTGTCCGGGCTCGGCGCGGCCTGCAATAGCCAGACGGTTCCAGGCATTGATGGCGGCCATGGCCAGGGTCAGGTCGGCAAGCTCCTTCTCGGAGAAATGCTTTCGCACGTCCTCGTACACGGCATCGCGCACATGCCCGTCACGGAGATTGGTGACCGCTTCCGTCCACGCCAGCGCCGCCCTTTCGCGATCGCTGTAGTACGGAGATTCTTCCCAGGCGTCGAGGCCGTAGAGGCGTTGCTCGCTTTCGCCCATGGCGCGAAGATCTTTCCAGTGCATGTCGATGCAATAGGCGCAGCCGTTGATCTGCGAAGCTCGCAGCTTGACCAGGTCGAGCAGCGTTTCTTCCAGTCCACACTGCTGAAGATAGTCTTCCAGTCCCATCATGGCCTTGTAGGCTCCAGGCGCCACTTTCGGATAAGCGATGCGAGCTTGCATGGGTCCTCCTGAGTCTCGGCGGTTCCTGTTACTTTGGATGACGGTGTTGGCCATTGGTTCCAGTTTTTGGCTGGCGGACCCGCCAGCGGTTGTTCCCATGTGACCCGTTAAAGACACAAAGGCTTCGCGGACAGGAGTGTCCGCGCCACACAAATCTATGCGCTGGTTTTGTCGAGCAGGGGGAGCGTTTCTTCGCTGTCGCCGTTCTTGGTGGCGGCGTCGAGGTTGAGCTGTTCCTGGCCGCTCAGGGCAGAAACTTTTCCACGATAGCTCTTCAGGTGACGCTGCGCAGTTTCGAAAGCCTCTTGAGCTTTATTGAGATTCTTGCCCACATTCTCGAACTGATTCTGGAAGAAGTCGAACGATTTTTGCGCCTTGGCCAATTCCATGCGGCTCTTCTCAAAGCGGCCCGCCATTTCGTACCACTTGTGCACCAGCGCGATGGTCTTGAGCGTCATCAGCAGGGTATTGGGAGAGACTGGAAAGACGTGCTGCTGATTGAGCCAGTCGGCCAGATCACGGTTGCGGACGGCTTCCATGTAAAGAGTCTCGCTGGGCAGATAAAGCAGGGCGATGTCGGTGGTGCCGTTCTCCGGCTGGATGTACGCTTTGACGCGCTTGCCCTCCGCCTTCATCACGCGCACGAACTCATGCCGAGCTTCTTCGATCTCTGCCTTATCGTCGCTTTCGAACAGCGCCAGCACTTGTTCGCGCGGGAACTTGGCGTCAATCGGAAGACGCCGGTCGGGGAAATGGATGATGGCGTCGGGGCGTCCGCCGGACTCGGGCAGGGAAGTCTGGATCTCGAACATGTGGGCAGGAAGAAAGTCGGCCAGCAGGCGCTCCAAACTGGCCTCGCCAAATTGCCCGCGCAGATGCGGCAATTTCAGAAGATTGTTGAGATCGTTGATGGAGTGTCCCAGCGCTCCAACTTCGCGCAACTGCTCTTCGGCAGCGCGGAGATGTTGCTGAACTTTTTCAAATTGCGCGAAACCTTCCTTGATGTTCTGGTCGAG
>Ga0335078_10005599_pt1 | contig 18566 bp, 15 predicted proteins | sample Lox_Sample_32_FD_206711 | JGI IMG/M metagenome (GOLD analysis project Ga0335078, IMG submission 206711) | Soil microbial communities from Loxahatchee National Wildlife Refuge, Florida, United States - Lox_Sample_3.2 | ecosystem: Environmental > Terrestrial > Soil > Wetlands | place: USA... | reverse complement strand
AAAGGAAACTTCGAAGACATGAAAATCGCCTTCGACTTCGCCGGACTCTTCCCGGCCACCGAAAAAACATAAACGCGGGCGCTCCGCCCGCGCACATATGCGCTACGTGATTCGCGGCCGAATCACACGCCTCCGCTTAGGAAGATTAGGTTGGAGATTTACCGCATGCCCATGGAGGGCGCGCCGTAGTCCATGTCGAAGCCGAGTTGGAGTTTGGCGGCGTCGGACATCAGGCCCGGGTTCCACGGCGGCTCAAAAACAATCTGTACGGCCACGTGTTTTACCTCGGGCAATTTCGATAATTTGCTTTCGACATCGGCTTTGAGCACGTCTCCCATGCCGCAACCGGGCGCGGTCATCGACATCTTGATATCGATTTTCTTGCCGCCCTGTTCGTGGTCGCTGATGTCACAGGCGTAGATCAATCCCAGGTCCGCGATGTTGACGGGAATTTCGGGATCGTAAATTGTTTTGAGTTGGTCCCAGACCATCTGCTCGCTGAAAGTGCCGGGCGCCTCTTTGGTCTCGGTCGCCACGGGCGGGGTCAGACCGAGCACTTCCGCATCCTTGGCATCGATGCGGTACATGCAGCCCATGTCGCTGACCACCGTGTAGCTGCTGCCCAGGAATTGCGAGATCCGAACGCGGGCTTTGGCAGGAAGCAAGCGATGGTTGCCGCTAGGAATTTCAATAGCTTCACAAGGACGGGTTAGCTCGATCATCTCGTACATAAAAACCTCACTCGGTCTCGGTCGAGGCCTCTTGTTTTCCTTCGAGCGCCGCTTCCAGTGTATGCCAGGCCAGGGTCGCGCATTTCACGCGGGTCGGAAATTCCGAGACCCCGGAGAATACCGCCAACTTTCCAAGTTCCGTCTGGTTTCCGTTGCTTTCTTGTCCAGTGACGACCTGGTGGAACCGCTCGAACAGCTTATCGGCTTCGGCCTTGGTTTTGCCTTTCAGACTCTGCGTCATCATGGAAGCCGACGCTTTCGAGATCGCGCACCCGGAGCCTTGAAATCCGATGTCACGAATCTTATCGCCTTCCATCTGAAGGTAGACGGTGAAGCGGTCGCCGCACAGCGGGTTGTAACCCTCGGCTTTGTGATCGGCGGGCTTCAACTCGCGGTAGTTTCGTGGCGCCTTGCTGTGTTCCAGGATTACTTCCTGGTAAAGATCGCGCAGGTCGGCCATTAACCCAGAATCTCCTGTACTTTTTGGATGCCCTGCGCCAGCGCGTCGATCTCTTCTTTCGTGTTGTACAGGGCGAAAGAAGCGCGTGCGGTGGCATCGATGCCAAAGCGCTCCATCACCGGCTGGGCACAATGGTGCCCGGTTCGGACCGCAATGCCTTCCTGATCGAGAATCGTTCCGATGTCGTGCGGATGAATGCCGTTCATCACGAAGGAAAGCACGCCGGCCTTTTCCTTGGCAGTCCCGATGATGCGAACGCCGGGGATCGCCGAAACCTTCTCGGTTGCATACTCGAGCAGTTCGTGTTCGTGAGCGGCGATATTTTCAATCCCGATCCGGTTGACGTATTCGATCGCGGCACGAAGACCAACCGCACCCGACATGTCCGGCGTTCCAGCTTCAAACTTATGCGGAATCTTGTTGTAGATGGTTTTCTCAAACGTGACTGAACTGATCATGTCCCCGCCACCTTGATAGGGCGGCATCGCATCGAGCAAAGCGGCCTTGCCATACAGAACGCCAAAGCCAGTCGGGCCATAAACCTTGTGGCTCGAGAACGCGTAAAAGTCGCAATCGAGTTCCTGCACATCGATGGCGACGTGCGGCGCAGCCTGGGCTCCATCGACGATTGCCGGAATGCCCTTCGCGTGCGCCATCTTCACGATCTGCGCAATCGGATTCACTGTCCCAAGCGCATTCGAAACGTGGCCGACGGCAACCATCTTGGTTTTGGGGCCGAGCAGCTTTTCGAATTCTTCGAGGATCAACTCGCCGCGATCGTTAATCGGCGCGACGCGTAGCTGGGCTTTCTTTTCACCGCACAGCATCTGCCAGGGAACGATATTCGAGTGGTGCTCCATCGCAGTGATGAGCACTTCATCGCCGCTGCCTACGTGCTTGCGGCCGTAAGTCGAGGCAACGAGGTTGATCGCCTCCGTGGCGCTACGCACAAATATGATCTCGCTTGGACGCGCGGCATGGAGAAATCCCTGAACCACTCTGCGGGCATGCTCATACTCTTCGGTGGCCCGCTCGGATAAATAATGCACGCCGCGATGAATGTTGGCGTTGTCGTGCTCGTAGTAGTGAACAATGGCGTCAATCACGGCCTTCGGTTTTTGCGAAGTCGCGGCGTTATCCAGATACACCAGTTTGTGGCCGCGAGCGGATTCGCGGAGGATGGGGAAATCGGCGCGAACGCGCTCGACATCATAGCCCGAACTAAGATCGTGCGCGGCGGTCTGAACTGAATCCCAGGGCAATCTTGCTACCGTAGTCATCCAACTTCCTCCCAATTCCTTCCCCCGTCTTTTCGCCCCTTCGTTTTGCCGTCCGACTTATGATTCGCCAGCGACAGTAAGTGATGATGAATAAGTTGCTCGGAATGCGATCGCGCCGCGCCGGGTTTCATGCGGTCCAGGCATTCACTCGCAAACGCCAGCAGTAACAGGCGGCGCGCGCTGATCTCGTCGATGCCGCGCGACTGCAGGTAGAAGAGAGAGTTTTCCTCGATCTGGCCGATGGTCGCGCCGTGCGTACACTTCACGTCGTCGGCGTAGATTTCGAGCTGCGGCTTGGTGTCGATCTGCGCATCGTCGGAAAGCAGCAAGTTGCGATTCGTCTGCTTCGCGTCGGTTTTCTGCGCGTCCTTATGCACGACGATGCGGCCATGAAAAACGCCGTGCGCCTGATCATCAAGGATGCCGTTATAGAACTGCCGGCTGCTGCAATGCGGGCTGGCGTGCTCGACGTGCATGTAGTTGTCGAGGTGTTGGCGGTCATTGCCGACAAATAAGCCATTGATCAGGCACTCGCCGCCTTCGCCTGCAAGCACCGGATGCACATTGTTTCGAACCAACCCACCGCCTAAGAGAAGAGAGTGCGAAGCAACGTTCGCACTGCGTTCCTGCTGAATGCGCAGAGTCGAAACGTTATATGCTTCGCGATGCTCGCGCTCAATCATGTAATGCGCGACGTGTGCGTTCTCGCCAACCACTAACTCTGTTGCTGTATTGGAAAATACGACTCCCTTGCCGAGCGAAACGTACTCTTCCACGACCGTTGCCTGCGCCTCGTTTTCGACAATCACCAGATTGCGGGGATGCACCATCTGCGGTGTGTCGGCCTGAGTTGAGACGAAGAGCAGGTGGACCGGATTTTCCAGCACGACTCCGCGGCCAACGTGTACGTAAGCTCCATCTTCGAGGAAGGCTGTGTTCAATGCGGAAAAAGCATCGCGCTGAATGTTGAGATAGCGCCCGAGGTGCTTCTGCAGCGTGTCCGGATGGTTTGTGATCTGATCCTTTAAGCCGGCAAAAGTGACACCTTTCAGCTTTTCAAGCTTCGATAACTCTGGTGCGAACTGCCCATCGACAAAGACCAACTGCGTCGCCGCGCCTTCAAACGCCCACGGTGCCAGATCGGCTCTCGAAACTTTACCCGCCTTGGACTGCGGCAACGAGAACGATGTGCGCGCGATCGCGGACACATTCGTGAACCGCCAGTCTTCGTCGTGCGTGGTTGGAAATCCTGTTTCGCAGAAACGGGCGAAAGCATCTTCGCGGAGCTTTTTCAGCCAGCCGAGGTTGATTCCCGAAGCCCGCTTCTGAAATTCGGTGAAGCGGTCCAACTGATGTTCAACGTTCTGAATTGCGGTAGCCACTGTTCTCCCTGACTAAGCGGACGCGGGTTGCCGCGCCTCGGTTTCGATCCATCCATATCCCTTGTCTTCGAGTTCGAGTGCAAGGTCCTTGCCCCCGGAACGCACAATGCGGCCATCGACCAGGACGTGCACGAAATCGGGCACGATGTAGTTCAGTAGTCGCTGATAGTGGGTGACCACCAGCATGGCCCGCTCCGGGCTGCGCATCGCGTTTACGCCCTGAGCGACGATCCTGAGTGCATCGATGTCGAGGCCGGAATCGGTCTCGTCGAGGATTGCCAGCTTGGGCTCAAGCACCGCCATCTGCAAAATCTCGTTACGCTTCTTTTCGCCGCCGGAGAAGCCTTCGTTGACCGAACGGTTCATTAACTTCTCGTCCATTTCGAGCAGCTTCAGCTTCTCGCGGTACATGGGGATGAAATCCATTGCATCCATTTCTTCTTCGCCGCGATATTTCCGCTGCGCATTCAGCGCTGAGCGGAGGAAATAAGCATTGCCGATTCCCGGAATTTCGACCGGGTATTGGAATGCCAGGAATACGCCTTCGCAGGCCGCGATCTCGGGCTTCATCTCCAGCAGATCTTTGCCGTCGAGGAGAACCTGGCCGTCGGTGACGTGATAGGCCTCTCGCCGGGCCAGTACCTGCGCCAGCGTGCTCTTGCCAGATCCGTTAGGACCCATGATCGAATGGACCTCACCGGCATTGAGGGTGAGATTGATGCCTTTCAGAATTTCGTGCCCTGCCACGGTAACGTGCAGGTTCTTGATTTCGAGCAAAGCCATTTGATTCCATCTCTCCTTTTCCATAAGGAAGCGAGTCAATCGCGCATGTAAGGCGTCGCTGCGACGCGATGCTTCGCGCGGCTCGCCCAGATCCTTCGCTACGCAAAGAGCGCTTGCTCAGGATGACAACAAAGAGCTATCCAACGCTGCCTTCCAAGCTCACGCTCAGCAGCTTTTGCGCTTCAACTGCAAACTCCATCGGCAGCTCGCGAAATACCTGTTTGCAGAAGCCGTTCACGATCATCGAGACCGCATCTTCCGTCTTCAGGCCGCGCTGCTGCAGATAGAACATCTGATCTTCGCCAATCTTCGAGGTCGAAGCCTCATGCTCCATGCGGGCCGTCGAGTTTTTCACTTCTATGTACGGGAAGGTATGCGCCCCGCACTTATCGCCAATCAGCAGGGAATCGCACTGCGTGTAATTGCGTGCTCCGGTCGCTCCCTTTTGAATCTTGACCTGTCCGCGATACGTGTTCTGCCCGTGTCCGGCCGAGATGCCCTTGGAAACGATGGTGCTGCTGGTGTTCTTTCCGAGGTGAATCATCTTCGTTCCGGTGTCAGCCTGCTGATAGTTGTTGGTCAGCGCGACTGAGTAGAACTCACCTACGGAGTTATCGCCCTGCAGAATGCAGCTCGGGTACTTCCAGGTGATTGCCGATCCGGTTTCGACCTGCGTCCACGAAATTTTCGAATTCACGCCGGCACACTTGCCGCGTTTAGTGACGAAATTGTAGATACCGCCGCGTCCTTCTTTATCGCCCGGATACCAGTTCTGCACAGTCGAATACTTGATCTGTGCATTGTCCATCGCGATCAACTCGACGACGGCGGCGTGCAATTGGTTCTCGTCGCGAATGGGTGCGGTGCAGCCCTCGAGATAGCTGACGTAAGCTCCTTCATCGGCCACGATCAGGGTCCGCTCGAACTGCCCAGTTTCGGCTGCGTTAATTCGGAAGTAGGTCGAAAGCTCCATCGGACAGCGAACGCCCTTGGGCACATATACAAAAGAACCATCCGTGAATACAGCCGCATTCAGTGCGGCGAAGAAGTTGTCGGAAGCAGGAACCACAGTGCCCAGGTACTTCTGAACCAGCTCTGGGTACTTCTGCACCGCCTCGGAGAACGAGCAGAAGATCACACCTTTTTCCGCGAGTTTCTCTTTGAAAGTCGTCGCTACCGAAACGCTGTCGAACACTGCATCAACTGCCACGCCAGCCAGCTTTTTCTGCTCCGCGAGCGGAATGCCCAGCTTCTCGTAAGTGCGAAGAATTTCCGGGTCGAGCTCATCGAGGCTCTTCAGGCTCGGCTTCTGCTTGGGGGCCGAATAATAAACAATGTTCTGATAGTCGATCGGCGAGTACTTCACGTTCGCCCACTTCGGCTCGGCTTCGGCCTTCTCCAGCGACATCCAGTGACGGAACGCCTTCAGTCGCCAATCCAGCATGAACGCCGGCTCTTTCTTCTTAGCCGAGATCAGCCGGATGATATCTTCGTTCAGTCCCTTGGGGACGCGCTCTTCTTCAATCTCGGTAACAAAACCCCACTTATAATCCTGTTCCGCAAGATTGCGGATGGTATCAACATTCGTGCTCATTGCATTCTCCCGGGCGTATTACTTTCAATCTGTACGAGGTTGCCGCGGCTATCGCGCACGGCGGCGAACTGCATCGGCCGGATCAGGTCCCAAAGCATCACTTTCTGCAACGCACCCCGAACCACCTGATTGATCAGTCTCTGGTTATCTTTGATCGGGCAGGACGGCTCGAGGTCGCAAAGTCCGGTCACATCCATGGTGCATTCGGTTAATGCCAGCGGACCTTCGAGCGCTGAAATGACATCCGCGACGGAAATCAGCCGCGGATCGCGTGCCAGGCTGTAGCCCCCTTTGATCCCACGGTGGGAGGCGAGCAGCCCATCGGACAGCAACTTCTTCAAAAGCTTGCTGACGGTCGGAAGTGGCAGCTTGCATTGCACCGCCAGGTCGCGGGCAGTGTGGAGGTCGGACTTGGGCTGACGAGCCATCTGGCTTAGCAGCACCAATCCGTAGTCGGTTAATTTGCCTAAGCGAATCATTGCTAAGTTACGTGGTTCCTATGTCTCGGGAAACAGGACTAAATTAGTACAGTTTCATTATAAGGGGTGGAAAGCTGGGCCGCAAGGGTGGGAGGGCCGTTTCTGCTTGGGTTGTGCAATGCCGGTATAATCCTCGCAAGTATTTATGACTACAGAGCTTATTGATGTCGGGTTGGTTGGATTCGGGTTCGCCGGACGGACCTTTCATGCCCCGGTGATCACTGCCGTCGAGGGTCTGAGGCTTTCTGGAGTCGTTCAGAGGACCGGAGCGGATGCGGCGGATCTGTTTCCCGGTGTACAGGTCGTAGGAAGCCTCGACGACCTGCTGACGATCAGGTCGATCCGCTTGGTGGTCATCGCCACCCCCAACACTTCTCACATCGAGCTCGCCCGGCAGTGTCTTCTCGCCGGACGCGACGTGGTCATCGACAAACCTTTCACCACGACCTACGCCGAAGCCGCCGAACTGGTCCGTATGGCCAAAGATCGAGGACGACTTCTTTCGGTTTACCAGAACCGTCGCTGGGACGGAGACTTCAAAACCGTCCACGACCTTATTGGCACCGGCGCCCTGGGCAAAGTCGTTCGATTCGAATCCCGTTTCGACCGTTTCCGGCCGCAGCTTCGTACCGGTGCATGGCGCGAGCAGGAACTCCCCGGATCCGGCATTTTGTTCGATCTTGGTCCGCACCTGATCGATCAGGCGCTGGTCCTTTTTGGCGAGCCTCAGGCCCTCTATGCCGACGTCCGCGCCGAACGCGAGCGCGCGGTGGTCGACGACGCCTTCGATCTGACCCTGCATTATCCCGGCATGCGCGCGCTATTGGGAGCGACTATGTTAGCGCTGAAGCCGGGCCCTCGTTTCGTAATCGAAGGACCGAAAGCTTCATACATCAAGTTCGGACTTGATCCGCAGGAAGACGCCCTCAAAACCAAGGCTCGCCCGACCGGAAGCGGGTGGGGGCAGGAGCCCCGTGAAGCCTGGGGAAGGCTCTATCGTTCGGATGGACAAACTCGAATCGAGGAGATTGTCCCTACTCAGCCCGGAGATTACCGCGGATATTATGAAAACGTCCGCGACACGATCTTGGGAAAGGCGGACCTCGCGGTTACTCCTGAGCAGGCTCTGCGCGTGATGCGGACGATCGAACTCGCCATGCAGAGCAGCAGGGAATGGCGAGTGGTCCCGTACGCAGTGAGTCCCTAGCGCCAACACAGGGCGTTTACGGCATAACCGCCTTAATCCCCGTCAACTCACAGAAATCCACGAGCGCGGGATACAAGTGCTCCCCGTAGCCCAGACAGGCATATTCATTCGTCCAGCTCTGTAGCATCTCGTCCATATCGCAGTGAGCGGTGATGAATCCGTGCGGCCAGAAGGGAATGCCGCACTCATGCAGCCGGTCCTTAATATTCTTAGCAGGTGGCTCGAAAATGCTTGCGCGGGTGATCACCATCTGAAACTCGCCATTTACACGGCCCAGCCTCGCCAGGACGCCCTCGCCGACTTTGCAGATCAACTTGACCGAGAGCCCTCCGGCCTCGCCTTCGGTTGGAATGCCGTGTTCCGCAAATCCAGCCGGTCCCAGCTTGCTTGCGAGCGACGGCGGACATGCGCCATCGCCAATGATCTTGATCTCCTTCTTCTTTACGTCGATATGCTGCAGATCGCCGTAGTACACGCGTTCTTTACTCAGCTTGGTAAGCAGCAGCACGGTCATCCCTGTATTGAAGTCGCCCAGAGTGGACGTTCCAAAACCATCTTCCAGCATCATGCTTTGCGCGAAGCACGTCGCGCTGTAATCGTCTCCCAGTCCGGGAAACGACTGAATGGTGTAGAAATCGAATTTTTCCTTGGTGACAACTTTCCTGAGAGCGAGATAAAGACGCATGGAGCGCTCATTGGCCAGATTCTGTTCTGGCGCCGATCCGAACAACTTTCTCAGCCGGGGCTGCAAGTCAGAAACTTCCTTGGCTGAAATGTCCTTCGCAGCTTGAATCAGCTCCGTCGTGTCGCGCGAGTCGATGTCCACGCCGAACATCCGCATCCACTGCGAAGGATCCGCGACGCCGCATGTCTGGCCCATGCCCCGTCCACCGAACGTTCCCATCGTCGCCATGTTTAGGAACTTTTTCAGGTGCGCCGCCTGCGCATAGCTGACGATCTTCGCCACCGTGTCTTCTTCATCCGCGGGTCCGTAGACAAACCTGTGTGGTACCCCGATTTCGAGCAGGCCGCCATGCATCACCAACCCGCCCACCGGTCGCCATCCTTGCGACCCCGGATGCGTCCATAAGATCACCGCTTTTCCCGTGGCGGCGAAATCACGAATCGCCGCGACTAGATGCGCCGCCCATACCCACGTTCCCGAGAACAGCACCACGGCGTCGATCGAATCATCCGATTTCGCCTTTTTAAGCGCCGCGCGAGCCTCTTCTTTCGACGCGATCACGATGTCGTGTTCGACCACGTTCAGTCCCGCAGTCGTCAGTGCCTTCTTGCTGGCTGCAACGATCTTGTCGTCGATGAAGGGAACTCCCATCGGGTCTTTGAGTCCATCTTTATGAACGCCGTAAACAATGAATCCAACTGTCGGCTGAATCACAGGCCCCTCCGCTTTTCATGAAAATGCATTCCAACTGCTAACTCTCGAACACGCTCATACTGCATCAATTGCGGTTCATAGCTGGACGCGAGTTTAGAATCCGGCTCAACCACGCCCGTCTCGTGTACCATCTCGTGCACGGCTTCCGGAATCGATGCGTAGTCGCCTACCGCGACGGCTGCCAGGATTGCCGATCCGAGGCAGACCGCCTCCGAGCACTCCATGGTATGAAGTCGCTTGCCGGTCAGCGCCGCCCGTAATCTCAATCCCAATTGGGAGCGCGATCCGCCGCCGGCTACACGAATATCACCAAAATCTCCAGTAGCTTTTTCCAGGATCGTCGCCAGCCTTGCAAACTCACAGGCAATCCCTTCCATAATGCCCTTGTAGACGTCGCTGCTGTCCGTCGCCGGAGTCAGGCCGAAGATCACGCCCCGCGCATGAGGATTGAACTCGGGATTACATGTCCCGATCAGATGGGGCGTAATCAACAGTCCGCTCGGACCGGCCTTTGCCTCTCGCTCCATCGCGGCAAAGTGCGCTGACTCGCTGCCGCCGCTTCCGTTGCGATAGAGCAGATCGTGAAACCACTTCAGCATGATGCTCGACGGAAAGTAGGCGAGCGTAACAAATTTACCGGGAACCACGTGACAGTACGTGTTCAGCGACGATGCCAGGTTCGCTTCCGTTAGGTTGGGGCGATCGCTCGTCGCCGTGAGGCACTCGTAGGTTCCAATCGAATCGGTAATCGAACCTTGGTCGATCACTCCGGAGCCTATGGCGCCGCAAGGTTGATCGTGGCCGCCGAGCACCACCGGTGTTCCCGCCTTTAGTCCCAGCTGTCCGGCTATATCGGCAGAGAGTTTCCCGGCGATCGTGCCGGCCGGCGCGGTTTCCGGAAGAATGCCATGGCTCAGTCCGCAGCGGTCGAGAATTTCGTTCGACCACTGACGCTGCATAATATCGAACGCAAAATAGCGGGAGGCCAGCGAGTAGTCGGCCAGGGGCGGCAGGCCCATCCGAAGCAGGACATACCCAATCACGGTGACAAACTTGGAGGTCGCAGAAAAAACCTCCGGCTGATTCTTCCGCATCCAGAGAATCTTCCCCAGCGGATACATGGGGTGCATGACATGGCCGGTGATCTGGAAGGCGCGCTGCCGTCCCAATGTCTGCTCGCACCATTCTGCTTCCGCCGCCGCCCGTCCGTCCTGATTGAGAATGGCCGGCGCCGCCGGTTCGCCGCTCGCGTTCACAGGCACGAAGCTTTCGCCATGCGAACTGATACCCATGGCGTGAACTGGTTCGTTCAATTCGCGCGTGACGGAACTGGCTGCCTCACAAACCGCCCGCCAAAAGCTCTCCGGGCGCGCCTCCGCGAAACTCGGGCGAGGGAACTCGATGGGATATGCAGCCGAGTGCTGCGCCAGCACATGGCCAGAAGCGTCGAACACTACCGCTTTACAAGCGCTCGATCCGATATCAATCGCTAACAAGCTCATGGCCGTCGGAGGGTTCGTTCAATGTGTGAGTGGAGAAACCGGTTCTCTCGCCGAAGTTCGTGGCTTCTCTTCGAGCGCAGCCCGCGCCCGGCGCAGAAATTCGCTCATGTCCGGCGACTGAAATACGTTTCGGCCGAAAAAAATTCCGGCAGCGCCGCCCGCCGCCGCCCCCCGCACCACCTCGAGAGCTTCGTCGTCGGAGCCTTGGCGGCTTCCGCCGAGTACGAGAATCGGGATGGGGCAATTGCTGACAACTTCTTTCATCGCAACCGGATCGCCGGCGTAATCCGTCTTCACCGCGTCTGCCCCCAGTTCATACGCGATGCGCGTGTGATGTTTCAGCCAGCGCGGCGCCGCCGGACTGATGACATCCTTGCCTCGCGCCAACGCTTCGACAATCAACGGCATTCCGACGCGCTCGCATTCCCGCGCCACATCTGCGGTTCGGGCGATTTCCTTACTTTCGAAATCGGCGTTGCCCGTGCCCACCACCATGTAAGTGAGGACCGCATCGGCGCCGTGGCGTAGCGCTTCCTCCGGGCGGGCGACTAGCGTACTGCGCAACTCTCCTTTGCCGCCATTCGCGAAGACTGACCAGACCGTGGTCCAATCAATGCGCGCGATCAGCGCAGGAAGAGGTCCTTCCAACGGCGAGTCGGCAAATTGTTTCAGGACGCCGAAATTGAGAAGCACCGCGTCTGCCTGCGCATCGCAAAAGCGCCGCACCTGCGCTACCGGATTTTCTGTTCCCGGGATTGGTCCGAGAACCAAGGGATGATCGAAAGCTACCACCAAGGCCCGGTGGCCGGGGCCGCCTAACACTCGATGAAGCCGAATTTTCTTGCCGCAGTCGCTCAAGGCTGCCTCTTTTCAGGAAAACTGCCAAATTCACGTTAGTTCGTATATGAGCGAATGTCAACGCTTTCTGCGCGATTGTGATCGATTGTGCTGCACACCGTTCTTGCCAGCCACGACCACTTGCAGGCCGCGCTCTCGAAGGTCCTTGATGCTTTGTTGCGGAGTGCCCGAATCCGTCACCAGCACATTGATGTCCGTCACCGGTCCAACATAAGCAAAGCACTGCAGCCCAAACTTTTCGTGGTCCGCCAGAGCAATGCGAGTCTTCGCGGCTTTGGCCAGCATCTTCTTGATCTGCGCCTCGGCATGACTGGCGGTCGAAATGCCATACTCCGGATCGATCGCACTCACGCCGAGAATGGCCTTATCCAAACGAATTTCCAAGAGCGCGCGTTGCGCCCACTCGCCACAGAGATAAAAAGTGTCTTTGCGCAGATCGCCGCCCGTGCACAGCACCGAAATCCCCGGACTGCGCTGCAATTCGCAAACAATCGTCGGCGAATTTGTAACCACGGTGAGCCGGTTGCGGTGGGCCAACCTCCGCGCTAATTCGAAAACCGTTGTGCTGCCTTCGAGAAAGATCGTCTCCCCATCGAGAATCAGTTCTTCGGCCGCGCGCGCGATCTGCTGCTTTTCTTCGCTGTTGCTGCGCTGGAGAGCCTCATAGGAGGCTTGAAAACTGGTGCTCGACATGCGCGAGACTGCGCCGCCGTGGGAACGAACCAGCACGCCTTCTTCTTCGAGCGACGCGAGATCGCGCCGGATCGTTGCCGGTGTCACCTTCAGCCGTTCGCACAATTCGGACGCGGTTACAGTGCGCTGTCCCGAGAGAATCTCGCGAATTCGAAATTTGCGTTCTTCGGCGAGCATGTACCGGAATTATCCCACGAAGCTACACGCGGTCCGCAGAGAAGGTCACGCCGTTTTTACGCAGGAAGGCGGCGGCGCGCTCAAAACTTGTGCCAAACGAGACTCCGCGAAACTTGCCGGTGCCTGCAACTGTGATTAGACCGACCACATCGCCGCTGGCGTTAATTAACGGGCTTCCGCTCATCCCGGGATGGACCGAAACACCAACCGCGAAGTCGCAATAGCAACCATCCTCTCGACGGTAGAGTTGCTGCGGCGTCAGCAGAAATCCATCCAGAATCGTCGGCAACAACCCCCATCCGGTAAACCCTGTGATGGTGACGGCAGATGCTGGACGCGGTACGGCGATTCGAATCCGCGCCGGAATCAAATACGCTCGATCGCGCGGACTCGAAAGCGGTTCGATACGGCACAACGCGACGTCGAGCACCTCATTACTCACGCACTCCTTTAGCGAAAAAGTGTGAAAGCCGAGCGCCTGGCTCCATTCCGCGTGCGGCACGATCACGGTTAGGGTGCACAAGACTCGAGAAACTGAAACGACGTGCGCGGCAGTAACAATGGTTCCGGCCGGATCAATGACGATCCCAGTGCCAACCGTTCTTGTGCGCGCCGAGGGATTTTCTGTGCAGAGAATCGGGACTGCGAAGCGCGGTGCGTTGACCGCGGCGAAACTTGCGGGAATGTAAAAGAAAATTGCGATGAGCGCGAGTTGTAGAGAGCGGCGCACGCGGCAATCTCGTCCGCCTCATCGTATCAGCCACGCACAATCCGGCTTGTGATGCCCGACACACGGGCACAACCGTGAACGTCGCCGCGTGCTCGGAAGCGCCGCAGACAAGAATGTCGGCGCTACATGAAAAAAGGCGGACATTTCTGTCCGCCTGCAAAACTAAACCGTCTACTGCCCGCCGCCCGGTTGCGACAAAACCAGCGCCGGAACTTCCTGTTGCTTGATCAGGTTGTTGTAGGACGCGACGTCCGTGGAGACAATCGCCCTCCACTTTGTCATTTGTTCATCGAGTTGTTTGCTCAAATCGTTGAACACGTCGTAATCCTGTTGCGTCGGCGCCGCGTCGGCACTGCCGACTACTCCTCCCAGCGCGACCAGGTGATTGTTCAGCCGAACCGGGAAGTTCAGCACGTCCTGGCCGCTCTTGGCTTTGGTCTGAATCAGCGCCTCTTCGACTTCGGTCATCTTCTTGTCGAGCGCCTTGCCGGCATCCGAGACAGCTTTTTCGTGCGGACCACCCTTCAGGCGCTTGTCGAATGCGTTGATCTGGTCGCGCAGATCGCGGATCTGGTTAATCGTTTCATCGGTCTCCGTGACTTTGTCGCGAATCTTGATGAGCAGATCAAACTGCTTCGCCAGATCTTCCTGCGTGACCTTCAGCCGCGGGTCTGCCTGGATCTCCAGCGGTGCCGTGTAGCTCTTGCCCAACACCGTCAGTCGTACTTGATAGTTGCCGGGCACGGCTTCAGGGCCATCGGTCGAACCACCCCACAGCGGCGCCTTCGGCACTTTCGTCGCGCCTTCATAGTGCAGGTCCCAGACGAAGCGGTTCAGCCCCACATCGCCTGACAACTCCGCATTCGAACCCCGGCTGAAGAAATCTTCTTCCTCGGAAGTCTCCTCTTTTTTCTTGGGATATTTGCGAACGACTTTTCCGGTCGAGTCGAGGATCTCCAGCGTGATCTTTGGAGCTTCCTTGTCTTTATCCTTGTCCTTGTCTTTGGCCTCGGCGCCAGCAGTCGCATCGCCTTTCCCCTCGGGTTTCTTCAAGGAGGTTTTCAGCCAGTAGTAGATCACTGCTCCAGCCGGCGGATTTTTCCCAACATTGCCCGAAGCCGCGAAGAAGGATCCGCGGAACAACGTGTGGCTCGCAGGGGCCGGCGTAAACAGATGCGCATCTTCTTGCGGGATCGACTCCTGATACTGCTCCAACGGAGTGATGTCATCGAGGACCCAGAAGCTGCGGCCGTGGGTCGCCACGACCAGATCCTTGTTCTTAACAATGAGATCGTTGATCGGCGACACGGGCAGGTTCAACTGGAGCGGCTGCCACTTGCCACCGTCGTCAAAGGAAACGTAAACGCCCATTTCGGTTCCGGCAAAAAGCAGGTTTGGATGATCCGGATCCACGCGGACCGCGTGAACATAATCGTTCGCCGGAATTCCGTTTACCAGCTTCGTCCAGCTCTTACCGAAATCAGTGGTCTTAAAAACGTAGGGAGCGAAATCATCCATCTTGTGCCGCTCCACCGCCATGTAGGCGGTGCCCGCCTCTTTCGGCGACGCCTCGATCATGCTGACCGTTCCCCAGTCGGGCATTCCCTTCGGCGTGATGTTGTCCCAGTGCTGGCCGCCATCGCGGGTGATGTGCACCAACCCATCATCTGATCCGGCCCAGATGAGGTCCTTCTGCACCGACGATTCCACGACCGAGAAAATCGTGTCGTAGACTTCGACGCCCGTGTTGTCCTTGGTGATCGGTCCGCCAGACGCCGCCTGCTTGGCTTTATCGTTGCGGGTAAGGTCGGGACTGATGATGGACCAGTTCATTCCCGCGTCTGTGGTCTTAAACAGCACCTCGCCGGCGTAGTACAACGTCTTCGGATCATGCGGCGAGAACACGATCGGCTCCGTCCACTGGAACCGATGTTTCAAATCCGCTGCGCCCCAGCCGATGGGATTCACGGGCCACGGATTCACGGCCTGCTCCTCGCCCGTTCGATGATCGTAGCGGCTGATGTCGCCGCCATAAGACCCGGCATACACGATTTGCGGATCGGTCGGATCCGGAGCAATGTAACCGCTTTCGCCGCCGCCTACTGCGTACCAATCCGGACGGTCAATCGAGCCATCAGCGCTTGCCGTGGCAATTGCAACCGTCGAGTTATCCTGCTGCGCGCCGTAAATGAAGTACGGGAACCGGTTGTCCGCGACTACGTGATAGAACTGCGCGGTCGGCTGGTTATATACCGTTGTCCACGATTGGCCACCATCGGTGGAGATCGTTGCGCCACCGTCATTTCCGTTGATCAAGCGCTTCGGATTATTGGGATCGATCCACAAGCCGTGATTGTCACCGTGCGGTGCCCGCAACTGAGTGAAGGTCTTGCCGCCATCGTTCGACCGGTAGGCTCCGGTGTTCAGGATGTAGACCGTGTCTTGGGATTTCGGATCGGCAAAGATATGCGAGTAGTACCAGGCGCGCTGCCGGAAGCGATGGTCGTCCGTCATTAGATGCCAGGTTTCGCCGCCATCATCCGAGCGGTAGATACCGCCCTTTTCCGCTTCGACCACGGCCCAAACCCGGCTCGGATTTGCGCCGGAAACGGTGACACCGATACGGCCGATAGTGCCTTCCGGCAAGCCATGCCCTTTGACTTCTTTCCATGTCGTGCCGCCGTCGGCCGAGCGATAGAGCCCGCTGCCAGGGCCGCCGCTATCGAGACTCCACGGGGTACGCCGTGCCTGCCACAATGCGGCAAACAGGATATTCGGATTCGACGGGTCAAACGTGATGTCAATTCCGCCGGTTTTCGCGTCCTTGTATAGGACTTTGTCCCATGTCTTTCCCCCATCGCGAGTGCGGAAAATTCCGCGCTCCTCGTTATCGCCGAACGGATGTCCCATCGCGGCCACAAAGGCAATATCCGCATTCTTGGGATGGATGATCAGCCGCCCGATTGCGTGAGTATCCGGCAGCCCGATGAATTTCCACGTCTTGCCAGCGTCAATCGACTTGTACACGCCGTTTCCACCGATGATGTTGCCGCGAATGCAGGCCTCGCCAGTCCCGACATAGATAGTGTTCGGGTCCGATTCCGAGACGGCGATCGCGCCAATGGATGGTGACGCATCCTTCTCTTTGTCGAAGATTGGTTTCCAGTTCAGCCCGCCGTCGGTCGTCTTCCAGACGCCACCGCCGACGCCGCCGAAGTAATAGGTATCGTCCTGGCCGACGACCCCGGTCACGGCGAGCACGCGTCCGCCACGGAACGGTCCTACCAGGCGATACTGGAGGCCCTTCCACGGACCCTTGTCCTCGTCCTCATCCTGCTGGGCTGCTCCCGTCCCCGGAGTGGCGGGGTTGGCAGCCTGTTTCTGTTCCCCAGGCTTCTGCCCGGGCTCTGCACTTTGATTGGGTTTTTGTTTTTGAGCGAAAAGAGAAGTGACAAGAAGACAGCAGAAGACTACGAACATTACGCGTCGCAAGTGCAATCCCTCCAAGGGCCACCACAATAAATCCACAGGTGCTCAATTCTCAACAGAAAAGACAGAATCCCGCCCCCGGCGGCCCTTTTGCACAGCATCTCTGATTTGCAAACCTGTGAAAATTGGCTAGAATACGGTAACCCACGGACACGGTCCTCCCAGTTTGGCGTTCACGGCCAACCTCTATGTCTCTTGCTTGTGTGGGAAATCCTGGCTGGAAGGATTCTTTCCGCTTGCGGCGACCGGTTACAAAAGTCACTTGGCGTAACGGCCAACTGTTCTTAACATGCAGATACGTAGCGAATTGAGGCCCGGTTCATGCACGGCGTAGCGGTTACCCTCCTGACGGAGGACAAAGAACGGCTTGCGGTGCTCCAGCAACGCCTGGAGACCACCCAAATCGGGCGCAATGTTTTTGGACACGTCGGCTTCCCGTCGAGCCAGACCGATTCCGTTCTGCGTCAGATTCAGGACGTTCGCGCCGAAGTAGTTCTCGTCGACATCGATCCTCAGAACATCCAGCGTGCCATCCGCGCCATTGAACTGATCCACGCCCATACCAGCGACGTTGTAGTTTTCGCCGTCGGGGCAATGAACAATCCAGAAACTATCGTGGCCGCCATGCGTGCCGGCGCCCGTGAGTACCTCGAGCGCAATTCCAGCGCCGAGAGCATGATCGAGGCCTTCAACCGTTTTTCGACTTCCAGGGGAAAATCGCGTGCATCCGCCGCCGGCCGTGCGCGAGTCATCGCCGTCGCGAATTCCAAAGGTGGTTCCGGTGCGACTACCGTTGCCGTGAATACCGCCATCGCCTTGCAGGAACTGCACTCAAACACTCTATTGGTGGATTTCGCTAACCTGGGCCACGCCGCGTTGCACCTGAACGCGCGCCCGACCTTCGGCATCACCGACGCATTGCAGAACCTGCACCGCATGGATAGCTCTTTGCTGCAGGGCCTCATGACCCAGTGCAAGAGCGGACTGCAATTGCTTGCCGGCCCTCAACAGCCGCAACTCGTTGCTCCGACTGTCGCCGAGTTGGCCAATCTTTTCGACCTTTTGGTATCCCACTTCCGCTACATCGTCGTGGATTGCTCGAACCGCGTCGACGAAACCGCACGCGTGCTTTGTGACATCTCGAACGCCGTTCTGCTCGTCGCCCAAGCCGATGTCGTCTCGCTGTGGAGCGCCGGCCGGATGCGCAACTTCCTCGAAGAGGGCACGGGCCGCGACCGCGTTCGCCTCGTCCTGAACCGCTACAAAAAGATTCCTGGTTTTAGCGACGAAGACGTCGAAGCCGCGACCAACTGCAAAATTCTCTGGAAGATTCCCAACAACCACCAGGCGATCGCGCCTGCCATCGATAAAGGCGCGCCCGTGGCATTTCAGGACAGCGTGGATGTCGGCCGCTCCTTCCGGGGGTTAGCCGGTACGCTGGCCGAGGCCTCGCCCACCTCCGAAGGTTCTCTCGATCTCGTATACCAACCCGATAAGTCCGATCCTCGCAAGAAGCCGAGTCGCAGCCTGCTGATCTCACCTCTTCGCGCCGGACAGTAGCTTTCCCCTATGCCGCGTAACGCGTGCGCTTTCTTCGGATCACCCGATACCGTTCGATGTTAGGCCGGACCTGTTCCTTGATGTGGGCCTGCTCCGCTCGAGCGCGTTCCAGCGCGACATCCGCTAGCTTTAGCCAGTAGTGGCAGCGAGGGTTGTCCCGCAATTCATCCCGAGGTGGCAGGGTGAGCGTGTACACGAGTGGCCGTTCGTCTCCCATGGGGTACGACTAAGCGGCGAATGCT
>Ga0335078_10005597_pt1 | contig 18567 bp, 16 predicted proteins | sample Lox_Sample_32_FD_206711 | JGI IMG/M metagenome (GOLD analysis project Ga0335078, IMG submission 206711) | Soil microbial communities from Loxahatchee National Wildlife Refuge, Florida, United States - Lox_Sample_3.2 | ecosystem: Environmental > Terrestrial > Soil > Wetlands | place: USA... | reverse complement strand
GCAAGTCACTGCACCATCGACACGGTTGCGCCGTAGTTGGTTTGCGCGCTTCCGCCCGTAATGCTGAAATTGCCGGCGGCGGTGAAGGAATTGCAAATCAGCGATGTTTGGGAACCGCTCCCACCCGCGACGCTCAGGTTCGCCTTTGGCGTGTAGATCAAGCCGTTTATGGTGTTGGTGGCGCCGGCAAGGCTGACCGCACTGGAATCGCTCCGGTCCTCGAAGATGGTCACCCCCTCCCAGGGGCCGGAAGAAGGCGGCGAGAGCGTGACCGTCGGGCCCGCCATGCTGATACCGCCGCCCTGAATATACAGCGTCACACCGCTTCCAGTGATGGTCGTGCCGGCGACGCTGATGCCTTTCTCCAACACATACAGACCGGAGTTGAGCGTCAGGCTCCCGCCAGCACCTGAGATCGTGTGGCAATACACACCCTGACTGATCGTATGGGACCCGCCGGCGAAGGAGATGCCGCCGCCATCGGTGCAGGCTCCCACTGTGGGCGGCTGCATCGAGGCGAACGGATCCGCAAGGGAAGGCTGGCCCGTCAAAGCCGCGGGTGTGAACGTGGTCCCCGAACTGGTAATGCCGCCGACCACGCGAGTGTGCCCCGTGCCGGTGTTGATGCTTCCCCCGGCCATGGTGATGGCGGAGGTGGCGCTGTCCGAGTCGATGTCAACGTCGCAATCATGGGTCCTGATGGCCGTGCCGGCGGCCGTGATGCCAGGGCTGGGGCCGGGATTCAGCGTCGCCAGGCACGGGCTGCTGGTGGCAAACACGGCGGCCGTCGCGATCGCCCCGGGGGTGAAGCCGCCGCGCACGAAAGCCGCCCCGAACAAAGCGGGTAAGGTCTCCGTGACACGCACGGTGGCCCAATACGCCGGCGCTGGCCCGGGAACACTGGGAATCGGGTCCGTAGTGTTCGCCTGCACACTCACCCTGTCGTGGCCCGACGTAGTGAACCCGTTAGCGGAAGCCAGCATGCAAGCATTGTCGAAACTGCTGGATGGCGACGTTGGGGCCGTCGCCGGGCAGTTAGTCGTGGCTCCGCACCAGACGCCCGGACTCGTGCACGCTGGCGGAGTGCCCGCGTTCAGCGCGGCTCGCGCCGCCGCAGCGGCCGCCGCATCTGCAGCCGCTTGGGCGGCTTGTTGCCGGTAATAGGCCCAGCCCAAATCCACGACCAACCCCAGCATTCCCAAGATGACTGTCAGAGCGAGAGTCATCATTACCGCTGCCTGCCCGCGTCGTGCCTGAGTGGACTTCCGCATGTCACACCATCCGCCGGCCGCGATGGCCGCGAGGATGAGCAGCGCACATGCTATGTGCGCGTGTCATGGCCGCCCAATTGCCATCTACGGCGCCTCACGTCCCTCATCGGCCCTAACCAGTATTTCTTGCGCCGGATTTCGCGCTGGGGGGCATCTCCTGCAGAACTCGCTAGACTGGAAGCTTGATGCCGCTCCCGTTCGCTCTTCTGTTTCCCGCCGCCACACCAGTGATCGAAGCCGTTTCACCAGGGGCATGCGTTCGGGCATGAACAGGACGGCGTGGCTGCGGTCCAGGCAGCGTTGGCCGCCGGCGGCAACTCCAACGAGCGCGACGCGAACAGCTGGACCCCGCTGATGCTCGCCGCCCTGCAATGCCGCGCGCAAATCGCCGGTTTGTTGCTCGAACACCGTGTGGATGCCAGAGCGCACGGCGGCCAGGCGGATCCGGCGTCATTGGTCTCGAGCCGCCAAACGGCCTTGCTGCTGGCCGCGGGATGCTTCATCAACCGCCGCCGCGCGCAACTCGCGCCTGAACGGCACATGCCGCCCGACTATGCGGCATACGAACTGGCCGCATCCGCCCGATTGGTGATCCGCAAGTGCCAGGCGGCGCGCGGGCTGCCGATGACGGGCGCGATCGACCCCGCGACCGAACGCGCTGCTACGGATTCGCTGACTCCACACGCGCCAGCAGCCGCCGGCAGCCTTCGCGAAACACCTCCGGCTCGCTGAGCAGGCTGAGCACCAGGAACGCCTCGGTTTCGAAATCGTAGAAAAACCCAGGCTGCACCAGCACGTCATCCTCCGCCAGCAACACGTGCGCCCATTCTTCCTCCGCGTGCAGGCGCGGCACCTGCAGCGTGGCGTACCAGCCGCCTTCCACCGCCAGCACACCGCAAGCGGAACCCGCCTGTAATGCGCCGCGAAGCCATTCCAGATTGCCGCGCACGCGGGCCGCGATCTGCGTCCGGATGCCGCGGCCCAGATCCAGCAGCCGTGCGGCGGCGTGCTGCACAGGCGTCCCCACGGAAAGGTAGGTATCCGCGATCAACTCGAGCCGCTCGATGGCTTCCGCGCGCGCCGCCGCGGGCCCGGCGATGACGATCCAGCCCAGCTTCATCTGCGGCAGTCCCGCAATTTTGGACAGTCCGCTCATGGAAAACGCGAGCGTCCCGGTCAGGCCGGCCAGCGTCCGCACGCGCCGCGCATCCTCCGTGAACGCATAGTCGGCGAAAACTTCATCGCAAATCAGCGCCAGCCCGCTCGTCCCGCACAACTCTTCGAGAAACCGCAACTCATCATGCTTCAGGAACGATCCGGTCGGATTGTTCGGATTCACGATCACGATGGCGCGCGTGCGGGGGCCTACCGCCGCCGCCACCGCCTCGCAATCGATCGACCACGCGCCGTGATACGCCAGCGGATACTCGACCACCCGCAGCGATTCCATGGCGGCCAGAAACTCGAACAGCGGATACGATGGCCGCGGCACGAGCACTTCGCAGCCCGGATCGGCCAGCAGCTTGAACAGGTACGCATACGCTTCGCTCGTGCTGGCGGTCAGCAGCACGCGGTCCGGCTCCACTGCGCACCCCCCCTCGGCATAGTAGCGGCACACCGCCTCGCGCGCGGCGAGCAACCCCGCCGGCTGCGGATCGTAAGTCAACGCTTCGCGCGACGCCAGCGCGTCGGCAATCTCCTCACCATACACCAGGCCCGCGCGCGTGGGATTCGATTCCGTAAGATCCAGGATGCATGCACCCGCGCGCCGCTTTTCCCCCAGCAAGCACGCCAGCCGGTTGGGTGCCAGGTCCCAGTGTAATCGCGACGAGAACATGGAATGATAGGGTTGATTATATGGCCTTTCGCGGAGTGGACTACCTGCTTGTGGATTCCCTTTTCAGCGCCGAAGAGCTGCTGGTGCGGCAGACCGCCCGGCAGTTCGTCGACGAGCGCGTGCTGCCCCAGATGCGCGATTGCTATCGCGACGCCCGCTTTCCCGGCGATCTGATCGCCGAGATGGGCCGCCTGGGCTTCTTCGGCGCCAACCTGGAAGGCTACGGCTGCGCCGGCATGAGCAACGTCGAGTACGGGCTCATCATGCAGGAGCTGGAGCGCGGCGATTCGGGCGTCCGCAGCTTCGCCAGCGTACAGGGCGCGCTGGTCATGTACCCGATCTACACCTACGGCTCCGACGAGCAGAAACAGAAATGGCTGCCGCGGCTACAGAGCGGCCAGGCCGTCGGCTGCTTCGGCCTCACCGAGCCGGATTTCGGCTCCAATCCCGCCGGCATGCGCAGCACCGCGCGCCGCGACGGTCCCGACTGGATCCTCAACGGCGAAAAGACCTGGATCACCAACGGCACCCTGGCCGATGTGGCCGTCGTCTGGGCGCGCGCCGAAGAAGGCATCCGCGGATTCCTGGTCGAGAAAGGCACGCCCGGATTCACTTCTTCCGACATTCACGGGAAATGGTCCATGCGGGCGTCCGTCACCTCCAGCCTGTCGCTGGCCGATTGCCGCGTGCCGTCGTGCGCCATGCTGCCCGGCGCGCGCGGCCTGAAGGGACCGCTCAGTTGCCTTTCGCAGGCGCGCTACGGGATCGGCTGGGGCGTGCTGGGCGCGGCCATGGATTGCTACGAAACCGCCCGCCAGTACAGCATCCTGCGCAAGCAGTTCGATAACCGGCCCATCGCCTCGCATCAGCTCGTGCAGGAGAAGCTGGCTTGGATGATCACCGAGATCACCAAGGCGCAGTTACTGGCCGTGCAGGTGGGCCGCCTGAAGGATCGAGGGAAAGCGGAACCCGCGCACATCTCCATGCTTAAGCGCAACAACGTGGCAATGGCACTCGAATGCGCGCGCCTGAGCCGCGACTTACTCGGCGCCAACGGCATTACCGACGAGTACCCTATCATGCGCCATCTTTGTAACCTGGAAACTGTCAAGACTTACGAAGGCACCGATCACATCCACACCCTGGTGATCGGCGAACGAGTCACCGGTATCGCCGCCTATAAGTAACCGAGTGCTGAGCCGCGCACGTTAGTAAGCGGTTTTCCGGCTTCTGCCACGCGCTCTCACGCCGCGAACCATTTCCCTTTGTCTCTGTACAATCCCTCGTCCGCCCGGTACAGCAACTTATCGATGCGGTCTCCAAACTGCCATTCCGCAACTCCCAGCGCGGTGTGCAACATCAGGGTGATGGGTTTGTCCATCACCTTCACCCGGTACTCGCCTTCGCACGCGCGGCGGAATTCCTCGCTCCGCTCGCCTGCTTGCGCCAGCGTGCAATCCGGCAGCAGCACCAGAAACTCGTCCCCCCCCCACCGGCACACCATGTCCATGGACCGGACCGCGCCTTCCAGCCGGCCGGCGAATTTCTTCAGCACCACGTCGCCCGCTGGATGCCCCCACCGGTCGTTGATGCCCTTGAAGCCGTTCAGGTCCAGCAGCACGATGCTGAACGCCTGGTGATGCGCCACCGCCGCCCGCAGCGCCTGTTCCCCGGAGCCGCGGTTGCGCAATCCGGTGAGCGCATCCGTGCGCGCCATCTCTTCGCTGTATGCCAGTTTCTCCTGAAACTGGCGCAATTCCGCGCGGAGCTGCGTCACCGACTCCTGGCTGGCTTCGCGCATCTCCGCCACGGCCTGCCGCAGTTCCGACACCTGCTTGCCCAGCCGCTTGCGAATCTCGGACAGGTCCTGCAATCCAACGAGCGCATCGAGGTTGCGGGTAAATCCTGTCAGCCGCCCGTCATTCGTCTCGCTCTGTTTCGCCAGGGTGGCGGCCACTTCGGCGAACGACCGCAGGATCTCCTTGAACTGCTGGTCCTTGGTCTCCAGTATCTGATCGGCCCCCTCGGCAAAGGCCCGCAAGTCTTTCTTCAGCTTGTTCCGGTTCTTGCTCAGGACCTCCGCGGTCGGCTGCTGCTCAAACTCTGTCAGTGCGGCCAGGATTTGCTGCCGGCATTGCGCAACTAATTCAGGCGACACCGACGGCAGACTGTGCGCCATGCCTTCCAGGGCCGCTTGATAGGAATCCTTCAGCTCCTCCACCAACACGCCCTGAGTGCCCAGATCATCCAGATGTCTCTTGATAGAGATCATGAATCTCCCGTTCTAATCAGTTATCGAGACAAGAATACCTGCAAGGCGGGAAGGCAGTCAATTCAATAACACTAAAGATAACGTCGGCGGCGCCGCAGGAATCAGCGCCCCAGGTCGGCGGGAGTGCGGCGATTGCTCACTTTCAGCACCGCCATCCGGCTTTGAATTGCGACAATCAGCGCTCTCTTCGAAGGCGAATCCGGCATCCGTTCCACCACTGCCATTCTGTACCGCAGCAAGGCCTCCTCCGTCATATCCGCTTCTCCTCGCAACTCACAAGCGCCCTTTTCAGGCCACGGTCATGAATCATATAACCCAGCCAGGCGTGGTGCAAGCATCAGAGGTACCACACCGGGGTACTGGAACAGCGAATACGCTTGTATTCAAGCCGGATTTCTGGTATCGTCTTTTGACCACTCGAGGCGGTGGCAACCGGAAATGACAGATAGAGCAGGAGTTGCAGACCAGGAGACATATCGCCGGATGTTGCTCGAAAAGCGGGCCCAGGTGGTGGCCGGCTTGGGCGGCGGGTTCGACACGCTAGCGGCGATGGGCCGCGTGGCCGAAGACGACCAGGCGCAGATTTCCCACGATGAGTTCGTGGCAGTCCGGCTGAACACCCTGGACCACAGGCAACTTCGCCTCGTGGAGGAAGCGCTGGAGCGGGTCAGTACAGGCGATTACGGCATCTGTCTGGCCTGCAAGCGCCCTATTCCGCAGAAGCGTCTCGAGGCGCTCCCGTGGGCCCGCTACTGTGTCGCGTGCGAGGAAATAATCGGTCCGGCTGAACTGGACCGGGCGGAAGGCTAGAGAACCGTCTACTCCGCTACGTGCGGCTGCAGCATGCGCACGACTTCGGACTTGCCGACCGCGCCTACGCGCTGCTCCACCACCTGCCCGCCCTTGAAGAGCAGCAGCGTCGGAATACCGCGGATGTTGTAGCGCCCCGCCGTGTTGATGTTGGAATCCACATCCAGCTTGCCGACCTTCAACTTTCCGGCATATTCATCAGCCACCACGTCGATGGTCGGCGCCATCATCCGGCAGGGGCCGCACCACTCGGCCCAGAAGTCCACTAGAACCGGCACATCGGATCGCAAGACGTCCTGGTCGAAGGTTCCGTCGGTGAAGGTTTGAATGTTCTTACCCGCCATTACTCTCTCTCTTCTCCTAATTCAATTAGATCCAATTACGGCTGCCGGGATTCACTCGCCACCGGCCAGGCGCCGGTAAAGTCCGGCGTAACTCAGCGCGGAGACATGCCAGGAAAAGTCCTTTCGCATGCCGGCCAGCACCATGCCCCGCCAGCTCTCCGGACGGGCAAAAACCTCTCGTGCCGCCCGTAACGCGCTCATCAAGGCGCTCCCTGAAAATTGCCGGAACTTGAAACCCGTCCCAGGTTCGATAGTATCATCAAGCCCGCCGGTGGCGCGCACCACCGGCACCGTGCCGTACTTGAGACTGTAGATCTGGTTCAAGCCGCAGGGCTCGTACCGGCTGGGCATCAGAAATATGTCCGCTCCCGCCTCGATCTTGTGCGCCAGCGCGTCATCATATCCGAAGCGCACGGCGATGCGGCCGCGGTGCCGGGCGGCGAAGCTCTCAAACAATTCCTGGTATTGCGGTTCCCCGGCGCCCAACGCAGCCATATAAAAGCCCTCGGCCACCATGGCATCGGCGGCCTCGGCCACCAGTTCCACTCCCTTCTGGCTGGTCAAACGCGAAACCATCCCGATCAGGGGAGCGTCCAGCGCCGCCGGAGGCAACCCCACTTCGCGCACCAGGTCCTGCTTGCAAAAGCGCTTGCCGGACAGATTGGCCATGGAGTAGTGGGCCGCGATGAAACGGTCCGTGGCCGGATTCCACTCCGCGTAATCCGCGCCGTTCAGGATGCCGAATAGTACGCTGCTCCGCTCCCGTAACACGCCGTCCAGCCCGAAGCCATATTCCGGAGTCTGGATCTCGCGCGCGTAGTTGGGGCTGACGGTGTTCAAGGCGTCCGAGTAGTTCAGGCCTCCCTTCAGGCAGCAGACCTTCCCGTAGTATTCAAGCCCTTGGGGATGCAACACGTCGCTTCCGGCCAGCCCGATATCGGCCAGCGCGCTGGCAGGGAAAATGCCCTGGTAGCCCATGTTATGCACCGTGAACAGCGAATGCATGCCCAGGAACGTCGGATCGCAGGCGTACCACGCGCGCCAATAAACCGGCAGCAGCCCCGCCTGCCAGTCGTGCCCGTGCACGATATCCGGCCGCCAAACATACCGGCATAGTTGCAGCCCGGCATGCGCCAGCAGCGCAAAGCGAATGTGGTTGTCGGGATAGTCCTCGCCGTTTTCGCCATACAGCCCCGGGCGGTCGAACAGCAGCGGGTAATCCAGAAAATAGAAAGGCGTCTCGCGCTCGGCCACGTACAGCGATGTGTCGTACCGATGGGGGGGGAGCCAGACCGGCGGCCAATCCGCGACGCGACGGGCGGACTTCAGGTCCACCCCGGCATAGCGCGGCATAAGCACCGCCACCTGGTGGCCAAGGGCTTCGAGAGCGGCCGGCAACGAACCCACGACATCGGCCAGGCCCCCGGTCTTGGAGAAGGGCGCCGCCTCCGAGGCAACCATCAGGATCTTCATGGGACCAGCACGGAACGCACCATTGTCGCACGCCGCGCCGGCCGATCTACCGCTTCATGCGGCCCAGCACCATTCCCGCGAATATGGTGATCAGCGCCGCCAGCGTCGCGAGCGTACCGACGATCATGTAGTCGGAGTGCGAGTGCGGCGCAGGCAGCAGATGCAGCAGCACGATGGCGAAGACGACGAAAACTGCACAGGCGCTGATGGCCAGCGCGCCCACCCGCAGATTCCGCGACCGGCCAGGCGGCGGACCGTCTTCAGGCTTTGGGATGAGCCTGATCATAAACCTCCATCAGATCCGTAAGCGACACCTGCGTGTATTTCTGCGTGGTGGAAAGCCGCGCGTGACCTAACAACTCCTGGATGGCGCGCAGATCGGCGCCGTCCGCCAGCAGGTGTGTGGCATAAGCGTGCCGGAAGCTGTGCGGGTGAATGGAAGAATCGCCATTCACCAGGATGCCGTAAAGCTTCACGATGCCTGCAACGCCGCGCGCGGTCAGGCGCCGGCCGCGATGGTTCAGGAACAGAGCGCGCTCCTGCGCGGCCGGCCGGCGTTCCTCCAGGTAGCGCGTGAGAGAATCAGCCGCCTTCGAGGCATAGGGCACCTGCCGCTCCTTCCTTCCCTTGCCGCGCACGCGGATCCACCGCTCCGTGCAATCCAGATCCTCCAGGTTCAGCCCCACCAGCTCGCTGACGCGAAGCCCGCAGCCGTAAAGGAACTCGAAAATGGCGCGGTCGCGGGCCGGATGCGGGCGCTCGAACTTGCCGCCGCCCACCGCATCGATCAAGCCGTTCACCTGCTCGGCGGTCATCACCGGCGGCAGGCTCTTGGGAGCCTTCGGCGTGCGCACCAGCCGCGCGGGATTCACCCGGATCAAACCCTCGCGCGCCAGAAAGCGGAACAGCGCGCGCACCGCCGCCAGTTTCCGCCGGATGGATACGACGTGCAGCTTGCGGCTGTACAGGTCCGCCAGCCACTCGCGGATTTCCAGCACCTGAAACTGCGCCAGCGGCGGCGGCGCGCCCTCCGGCGGTGTGAAGTACTCGAGGAACTGCCGCAGGTCCCCGCCGTAGGCCTCCAGCGTGTGGGGCGAGACCTGTTTGCGCTCCAGCTCGGCGAGAAAACGTCCGATTTCGCGTTCCAGTTCAGACACCGGATTAGTGGGGCGCCACGTCTCCGTTTCTGTTTTCCTCCGTAATGGTGTAATCGGCGGGCGGCTGGAAGAGGCTGTCGTCCGGTTCATCGCGGCTGATATTGGTCAGCTTCTGGGTGTGCTCACCGCTGCGCGGATCGGTAGTCTTGGACAGCACCACGACCTTCAGCTCCGGCGATCTCCAGGTTTCCGTCACGGTCGCGACCGGGCGGTCATTGCCCAGGAACGATCCCGCTGGCCAGGTCGTCTTCCGCCGCGTGCCCTGGACGGTCAGTCCCTCGATCACGTCGCTTCCGAGGTTTTCGGAAGTCATTTGAGGACGGTTTGGATCGGGCGACTGGCCGGTCTTCACTGCCGGCGCGGTCGCATATGTTCTCCGGGCAAGGAAAGGCCGGACGCTACCTGCCGCCCCCGGCGGCATCTGCGATTCGACGAGGCTCCGCTTGCGCGCAATCTTATCCACAGTGGTGACTGTGTAATGAACATGCGCCACGGGATCGTCTATTTCGATTATCGTGGGAGCGTCGGCGCCATCCGTTCCTGGCGGTCCTATCGTCCGCTCTGTGCGCGTCCGGCCCGCCGAGTCGCGATAGACCTTACTTGTGGACGTGTGCGTGATATGCGTGCCATCGGCGAGCGTCTGCACGTTCTCGTTGACCTCATCCGCGGAATAAGGCGCGCCAGTCACCACTGGACGGCCCCCGGCTGCGCGCACAAACCAGCCCCTGGTGGTGGAGTGAACTTCTGTACGCACTGTATCCTGCCCCAACACAGCGACAGCCAGCAGTGTCAGAAACGAAAGCAGCCGATAAGTCATATTTCGCCTCCTGTAAGAGTGTACCGGGCGCTGCCGATGCAAGCAATATGCCGTTCCAGCGCCTCGAACGCCCGGCGGCACACCTCCCCGTGGCGCGCGCGCTTATCATGCCGCAACCGCGCGCGCTCCGCCTCATCCAACGGCGGCAACAAGTCAAACGTGATGTTGGCCGGCTGATAATGGCGCACGTCCGCGCCCGAAATGTAATGGCACAACGACCCCAGCGCCGTCTCCCGCGGAAACGCGCGCGGCTCGATACCCTCCGCCAGCGCGGCCGCGTGACGCCCCGCCATCAGCCCCGTGGCGATGGCTTCCACGTATCCTTCCACTCCCGAGATTTGCCCCGCGAACAGGACCCGCGGTTCGCTGCGCAGTTGCAATGTGGGCGCCAGCAGCGCCGGCGCGTTGATGTACGTATTGCGGTGCATCTGGCCGAAGCGCACGAACTCGGCATGTTCCAGCCCGGGAATCATGCGCAGGATGCGGGCCTGCTCGCCAAACTTCAGGTGGTTCTGAAAGCCCACCAGGTTGAAGCTGCCGGCCCGCAGATTCTCCTGCCGGAGTTGCACGGCGGCCCAGGGACGCCTGCCTGTGCGCGGATCGATCAGCCCCACGGGCTTCATAGGCCCGAAGCGCAGCGTGTCGCGCCCGCGGCGGGCGAGTTCTTCGATCGGCAGGCAGGCTTCGAAATACGGCACGTCATCTTCGATGTGCGGCGCGACGGCTTCGGCGGCCAGCAGCGCATCCACAAACGCGTCATATTGCGCGTGGTCGAGCGGGCAATTCAGATAGTCCGCCGTGCCGTCGAGCGATTTGCCATAGCGCGACGCGCGGAAGGCGATCGTGCCATCCACGGAATCCGCCTCCACGATCGGGCTGATGCTGTCGTAGAAAAAGAGCCGTTGCGAGCCGGTCAAGCTGCCGATGGCGGCGGCCATCGCGTCGCTGGTAAGCGGGCCGCTGGCGATGATCGTAACGGCCCCGGCGGGAATCTCGCGAACCTCTTCACGGCGAATCTCAATGCGCGGATGCGCGCCGGCCGCGCGGGTCACCTCCGCGGAAAAAACATCCCGGTCCACAGTGAGCGCGTGCCCGCCCGGGACGCGCGCCTTGTCCGCGGCTGCGAGCACCAGCGAACCCAGCCGCCGTAATTCCTGCTTCAGCAGCCACGGAGCCGAGTCCTGCTGCTCAGACTTCAGCGAATTGCTGCACACCAGCTCCGCCAGGCGGTCCGTCTGATGCGCGGCCGTCCGGCGCACGGGGCGCATTTCGTGCAAGACAACCGGGTGGCCGCATTCGGCTATCTGCCAGGCCGCTTCCGATCCCGCCAAACCGCCGCCGATGATGTGAATCTGCCCCCTCACGGTTGCTTGCCAGCGCGCCGCGTCTGCGCTTCGTGCGTGCGTTCGCGAAAACCGCCTTTCATCCCGGCCGCCAGCGATACGGCCGATTCGCCATACCGATCGCGCAGCCGGTCGGCGGCCGCCAGCGCCTGCTGCCAGCGTTGGTGCTTGCTCTCATCCAGCAGGTCCATCTGGTCTTTCCCATCGTCAAACGAGGAGGCGTGCACACCTAGTAGCCGGACTTTCGCGCCGGGCTTCCAATTCTTCAGAAACAATGCGCGGGCGTGTTCGAAAATCTCCGTATCGAGTTCCGTGGGCCGCTCAATCGAGTGCGCGCGCGTGATGGTGGTGAAGTCCGCATAACGCAGCTTGAGCTGCAGCGTGCGCGCGCGCAGCCCGTTCTCGCGCAGACGGCGGCCCACCATTTCCGACAGCCTGGCGAGCGTGGACTCGAGCGCCGCCGGGTCGCAAGTATCTTCGCTGTACGTGTGTTCGTGGCTGATGGACTTGGGAGCCGTGTCCGCGCCGATCTCGGTATCGAACCAGCCGCCCGCATCCAGGCCGCGCGCTTTGCCGGCCAGCGCCAGTCCCCACTTGCCGAAGCGCTCTTCAAGGAAGCACTCATCCAGGCGCGCCAGGTCGCCGACCTTGCGGATCGACAACAAGTGCAGGTTCTTCTCCGTGACCTTGCCGACGCCGGGAATCCGCCGCACGTCCAGCGGAGCCAGGAAGCCGGCTTCGGCCCCCGGTACAACCCACAGCACGCCGTTGGGCTTGGCCTGGTCGGAAGCTACCTTGGCCACCAGCCGCGCCGTGGCGATGCCGATCGAACAATTGAGCCGCGTCTCGGCTTTCATGGCTTGGTGCAGCAGGTGCGCCGCGCGCAGCGGCGGGCCATGCAGCCGCTCGGTGCCGGTCATATCCAGATAAGCCTCGTCGATCGACGCCATCTCCACCAGCGGCGAGAACCGGCCGAGCACCTCCCGCACGCACCCCGAATACTCGCGGTAACGCTCCGGATGGCCATCCACAAAAATCGCATGCGGGCACAGGTGCGCCGCCGTTCGCAGCGGCATGGCGGAGTGCACGCCAAATCTACGCGCTTCGTACGATGCCGCCGAAACCACGCCGCGCTCGTTGGGACGCCCGCCCACCACCACAGCCTTGCCCGCAAGCGAGGGATCGTAGAGCTCCTCGACGGATACGAAGAAGGCGTCCATATCCACGTGGAAGACGGTGGTCACGGCTGATCCGATGGTAGCAAGGACAAACCGTCGAGTGGCACGCGCAACATGGTGACCTCATCATCGCCCGGCTGTCCTACGGTTCCGGCGCCACCCTGTTGACGATGGCCGGTGCCGCCCGGTTCGCTAACCAGCTATCTACTGTCTTCAGGCGCTGATCCGCCGCGCCGTCCCTTACCGCGCCGCTTCCACCAGCTTGCGGATCGGTGGCGCCACGCTCAGCAGCAACTCCCCCTGCGGCTTTTGGGCCCGGTCGAGCAGCGCCATCTGCGGTTCCACCCAGCCGGGCGAACGGGGCCGCCTACCCTGCAAGCGATCGAGCGCCTGCAAGCCGGCTTCGGCAATCGCCGACAGGTTCTTCGAAATCCCGGCGTCACCAGCCAGCAGAGCCGAATGTGCCAGCACCGGCGCGAGGCGCGCGTCATTATCGCGCCACAAGGTCAGCCAGGCGCGGATCTTCGGAAAATCCGCGGGCCGCAGAGTGTCCACCAGCGCGGCGAACTTGCGGGCCGTCGCGCTGGATGGTTGTATGGCGTCCACCAGCCGGTTGAGCGGCGTGAAGCTGTTGTACGGGCGCGCCTCTTCGCGGGCGTAATCCTTCACCGGCTCCACCACGCTCGCCAATGTGCGAACGGGCGCGACCGCCGCGCCGGCCGCCAGGCGCTCGAGCATCTTGTTGTAGTTCGAAACGTGCCGCAGCCCCAGCCATTCCAGATCGCGGCTGACCCCGGCCAGCCGCCGGTACATGTCCGAAACGTCAGTCACGCTGGCGGGCGACCAGAGGCGCTCGGCGATGGCCGCCAGCCGCGGCCACACGCGTCCATCCAACACCTCGGGGGTCACGAATTCCGACCACATGCAGGCTTCCCCCCCCAGCACCAGGCGCTTCTCCTCGGGGGTGAGATCCGCGGCTGCGCCGCCCAGCGGATCCACCGCGTAGTGTCGCGCGGCCGAATAACCCAGATCCAGGTAATAGCCGTTGGACAGAATGCCGCTGACGCCCTGCCGCGCCGCCGCGGCCAGCGCTGTGGGCCCGCGCCACGATTGCACCACAATGTCGTGCGGCATTTCCGGCGTCAGCACCTCATCCCAGCCGATCATCTTCTTGCCGTGTTTGGTCACCAGGGCCTCCACGCGCTTGGTAAAGTAAGCCTGCAGCTCCTGGTTGCTCTTCATGCCGTGCGCGCGCATGAACTCCTGGATGCGCGGGTTGGCGTCCCACTGCTTGCCGTTCACTTCGTCGCCGCCAATGTGGAAGTACTCGTCCGGGAACAGCGCCGCCATCTCGCCGATGAACCGGTCCAGAAACTGGTAGGTTTCTTCGCGGGTCGGATCCATCGCCGGATCGAAGATGCCCCAATTCCGCTCGATCTGGTAGGGTCCCGGCGCGCTGGCCAGCTCCGGATAGCCCACGAACCACGAGGTGCTGTGGCCGGGCATATCGAATTCCGGGATCACCCGAATGCCGCGGTCGCGGGCATAGGCGATCACTTCGCGCACCTGGTCCTGCGTGTAGAAGTGGCCGTCCGAGCCCATCTCCTGGAGCTTCGGAAAGAGCTTGCTTTCCACGCGGAAGCCCTGGTTGTCGGAGAGGTGCCAGTGAAACACGTTGAGCTTCACGGCCGCCATGCCGTCGAGGGTGCGCTCCACGTCCCGCAGCGGAATCCAGTGGCGCGCCACATCCAGCATGAAGCCGCGCCAGGGGAAGCGCGGATGGTCCTCGATGGTCACGGCATTCACGCCGAAGCCGCTCGCATCCTGATTCACCAGTTGCAGGAAAGTCGCCATGCCCCGCAGCACACCCAACGGGTTCGGAGCGTCCAGGCGCGCGCCGAGCGCGCTGACCACCAGGCGGTAGGATTCATCCTCGTGCACGTTCTGCACGGGGGCGCTGGCATGATCGCAATACACCACCAGCGGCGTGGCAGCCGCGTGCGGGCCTACCGCGGGACTCATCGGAATGCCCGTCTTGCGGGCTACATCCCGCACCAGCCGCGCAGCGGCGGCCTCCAGGCGCGGCTCGCGATATCCGTTCAACTGCACAAATGAGAAGTTCGCGCCGATCGCCATGCGCCCCTGGCCCGGCTGGACGCTGGCCGGCATGGGCATGACATCTTGCGCAAACAGGGCCACAGGGCCCATCAGGACAAGAAGAGCTTTACGCATCATTACCAGACTACAAGGAAGACAAAGGCTTGAGGAGCCACTCCCGGACGCAGTGCTTCGGAGCCGCGCGCGTTAGCAAGCGGTATTTGGAACGGTACGCTACGATCCCGCCGCCACGGTAATGTAGAACGGCATGCTCAGGTCGCCATCCACCGACACCGTCACCGGCACCTGCTGTCCGCTCACGGAAGCAGTAAGGGCAAACTGCACCAGCAGAGCAGCGGACCCATTCGGCGCGGGCTGAATGGTGAAGGCCGGAATATTGACGCCGCCCTCTGTAACGGCCACGCGACTGGGGGAGGAAATTACGGCCGGATCCATGCCGGTGATGGTCAAAGTGATGGTGTCACCCGGCGCCGCGGCGTTGCCGGCAACCAGCGCGGCGCCCGCCGCTGAGGCCGCACTCACGATCACCGGCGGCGGCGGGTCGATTTGCAGCACCACCGGGTAAGCGGTCCGCACGCCGTTGTAAAAAGCCAGCAGCGCCGGACCGGGAGACACACTCGCCGGTATCACGAAGTTGATCTGCGTGGGCGACGTATAAAGAATCTGGGCGCTCTGCCCGCCAACTGTCAGCGACGCCGTCCCGCTGGCCCCGGTCAGATTCTGGCCAAACAGTGAGGCGATCGCGCCTGGATACAAACTGTTCTGCACGGGCGAGAACGCGTTGGGCACCGGCAAAGTAATCACCGGCAGATCGGGATCCGCCGCCAAAACCCGGAATCCGATCGGCTGCTCGTAGACCTGGAATCCGGAGATAACACTAACCACCGTGGTGCGCTCGAGCGCCGTGGGGGACACCGTGACATTGGCGATGGCGCTTGTGGGACTCAGCACCCACAACCGGCGCACCGTAACATCTCCGGAGCCGAATCCCAAAGTCGTCAGGCCATCGGCAAATCGCATGTTCGAAGTGGTGATTTGCACCATGGCCGAGATTCCCTGCGGCAGCATGGAGAGGGAGATGACCGCGGATGGCGGGTCGGTCTGCGGATAAGAGTAAGTCTCCGGATCCTGGGACTGGACCATCATGGAATTCTGGCCGTCGTCATTGAAGACCGTGATGGTGGCAGTCTGGCCGCTGGCTCCCGGCGGCGGCAGCAGGGACAGCGACCCCGGCTGGCCGTCCGTACCGTCCGCGTAGGGAGTCGTGATCTGAGCCGGGAGACTGTCGAAGAAGACCCGGCTGGCGGCGTTTAAACCGGTGCCGGCCACGGTCACCGTGCCATCCCCATTAGGTGTCAGGCTCGTGACCGCCGGCGGCGGATTGTCGACGATCTGGATCGCCCGCGGCAGAACAAAAATATCGCCGGGCAAGGTGAACAGCAGGTGCTCGGGACCCGCCGCCGGCGCCGACGTGTAATCGAAGAACATCGATAACAGGATGGTGTTTACGTCTTGGTAGACTTGCAGGCCGTAATCCTCGAGAGCGCCGCCGGGTGCCCCCAGCGCGTATACGCTCTGGACCGGCGTGGAATCGGTTCCGGAGGTGATGTCATCGCCCTGCGCCACCACGGTCTGCACGGCTGTGTTGGCGTTCCAATAGGCGGGCTGATTGTAACTCGAGGCCGCGTAACTATACCAGTAAGACGTGACATCGTAGACTTCCGCCGCCGCGCGCGGCTGCACGGAGAAGTTGATCCCCGTGACCGCGGCGCCCTGCGCCACCGGAATGGAAGCGAAGTCACTCGGGTTCCACGTTCCCGGATAGAATGTGCTCACGAACGGCGCGCTGGGAGGCACCGGGTTGCCGTTAGGATCAAGTGGGGGGCTGATATTAGCCGTGGGAGGCAGCGGATGCGCATACACCCAGTAATCCCCGGGTGGGAGGCCATCGATCTCATAAGTGCCGTCCGGATTCGTGAGGCTGCTGACCGCCGAACCGTTGGGCAGCAGCGCCACCACCGACGCCATGTGCACGCCCTGCCCCTGCATGGTCACCTGCCCGCTGATCGAGCCATAACCCACGGGAAACCCGCGCGCCGGATACAGCAGCGAGATGCTGGCGATGTCGTCTGCATCGAGCGGCTGGGCCACCGACGTGGCGCGGGAAATGGCGGTCGACATGGCCGACGACGTGAACGTATGCTGCAACCCGAGCGCGTGGCCGATTTCATGCACCACCGTGGTGAAAAACGCTTCGCTGTAACTCGGCCCGGCAAAGCTGTCGTCGTAGCCCGGTCCGGCCTGCTCCGCCATGTTGACATTTAGGTGAATCAGCGACTCCGTGATCGGCACAAACTGCGTGCCGTCCGCGGCCGTCTCCACGGCCGCCGTGGCGGCGGGTCCCGCAAAGGCCAGCACTCCGGGCGGAAGATCGTCAAAAGTGATCTCTCCGGTGGGGACGCTTTGCGGCGTGCCGGCCACCTGCAGGCCGCCAAAAGCCACGCGCAAACTCGACGTGGAGACGGAATTCCACACCTGGGTGGCATTGCGAATCTGCTCCAGCAGCGAAGGGAAGCTGTCATTCGGCGTGTAACTGGTCGGACCTGAGTCGGAGACGAAGAAGGTAACGGTGCTGTCGGGCAGCGCACTCAAATTGAACTTCTCAAAGATCGGCGCATACGGAGGCGCCGAGTTGAGGTAGTGGACATAGTGATAGTAAGCCGCGGCGGGTGTCACGGCGGCAGCCAGCAGGGCGAAACCAACCGCCGGTGTCTTGATCCGTATCATTGCTGGTTCCCGCTATCGGCCCCCTGGATCAGCGATACCAGTTGCGCAAGCGGCATGCTGATGGGCTGGTTGTTCACCACCTGGGCGGTCCCGGGCGCGAGCATGGTTTCGGTGGTGGGCATCTGCGACGCTATTACCGTTCCGGATCCGTCCGCCCTCAGCAGAAACACCCCTTGCGTGAAGCCCAGCGTGTAGGTCAGTCTGCGCCGGGAGGTCCACAGGAACAGCACGTATTGCCGGCCGGGGACCAATTGCGCCGCGCCGGCATAGCTCTGGCGGATGCCGTTCGCGGTTCCCCCGGGAGACACTACATCGACCGTGGCCTGCGCCGCTCCCTTCCACTGCTGGAGGACTGTCACCTGGTAGTGCGTGTAGATGACGGCGCCGGTATAAGATGCCGAGGATCCGGTAACCTGGCCCTGGACGATCGCGGTGGATTTGGCGATCAGGTCATTGAGCGTGAGCAGTTCCAGAGTGGCGCCCCACGCGGGCGCGAGCCACAGCGAAAGGCAAAGCACGGTGCGCAAGATCCTCGGCACGAAGCGTTCGGGGGCACGTTTCATACCAAACCATCCTATTTAAAATCAATTACTTATGATTGCGTCCTGCAGGCGCGCTGTGTTGCCTGGACACGTCCTCGTGTCAGGATTGCCTGACGATTAGAAGCGGTACGCGAAGTTGATGGCGTACTGGAGTGATTGTATTGCCAAATATGAGATCTTTCAAGCGCCGGTGGCCATGCGCGCCCATAATGATAAGGTCCGGCTGGATCTGGGCCGCATACCGCACGATCTCGTGGCCGGGCCGTGGCGCGTGCACCACGGCGGTTTCCGTTTGAATGCCCTCGGCGCGCAAGGTCTCGGCAATGCGCTGTAGATATTGCTCGCCGGCCTCCACCTCCGCGGTGGATGACAGCGGCCCGTAAACGCGGCTCGTGGCGCCCTCTTCCACGTGCAGCAGGTACAGGGTGGCGCCGTGCGTCTTCGCCATGCCCGCCGCGTGCCGGAGCGCCTGGTGGTCGAGCTCTGTAAGGTCCAGCGGTACCAGAATGCGGTGATATCCGAGCCCGGCCGGCGCCTCGGCGACGGGTTCCGGAATCGTGAGGGAAGCGCGCCCGAAGCGGTGCAGCCAGCGGGCGATCAGCGGCTCGAAGGAGATCC
>Ga0335078_10005596_pt1 | contig 18567 bp, 13 predicted proteins | sample Lox_Sample_32_FD_206711 | JGI IMG/M metagenome (GOLD analysis project Ga0335078, IMG submission 206711) | Soil microbial communities from Loxahatchee National Wildlife Refuge, Florida, United States - Lox_Sample_3.2 | ecosystem: Environmental > Terrestrial > Soil > Wetlands | place: USA... | reverse complement strand
CGCAGCCACTCGCCGTACACCAGGTGAGCGCGGGCCAGCTGGGGACGGATGCGGCTACGGCCGAGCCGCCCGATGGCCTCGCGGTAAAGAGCCTCCGCCGCGTCATCGGTGCTGAGCAGGGCCTGCGACCGGGCTCGGATGCCCGCCGCCCAGTCAGTGCCGCTTGCCTCGGTCATTCGCACGAGCCGCCGCAGGGCATCCGCGGCCCGCTCGGGCGCTCCGACGCGGGCGGCCGCCTCGATCAGCTCGGCAAGTCCCTGTGTGTAAATGGTGATCCCTTCGACCTCGAAGGAATCGGTCGCGGTGGCCGCGATGAGCGCATCCTCGTACCGGCCGAGGCCGTTGTACAGGACCGCGCGGGCATAATCGGCGAAGGCAAGGACCGCGCCCTCGCCGCTCGCGGCGAACTCACGGACAGCCGTGTCGATCACCGCCGAGGCAGCCGCCTCCCGGCCCCGCCAGGCGGAGACGAACAAGGGACCGTACGCCGGCGTGGGGATCCCGATGGCGTTGGTGAGTACCCGCATCTCACCGATCAGCTCCTCGGCGGCGGTGAGCTGGCCGGTGAACGCGGAGGCGACGATGCGGGTCGTCATCGCGGTGGGCAGGACGGCGAGCACTCCGGCCTCGCGGCCGAGCTCGATGTGCCGCGCGGACAGTACCTCGTACGATTCGTCGTCCCACAGGGCCATCGCGACGTGGGCGGCGGGCCACAGCCAGCGCAGCTGTTCGTCGAGGGTTGCGACCGGGCCGCGGAACGCGCCCACGGCTCGCGTGAGCGTCGCCGCGGCCGCGGCGTATCCGTCGAGGTAGGCGATCGCCAGTCCGTCGAGCAGGAGATCGGAGGCCGGGGAAGGCTCGGCGGCATGGGGGACGCGGCGCGCCGCCTCCGCCGTTTCGTGCAGGCTGCCGCGCGCGAGACGGCCGGCGAAATGGGCGGCAAGCACGGCGTCGAGATGGGTCCGCCTGGCCATGCCAAGGTCAAGGGGCTCAAGTCGCCGGGCGGCGCGGAGCAGCAGCCCTGGTGCGTCGCTGCCCCGGTTCTGCGAGTAGGCGACCTGGGCACGGACCATGTCCACCTGGGCGTGCTCAAGTTCGGCCAGCGGCCCCGCCTCGGCGGTCAGGAGCAGCTGACGGGCGGCTTCTGGTGCGCCCGCGAGGTACTTGGCCTGGGCGGCGGCGAGGGCACGGCTAGCCCTGGGCCCGGGATCCGGGCTGAGCTGAACCGCCCGCTCAAGGAACGCCGCCGCGGCGGCGATCCCGCCGCGCCGTTGGGCGCGCGCGGCCGACAGCTCGAGTTCAGCCGCGACCTCCTCATCGGGGGCGGCAGCGGCATGCGCCAGGTGCCAGGCGCGGCGGTCCGGTTCGAGGCCGCGATCGGTTACCGCCGCCAAGGCCGCATGAACCTTCCGGCGATCACTCGGTGATGCCGCACCGTAGACCGCGGAGCGGACAAGTGGATGGCGGAAAATGACATGTCCGTTGATCTTGAGCAGTTCCTGCGCCTCGGTCGAGGCAACGGCATCGCCGGGGAGGCCGAGCCGCGTGGCAGCGCGCCACACCAGGGCACGGTCGCCAAGCGGCTCCGCCGCCGCGATCAGCGCCATAAGACGAGCCTCCTGCGGCAGCGCCTTCAGCCGGCGCAGGAAGCTCTCCTGAATCCGCCCCGACAGTTCCCTCGGCAGACCGAAACCGCCCGCCAGCTCGGCGGGTGACAGCCCCCGCGGCAGTTCGAGCAGGGCCAGCGGGTTCCCCTTGGTTTCCGCGAGAAGCCGTTCCCTTACCTGCTCATCGAGCGGCCATCGGATGACCGAGCGCAGCAGCGCCCGGGCATCGCGGCTCCTGAGCCCCTTGACCAGGAGCTCGGGAATCCCCTCAAGTTCCTTGCTCGGCTCGCGCGCCGCGAACGCCAGCAGCACGCCCTCGGCCCCGAGCCGGCGGGCGGCGAAGGCAAGCGCCTGGCCGGATGCGTGGTCCAGCCACTGGCAGTCATCCACGACGCAGATGAGCGGCTCATCCTCGGCCGCCTCCGACAGCAGGCTCAAGACGGCCAGGCCGACGAGCCAGCGATCCGGTGCCGGTCCCTCCCGCAGGCCGAAGGCCGTCGCCAGCGCCTCGGACTGCGGCGGTGCCAGGCGTTCGAGCTGACTGAGCATCGGGATGCACAGCTGGTGCAGTCCCGCGAAGGGCAGCTCCATCTCCGACTCGATGCCGGCCGCACGCAGCACGCGCAGGCCGGACGCCGAACCGAACGCCTCATTCAGCAAGGCCGTCTTCCCGACCCCAGCCTCGCCGTACACGACAATCGCCGCGCTGTGTCCCTCGCGCACCCGGTGGAGCAGCTCGTTCAGGAACGCGCTTTCGCTTTCGCGCCCAGGCAGCAAGCAAACCTCCGTAATGACCTAGGCATACACCCCCCGCACGATCCTAGGCTTGCGCGGGGTGGTGGCAAGAGGCGGTCATCACCGCCAGCCGGGCCACAGCCAGAACCGGGCTACTCCTGCTCCGCGGCCGGTATCCCGTACCGTCCGCTGAGCGCGTGGCCGATCCGCACCCGGGTGGTGATGCCGAGCTTGCGGAAGACCTTGCGCAGGTGGTACTCGACCGTGCTCGCGCTGATGAACAGCCGGGCCGCGATCTCGGCGTTGGACGCCCCCTCGCTGGCCAGCCGGGCGATCTGCAGCTCTTGCGGTGTAAGGTCGTCGGTGGCGTGCACCGCGTGGCTGCGCCCGGGTTCGCCGGCGGCGCGCAGTTCCACCCGGGCGCGTTCGGCGAAGGCGTCCATGCCCAGCCTGGTGAACATCTCGCACGCGTTAGTGAGCTGGTCGCGGGCGTCGCGCCTGCGGCGCTCGCGGCGCAGCCATTCACCGTACAGCAGCCGGGCCCGGGCCAGCACGGGAACGTGCCTGCTTCGCTCGAGGTGCCCGATGGCCAGCTGGTACTGGGCCTCCGCCGTGCTACCGCCCGAATCGTCGTCGGTGCCGCTCTCGCCGGCCGCGCTGCCCGCGGCGACCATCGCCCGGCCAAGGGCGAGCCAGCCAAGGGCGGCGGGCGTGGCGGCGGCCGCCGCCATGGGGGCGAGGCTGTCGAGTGCGGCGGTGGCGGTGACGATATCGCCGCTGCGGGTGCTCGCCTCGATCAGGTCCACGGCCGAGCCGGCCCGCAGGCCGCTCTCCAGCGCTATCCGCAGCGCGTCATCGTAGTTGCCAAGGCCGAGCTCCAGCTTGCACAGCGCGGACCGCGCCCAGTACGCCCCAAGGCCGTCGCCGCGCGCCGCGAACTGCGGCAGCATTTGCTTGGCGAGCGCGCGGACTGCGGCCTCCCTGCCGCGCCGAGCCAGCACAGTGAGCTCGGCGCACGCGAAAAGCCCGAGGTGCGCACGGAACCCGGTTGCCTCGCTCAGCGCCCGCCCCTCCGCGATGGTGACCTCGGCGTCGGCGAACCTGCCCTCCTCCATCTGGTTATATGCCACAGAGACGAGTGCCACGAGCATGACCGCGAGCGCGCCACGGCCGCGCAGTTCCGCGACCCAGCGGTGCTCGAGCTCGTGCCACGCGGAGTCGTCGAACATCATCGACGCGGCCATCGACACAGGCAGGAAGTAACGCAGCACGTCGTCCGGCAGCGGGCGGCTGGCGCTCAGCGGCCCGACGGCGAGCCGCAGCAGCGCGGCGCCGTCGGCGTGGCGTCCCTCACCCACCGCGGCGAACCCGTCGAGCAGCAGGTCGGTGAGCGTCGCAATAGCGTCATCGGGCAGCGGCATCCCGGCCACCATGCCGAGTACCCGCGCGGTGTCGGCCGGCCCGGTGAAATGGGCCGTCACCAGCGCGTCGAGGAGGATGTCCCTGGCCAGCCTCCGGTCGTCAGGTGCGGTCATCGCCGCCGCGTCAAGCAAGACCGTAGTCGCCCGCACCACCTCGCCGGCGGCGTACAGGCTCAGCCCCTCAAGTCGCCGTGCCTGGGCAAGGACGACCGGATCCGCGAGCCGCGCGGCCGCGCGCTCCACCAGGTCAAGCACGGCGGGCGCCTCGCCTGCCACGAACCGCGCCTCGGCCGCCCCGAGCAGCCGCCTGGCGCGCCTCGGCTCGTCCGGCGTCAGGTCCGCCGAGCGCTCGAGGAACGCGGCGCCGCTTGCCCAGCCGCCACGGCCGCGTGCTCGTTCCGCCGACCGCTCAAGCTCGGCGGCGACCAGCTCATCGGGCTGGAGGGTGGCCTCGGCGAGGTGCCAGGCCCGCCGGTCCGGGTCCCGCTCCGGGTCGCAGGCCGCGGCCAGTGCCTCGTGGACCCGGCGCCGTGCGACGGCGGGCGCCGCGTAGTAGACGGCCGAGCGCATCAGCGGGTGCCGGAACCGCACCGCCTGTTCCCAGCTGACCAGCTGGTCCATCATCGGCAGCCAGGCGAGCTCGGGGTCGATCCCCAGCTTGCCCGCCGCTGCCCAGACCCGGTCCGGCTGGCCTGTCTGGTCGGCCGCCACGACAAGCAGCAGCTGCTGTGCCGCGGGCGGCAGCGCGCGCACCCGCGACAGGTACAGCTCGTCGAGCCGCCCGCCGAAGCGCAGCGGCTCGGCGAGCGGCGCGACGCCGGAAGCCTCGGCGGCGGTGAGCTCGTTGCCGAGCTCAACAAGCGCGAGCGCGTTGCCCGCCGCCTGTGCCACGATCCTGCTGCCCACGCGCTGGACGACGGGGCATCTCGCCGCCGCCGTGAGCAGCTCCATGGCGGCGTCGTCCGCCAGCGGGCCAACCGTCAGCTGAGCGAGCCCGTCGAGGGGGCCGGCCCGCCGTTCCGCGTCCCTGACGGCGAAGATCATCCCCACCGGGTCGGCCTGCAGGCGGCGCGCGACGAACCCAAGTACCTCGAGTGACACGCGGTCGAGCCACTGGGCGTCGTCCACCACGCAGAGCACCGACTGCTTGACCGCGGCATCGGTGATGAGCGTCAGCGCGGCCAGGCCGACAAGGAACCGGTCCGGGGCGGACCCGGAGACCATGCCGAAGGCCGCGCCGAGGGCCGACTGCTGCGGTGCGGGCAGCCGCTCAAGGTCGCCGAGGAACGGCACCACGACCTGGTGCAGTCCCGCGAAGCCCAGGTCCATTTCTGACTCGACGCCGACCACGCGGGCCACCTGCATGTCGGGTGCCTGTCCGGCCGCCCAGTCGAGCAGCGCGGTCTTCCCGATTCCGGCAGGGCCGCGCAATACGAGCACGCCGCTGGCACCGTCGCGGACGGTTGCAAGCACCTGGTCGAGGGCGGCCGTCTCACCGGCCCGGCCCAGCAGCACGCAAGCGCACCTTTCCCGCCGCCACGGAGATGGCAGGCGCTGTCATGACTATCCCATAATTCCGGTCTGGACGACGTGTCTGGGCCGCCGGCCAGCACGCGGTGGAGCTGGCCGCGGGAGCCGATGCCGAGCTTGGCGAAGACCTTGGCCAGGTGGTACTGGACGGTGTGCGAGCTGATGAACAGCCGGGCGCCGATCTCCGGGTTGGACAGGCCGTCCCTGGCAAGCAGCGCGACCTGCATCTCCTGGGCGGTCAGCTCCCGGCTGGCCCCGGTCGCGGCGTGGGCGCCGCGCGTGCGGGCGGTTTCCCCGGTGGCGAGCAGCTCCCGGCGGGCCCGTTCTGCGAATCCTTCCATCCCGATCTCGTCCAGCATCTGGTGAGCGATGCGCAGCTGCTCACGCGCGTCACCGCGGCGGCCCTCGCGGCTCAGCCACTCGCCGTAGAGCAGGTGGCCGCGGGCCAGTTCCGGGCGGAGCCGGGTACGGCCAAGCCGGTCGATCGCTTCCCTGTACAAGCCATCGGCCTCCTGGCCCTCGGTCACCAGCGCGCGTGAGCGCGCCGCAATCCCGAGCCCCCAGTCGTTGCCGCCGGCCTGGGCCGTATCCGCCAGCCGCGCCGCGGCAGCGGCGGCCATGGACATGTTTCCGCTGCGCGCGGCGGCCTCGACCAGCTCGGGCAGCGCCCAGGCGGAGACGTGGAAACCGGACGGGTTCTCTGCGGCCTGCCGTGCTGCCTTCCGTGCCTCATCGGGGCGGCCCAGGCCGTTGTACAGGATGGCAGCCGCCCAGTGGGCAACAGTTACCACGGCGCCCTGGCCCGCGGCTTCGGCCGCGCTGATCGTGGCGTCGACCAGCGCAGCGGCCTCCGCCTCGCTTCCCCGCAGGCAAGCGAGCTGAAGGGCGGCGTGCGGAAAGCGGGCCCCGGTCACCTCGCCGATCGCCTCTTGCTCCGCGATCAGGGAAGCCGCGCCTGCGAAGTCGCCGCTCCAGGCGGCGAGCACGCCGGCTGTCGCCAGGTCGATCGGCAGCCGGTCCAGGGCGCCCGCGTTACGTACGAGCTGGACCTGCCGGCTGAGAATCGCCCGGTAGCCGTGGTCGTCCCAGAGCAGGACGGGCGGAAAGAGTGCCATATAGCTCCACCGGAGCCTGTCGGCATCGGAGATGCCGTCGCCCGCGAAGAGCCTGACTGCCTGCGACAACGTCGGAGCCGCGATCGGCACCCCGTCGAGTGTCATCCGCGCCAGGCCGTCAAGCAGCAGTTCCGCCGTCCCCGGGTGCGGCGACCGGGGCAGGGCAAGGGCGGCGCGGCAGATCCCCGCCAGGTCGCCGGCCGCAAGCTGCCCGGCCGTAAATGCCGCGCCCCAGGCGTCGAGGTAGGTCTGGCGGGCAAGCCCGGAGTCGAATGGTTCCAGCCGCCGGGCCGCGCTTAGCAGGAGCGGAGGGGCGTCGCCGAACATGCCAGAGGCGAACGCGACCTGACCGCGCAGCAGGTCCACCCGGGCGGCGGCGAGCTCGTCAAGCGGCCAGGCCTCCGTCATGATCAGCAGGTCCAGGGCCTTGTCGAGCGCGCCGGCCTGCATGCTGGCCTGGGCCGCCGCCAGCGTGCGTTCGGCCAGCCGCTCCGGATCGGCGGTCAGCCGCACCGCGCGCTCAAGGAATGCCGCGGCCGCGGCCATCCCCCCGCGGGCCTGCGCCCGCCCCGCCGACTGCTCAAGCTCACCCGCGACCTCCTCATCCGGCTCCGCTGTGGCCTGCGCCCGGTGCCAGGCGCGCCGGGCCGGGTCGGTCGCCGGGTCGGTCGCCGCCGCGAGCGCCTCGTGTACCTGCTGCCGTTCCTTGAAGGGCGCCGACAGGTAGGCCACCGAGCGCACCAGCGGGTGCCGGAACCGGATCCGCGCGCCGAACTCCGCCAGCTCCGCATCCACGGTCGGCACCGTCGCCTGAGCGGGCAGCCCGAGCCGCCCCGCCGCCCGCCACATCAGCGCCGCGTCACCCGACGGGTCGGCCGCCGCGAGCAGCAGCAGCTGCCTGGCCTGGGCCGGCAGCGCGTCCACCCGCCGCAGGAAGCTGTCCTCGATCCGGCCGGTCAGCGACACCGCCGCGGATGGCGCGCCCGGCAGCCCGAACCCGCCCGCCAGCTCGGCCGGGGTCATCCCGCGCGGCAGCTCGAGCAGCGCCAGCGGGTTACCCTCCGCCTCGGCGACGACCTGGTCCCTGACCCGCGCGTCGAGCGGCCCGGTCAGCGCCGCATCGAGCAGCGCCCGCGCATCGCCGTCCGTGAGCCCACCGACGAGCAGCTCAGGCAGTCCCGCCAGTTCCTCGCCAGGTACCCGGGCCGCGAACACCAGCCCGACCGGGTCGGCCGCAAGCCGCCGCGCCGCGAACCCGAGCGCCTGCGCCGACGCATGGTCCAGCCACTGCTCGTCCTCGATCGCGCAGACAAGCGGCCGCTCGGCGGCCGCCTCAGACAGCACGCCGAGTACCGCGAGCGCCACAAGGAACCGGTCCGGCGGCGGGCCCGCGCTGAGGCCGAACACGGTCCGCAGCCCCTCCCGCTGCGGCGCGGGCAGCCGCTCAAGGAAGCGGTCAAGCAGCGGCGCGAGCAGCTGGTGCAGCCCGGCGTACGCGAACTCCATCTCCGACTGCACGCCCGCAGCGCGTACCACCCGGCAGCCAGTCGCGTGCCCGGCCAGGTGATCGAGCAGTGCCGTCTTGCCCGCGCCCGCCTCGCCGCGCAGCACGAGCACCCGGCTCTGTCCCGCCAGGACGGCAGCGACCAGGCCGGCAAGCACGCTTGTCTCGCGGCTCCGGCCCACCAGCCGGGCCGGCCGGGCGTGACCGGTCACGCGGCCTCCAAACGTGACAGAAAGCAGCCCGACGAGGCCCTGAAGCCGTGTGGGGGTGGTCAAGCAGCCATGCCTACTGCCTGCCGACCACGCTACGCCGCGGAGCCCGTCCGGAGAATCCGCCGCCGCGTTAGAAACTCATTAAGTCGGCATGACCCTCCGCCGCGCCGCCGTCGCGGTCTCCGCCCGCTCGCCCGCGCTCGTCAGCGCTCCTTCGCGCTCGTCAGCACGTCCTTGAGGCCAAGGAGCGTGATGACGCGGATGGCCGTCGCGGACGGGTTGATGATCCGCATCCGGCCGCCCTCGAGTCGTGCCCTGCGCGCCGTCGCGAGTAGCGCGTTGATGCCCGAGCAGTCAAGGAACGTCACTCCCCGCAGGTCCACGCGGATCGCGGGCCCGTGGCAGCGGATGGCGAGCAGCAGCGCCTCACGCAGCAATGAAGCGGACGCGATGTCGATCTCCCCGCTGACCTCGGCAACCGCAGGGGTGCCCGGGTGAATCTCTACCCGCAGGCCCAATGCGCCGCCGCAGGCGCAGGCCGGCGGCCGTTCCAGCGAGCGGGTCAACGGCATGGCCAGTCCCCTCGTATGCCGAATTGAAGCGGTCAGCGGACGAGTCAATCCTGGTGCCCGCGGGCGGTCCGTCGCGCCCGTCGGAAACACTGGCCGATGCTTCTGTCGCGCTCTCGGTTCTTTACCGCCCATCCCGGCTCCGCCGCTGACACGTCAAGCCTTCAACAGCTCATCGGTCCGCTGGCCGGACCGGATTCCGTCACGTGCCTGCTTGCCGCACAATGACCGGTACCTGGTCGTTTGCTCCTGGGCGAAACCGAAACGGTCCGCAGCCAGGTCCCTGAAGCAGCTGTGAGCAGGGTGCCGTGATCCTCGGGTAAAAAGACCCGATACAGGTCAGTTAAGCGGTTCGGCTGCCGCCAGGCGGCCTGCCTGCCGGATTTACCGGTAAACATTTCACAGCGCGTAAACAAAAGGCGTCAATAGCGGTTTTTATTTACGTCGGGTGAAAAGTTTACCCGTTGACAGAAATTTACCGGTAAAACCGCACACTGAACTGGCGTGTGGTGCCGCGGTGCCCGTGTCCTGGCCACCGTGTCCTGGCCACCGTGTCCTGGCCCCGCGTCCTGGCCCCGCGTCCTGGCCCGGGCGCGCCGCGGAGGCTGGCCCGGGCGCGCCGCGGAGGCTGGCCCGGGCGCGCCGCGGAGGCTGGCCCGGGCGCGCTAACTTGACGGCACCCGGATTGCCGGGACTGATGGTGGTGCCTGCCCGGCCGGCCAGGATGCCTGCGGCATCGGCGAGCGCGCCGATCGCGGCCGGCTGGCCGGTTGCCCTGACGAACCGGATGCACGCCTCCACCTTGGGTCCCATCGACCCGGCGGGGAACGTCATGGCGGACAGCGCGTCGGCGTCGATGGCCTGGATTGGCTGAGCGTCCGGCGTGCCGTACCCGCTGATCACCGCCGGCACGTCGGTGAGCACGAGCAGCCGGTCGGCCTTCAGCGTGACCGCCAGCTCGGCCGCGGTCAGGTCCTTGTCGACAACGGCTTCCAGGCCGGCCAGCTGACCGTCTGCCGACCGGGCCACCGGCACGCCGCCGCCTCCGCCGCAGACCACGAGCACGCCGGCGTCGACCAGGGAGCGGACGGTATCGATCTCCACCAGGCCCCGCGGCCTTGGCGACGCCACCACGCGCCGCCAGCGGGGACCGTCGGCCGCGATGGCCCAGCCAAGGCGCGCGGCAAGCGCCTGCGCCTCGTCCCTGCCGTAGCCGGCACCGATGAACTTGCTCGGGCTGCCGAACGCGGGGTCGGACGGGTCGACGATCACCTGGCTAAGCACGCAAGCCGCCCGCTGAGCGGCGCCCGCGTTACGCAGTTCCTGGACAAGCCAGTACCCGATCATGCCCTGGGTCTGGGCGACAAGCACGTCAAGCGGATACGGCCGGCTCAGGCTGGCATCCGACTCGGTCTCAAGCGCGAGCACCCCCACCTGCGGCCCGTTGCCGTGGCACAGCACGAGCTGATGACCGGCGGTCAGCGGGGCCAGGGCCGCGGCGGCCTTCCGCACGTGCCGCCGCTGGATCACCGCGTCCGGCCGCTCGCCCCGCTCGAGCAGCGCGTTCCCGCCGAGGGCCACTACGACGCGCATCGCTGACCCGCGCTCACGAGCTGCCGCCCTCCTCCGCCTCGCCCCTGAGCGTGGCGACCATGAGTGCCTTGATGGTGTGCATCCGGTTCTCCGCCTGGTCGAACACCACGGAGGCGGGTGACTCGAAGACTGCGTCGGTGACCTCAAGCCCGTCAAGACCGCGCCTGGCGTAGATCCGCTCGCCGATCTCGGTGTCGCGGTTGTGCAGGGCGGGCAGGCAGTGCATGAACTTGACCGCCAGGTTGCCGCTGGCCTTAAGCACGGCGGAGTTTACCTGGTAGGGGAGGAGCTGGTCGATCCTGGAGTCCCACTGGTCCTCCGGCTCGCCGAGCGACAGCCACACGTCGGTGTAGACGAAGTCGGCTCCGGCCACGCCCGTGTCGACGTCGTCGGTCACGGTGAGCCTGGCACCGGAGCCGGCGGCCAGGGCCGCGGCCGTGCCGCGCACCTCCGCCGACGGCTGCAGCGCCGCCGGGGCGCAGACGCGGGCGTCCATGCCCAGCATGGCCCCGGTCACGAGCAGCGAGTTCGCGGTGTTGTTGCGGCCGTCGCCCAGATAGCAGAACGACACCTCGGCCAGCGGCCTTGCGCAGTGGTCGGTCATGGTCAGGATGTCGGCGAGCATCTGCGTCGGGTGCCAGGTGTCGGAGAGCCCGTTCCACACGGGCACCCCGGCGAACTCGCCAAGTACCTCAACGGATTCCTGGGTGAACCCGCGGTACTCGATGGCGTCGTACATCCGGCCGAGCACGCGGGCGGTGTCCTTCACCGACTCCTTGTGGCCCAGTTGTGATTCACCGGGGCCGAGGTAGGTGACGTGCCCGCCCTCGTCGTGCGCGGCGACCTCGAACCCGGACCGGGTCCTGGTGGAGGTCTTCTCGAAGATCAGCGCGATGTTACGGCCGGCCAGCCGCCGCCCGGTCACCCCGCGGCGCTTGTCCGCCCGCAGCCGCCCGGCCTGGCCGACAAGGAAGAGGAACTCGTCGGCGCTGAGATCGGTTACCTTCAGCAGGCTTCGCCGGTACAGGTCCATCGGGTCCTCCTAGGCTGGATCGCGTTCGATCGGGCAGGTCATGCAGCGCGGACCGCCGCGGCCGCGGCCGAGTTCGCCGCCGGGCACGTCGACCACCTCGATGCCGTGCTTGCGCAGCATGGTGTTGGTGGCGACGTTGCGGTCGTAGCCGAGGATCACGCCGGGTGCGACCGCCAGGTAGTTGTTCCCGTCATCCCACTGCTCGCGCTCGGCCGCCCGCACGTCCTCGTCGGTGATCAGCACCGTGACCGCGTCCACGCCGATCGCCGCCGCCAGGGCGTCCCACAGGCTGCGGTTGTGCGCGACCCTCAGCTCCGCGCCTGGTCCGTCGCTTGTGATGGTCCATGACCGGGGGTGCCTGTCGATGTAGGGGTAGAGAACGAAGGTGCTCCTGTCGATCATCGTCATGACCGTGTCCAGGTGCATCATCGCGTGCGACCGTGGCAGCTCGATCGCGATGACGGTGTGCGCCTGGCCGCTGTCGAACAGGGCGCGGGCGAGGATCTCCGCCGCCATCGGCGTGGTCCGCTCGCCCATGCCGATCAGCACCGTACCGTGGCCGAGCACGTGCACGTCGCCGCCCTCCACGCTGGCCGGCAGGTGGCTCGCGTCGTCGTCGCCGTAGTAGGTAAGGAAGCCGCCGCCGGCGAACAGGGGGTGGTAGTTGTACACGGCGCGGACGTGCAGGCTCTCCCGCTGCCTGGCGGGCTTGGCCATCGGGTTCATCGACACCCCGCCGTAGACCCAGCAGGAGTTGTCCCTGGTGAACAGGTGGTTGGGCAGCGGGGGCAGCAGGAAGTCGTCGGCCCGCAGCATGTCCCATTTCAGGCTCTTGGCCCGCAGCGGCCGCAGGTCGGCCTTGAGCACCCCGCCGACCAGGTACTCGGCAAGCCGCGGGCCGTCAAGATCCTCGAATAGCTCGCGAAGCGGGCCGGCCAGCGTCGGGCCGAGCACCTCGGGGGTGCACACCCGGTCGAGCACGAACGCCCTGCCCTCGTTCAGCTCAAGTGTCTCGGCGAGCAGCTGCCCGAAGTAGTGCACCCGCACCCCGTGGTCGCGGAGGATCTCGGCGAACGCGTCGTGCTCTTCCTTGGCCTTGCTCGCCCAGAGCACGTCGTCGAACAGCAGCTCCCCGATGTTCTGCGGGGTGAGCCTGGACAGCTCGAGGCCCGGCCGGTGAACGACGGCCTGCCGCAGCCGGCCCACCTCTGACTGCACGCTGAAGGTCATGACTGTCCCTCCGGGTTATCGGCGGCGGCCGGCAGGGGCGCGCCCGCCAGGGGCGTGGCAGGCTGGTCCGCCGGCGCGGGAATCTGCCCGGTGCGCTCGCGGTGCGCCCGAACGAGGGCGTAGAGGACTATCCCGGCGAGCACGACCACCATGGCCTGGTAGACCGCCGAGTAGCCCGCGGCGAAGGTCACCCACAGCGAGAACAGCGCCGCCGCGGCGGCGACCGACAGGTCCCTGGCCAGCAGCCAGCCCTGGACGGGCCGGCGGCGGGACACCAGGTAGGTGAGCTGTGCGCACGCAGAGAACAGGTACGGGATGGCCACGGTGACCACGGTCAGGTCGACCAGGTAGGTGAACACCGTCAGCCCGGAGCTCGCGGTGTAGCGCCACAGCATCAGCAGCGACGGCAGCGCGGCCGCGATCACGATGCCGAACCACGCGTTACCCCTGCGGTCGGCCCAGGCGAACGGCCGCGGGAACAGGCCGTCGTTCGCCGGCGCCCGCGACACCTCGGCGGTGACCAGGGTCCAGCCGATGAGCGCGCCGAACCCGGAGGTGGCGGCCAGCGCGGCGACCAGCTTCCCTGCCCAGGCGCCGTGCGGGAAGATCGTATCGAAGGCGTTGACGAACGGCGCGCCGTTGTTGAGCAGCGCGTGGTGCGGGACCAGGCCCATGACCGCGGCCGAGACCGCGAGGTAGACGAGCGCGGCGGCGCCGGTGCCGAGCAGCGAGGCGCGGCCGACGTTGCGGCGCGGATCCTTCACCCGCTTGGCGGTGATGGCCGCGGTTTCCACGCCGATGAACGAGAACAGCGCCACCCCGGCGGCGATACCGATCGCGGAGTACAGGCTGCCGCCCGAGGCGTTGAAGGCGCCGAAGTTCGCCTTGCTGACGAAGAACCAGCCGGCCACGCCGACGAACAGCAGCGGCAGGTACTTGAGCACCACGGTGAGGTTCTGCACCCAGGCCGTCTGCCTGATCCCCCCCAGGTTAAGCGCCGCGGGGATCCACAGCCCCGCCAGGGCGATTCCCCAGTTCCCCAGGCCCGACGGGTTGATGCCGAACAGCGCGTCCACGTAGAAGACCCACGACGCGACGATCGCGGCGTTGCCTGCCCACGCCTGAATCCAGTAGCACCAGCCGGTCAGGTACCCGGCGAAGTCACCGAACTCGTGCCGGGCGTACGCGTAGAGCCCGCCGTCTGAGTTCGGCACCCGCCTGGTCAGCTGGCCGAACAGGACCGCGAGCACCATCGCGCCGACGGCGATCACCGCGAGCACGGCGAGCGACACCGTGCCGGCGCCGGCCAGCACGGTCGGCATGGTGAACACGCCGGCCCCGATGATGGTGCCGATGACGAGGCCGGTCGCCGAGGTCAGGCCAAGCACGCCCGCGTTCTGCTCATCCTTCGGCGTTAGCTCCGGATCTCGGTGCCGCCCGCCGGGCGGGCGGGCACTGACAGCGCTGGACATGGGTTCCTCCTCCTGGGGCAGTCGGCTCGTCCCGCAGCGCATCGACGGTGGATGCTGACACCCACCGTGGCGTTACCCGGCGGCCCTTTGCGCCAGGGAGAGACCCTGGCCGGTGCCCTGGCGGTGCGTTAGGCTTGCCCCACTCGCCTTACTCGGCAGAGAGGCTGGCCATGACCATCCCGGCGGCACAAGACCCCAGCCTCGGATTCGCCCCAGGCGATCACGTGTGCGCCTTCTACAGCGGCAGCCGAAATATGCTGGACGATATTGTCGTCGATTACGTTACGAGGGGCCTGGAGGCGGGAAACAAGGTCTTCTGCATGGTCGACAAGCCGTCCGCGGTTCGTGGCAGGGTGCTGCCCCAGCTTGTGACGAGAGAAGGCATGCTGAATGTCCTCACCGAGGACGAGGCGTACATGCCGGACGGCAGTTTCTCCAAGGACGCGTTCATCGCCGGCATGCAGGCCATGGTCCTCGATGCGTTCTCGCACGGGTACGGCGGCTTCCGGGCCGTGGGCGACGAGACCTTCATCGTCAGGCACGGCGTTGACATCGCGGAATGGTTCGCCGCGGAGGCGGAACTCAATCAGATCCTGCCTGATTATCCGCGCCTGTTCTTCTGCCTTTACGACCTTGACCTGTTTGACGGCGCCACGATCATACACGTGCTGCGGACGCATCCGCGGGTGTACGTCAACGGCATCCTGATCGGCAACCCGCATTACCAGGCGGACGGGCTCACCGCATAGCCGCTGCCCGCGTGCCGGGCAGTACGGCGAAAACGGGTTCCCCTGGTCTTACGGCCCGCTCACCGGCACGCCCGAGCAGGGAATCGACGAGACCGGTCACCTCCTGGTCACCTCCCGGTCACCTCCCGCCCGGCGCCTTCCAGGCAACCGCAAAACTGCGAAAGTCGGGTGAGTAGTGACGACCGCGAACCGTCTTCTGACCGTAGAGGTCCTCCTATTTTCTCGCCAACAACAGCAGTCACAGAAATCTCTACGGCAGCGCGAATTCCCCCGGGATGATTCGGCTTTGCAAACCTACCTCCTCCCCGAGGGGACGCGTGAATCGCCCCGTGTGTCGGCTGGGGTCTTTCCCTGGTGCGAAGGTCTGCGAGAAAGCGCGACGGTAGCTATCACGACCAGCCTCAACGGCATCACGCGGAGGGCTCAGAATGACAGTTCAGGCTCGCAGCGGCAGGTTTCCGGCGCGGTACCGCGCGCTCGCCGGCTTCGTCGCGGCGAGCGCGGTATTCGGCGCCGTCTTCGTCGCTCTCACCCTGAGCGCCTTCCATGAGCCGGCGCCGCATGACCTGCCCGTCGGCATCGTCGGGTCCGCCGCGGCGACTGCCCAGGTTGAGCGCGCACTGGACGGTGCCGCCCCGGGGAGTTTCCGTTTCCGCGGATACCCGAGCGCCGCAAGCGCGACGACGGGGATCGCGCGGCGCGAGGTGGACGGTGCGCTTGTCGTTTCCGGCGCGAACCTGCGGCTGCTCGTCGCGCAGGCCGGCGGCACCGGACCCGAGCAGGCACTCAGCGGGGCATTGACGGCCGTGGCGAGCCGGTCGGGACGCCACCTCGTCGTGTCGGATGTCGTCCCGCCTGGGTCCGGCGATACCCAGGCGCTGTCGTCCTGGTTCGTCGTACTCAGCGTGCTCATCCCCAGCCTGGCAGCGGGCTCGGCGTCGGCCATGGCATTCCGCCGCGCCAGGCGCGGCTGGCCGGTTGCCGCGCCATTGGCCGCGGCCGTCGTCATCGGGGCGATTGCCGCCGCGATCGCGGACGGCATCGCCGGGCTTGGGAATTACGCGGCGGTCGCCGGCATCGTCGCGCTGTTCTCGCTGGCGGTGGCCGCACCCACCGCTGTGCTCGCCCGGGCCTGGCCGCCGCTTGTCGCCGTGGCCGTGCTGGTCTTCATCGTGTTCGGCATCCCGGTCAGCGGGGGGCCCGCCAACCTGGCCGCTTTCACGCCCGGCTTCCTGCGCGTCCTGTACCCCGTCCTGCCGCTCGGGGTGGCGGCGGGCGCCGTCCGCGACGTCGTCTACTTCGGCGGCCACGCCGCCGCCCCGTACGTCTGGACGCTGGCCGTCTGGGCGCTGGCCGGCGTCGCCGGCCTGATCCTGGTCACCGTGCTGCGCCGTCCCGCCCTCGCGGGGACCGAGCCGTCCGTTCCGCCGCTCGCGCTGGCCGAGCCAGTCCCCGGCATCCCGGGCCCTGGCGCGGCGCAGCCCGTCACGCTGGTCGTCGGCTTCGATGACTCCGAGCCCGCGCGGCGGGCGCTCGCCTGGGGCGCCGGCCTCCTCGGCAACCGTCCGGGCACGCTGCACGTCGTCTACGCCGACCACGTGCTCATCGACAGCGACCTGTCCGGGTTCGCCCACGCCGAGATGGAGCAGGCCCGCGACGAGAAGGCCGCGAGCGTGGCCAAGGCCACGGCGGAGATCGCCGCGGTGGCGGGCGTGCCGTACACGTTCGAGCGCCGCGAGGAACCGCCCGCGGACGCGATACTGCACGCGGCCGGCGCTCACGCCGCCGCCGAGCCAGGGAGCACGCCGGTGGTCGTGACCGGCCGCTCGCATCACGCCGTGCACCGCGTCATCGGCTCGGTCCCTGTCCAGCTGCTGCACGAGTCGCCCTACCCGGTCCTCACCATCGCCTGATCGCACGGAAGGGAAAGCTGAGTGATGCCCGCCATGAGCGCGCTACTGACGAATGACACCCAGATCCAGGTCCTGGCGATGGCGGTGCGCGACGTCTGCGGCCAGCCGACCACCGCGCAACTGGCGGAGATGCGCCGCAGCGTGGAGCAGGCCTGCCTGATGCCGCGGCACATCGGCTGGGACCGCAGGTCCGCGGCGCACGCGGAGATCTTCCTGATGCTCGCGGACACCGCGGACCACCCGGTCCTGGCGCGGATGCTCAGCTCGGGCGTGGGGTTCACCCATCACCTCATGATCGCGGCAGGGCCGGCGGCCGGCATGATGACGGGCAACTCGAGTAAGCGGCTGCTCGCCCTGCTCGCCGCCGGCGACGCCGAGGGGGCGGCACACGAGACCGAGCGTCACCTGAGGGTGCTGCGCCTCATGGGGCGCCTGGCCGGCGCGAGGTGTGCACGGTGACCAGATGGCAGCGTGACCTGAAGGTGGAGGCGCGCGCCAGCGCCATCCTGGCCGAGGCGCGGACCGCGGCGGCGTTCGCCGGGTACTTCGACGCCCAGCTGCGCGCGGCCAGGCTCCGCGCCCTGGGCTACCGCGGCATGGCCGCCCTGTTGCGCGGCTGGCGCAACGCCCGTGAGCCGGCCAGGGTGTCACCCGGGCGCGACCGCGGGTGCGAATGACAACCCTTAGCAGCGTGGGCAACCGCGCAGCAGAGAGGCAAGATGACATGGACGAGTCAGTGACCTATCAGGGGATCGGCGCCGCCCGCCGCCAGGGATCCGGGATCACCCGTTCCCAGGCGCACGCGCTGTTCGGGCAGACAATGGGCTACGTCGCGATCACCACGGCCATTTTCGCGCTCGGCGCCTACCTGGGCCGCGACCTGTCCGGCGGCGTCGGCATCGTCGCGTTCATCGTCGCGTTCGGCGTGCTAATCGGCATACGGTTCGCGGTGGCCAGGTCGACGGAGCTGGCGCTCGCGCTGCTCGCCGTCTTCGGCCTGCTCCTCGGGCTGGCGGTCGGGCCGGTCGTCGCCTACTACGCGGGCATGGACCCGCGCGCGGTATGGGACGCGGGCGGCGCCACCGCACTGTTCGTCGCGGCGTTCGGGTCGGCGGGCTACGCCACCAGGCGGGACCTGTCGGGGCTCGCCCGTGCCCTCTTCTGGGCGCTGCTCGCGCTGATCGTGTTCGGCATCGCGGCGATCTTCGTGAACATCCCTGGGGCGGCGCTCGCCTACTCCGTGCTCGGCCTGGTGATCTTCGCGGGCTTCACGATGTTCGACTTCCAGCGGCTGCGCCACGTCAAGGACATCACCGAGGCCCCGTTGCTCGCCGCCTCGATCTTCCTCGACGTGGTGAACGTGTTCCTGTTCTTCCTCGAGATCTTCACCGGCGGGGAGAGATGACGACGAGCCAGGCGGCGGCCGCGACTCAGCCGCGGATCATAGTCGGCGTCGACGGGTCGGACTCCGCGCAGGCGGCGCTGCGCTGGGCGGTGCGCCAGGCGAAGCTGGCCGGCGGCCGCGTTGAGGCGGTCATCGCATGGCACTACCCGGCCGTCTACGGCTGGGAGACGGCGGGCGTCGACGGTGACTTCGAGGGGGATGCGCGGCAGGCACTTGCCGAGGCTCTTGCCGCGGTAACCGGCCAGGAGCCGGACGTGCCCGTGGTTCCGCTGGTGACCGAGGGGTACCCGGCAGACGTACTGCTGCACGCGGCGAAGGGCGCGGACCTGCTCGTCCTCGGCAGCCGTGGACGCGGCGGCGTCACGTCCGCGCTGCTCGGGTCGGTCAGCCTGCACTGCGTGATGCACGCGCACTGCCCGGTCCTCGTGCTACGGGAGTTACCGTCTGCTATCGTCGGCGACGGCAGGTGACCGGGGAGC
>Ga0335078_10005595_pt1 | contig 18568 bp, 11 predicted proteins | sample Lox_Sample_32_FD_206711 | JGI IMG/M metagenome (GOLD analysis project Ga0335078, IMG submission 206711) | Soil microbial communities from Loxahatchee National Wildlife Refuge, Florida, United States - Lox_Sample_3.2 | ecosystem: Environmental > Terrestrial > Soil > Wetlands | place: USA... | reverse complement strand
GCGTCTCCCGCGCCGAGACCGCGATGGTGGACCTGCGCGCCGCCGCGCACGACGCGGCGCTGGCCGGCGAGGAGACCCACCGCTCCGCCCAGGAGATGGAGCGCGCGGCCCAGGCCGTCCGCGCCGCCACGGCCGCCACCGCGGCCAACCTGGAGCGCATCGGCGCGACGGTGGAGCAGAGCGTCGCGGAGGTAGGCCGCCTGCGGGAAGCCTCGGAGCAGGTCGTCCGATTCGCGGAGACGATCGGCGCGATCGCGAGCCAGACCAACATGCTGGCCCTGAACGCCACGATCGAGGCCGCCCGGGCGGGGCAGCACGGAGCCGGCTTCGCGGTGGTGGCCGACGAGGTCCGGCGGCTGGCCGAAGAAAGTGCGAAGGAGGCCAAGCAGGCCGCCATGACCACCGGCGAGACGCGCCGCGTGATCGACCGGGCGGCTCAGCTCCTGGAGCAGATGCGACGCGAGATCGGCGACGTCACGGCGGCGGCCAGCCGCTGGATAGCCGAGCTCGAGGGCATCGTCCGGGCGGCCGAGACCGCCGCCCACCTCTCGACGCGGATGGTCGAATTCCCGCGCCGCAACGCCGAAAGAACGGCCGAAATGCAATCCGTGCTGTCGGAGGTCAAGGCGGCCGCCGCGGCCTCCGCCAGCGAGGCCAAGGTGGTCGCGGCCGCCGCGGCCGAGCAGCTCAAGGCCATCGAGGACCTGTCGCACAGCGCGCTGGAGCTGTCGGCGAGCGCCGAACGCCTTGGGGCGGCCACCCGATTTGTGAAGGGTTAGCGCCCGCGGCTCGGGGTTGCGCAACCCCAACCGAGGCGCCAAGATTGTCGGGACTCCAGCGGCCACCAGACCCCTCGGTCCGCAGGTCCGAGGCCGCTTGGCGACCGCACGTGCAGTTCCTCTGAGCGACGGCCACAGTCGCTCGCGCGGCACCTCGGGTGCCGGCGCATCGGGTCGTCGCCCACGCTGAGTCTTGGGGCACGGTTGGGCTCGCGACGTGCGAGCACCTGGCGCGGCCCGGACTAACTTCCGCTAGGAGATGCATCATGCGAAACCGAGTTCTGTTGGCCGCGGGGACGTTGGCGGTGTTTGTGCCGACGCTGCTGCTCGCCCAGCAACGCCCGGCGCAACCGGCCCAGCCCGCCCAGCATCCTGCGCAGCGTCCGGCGGCCCAGCCGGCGCAGCGTCCGGCCGCACCGCCCGCCCACCCGATGGCCATGATGCCCAGCCCGCATCGTGAGGGGAGCTGGGAGCTGACGGCCGGCGTCGGCGTGTTCGCCGGCGGCCAGGCGCTCACGGGTCAGACCAGCACGCAGATCATGCCGGGCGGCACACTCCGCGTCGGTTACAACCTGAACGAGATGTGGAACATCAGCGTCGGGACGGGCATTGGCGTCGGCAAGTCCGCCGCCACGAGCTCGACCGCCTACCTGACGCCTGGCGCCGACATCACCTGGACGCCGAACATCAACGCCAAGACCAGCCCGTTCATCATGGCCGGCGTGGGGTTGCTCTACCAGAAGACTCCGAGCAACAGCGCCTTCGGCGGGCAGGTGGGCGTGGGCGTCCGTCATATGCTGAATGACGCGCTCGCGCTGCGCGTCGAGGCGTCGGCTACCGTGGCGAGCCTGTACAGCACCACCACCGGCGGCGGCACTGTTACCGTCGGCCTCTCGTATTTCGCCGGCGGCAAGAAGGTCCTGACCACCGTGGCCGTGACGCCCGGTGTCGTGACGCTTGCCTCGCTGGGTCAGACGCAGCCGCTCGCCGCGCGCGCGCTCGATCAGAAGGGCAACCCGATGGTGGGCAAGGTCATCCGGTGGAGCAGCAACAACCCCGCCGTGACCGTTTCCTCCACGGGTGTGGTGACGGCCGTGCGTGACGGCGCCGCCACCATCAGCGCGACGAGCGAGGGCGTGACCGGCACGGCCAACGTGACGGTCTCCCGCACGGCGGCGTCGGTGGTCGTGACGCCGGCGACGGCAAGCCTCAGCGCGATCGGCGCCACGCAGGCGCTGGCCGCGGTCGCGAAGGACGCGAACAACAACCCGCTCACCGGCCCCGCCTTCACCTGGACGAGCAGCGACACCAGGGTGGCGACGGTCGATGCGTCGGGCACGGTCACGGCAGTCGGCAACGGCACGGCCCGGATCACGGCCGCGACCGGTGGCCGCAACGGCTCGGTGACCGTTACGGTCGCGCAGACGACGGCGTCCGTGGCCGTCACGCCGGCGACGGCGCAGCTGTCCGCCGCGGGTGCCACGAGCCAGCTGGCCGCGCAGGCGATGGACGCCAACGGCCGGCCGATCATGGGCAAGACCTTCACCTGGACCAGTGATGCGACGGGCGTCGCCACCGTGAGCGCGGCCGGGCTCGTGACGGGCGTGGCCAACGGTGCGGCCCACATCATGGCGAGCGCCGACGGCAAGAGCGGCAGCACCACCATCACGGTCGTCGTCGCTCCGAAGGGTGCGCCGCCGGTCGAGTTGCCGACGCTGCCCAACGCGGGCGCGTCGCTCGTCTTGAAGAACGTGAACTTCCGGGCGGGCCGTTCCGAGCTGTTGCCGGCGGCGAAGGCCGACCTGGACAAGATCGCGATCGCGTTGCAGGCCGTGTCGAACGCGAAGTGGGAGATCAGCGGCTACACCAGCAGCGTCGGCGCGGCTGCCCGCAACCTGCGGCTCTCGCAGCAGCGGGCCAACGCCGTGAAGGCGTACCTGGTGAGCAAGGGTGTCTCGGCCGCCAGCATGACGGCGGTCGGCTACGGCGCGCAGCATCCGATCGCGAGCAACAAGACCGCGGCCGGACGGGCGCAGAACATGCGCGTCGAGATCAAGCGGTTGCAGTAGCTTCGATTCGGCAGTCTTGAAGGTCGAGCCCCGTCCCGGAGCATCGGGACGGGGCTCGTCTCATCTGCCACCGGACGCCAGAGCCGTTTAGCTTCGAGCACTCCATGCGACGTGTGGCCGTCATTCTCCTGGTTGCCGCGTGCGCGGCCGCGGGCCCGCTGCCGGCTCAACGGCGCCCGGTCCCCACCCCGGCTTCCGTGCTGGGCTTCACGCCCGGCACCGACCGCAAGCTCGCCTCGTGGCCGGCGATTCTCGCCTATTTCAAGGCGCTGGACGCCGCGAGCGACCGGGTCACGGTGCGCGAGATCGGGCGCACGACGGCGGGGGCGCCCTTCATCGTCGCGTTCATCTCGAGCCCCGCGAACCTCGCACGCCTCTCGGCCCTCGGTAGCCTGCAGCGGCAACTCGCCGACCCGCGCCTCGTCCGGGACTCGGCCGCGGTTGACGCCCTCGTCAGCCGCGCGAAGGTGTTCGTGCTGGTCACCGCGGGGGTGCACTCGAACGAGGTGGGAGGTTCCCTCTCGCCGCTCGAGATCGCGTACCGCCTCGCCACCGGACAATCGGCGGAGATCCGGGCGGTGCTCGATCGCACCGTGGTCGTGCTGGTGCCTTCGCTCAATCCGGACGGCGTCCCGATCGTCACCCGCTGGTACGACCAGACGCTCGGCACGCCCGCCGAGGGGTCGGATCCGCCGGAGCTGTACAATCGCTATACCGGCCACGACGACAACCGCGACTGGTACGCGTTCACGCAGGTGGAGACGCGTCTCGTCGTGGACAGCCTGTACGACGTGTGGCACCCGCAGGTGGTGCTCGACCTCCATCAGCAGGGACGCTACGGTTCGCGGTTCTTCATTCCTCCGTATCTGGATCCGGTCGAACCCAACGTCGATCCACTCCTGGTCGCGGGGGACAACGCGCTCGGTCTGGCCACCGCGTGGCGGCTGACGGCCGAGGGCCTCACGGGCGTGGCCGTCAACACCCTGTACGACGCGTGGTCGCCGAGCCGGGCGTTCGAGCACTACCACGCCGCCGTGCGCATCCTCACCGAGACCGCGAGCGCGGACCTGGCGAGCCCGGTGACCGTGCCGCCCGACAGCCTGCGGCCCGCGGCCGGACTCGACCCGGAGGCGCGCAGCTGGAATTTCGTCGCGCCGTGGCCCGGCGGGACGTGGACGCTCGGCGACATCGTGCGTTACCAGACCTCGGCCACACTGGCGCTCCTGTCCGCAGTAGCGGCGAATCGCGAACCGTGGCTGCGCGACGCGCGACGGGTCGCCGAGCGCGCGGTACACGGCTGGGACGGCTGGCCCTGGGCGTTCGTGATTCCGACCGCGGGCCAGAACCAGGCCGCCCTGGGCACGCTGCTGGAGATCTTCCGGCACGCGCAGGTCGAGGTGCGCGCCGCCCTGGGACCCTTCACCATCGGCCGCGAGCGCTTCTATCCCGGCACGTACGTGGTCGTGCTGCGCCAGCCCTATGCCGCCTTCGCGAAGTCCATGCTGGAGCGCCAGACGTACCCGGACCTTCGCGCGTACCCCGGCGGCCCGCCGCGGCGGCCCTACGACGTGACCGCCCACACCCTGCCGCTGCTGCTGGGCGTGCACGCGCTGGCCGTGGCCGATTCCCTGCCCGTCGCGCTCTCGGCGCCCGTCGCCGCGACGCCGCCCGTGTACCGTGTGGAAGGTCTCACGCCGGACGCCGATGGCCGGACGAGCGTGCGTGTCGCCGTGTATCGGTCGTACGCCGCCTCGCCCGACGAGGGCTGGACGCGTTGGGTGTTCGACACGTGGAAGGTCCCGTACCAGTCGGTGGTGGATTCCGAGGTCCGCGCGGGCGCGCTGGCGGATCGGTACGACGCCATCATTCTCCCCGATGAAGATCCTGCCGCGATCCTCAGCGGCCTCCCACCCGACCGCTACCCGGCCAACGTCGCCGGCGGGCTCGGCTCGGTCGGCGTCCAGGCGCTGCGCGACTTCGTGGATGCCGGCGGGACGCTCATCGCGCTGAACGCGGCCTGCGACTTCGCGATCGGGGCGCTGGACCTCCCGGTGTCCGACGCCGTCCTGGACCTCGCACCGCACGATTTCTTCGGACCGGGCAGCATCCTGCGCTTGCAGCTGGACCCGGCCGCCTCGCTCAGCGCTGGGATGCCGGCGCAGACCATCGCCTGGTTCGAGGGCGGGCCGGCGTTCGACGTGACCGACCCCGCGCGTGTGCGTGTGGTCGGCCGCTATCCGGCCGTTCCGGGGGACGTGCTCCTGTCGGGTTGGCTGCTGGGAGCGAACTACCTGGCCGGCAAGGCGGCCCTGGTCGACGTGCGGCGGGGACGCGGTCGCGTCATCCTGTTCGGCTTCCGCCCGCAGTACCGGGGCCAAAGCCTCGCCACGCTGCCGCTGCTCTTCAACGCCATCCGCAGCGCCCAGCGCTAGCGGGGACTACAGCGCGGCGATCGCCCGCTTGACGGCTTCGAGCGCCTGCTCGTTCAGGCAGTAGCAGACGCGGGGAGGCTCGACTTCGCCGATGATCAGGCCCGCGTCCTTGAGGATCTTGAGGTGCTGGGACACCGTGGACTGGGCGAGCGGAAGCTGCTCGACGATGTCGCCGCACGTGCAGCGTCCACGCCGGCCGGCCAGGTAGCGAACGATCGCGAGACGAGCCGGGTGGCCCAGCGCCCTGCACTGCCTCGCCAGCTTCACCCCGGTGTCGAACGTCGTCGGTGTCACACCCGTCCCCCCAGCTACGCCACCCCCGCAGCCGAGGGCTGCGGCTCCCACGCCGTGATGTACCCGGCCAGGGCCGAGGCCGCGACCGTGTAGGGCGACGCCAGGTACAGCTGCCCGGGGCCGGACCGGCCCGGGAAGTTGCGGTTGATGGCGGAGATCGTCACCTCGCCCTTCGTGCGCGACACGCCGGGGCCCGCGTTGATGCACGCGCCGCACGACGGCTCGATGAACGTGGCTCCCACCTGCGCGAAGATCCGGTCGTAGCCCTGCGCCTGGCAGTACCGGAACACCTCCTGCGAGCCGCACTGGATGAAGCAGCGCACGCCCGAAGGGATCCGCCGGCCCTGCTCCACCGCCTCCCGGAAGACGCTGGCGTACATGTCCATGTCCTCGCGCTTGCCGGCGGTGCACGATCCGGCATAGGCGATGTCGATCTTCACGCGCTCGCCGAGCTCGCCGATTTCGCGGCCGTTGCCCGGGTCCCCCGGCAGGGCCACCATCGGCTTGAGCGCGGTGGCGTCGATCTCGATCTCCTGCACGTACTCGGCGCCCGCGTCCGAGAACAACCCGTCGCACAGCCGCTCCGCTTCCGCGCGCGAGAGCCCGCGTTGCTCGACCAGGAAATCCACGGTCCTGGCGTCGGGCGCGATGATGCCGGTGAACGCCCCCACCTCGGCGGCCATGTTCGTCATGGTCGCCCGCTCGTCCACGCTCAGGCTCTCCACCACGTCGCCGCAGTACTCCACGACCTGGCCGATCGCATCCCCGTTCTTCACGTACGGGTGGCGCAGTAGCTGCAGCATGATGTCCTTCGCCGTGACGTGGCGCGGCTTCGGCCCGCGCACCACGACGCGGAACGACTTCGGGACCTGCACCCGCACGTCGCGCGTGATCCAGCTGTTGAAGATGGCGGTCGTCCCCACGCCGAACGCCACGCACCCCACCGCGCCGGCGTGCGGCGTGTGGGAGTCGCTCCCGATGATGATCTGGCCCGGCAGCGCGTGGGCCTCGAGGATCTTGGAATGGCAGATGGCCTCGGAGCCCAGGCGGCCCAGGCCCAGCTCGCCGTACAGCTTCACCCCGCGCGCCGCCGCGAACTCGCGCTGCTTCACCTCGAGCTGGTTCGCCACGTCGAGGAGTCCGTCGGCGATGCGCTCCGGGGTCATGGCGTCGCGGAGGAACGTCAGGTGGTCCCGGAAGAAGAAGATGGAACCCGGGTCCTTGAGGGGCTCGTCCTTCCCGACCAGCTCCTCGAAGAAGATCGCGGCCATCGGCGTGACGTACTCGTGGCTGAAGCGGATGTCGGTGACCACGAAGCCCTCGTCGCCGGGGGCCACGGCCGGCACGCCCGCCTTGCCCGACGCCGCATCCACGACCCAGTGCCGGGCGAAGATCTTCTCCGCGATGGTCATCGGACGGCTGGCCGCGCGCAACGACGGGACCCGCACCGCGCCCTGCAGGCGCGCCACGTTGTAGTTGAAGAGGCCGCCGAACTCGATGATGTCGCGGGTGATCTGCCCTTCTCCCGCCGTGAAGACCGAGAGCGGGATCGCCTCGCCCCGCTTGACGCGCTCGAGCACGGAGAAGTCGGTCGTCGTCAGGATGCCGAGGTTCTGGCAGTTCTCGTGGTAGATCCGCTCGATGCTCTCGCCGACGACGAGCTGGATGCCGGCCTTCAGCTCGGCATAGGGCGACTGCTCCCGCGAGGAGCCCTTGCCGCGGCGCTTGCCCGCCGCCGAGGCCACGAACCCGCCGCGCCGCACCGAGCCTCGCGTGATCGGGAACTGGTCGCCCGCCTTGAGACCGAGGTACGGGAAATCGCCCAGCGTGTCGTCGTAGTAGTAGCAGATGTAGGCCGGCGTGATCTCGTCCGTCGAGATGTTGTCGCGGAGTTTGATGCCGGGATGCCACGCGAGGTCCTCGCCGCCCAGCTGGCGCGACAGCAGGTCGGGATCCTCGGTCAGATAGAGCACCCGGCCGGAGAGTTTCACCCGGTCCGGCCTGCGCGCCACGGGGCGCGCGAGCAGCGCTGAGGGCATGTGGGTAAGATCGGCGGGGCGCGAAGGCGAAGCAAGGATTGCCCCGATGCGGGTCGAGCGGCTAGCGTGCGCAGCGTGAGAACGTCGCTGCGGTGCGCCGCCCTGATGGTCGCCCTCGGCGCCGTGTCGTCGCCGGCCGTCGGCCAGACGGCCATACGGCTGCAGCTCGTCGACACGGCGGTGTTCGAGGCGCCCCGCGTGGTGGAGAGCTCGGGGGTCGCGACGAGCTCGCGGCGGGCCGGCGTCCTGTGGACGCACAACGACAGCGGCGACGAGCCGCGGCTCTATGCCACCGATTCCGCCGGCGACGACCTGGGCTCGGTTCGCGTCGCTGGAGCGCAAAACGTGGACTGGGAGGACCTCGGCGCGGGGCCCTGTCCGCCGGCGACGTATCGCTGCCTCTACGCCGCCGACATCGGGGACAACGAGCGCTCCCGCGACCACGTCGTCATTTACAAGCTCGCCGAGCCGGAACCGCCGCTGGCCGCCTCCGATACGCTTCGCACGGTGCGCTACGAGGCCGCCACGGCGCTGCGCTACCCCGACCACCCGCACGACGCGGAGGCCATCGCGATCGACCCCGCGGGCCGGATCTTCATCTTCACGAAGGAGGTCTTCGGCCCGCCGCGGATGTTCCAGGTGCCGCCGCGCACGGCGCCGCAGCGCGCCGGCCAGTACGACACCCTGCGTTTCGTCGGCCTCCTCGACATCGCCCCCAACCTGGCCAAGCTCCGGGTCGCGACCGGCGCGGCGGTTTCGCCGGACGGCGCCGTGCTGGTGGTGCGTACCTACTCGAGCATCCACTTCTTCCGGCTGCGGGGCGACTCGCTGCCAGCTCCGCTGACGCCGCCCGAGGGGCTCCTGATCCCGTTCGTGGAGCCGCAGGGCGAGGGGGTCGCATTCCTGGCGCCCGATGTGCTGGTCCTGACCTCCGAGCGAGGCGACTCGGACCGCGGGACCATCGCCCGGCTCCGGGTCACCGGCCTGCCCGTCCCCCTCCCGCATGCGACGGGCCGCCCCTAGCTTGGTGCCGAGCACACGCATAAGTTTGGCGGCCGTTTGAGGTGCGCCACGCCCCCGTTCCCCGGGAGGAACGCCTGACCCTTCCCACCGCCCACCGCGTTCCGGTTTCGTGGCTCCTCCAGTACGGCTGCCCCGCCATCCGCTACCGCACCCTCACGGAGATCGTCGGGACTGCCGAACCGGCACAGCTGGAGGCCCTGCGGGCGGAGATGCTCGATTATCCCCCGGCGCGGCAGATAGCCAAGAAGCAGAAAGACACGGGCGTCTGGGGAGCCAACCTCCTCGGCGTCGCGCCCAACAAGACCGCCGGTATCAAGGACGTCGGCACGATCCACCAGTATCGCCGCCTCGTGGAGCTCGGTTGGCCGCAGGACAGCCGCCCGATGAAGCTCGGCGGGCGGTTGCTCTTCCGGCTGCTGTCGCGCGACAGCGATCCGAAGCTGCTCTTCGAGTTCCAGAAGTTCGGCGCGGCGGAAGCCGGCGCCGAGCCTTGGATTCGCGAGATCGTGCGGGAGGCCGCGGCGACCGCGCTGGCGCACGCCGGCTACGGCGACGACCCCCGCGTGCGCGGGGCCGCGCACCGGATCGCCAACGCCATATCCCAGTTTCTGCGCAGCGATCTGGTCGAGGACCCGCTGGTGAAGGTTTCGCGCGCCTGGGTCCTGAATCCGCAGGCCTACCCCCCGACGATGTTCTCGGTGGCGCTCCTCGCCATGCTCCCCGCCGTTCAGCGCGAGCGGGCGGGCCTCGTCGAGCGGCTCGGAGCCTACCTGGCGCAGCCGCCCAGCAAGAAGAGCTTCGGGGTCGTCTGCGGGAAGAAGATCCTCAAACCCAACTTCGTCCTCCTCGGCGATCCGCTGAAGGTCGCGGCTTCAGGACAACCGGACGACCTGCCCCTCGCGTTGTACTGGATGGAGACACTCGCTCGACTGGGCGTCCTCCAGCACTCGGCGACTGCGGCCCGCATCTGGGCGAGACTGGTCAAGGAGTGCGACGAGCGTGGTGTCTGGAGTCCCAAGAACCTCCGCACACTCCCCAAGCGCAGCGCGCCTTGGTCCTACCATGCCTTCCCGCTCCAAGCCGACGCCAAGAGCCCTGAGAGCCGTCAGGCGGACGTGACGTTCCGCATGGCGCTGATCGCCAGGCTCTCAGGCTGGGAGATCGCCACCGTCTAGCCTGGCACCATCAGGCGCTGTGGGCTATTGACGTATCTGCAAGTAGTAGCTAGTGCTACTACTATGGATCTCGCTCGGTTCGGCTTTACGAGCACCGAGGCCAAGGTCTATCTCGCCCTGCTTCGCCTCTCTCCTGCGACGGGCTACGCCGTCGCCAGGGAAGCCGGCCTGGCGCGGGCCAACACGTACGGCGCGCTCGAAACGCTGGCCACTCGCGGAGTCGTGGCCCGCCTGCCAGGCAGGCCGGCGAGGTTTGTCGCGGAGGATCCGGAAGCTCTCGTCAGCAGACTAGGCCGCCAATCGCAACGGGACCTGGAGCAACTCGCTCGACAGCTCGCGACCGTCGAGAGGCGCCGCGACGGCACCCAGGCGCCCGCAGTCGCGTTGCTCGCGGACCGCCGTGCCGTCCTCGAACGCTGTGCCTTCTGCGCCGAGAGCGCCCGTGAGGAGATCCTCGCCGTGGTGGGGCCCTGGGCGCCGGAGCTGTTTCCGGCGCTCGGCGGCCCCGCGCGCCCCCACCTCGTGGTGAAGGTCCTGTCCCTCGGCTCCCCGGCGCCCACGGGCGCCATCGTGCGACCGGTGCCGGTTCCCGAGATCGAGTCCTACTGGGGTGGTCTGCCTATCGCACTGGTCGCCGATCGGCGCGTCGCCGTGTGCGCCGTGGCGTCAGCTGGCGCCGCGACAGGCGTGAGCTCCGAACATCCTGCGCTCGTCCCGTTCGTCCGCCACCTGCTGCGTCGCGAGCTGGCCCTCGGGGCCACCCCGCATCCGTCCGACGCGCACTCCGACCGCGAGGCCCGCCGTGGCACCTGATCCAGAGGACCCGCTCGCCCAGCAGCTGCGCCAACTACGCCGCGAGTACCTTCGCGACTCGGGCAAGCGTGTCGAGGAGCTCCGCAATCTGAGGATCCGGGCCGCGCAGGAGGGTCCGCCGGCACTCCCAGACCTGCGCCAGGCCTTCCACCGCCTGGCAGGCTCCGGCGGTTCCTACGGCTTCCCGGACGTCAGCACGCGCAGCAGAGACGCCGAACACCTGGTGGCGGACATGATCTCGACGGGGCGAAGCCCAACGGCAGCGGACCTGGCCGCGCTCGATAAGGCCATCGAGAGCGTGGCAGCCGCCTTCCAAGACGCGATGCGAACGATCGGTTAGCACGACGCCAGCAGTTGACGCCGCGACGGCCGGCGCCTAGGATTGCCTGTCAACCATGGGGTTGAACACCAGAACAGCACCCGACCAGCCGCCATCGAGGCGCCAGCGCATCCTAGTGGCTGCAGAGGCCGAGTTTGCCGAGCACGGCTTTGCCGGCGCGCGCGTCGCCAGGATTGCCGCCGTCGCAGGCGTCAATAAGCAGTTGCTGTTCCACTACTTCCAGTCGAAGGCCGGCCTCCACGAGGCCGTGGCCGCCTCGGTCGCGAACCGCGCTACACTTGAGCCGCGTCAGGGCAAGACGCCCGGGGAGAGACTTCGAGCGACCGTGCAGGACCTCGTGCGCACCGCACAGGACCACCGGGCTCTGCTCAAGGACGGCTGGCTCGCGCAGGCGACCGACCTCGTCGCCTCCATCATCGAGGACGGCCAGCGATCGGGGCACTTCAGGGACGACATCGACCCTGAGGCAATAGCTGAAGTCGTTGTGGATGCATCATTTGGCAAGGCATTCAGAGGCCATGACAAACAGCGAGCCGGCGAGAAGTTCGCCGGCTCGCTCACTCAGCTCGTCATCGACCACGCCACCTGGCGCTAATGATCAACCATGCGGTTGATCTGATCCTGCCCTAGCGAGCCCCCGAGGACAGCAGCTCGTCCACGGCCTTGGCGTCCGGGCTTCGGAGCGCGATCGCGAGCACCTCGTCGAGCGTCTCCACCGGGTGGAATACCAGGGTCTTCCGCACGTCCTCCGGCAGGTCTTCGAGCTCGGGCTCGTTCTCCTTCGGCAGCACGATCTCCACGATCCCGGCGCGGGCCGCGCCGAGCACCTTCTCCTTGAGGCCGCCGATGGGCAACACGCGGCCACTCAAGGTCACCTCTCCGGTCATGGCCACATCGTGGCGCGCCGCCCGCTGCGTCATCGCGCTCACGAGCGCCGTCGCCATGGTGACGCCGGCGGAGGGCCCGTCTTTCGGAATGGCCCCCGCAGGCACGTGCACGTGCACCTCGCGGTCCTTCAGCGCCTCTTCGGGCACGCCGAGCGCGGCCGCGTGCGTCTTGGCGTACGTGAGGGCGGCGCGTGCCGACTCCTTCATCACGTCGCCGAGGTGGCCGGTCAGCACGAGATCTCCCTTGCCCGGCATGAGTGACGCCTCGACGAACATGATGTCGCCGCCGGTCGGCGTGTAGTACATGCCCGTCGCGGTCCCGACCGCGTCGCTCACCGCCGCGCGCTCGGGCCGCACCTTCGGCCGGCCGAGCTGGGCGCGGACCTCGGCGCCCGTGAGCACGATCCGCTCGCCCCCGTCTACCACCACCCGCCGCGCGATCTTCCGGGAGAGCCGCCCGAGCTCGCGCTCGAGCTGCCGCACGCCCGCCTCCCGCGTGTAGCCCCCCACGATCTCGCGCACGGCCGAGTCCTCGATCAGCAATCGCTCGGGCGTCAGGCCGTTCTCCTTGAGCTGGCGCGGCACCAGGTACTGCCGGGCGATGGCCAGCTTTTCCTGCTCGGTGTAGCCGGTGAATTCCACCGTCTCCAGCCGATCCAGCAACGGCCCGGGGATGCTCTGGAGAAAGTTGGCCGTGGCGATGAACAGCACCTCCGACAGATCGAACGGCACGCCCAGGTAGTGGTCGGTGAACGAGTCGTTCTGCGCCGGATCGAGCACCTCCAGGAGCGCGGCGGCGGGATCGCCCTGGAACGACACGCCGAGCTTGTCCACCTCGTCCAGCAGGAAGACGGGGTTCTTCGTGCCCGCCTGCTTCATGCCCTGGATGATCCGGCCGGGCATCGCGCCCACGTACGTGCGCCGGTGGCCGCGGATGTCGGCCTCGTCACGGGCGCCGCCGAGCGAGATGCGGACGTACTTGCGGCCCATCGCCCGGGCGATGGACTTCGCGATCGAGGTCTTGCCGGTGCCGGGCGGGCCCACGAACAGCAGGATGGGCCCCTTGGCGAGGATCCGGTCGTCGGCCTGCCCCGGCACCTTGGCCTCCGCCGCGGCCTGCTCGGTCTTCTCGTCGCGTTCCCGCAACTGACGCACCGCGAGGAATTCCAGCACGCGCTCCTTGACGTCGCGCAGCCCGTAGTGGTCCTCCTCGAGGACCTGCTCCGCGCGCGCCGTATCGAGCGAATCGTCCGAACGCGCGTTCCACGGGAGCTCCGCGATCCACTCCAGGAAGGTGCGGATGACCTGCGCCTCCATCGAGTCCTTGGAGGCCCGCTCCAGCCGGCCCAGCTCGCGGTCGACCTCCTTCTGCGCCGCCTCCGGCAGGTGGAGCTGTTGCAGCTTCTCGCGCAGCGCCGCGAAGTCGCGGTCGTCCTCACTGTCTCCGAGCTCGTGGCGGATCGCCTTCATCTGCTCGCGCAGGTACATCTCGCGCTGTCGCTCGCCCAGCTCCTCCTGCACCTGCGACTTGATGTCCTCCTGCGCATCGAGCACGCCGATCTGCCGCTGCATCAGGATCAGCACCCGGCGCAGCCGCTCCTCCACGCCCAGCATCTCCAGCAGTGCCTGACGCTCGGGGGTCTTCGCCTCCAGGTAGCCGGCGACCATGTCGGCGAAGCGACCCGGGTCCGTCACCGACGAGAGCACCGACTGCACCATCTCCTCCGGGAGCCCGCTCTTTTGCCCGAGCTCGCCCGCCCGCTCCCGCGCTTCCTTGTACAGCGCGAGGAACGCCGAGTCGTTCGGGTCCAGCGGGGATTGATCTTCCGCTTCCCGGACCACGGCCTCGAGGTATCCATCGCGCTCGGCGAGATGAATCGCGCTGCCGCGGAATTCTCCCTGCAGCAGCAGTTGCACGCCGGCCAGGCCGCGCTGCATCTGCCCGATGCGCGCCACGGTGCCGACGGAGTAGAGGTTCTCGGGAGTCACCTGCTCGACGTTTTCCCGCTGCGCCACCGCGAAGATGAGCCTTCGCTCGGACTTCAGCGCCGCCTCGATGGCCTTCAACGTGCCCGCCCGCCCGGCACTGATGGGTGTCGTGACGCCGGGGAAGAGGACCATGTCACGCAGAGGAAGCAGGGGAAGGGTCATCCGTTCGGTCATCCAGTCCTCGCACTTCTCGTCCGGGGTGTGTCGCTTCCGTTGCCTTGCACGAACAGGGCACCGATCGTGCCACCAAGGGGAGTGGGTTTTGTGCCATTCTGGCAGCGCGCCTGCGGCCGTCGCACCGCCGCGGGGCGACTTGGCACCGCGCTGGGCCGCGCGTGGCAGGGATTTCGCGGTTGCCCTGCCTGTGGTGCGGCGCTAATCTAAGCCCCGCTATGGAGCGACCTTGCCGATGAACCCCACCGACGGCGACCGCGCGCTCGAGGACAGGCTCACCGCCGCCCTCGCCGACGCGTACACGATCGAAGCCGAGGTCGGTCGGGGCGGCATGGGCGTGGTCTACCGTGCGCGCGACGAGAAGCTCAAGCGCACGGTGGCCATCAAGGTGCTCCCCCCCGAGCTCGCCTACCGGCGGGACATCCGCGCGCGGTTCATGCGCGAGGCCGAGACCGCGGCCCGCCTGTCGCACCCGAACATCGTGCCGATCCACAGCGTGGGCGAATCAAACGATCTCGTCTACTTCGTGATGGGATACGTGGACGGCGAGTCGCTGTCGCTGCGCATCAAGCGCCGCGGCCGTCTCTCGATGGAGGAAGTGCGGCGGATCATGCGCGAGACGTCCGACGCGCTCTCCGCCGCCCATCAGCAGGGCGTCATCCATCGCGACGTGAAGCCCGACAACATCCTGCTCGAAGGCACGCGCGGCCGCGTGATGGTGACGGATTTCGGGATCGCCAAGGCGTTGAGCGCGGAGGGCGGCACGCTCACCGACACCGGGATCGCGATCGGCACGCCGGCGTTCATGAGCCCCGAGCAGGCGGCCGGCGAGCGCGTCATCGACGGGCGGTCCGATTTGTACTCCCTCGGCGTCGTGGCCTACCAGATGCTGACCGGCGAGCTGCCGTTCAACGCGCCGACGGTGCCGGGCCTCCTGATGAAGCAGATCGGCACGCCAGCCGTGCCGGTGGACCGGCTTCGCCCCGACACGCCACGCGACCTGGCCCTCACGGTGATGCGGTGCCTCGAGAAGGACCCCGAGGACCGGTGGCCCACGGCGGACGCCTTGCGCCGTGCGCTCGAAACGGGCAGCTACGTCCCGCCGGTACCACGCCCGGGGTCGCGCCGATCCGTGCCGGCGGCCGAGGGCCGGCCCGCGGCGCCGGCATCGCGTGCCATCGACGCCTCACAGTGGCTGGAGGATCGCCGGAGCCGCCACGCCGAGCGCGCCGAGCGCATCCGCAGCCGGCTCGAGCAGCGCATGGACAGGGTGGATCGCAAGCTCGAGCGAAGGGAACAGGAGCGGCAGGAGGTGGCGCAGCGGGCCGCCGAGACCGGCGAGCCGGTCATGGTCGTGCAGCTGCGGCATCGCGTCGCGCGGTACGCGTCGGTCATCGGGCCGCTGATGCTGATCAACCTCACGTTCGCGGGCGGCATCCACAACCCGTGGTTCCTCGTGCCGGCGCTCTGGATGGGGTGGGGCCTGGCCCGCGACTACTCGCGGCTGTGGACCTCCGGCTATTCGTGGCGCGACGTGCTGCACCGTCCCCCGGCGCCCGACGCGCTGGAGGCCAAGATGGGCCGCGCCGCCGGAGCCCTCCCGTCGCCCGGGACCCCGGAGGAGTTCGGCGCGCATGCGGCCGGCATCGAGCAGGCGCGGCGCGACCGGGCCGCCATCGTCGGCATGCTCGAGCGCCTGCCGAAGTCGGAGCGCAAGATGCTTCCGGATATCGGCCCGACGGCCGACCAGCTCCTGGAGCGCGCCACCGACCTCGCGCGCACGCTGTCGGCTCTCGAGCGCGACATCGACACCGCGGCGGAAGACAAGCTCGATGTCCGCATCGCGTCTCTCGAGCAGGAGCCGCCCTCCGCGGACCGCGAGCGCCGGCTCGGCCTGCTCCATCGCCAGCGGCAGACGGTGCACGACCTGATCGCGCGCCGCGGCGCGCTCGAGTCGCAGCTCGAGGCGTGCCTGCTCGCGATGCAGAACGTGCGCTTCGACCTGCTGCGGCTGCGCTCGGCCGGCGTAGCCGAGGCACTCGGGGACCTCACGCAGGCTACCCAGCAGGCGCGGGCCCTGTCGCGCGACGTGGACGCCGCGGTGTCCGCCGCGGAGGAAATTCGCAAGCTCACGGGTCGCGAACCGAGGGCGCAGGAAAGCTGACGCCCGCCCGCGGCGTCAGGCCGTACGCTTGATCAGGCAGGACCGAATCAGCGGGAAGATCTCTCCGGCCGTCCATCCGAATCGCCCCAGCTCCAGCGCGGCCTGCTCGGCCTGGTCGCACGCCGCGCCGCCCGCGCGCGCACCCACGACCGCGCTGCCCCAGTAGCCGGTCTGCCACGCGGGTCGAGCGGCGATCGCGGTCGTGAAGACGGGCGCGGCCAGCGCGGGAGGCGCGCTCTGGGCGAGGGTGACGGCCGCGCCCTCGAGAGCGCCGGGGAACGGGCGCTCGAGCGTCGGCCGCAAGGCCGCAAGCGACCGCGTCAACTCCGACGCGGCGAGGGCGTAGTTGCCGGCGTTGGCATCGAACTGCGCCAGCACGGCCAGCGCGAACGCGGAATCTCCCCCGGCCGGTCCCACTCTTTCGAGCATCTGCCGCGCCGGCGTGGTGTCCGACAGCGCGAGGGTGCTCAGACCCGCAGAGAGCAGCCACTCCGGCTCGGAGGGCCGGGCCCTCAGCGCCGCGTCCAGGTGCTCGGCGGCGGAGCGGAAGTCGCGCCGGTCGAAGAACACCATTCCGAGCTGCGCCTCGTAGGCGGGGTCGCGCGGCGCCGCGTGCACTGCCAGCTCCGCGGAGCGCAAGGCTTCGGGCTGGTCCCCGGGCAGCGCCGCGGCGTAGCCGGCGCGCCACGCGCCCGGCGCCAGGAGCCATCCGTCCAGCACCGGCAGCGAATCGCCCACGTCCGCCTTCAGCGCCAGCAGCGAATCGAACACGGCCGCCGATCTCGTTCCCGCCAGGAGGGACCGGGCGGCCTCGAACTCCAGCGCGGGGCGGTCGTCGGTGTGCCGGAACGGTGCGCCCCTGGCGAGCGCTGCGGTGCCGCGATCGCCCAGCAGGAAGTGCCCGAGGAGCTGCGCCGGTTCGGTGACCTGTAACCACATCCGCAACGCGTTGGCCGTCCGGGTGCCCGGCGTCAGCGCCGCCGCGATGCGCGCACCGCTCCAGCGGATCGGCTCGCGCGAGCCCAGAACGACCAGGTCGCTCGAGTTCGCGAACCAGATCTCCACGTGCGGGAACACGGCCCGGAGGTTGGCGACCACCACCGCGACGGCGCCCGGCGTGACGCGGTACATCTGCAGCCACTGGCAGAAGATCCCGCCGGGCGCCAGCCGCCGGTTCACGACGGCGAAGTAGTCGCGCGTGAAAAGCGAGGCCACGCCGGCGATCCACGGATTCGACGGCTCGGAGACGATCAGATCGTACGCCGTGTCCTGCAGCATCAGCGCGCTGCGCGCGTCGTCGGCGATGATGTGCACCCGGGGGTCCGACAGGACGTCGCGATTGACGTCGCGGAAATCGGGCGCCGCGTGCAGCACGGCACGCTCGATCTCCGCGACGTCGATCCGCGTCACGCCGGGCACGTCGGCGATGGTGCGCGTCGTGGCCCCGCTCCCGAAGCCGACCACGAACACGCGGTGCGGCCCCGGATGCGCGAGGGCCGGCAGCAGCCCGAGCGACACCTGCGTGTCCATGTCCGCCACGCTGGACGCGTCCACCTTGCCGTTCACCTTGAGCCACGTCTGGTTCCCGTCGCGCCACACCGACACCGCCGAGTTCCAGCCCTCCTCGAAGCTCAACTGCTCGGAACCGTAGCCCCGCAGATAGCGCGCGAGGTCGTCGCGGCTCATCTCTGTCCGCCCGTAGACCGCCGGCGCGCGATCCAGCAGCTGCCCCGACCAGCTCGGCGTCGCGAACGTGATCACCAGCGCCAGGAGCCCGAGCGCCACCGGCAGCCGCTCGCCCGCCCCCGGCCTCGTCGCACCCCGGTACCGGAACGCCCACCAGGCCAGCGCCGCGGCCGCGGCGACGTTCACCAGCACGCCCACCATCAGGGTGCGCTCGCTGCCGATCACGTGGATCAGCACGAACCCCGTCACGACCGCTCCGACGATGCTGCCCAGCGTGTTGGACAGGTAGGCGCGCCCCACCTCGCGTCCCGTCGCCCCCGCGCGCTCCGAGGCCAGCTCGGCGAGGAGCGGGAAGCTCAGGCCCATACCGACCGCCGGCGGGATCACCACCATCGCCACCGCCATCGCGTGCAGGGCGAGCAGGTCGCCCACGCTCAGGAAGTCGACCTGCAACGTCCCCACGACGTAGATCGGCAGCGTCCGGAAGAACGGGAAGAGCAGCGCGGCCAGGACGGCGATGCATCCTTGCACGATCGCGGCGCGCGTCAGGAGATCGCCCGGCGAGAGCCCCCGGCCCGCGGCCACGAGGCTCCCCAAGCCGATGCCGAACAGGAAACACGCGAGGATCGTGGTGAAGGCGTACGTCGAGCTGCCGAAGACGAGGATCAGGGCGCGGGTCCACGCGATCTCGTAGAGGAGCGACG
>Ga0335078_10005592_pt1 | contig 18571 bp, 15 predicted proteins | sample Lox_Sample_32_FD_206711 | JGI IMG/M metagenome (GOLD analysis project Ga0335078, IMG submission 206711) | Soil microbial communities from Loxahatchee National Wildlife Refuge, Florida, United States - Lox_Sample_3.2 | ecosystem: Environmental > Terrestrial > Soil > Wetlands | place: USA... | reverse complement strand
TGGTGGATTGGGGGACGGCTCCGCTGGCGAGGCGAATCACTTCGGGCTGAGGGCGCCGCGGATCGGCGGCCGGGCGCATTGGGACCGGCGAGGCAGGTGGCGCATTGGAAGGATTGCGGGGCGAGTCGGAGGAAACGGCCGAGTCCCCAAGGGGAGGGGCGTTTTCAACTATCGTTCCGGTAACCGATACGGACATTTCCGGTTGCAGACAATATTCTTCGACGCGAGTCGGGTGGTCCAAGGCAATGCCGTTGCGGGAGAGGAAATTGGCCACGGGTTCGGGAACGCTTTGGCTCGCTAGAGAGAGATCTTTTGTGTGATTCGAGGTCTGGCCGGGAGGCGAGGACGCTGCGCCATAGTCTTGAACCAGAGTCTGGCGCAAATCGAGTTCGGCTCCGCTCGGCTCCACGGGCAACTGTCCTGTCTCATCTTCGATGAGAAATGTAAGGTGCCCGGTTTCCTCGGCGACGTTTTTCCATTCTCTGTTTCCGGCGGGCGTCTGTTGCCAGATCGATGTCCGGTAGAGGTAGCACGGGCTGCCGCTGATGGGAGCGAGCAAGGTGCGTGGCCCGGTCGCTTTCCCGGAGAGAGCCACGAGGCCGGGCCCGGCGCCGCGGATGAGGACCTTCGGAAGCCGACTTGAAGAATTCTTGCGCGCGAAGAGCTGGACCCCGCAAAAGAAGAAGCACATGCCGATTCCGGCTGCGCAACCGGCGGCGAGAGCGAGGTGGTTCGCCGAAAGGAAATTAAGAAAGCTGGGGTTCACAAGCTTGCCGAGGATCGTTTCGATACGGCGCGAAACGCGGGGATCGCCTCACTTATGAGGATAAGAAAGGGGTTGCAAAGGCGGTGTAAAAACGGATGAAGCGGGCTTACGGAGGTAACCGAGAGCCGTATTGGGGGGCCGGTTAAGCGCTCACGCGTTCGTCTTTTTGTTTCAGAATCGCGGCGACGGTGGCGATGGCGGCGTCGACTTCTTCATCGGTGTTGTAGAAGTGCGGCGCGAAACGGACTCCAGCTTTGGGACGCCAGTCGACGAGAACCTCGCGGGCGAGGAGTTCGCGGCTGACGGCTTGCGAATCGGGCATGTCGATCGAGACAGTGCCGCCACGCCGTTCGGGATCGCGTGGGGTGTTGACGCGCCAGCCGTGATGGTCGGCGAGCTCGATCAGGCGGGTGGTCTGACGCCGGGATTTCTCGCGAATTGTTTCCACGCCCACCTCGGTGATGATCTGCAATCCGGGCCGGCAGGCCTCGAGCGAGGGGATGTGGGTGGTTCCATTCATGAAGCGGAGGGGAGGAGCGGCGTAGCGGGTGGGTCCGGCCGAGAACTCAAAGGAGTTTTCATGCGCGAACCACCCGGTGAACTTCGGTTCGAGCGCCTTGCCGAGGTCGGGGCGGACGTAGAGATACGCCACGCCCGGGCCGCCGCACAACCACTTGAGAACGCCTCCACAACAGAAATCGACATTGAGGGCCCGGACGTCGACGGGAACACTGCCGAGCGACTGAAATGTGTCGAGCACGACGAGGGCGCCAACCTTATGAGCCTTTTCGACGATGGCGCGTACATCCTGGATATAAGAGCTGCGGAAGATGACGTGGGAAATCGGAACGAGCAGAGTTTCGTCGTCGATGGCATCGAGCAGGCGTCCGGTGGGGACGTGGATGCCGTCGTCGGTTTTGACCATGTGCACGCGCGCCCCGAGCGGCCGCTGTGCCTCCCAGAAATACATGACCGAGGGAAAGTTCAGATCGTCGTAGACAATTTTGTTCCGCTTGCCGGAAAGATCAAAACAGGAGGCGACGATCGCCTGGCAGGTGGTGACATTCTGATGTACGGAAACTGAATCCTTGGGCGCATGTAAGAGCGTGCCAATCTCGTTCCCGACCTCGAGGGCGAGCATCCACCAGCGCTCCTCCCAGGCGCGGACGCCGCGAGTGGCCCAGATGTCGGCGTAATCGTGGAGGGCGGTGAAAACGTTGCGAGGCATCGCCCCGAGGGAGTTCGAGATCATGTAGTTGGTGCGCTCGAGGATGGGGAACTCGGAACGGTAGCGAAGCAGTTCGGGCATCGACTCATTGTACTAAGAGCGGGGAGGCTGCGCCGTACCGGGCCATCGAGGGTGGGGAGAATCTATCGGGGCAGCCTGGGTACGTCGGCGCGCGCGAGGACGCCGCCCCAGGCATCGAGAACATAGACGTCGGTCCAGCGCGACTGTGGTCTGGCGGGGCTGGCGGAATCGGTGAGGGTGAAGGTAATGGTCGTACGCGGCGAGGTGCAACCGGTCAATTGCCGAGAGTCAAGACCGTCGTCGGGCGGATTGGCTGGGCGGTTGGGTTGGCCGGTTGGGGCGGATGAGGCGTTTCCAGATCGCGATCTTTCACGCAACACGACTTCGACCGCGCCGACCAGGTTCTCGCAGTGCATGGGAATCAGAATCTCCCAGACCTTCACGCCGGTCTTCTTATTCGACCCGATCTTGCGGACGGTGGGCGGTTCCGCGAATACCAGAGTAGGAGGATTGCCTCCGGGCGAGGTGTGCCAGTCCAACCAGCGGTGTTCGAATTCGACGCTGGCGTCGACATAGGCGCGATTCAATTCGCGGTCGCGTTCCTCCCAGCACGGGTGCATCGCGGAAAGGGAAACCGAAAGCGCGTCCGGTCCCGACCCTTGTGCGTGAAGCAGATGATGCAGGGCGGGAACAAAATCGGGATGATAACCGGCACGAGCCATGAGAGTGACGCCCTCGCGGTCGGCCTCAATCTCAAGACGCCGGCAAAAGCGGGCAAAGTTTTCGGACGCGTTTTGGGCGTCGGACCAATGGGCATCTCCGGAAGGCGAGGGCAATCCCGGATCGCCGAGCACAAGGGTGGCGGCGCTGCCGGTTTCGAGAGCCTTCTGGTAGAGATAGCGGCTTGCCCAGTCGCGGTGCAGGACATGTGCGATTTCGTGCGACAGCACAGCCGCCCACAGGCCCGCGCTGGTTCCAGCCAGCCTGGCGAGTCCGGTCTCGACGTAGATAGTCCCGTCGGGTGAGGAGTAAGCGTTGAACTGGCCGTCATCGACGATACGCAGCTCCCACTTGAACTTTGTGGGGGCGGGCGCGGAGCCCTGGGCAATCAGCCGGTCGAATACCAGGCGGCCGAGGGCGTAGGTTCCGGCGGCAGGCATGCTTTGTGCGATGAGTTGAGGGCGCAGGCGGGCCGCAGTTTCAAAATCGAGAGTGAAGTTGCGGGGAATCGAGGGTGCGTCTGGAATCTGCTGGGCAAAGGCGGAAAGCGCCCACAGCAAGGCGCAGGCGAGGGCGCAGCGGCGCGAACTAAGAACGACGTATTCCACGGGGGCTCCTCCGCGGAATGGATCCCTGATTTGCATTATGCGCTTTTTGTGATGGCGGGCAAGAAAGAAAAAACAGAAATCTCGGAATGAGCCGCTACAAAGTCCGCCGGCGGGATGGCTTGACGACGGCGTAGGCCAAGGTCAAGCCGATGAGCATCGTCAGCCCGCTAGTCAAATTGACTCGCGAGTCGAACCATGTTTTTGCCACGCAGGCCAGAACCAGCGCCAGGCCGACGATCGATCCCCACTCTCCGAGTGGCGAAGGCGCCTGGAGATCGGCTGATGGATGGGCATGAAGGCGACGCCGGAACTGGATGTGCGCGGCAAGGGAGACAATCCAGGAGAGCATCATGCCGAAGAAAGCGGCGCGCAGGATGTATTCGAAGGCGCGGGCGGGGGCGTAGCGCTCGAGGACCAGGGCAGCAACGATTCCGTAGGACGAGGTGATGAGCGCGAAGGTGGGAGCGCCGCTGGGGCTGAGATGTCCGAGTGGCCGTGGAGCCCATCCGGTGCGGGCCAGCGAAAACAAAATGCGCGAGGAGATGTAGAGAGCGGCGTTGGCTCCGGAAAGGGCAGCGGTGAGGACGACGAAGTTCATGAAGTGGGCAGCGCCAGGAAGACTCACGGATCGAAAGACGGTGACGAACGGGCTTTCGGTGACGCCGGCGCGGTTCCAAGGCATGACACCCACGAGGATGATGACGGCTCCGAGATAGACGGCGGCAAGGGTGAGAAAAGTCAGGCGAGTGGCGCGGGCGACTTCGCTGGTGGAAAGGGACTCGCCCGAGCTGACGGCCACGAACTCCACTCCGCCAAAGGTATAAATCGCGAAAGTAATGGCGAGCAGAGGGGCGGCACCACCGAGCGGAAAGAAACCGCCCTGGGCGGTGTATTGGGGCGTGGTGCGTCCGGTCAAGAGAAGCGCTCCGCCTAAAGCAATGAAGGCAGCGATGACGGCGACCTTGATCATGGCGAACCAGAATTCAAATCGTCCGTAGCGGTGGACGCTGAGCAAGTTTGTCGAGAGAAGAAATAAGGAGAAGAGAGCGATCCAGAGCAGGGCCGGACTAGCCGGGAACCAGAAGCGCATGTAGGTAGCCGTGGCAACCATCTCGGCGCCGATGGAAAATGAGATGGCGAACCAATATCCGGAGCGGGCGATGAAACTCGCCCAGTCGTTGAGATAAAGGTCAGCATAAAGGCCAAAAGAACCGGCGGCGGGATGGGCGCTGGCCAGTTCGCCGAGGGCGAGGGTGACGGTCCAACTGATGAAGGCAGCGAGGAGGAACGTCAGGATGACGGCTGGTCCGGCAAGGGAAATGGCGGAAGCGGTGCCGAGCAGAAGGCCTGTGCCAATCGAGCCGCCGACCGCGACCATAGCCATTTGTCCGGCGGTGAGCTGGCGACGAAGGCCGGATTCGGGATTGGGCTGTGAGGAGGGCATGAGCGTTCTATTGGTATCACAGAAATATGGAGAGAGTGGCGTGGTGTGGGCGTGTGCACAACCGGCTGCGGGGTTGGCGAGCTCTCGTTGGAATGGCCGCTATTCGGCGTTGCTCGCAGCGGCGGCGGAAGTTTCGTCGCCGTAGTTTTCGGACAGTTTGGAAGCGGGGCGAGCCTGGACGACGCAGTTGCGGCCGTTGCGCTTGGCCTGATAGAGAGCGTCGTCCGCGAACTTGAGGAGGAGATTGACGCGGTCGGTAGTTTCCTCGTAGGCGGCGATGCCGATGGATATGGTCAGGGCGTCCGATGGTTCATTTTCGATGTGCGAGCAGGTTTCGGCGACGCGTTTGCGGATTCCCTCGGCGCGAAGGGTGGCCTGGTGAAGATTGCAATCCGGCAGGATCAGAGTGAATTCCTCGCCGCCATAGCGGCAGGCGACGTCATCGGCGCGGACAGAACGAAGGAGAATCTCGCCGACGGTGGCCAGGGCGCGGTCGCCGGCGGAGTGCCCGAAGGCGTCGTTGTAGCGCTTGAAGTGATCGAGATCGAGCATCATGACGGAGACGGGGCCATGGCGGCGGCGAGCCGAGTGCAGTTCCCGTTCGAGAAATTCCTGCATATAACGGCGGTTGTAGAGTCCGGTCAGAGGGTCGCGAACGGCCTGGACGCGCAGCGATTCGCGGAGACCAAGGTTGGCGAGGGCTACCGCGATGTGCTCGGCGACCGCGGTGGCCAGCTGGACCCGGCGGGCGAACCGATCGGAGTCCAAGTCGGGATTGGGCGGCGCGAGATCGTCCTCGGGATGGGCGGTCCGCAGGTCAGTTTCCGGGAAACTGTTTTTCTGAATCGACAGGATTCCGATGGCTTCGCCGATGGCGACGAGCGGAATGCAGACAGAAGCGCCTTCGCCGAGAAAGTGCGAGCAGCGCGCGCCGGAGTGGCCTCCCGGATGGGCATGGACGGAACCGCGGCGGAGCGCCCAGCATTCTGCCGGGGAGACGATCTGGCCGGCGGGGCTGATGCCCCAGGACACGACCGTTTCGAGGCGGGCCTTGGAGGCGGTGAGAATGGAGACGGAGCCGGACGCGTCCGGGAAGAGATGGCGCAGGCGGTCAGGACTGAGACGAAAGACTTCTTCGCGGGAGGCGCAGGCCTGGAGCAGGCTTCCGAGTTCGCTGACCTGCGTGATCTCGGCGGTTTGGCGGCGGGACTCGTCGAGCAAGCGGCCGACTTGTGCGTTGGAGGAGGACAGCTGTCTCTGGGCGGCTTCACGCTGGACAATTTCCTGCTGCTGGTGAAACTGAGTGAGCGCCAGGCGAAGCGAGAGCGCACACAGGGAGGCGGCGATGGCGGTATCGACAAGAATCTCTCCAACGGCCTGCTGCCAGCGGTCCATCAAGACGTTGAGGATGACCATCATTGCCACCAGGCAGAGATTGGTGGTGAGAAAACCGACGAACCGGGGCGGCTGGGGAGCGGAAAAGGGCTCAGGTCCCGGTTTCCAGGTGATGGCGATGAGAGCGGGCGCGGCCTGATTCAGGCTCCAAGCAAGGTTGAACCATGCCGCGGCGGCCGCGTAGTGATGACGATCGATCCAGTTGCTGGCGAAGGTAAGGAGCGCGCACACAACCAGGAATAGAGCGAGGCGCAATAGGAGGCTGCGCGTGCCGGGTACGGTGGCGAATTGCAGACGCAGCCAGACGGCGACCAGGAGAACGAGGCTCTGTGCGTCACTGACGTTGAGATTGCGGAGGAAGGCGTCGTTGGGCTCCATCTGGCGGGCGGGGAGAAAGAAGAAGGTGGAATAGACGAGCGCGACCACGATCGCGATCTGGAATAGATCGAGAATGATTTCCGACTTTCCCCGGGGTAACCCGGTGGAATCGGGGAGGAAGAGCATCATCAGGATGGGCGCGCCATAAAGGCAGTAGAGGAGGCGCCAGGTCGAGTCCGACAAGGTGGATTGGTCGAAGACGGTGTCAAAAGCCTGGACACCAGTGGGCACCATCCAAATGAAAAGAACGGCGGCAAAGAGAAACCAAAAGATGGCGGCAATGCCTCGCGCCCGGCGGAATACGGAGGAGGCGCAAGCGAGGGCAATCAGATTTCCCACCAGGACGAGGAACTGAGCGAGGGCGCAGCCCCATCTGCCGGTGCCGAGTGTGAGGAAACCGAGTGCCTGGGCGGAGATGAGGAGAGCGAACAAGGCGGAGGCGAACCAGGGTTGACTCAGGCTCACAAATTCGCGCAGCGAGCGTGGGCTGAAAGTGAGTTTATTGACCATCGAAATGCGGGCGCCGGATAGCCCTCCATGGAGAAATCGGCTGGCTGGAGAGAGACTCCAGTGATGGGCGCGGGCATGGCGTTGCCTGGGAGGGGAAAAAGCGGCGTGCTTGGGGGTGCGGGGGAGTGCAGGCATGACTTTCGTAATTGAAGCCAGACCAATGCGCGTTGCTGCTGCCGCAGGTGAAACTAGAATCGAAACGGGTCTCCCTGTCCTGGTTGCGGGCGACCGTGCATGCCGGAAAACCCCAATCGCGCCGAAATTTCGCGCCGCATCGACAAGGCGGAGAAGCTCTTGCAGAAGGGTAAGACTCCGGATGCGCTGGCGGAATACCTGCAGGTCCTGAAAGACGATCCTGAAAACGACAATGTGAGGCAGCTGGCCGCGGATTTGTGTCTCTCCGTAAACAAGGGGAACCTTGCCGTGCAGCTGCTGGCGGAGCTGTTCGACCGGCAGGTGGCGGCCGCGGATGCCATGAGGGCGAGCCTGACCTATAAAAAACTGGCGCGCTATACCAACCCATCGTGGGAACAGAAGGTACGGTTTGGGCAGTTGCTGGAGCGGTCGAACAAGAAGGTGGCTGTCGGGACCTATGAAAACGCCCTTGACGACCTGCGCAAGCACGGACGGAAAGAAGAGACCTTACTGGTTCTACGGCGGATCGTAACTCTGGAACCGACGCCGGCGAATCATCTGCGGATGGCGGAGCTGTCGGCTGAGCTGGGCGAACATGTGATGGCGGCAGAGTCCTTTTTAAAGCTGGCGGAGCTGTCGGAAACTTCGGGCGAAAATGCGGGCCGATATTACGAACGCGCCTATTCGGAGAATCCGTCCGAAGAAAAAGTTGCCATGGCGTATGGCAAGAGTCTGCTGACGCAGGGCGACGCGGGCGCGGCGATCTTCATCTTCGAGCCACTGGTGAACGGCGGGGTAACCTCGCCCGAACTGAGAGACCTTTACGCGCAGGCGCTGCTGGCGGCGGAACGTTGCCAGGAAGCCGAGCCCCTGGTATGGCAGATGTTCGAGCGCAACCCGGCGCGCATTCATCAGGTGGTGAGCCTGATTGGAAAGATGATCGACTGCGAACTGGACGCGGAGGCGGTCACCCTGGCGCGCAAGCTGGAGGTGTTCCAGCGGAGGCGGGGGGAGCGGCGATCGTTCATCGCCACCATGCAGGAGATTCTGGCGACGCACCGGCCGACGGTGGAGATGCTGGAATTTCTGGCCGAGCTGTTCAACGCCTCGAACCGCGAAGCCGACTATGCGCAGGCGCTCCTGAAGCTGTTCGATCTTTACTGCGCGAAGCACGATTACATGAAAGCGGGCGAGTGCCTGGACCGGGCCGCGGAGGTGGATCCGTATGAGCCGGGGCATCACAAGCGTGTGGAGATGCTGCGCGGGAAGATCGACGATCAGCGGTTTCGTGTGATCGCGGCGCGCTTTTCGACGGTGAAAAAAGAGGAGCAGCCGGCGGTCAAGGCGGCCGAACCTACGCTGGGAGCGGCCGCGCTGCAGGACCTGATGCTGCAGGCTGAAATTCTTGTTCAGTACGGTATGCGCTCGAAGGCGATCGAGCGGATTCAGAGAATTCAGGAATTGTTTCCCGGTGAAGAGCAGCGCAACCAGGATTTGCAGCGGCTCTACATCTCGGCCGGCATTGAACCGGCACGGGGAACTCCGGCGGCGAGCGCACCGGGTCCGGTTTCGGCGGCGCCCACACCTGCGCCGGCCCAGCCGGTGACGGTGGTGGACACGACGGATGTCAGCAGCCTGGCGAAGGTGGCCGAGATTACGCGCAAGCTCTATCACCAGGGGAATGCGGAAGGCGTTCTGAAGACCGCAGCCAACGAGATTGGCGCCCAGTGGCGCACCGCACGCTGCATCGCGGCGCTGCGGAAACCGGGGCTGCCGCCTTCGAGCGTTCAGGAGTATCACGCGGAAGGGTTGATGCCGGTGAGCGCGGCCGCACTGGCAAGCCTGGTGGAAGCGGTGCAGGATCTCGCCGTAGCGCGTGGAACGGTTACGATCACGGACGCGGTGAACGCTCCCGAGTTGTTAAGTGTGAAAGCGGCGATCGAAGAATCGCAGATCGCGTCACTGATGGCGTTGCCGCTGGCCGAAGGGGACGATCAGATCGGAGTCCTGATCCTGGCGCAGAAGGCGAGCCGCACGTGGCAGGAATCGGAAGTGCTGGTGATCCGCACGCTGACCGACCAGATGGTGATTGCGCTCAACAACGTGGGGCTGCGCCGGCTGGTAAAGAATCTTTCGGTAACGGACGAGAAGTCAGGCCTGCTGAAACGGGCTTCCTATCTCGATCTGCTCCAGGCGGAGACGCGGCGCGGACTGCAACAGGGGACGGCCGTGACCGTGCTTCTGATGCAGTTCGGCAAGCGCAGCACGCTGGTCAAGGAATATGGCGAGCCGGCTGTGCACCAGATGATGGATCAGATCGGGCAACTTTTCTCCGCAAATATCCGCTCGAACGACCTGGCGTTTCGCTATGAGGCGACTACGGTGGCGCTGGTGCTGGGGGACACAGGGGAGAAAGAAGCGCTGATGGCGGTCGAGAAACTGCGGCGGCTGCTGAAGGAAGTGCGGCTGCCGGGAAGAGAGCAATCGGTGGAATTCTGCGCCGCCCTGGCGCAGGCGGTGATGCGGCAACATTTCGATCCGGTGGATATTGTGACTGAGGTCGTCAACCGGGCTGACCACGCGCTGGAACTGGCGATTGTGCAGGGGCCGGGAAAGATCGTATGCGAGGCCGCGCAGGTGGCGGCGGCCGCCGTGGCATAGCAAGATTGAGTAATTGTGTAATTGAAAATCCATTTACCCAGTTCCCGATTCAATCCTCGGGCACGTCTCAAAATTACTCAATTACCAAATTACCCAATTACAAAATCCTCCTGATAAACTCACAGGTTGGCTTCTGGCCAGCCATCTCACTTCCATAGCGGGACTCATGTTGGGACCTTCATGTTAAAACCTGGGGATATTGCCATCGTCAGCGGCGCACGCACGCCTTTTGGCCGCTATTGCGGAAAGATCAAAGACTACACGGCGCAGGAATTGGGCGCGATTGCTGGCAAGGCAGCCATCGAGCGCGCGGGATTGCAGGCGGCGGAGTTTGACCACGTTGTATTCGGCAACGCGCAGCAGACGACCGGCGATGCTTTGTATGGAGCGCGGCACGTGGGCTTGCGGGCTGGATTGCCGATTGAGACTCCGGCGCTGACTGTGAACCGGCTATGCGGGTCGGGAATGCAGGCGATTGTTTCGGCGGCGCAGATGATTCAGACGGACGAGGCGAAGGTGGTGCTGGCGGGAGGGATGGAGTCGATGTCGCAGGCGCCGTTTTGCATTCGCGGGCGGGATGGGTTCACGCTGGCGCCGGGCGGGAAGATTGAAGATTCGCTGATGGTGGCGCTGCTCGATTCGTATTGCGGGATGCAGATGGCGAGCACGGCGGAGAATTATGCATCGCAGCAGGGGATTACGCGAGAGATGCAGGATGAATTGGCTCTGCGGTCGCAGCAGCTTGCGGATGCGGCTTATAAAGAAGGACGGCTGCAGGAAGAGCTGACGCCGGTGGCACTGCGGAATTCGAAGGGCGAGGCGACGGGGGAGCAGTTGACGGAGGATGATCACCGGAGTCCGCAGACGACGATGGAAGCGGGCTTCGTTCGGAAAGAACGGGACGGTGACGGCGGGAAACGCCAGCGGGATTGTCGATGGCGGCGCGGCCGTGGTGGTGATGGCGCTGGAGGAGGCGCAGAAGCGCAACCTCAAGCCGCTGGGACGGATTGTGAATTGGGGGATCGCGGGAGTCGATCCGAAGGTGATGGGGCGCGGGCCCGTTCCGGCGACGAAAGCCGCGTTGCAGCGCGCGGGGCTGACGCTCGATTACATCGATTTGATTGAGGTGAACGAGGCGTTTGCGGCGCAGTATCTGGCGGTGGAGAAAGAGCTCGGCCTCGATCGCGAGAAGGTGAATGTCAATGGAGGGGCGATTGCGCTGGGACATCCGCTGGGCGCGACCGGGACTCGGCTGGTGATTACGCTGCTCTATGAGTTGCGGCGGCGAAAGAAGAAATATGGATTGGCTACCGCTTGTATTGGCGGCGGGCAGGGGATTGCTATGGTGGTGGAGAGCTTTCACTGAGCGTTGTGTGCGGGGATGCGCTACGAAGTGAGAACTCTGAGAATATTTGCGATTGGGCTTGTGGGAGCGGTCTTAGCCCTCACAGTTAGCTTTTGGGCGAAGTGGGCGCTTCTTGTTGCGGCCGGAGTGCCCTTGCTTTTTTTGTTGGTCGGTCAGTTCTTATTCCCGCATTCGAAGCGAAGTATCAGGCTCTGGATGAATTCCGACATTGTTGGAGAAAGTACAGAGATGAGGCTACGTCTCAGCGGCAAGGAAGTGACCTTGGACTTCTTCAAACGTTGGCACGATTTCAGAATTGAGATATGCAATGTGTGGCTTCTAGCGGCGATTGGGTTGTTATCTCTCGCAGCGTTGGCGGGTGCTTATACATTAAGCGATCTTCCGCTTCCCGGTTACAGTTACGAATATTATTGGTGGCCCGCGTGGCTCTTGGTCTGCTATCTGGCTTGGCGATGGATCTGGGAAAGACGGGCTATGCGGTCGAACGGAATTGCCTTGGCACCCTTCCGGGTAGTACGGCTCGAAAGGCCTCCCTTCATGAAGCGTGTCATATATCAATTCACCGACGATCAGGGAGAATATCACGGTGGCTCATTCCGTACGTTTTTCTGCGATATGAAAGATGAATTGACCGTCATTTTCTTTGATGAAGCGAACCCTGAAGTCAGTGTTCCCGCATCCGCTATGATGTTTCACAAACTGAAATGGACGGAATGAGGACGGAATGCATATCAAAAAAGTCGGTGTACTCGGTTGCGGGTTGATGGGATCTGGTATTGCGCAGGTTTGCGCTACGGCTGGATTCGAAACTGTCGTGCTCGAGGTTGAGCAGAAGTTTCTCGACAAGGGGTTTGCCGGGATTGAGAAGTCGCTGGCGAAGTTTGCGGAGCGGCCGGTGGAGAAGGGCGGCATTACGCAGGAGCAGAAGAACGCGATTCGGGCGCGGCTTCGCGGGACTACCAGCCGTCAGGATCTGGCGGACTGCGACATTGTGATTGAGGCGATCATCGAGAACGTGCAGCAGAAGAAAGACATGTACGATTCGCTCGACGGGATTGTGAAGCGCGAGGCGATTTTTGCGACCAACACTTCGTCAATCTCCGTAACTGAGTTGATGGCGGCGACGAAGCGGCCGGAGCGGTTTATTGGGCTGCACTTTTTCAATCCTGTGCCGCTGATGAAGCTGGTGGAAGTTGTGCGGACGATTGCTACTGCGCCCGACGTGTTCGACGCAGCTTATGAGTTTGGCAAGAAGCTGGGGAAGGTTCCGGTGCGGACTTCGGATAAGACCGGGTTTATCGTGAACCGGCTGCTGGTGCCGTATCTCCTCGATGCGATTCGCGCTTATGAAGAGGGAGTGGGATCGATTGAAGACATTGACAATGCAATGAAGCTTGGGTGCGGCTACCCGATGGGGCCGTTTACGCTGCTCGATTTTGTCGGCCTCGATACGACTTACTACATTACGCACGTCATGTACGACGAGTTCAAGGAGCGGCGGTTCGCGTCACCTCCGCTGCTGAAACGGCTGGTGATGGCTGGGTGGTATGGGAGAAAGTCGGGGCGCGGGTTTTATGATTATGCGAATCCGGAGAAGCCCGTGGCGAATCAGCTGTGATTCCAGCAAGGAGACACGGAAATCGAAAATCAACGATGATAAATGTGGCGGCGGTGACCGACGCGGACCACGACCACCAGCAAGAGATCGTCTTTGATCGAGCAGATCAGGCGGTAATCGCCTACGCGATATTTCCAAAATTGCCTTAAATTGCCCTGAAGGCGTTCCCCGATACCGCGGGGATCGTCGAGGGCGGCGACTCGCTGGTGCAGAAATTTGAGGATGCGGTCGGAGACGGCCTTGTCGAGCTTTTCCAGTTCGCGGCGGGCGGCGGGATCGAACTCAATCTTCCAAGCCATGTTGGCGCATGATTTCCTCAAGAGGAATGGTCTTCACCCGGCCTGACTCGATCGCTTCCAAGCGCTTTTCGGCGAGATAAATGTCTTCAAGGTCGTCGATGTGCTGGAGGATTGCCTCTCGGGCATAATAGGTCTTCGTGCGGCCGGTGCGCTTGGCGAGGCGGGCGAGACGCTTTTCGATACTGGCAGAGAGGCGGATTGCGAGCATAAGTTTGATGGTGCTATACAATTATAGCACTTACATGAGCGCGCTTTTCGAGCACTTGGATCGCCTTTTTACTTGGTTGAGCCGTATAGGCATTCGTTTCCCGACTCAGACGGTGCGCATCGTTGAAATTAACAGCGACACCGCGCGTGTCGGACCAGCCCCTGGCAAGGATGAAGCGAGTACTCTCTTGGTGCTGTTGGATTTTCGTTCGCGAGCGCTCCACGAGAAACGGCCTGATCAACTTCGCGCCATCGACCAAGTTATTGGCGATCTAGGCCGAGAGGCCAATAAGAGGTCATGCTTCCGTGTTTCACGCGAGCAATTGCAAAGGCCTGAGCATTATGAAACGAGATTCGACGAATTACTGAAAGAAGGATTCTCGTGGATCAATCTTTCCTGCTACGGCGTTTATGATAATTGCGTGGTGGTCGCTGTTGAAGTGCCATATCGTGAAGATGGAGCGCTTCACCCAGGGTGCGTAACATCCGTAAACCTCTCTGGCCCTAGGGCGGACGTCGTCTCGGAGGGATGGAGGGTTGATCGAGTTCTGCTCGTGGAATAGGAATTACGAACTTATGCCATACGAAAACATTCTCTTCGAGACGAAATCATCCATCGCCTACGTAACCGTCAACCGGCCGAAGGTGCTCAATGCGCTCAACATGGCCACGATGGAAGAGCTACGGGCGGCGTTTCATGACATTAAGAACGACGACGCAATTCGTGTTGTCATTTTGACCGGCTCGGGGGAAAAAGCGTTTGTGGCGGGCGCCGACATCGGCGAGCTTGCTGTGCAGGACGCGGTGACGGGCAAGAAATATGCGCATCGCGGCCAGAGCGTGCTCAACCTGATCGAAAATCTCGGAAAGCCGGTGATTGCCTGCCTCAATGGATTCGCGCTTGGCGGCGGATGCGAGCTGGCCCTGGCTTGCACGATGCGGCTCGCCAGCGAGAATGCCAAGCTTGGGCAGCCCGAGGTGAAGCTGGGGATTATTCCTGGATATGGCGGCTCGCAGCGGTTGCCGCGGCTGGTGGGCAAAGGGCTCGCCATGCAGATGGTGCTTGCCGGAGAGATGATTACGGCGCAGGAAGCGCATCGTATTGGGCTGGTGAATGAGGTCACGTCGGCTGCGGATCTGATTCCGCGGGCCGAGGCGATTGCGGCGAAGATTATTGCGAACGCTCCGCTGGCTGTGCAGTATGCGATGGAGGCGGTCAATAAGGGCATGGAGATGACGCTCGCCGAGGGACTGTTTCTGGAGGCGTCGCTGTTCGGGGTGTGCTGCGCTACCGAGGATAAGAAGGAAGGGACGGCGGCGTTTTTGGAGAAGCGGGCGGCACAGTTCAAAGGCAAGTAAGAAGGCAGAAGGCGGAAGTACGTCATTTTGTAATCTGGTAATCGGCAATTTTGTAATTTGACGGCCGACTGCTTGAGGAGAGTTGTCACGTACCACGGAGGCACCGAGCCACGGAAAAGAAAATCAAATGGAAGATTGAAGCGGCTCCTGAGCCTGCGGTGCCTGCGGTCGAAGGGGCGCTGAACGCATCCGGCAAGCGGTTCGCGATTGTGGTGTCTCGATTCAACGCGTTCATTACCGAGCGGCTTCTGCTTAGCGCTTGCGATGGGTTGCTGCGCTCGGGTGCGAAGAAAAAGGATATTGCCGTCGTGCGTGTTCCGGGAGCGTTTGAGGTGCCCGCTGCATCGCGGAGTTTGGCCGAGACCGGCAAGTACGACGCCGTGATCTGCATTGGTTGCCTGCTGCGCGGAGACACCGCTCACTACGACGTGATCGTCAACGAAGTTACCCGTGGAATCGGGCAATCGGCGCAGGAGACGAGGGTGCCGCATGCCTTTGGCGTGCTTACCTGCGACACGCTCGAGCAGGCGATCGATCGCGCCGGACTGAAGATGGGGAACAAAGGCTTCGAGGCGGCGCTGGCTGCGGTGGAGATGGCGAATCTGAAACCAGTTCCTGGAAAGAGCAAAAGCAAGAAGGGCACGAAGGGCGGGAAACCACAATCTCGCCGATAGCCGGCTGTGTCCCTGAACAGTACGCTTTGAATACTCACACTGGACCGCAGCTTCCCAAACAGATTTTGATGGCTGATACTGAAAACTGAAGAACTGAGAACTGCCCTTGGGCACTCGCCGCAAATCTCGCGAACTGGTTTTGCAGATGCTGTTTCAGGCCGACCTGGGGAAGCAGACGCCCGAGGTCGTGCGCAAAACCTTTTGGTCGGGACGCACCGAGATTGACGAGGAGGTGCGGGGATTTGCCGAGGATTTATTTCGCGTGGCGAGCGACCGGCTGGAGGAGATTGACGAGCTGATCGGAAAGCATTCGCAACACTGGAAGATGGAGCGCATGGCTGCCGTCGATCGCAATGTCTTGCGCGGGGCAGTGGCGGAACTGTTGGGTTATCCGGAGACGCCGCGGGCGATTGTGATCAACGAAGCCATCGAAATTGCGCGCAAGTTTTCGACGCCTGAATCGGTGACGTTCATCAATGGAGTGCTGGATAGCGTAGGCAAGGAAGTTGGGACCTAGCCGGCGGAGGGAACGTTTTCGGCGGCGGTGTTCGCGAACATTTGGTGTTTCTTTCGGCGGACGGCCCGGGCGTCCGCTGCCGCTTTCTCATCCCCAGGGAGTTCCCCGCGCATGCTCGGGCCAATCCGGTTTTGCTTGGGATTGACGAGAAGATTCCTTACGCCTTGCGGGTCCTGAATTTTCCCGGAAATCTCAACTCAGTTCGGCTTGATGGCCACCAGATCCGGCACGCAAAGTGACTGGCTTCCACCCAGGTTATTGCACATGTTGTTGGTGGTGTTGTTGATGTAAGGGACTTGCTGATAGTCGCCTTGGCCGATAGTGCTTACGACGTGCACGGAGCCGGCCTCGCACGGTTGCGATGGATCGTTGTTGGGGAATTGATCGCAGGCGGCGACGTAGACCTGGCTTCCGTCGCTGCTGGCCGAGGCGGCGTACGGAAAGATGTTGGCATAACCGACGCGCGCCAGGCGGATCGCGCTGGTCGTGCCACTGGCAACGTTGAAGACCAGAACGGCGGGGATGTTCTCCCCGACAACGATGAGCTCGCTGCCGTCGCCCACCAGCCGGGCATAGAGCGGCTTAAAAGCCCCCTGACCCAGATCATAGGTATTACCCGCAGTCAGGCTGAAGGTGCTGATCTGAGGAGGATTGCAGGTAAATTGAGTGTCGGAGATAGCAACCTGGGTAAACTTCGCGGTGAAAGACTCGAGTTTGGGTGGCTCAAGCACGAACACGTTCTGCCAAATCAGGTCGGAGCCGGGTGGAGTGGTGGGTAGGTTTGGGGAAGCAAACACCTGCAGGGGCACGCCGCTTGTTGCAATGCTCCCCAGTTCCGTGCTCGGCACTCCGGGCGTCGAACAGGTGGAGAATGCGGAGAGGGTACCCGCCGCGCCAGACGTGCCGATGACATAGGCAAAACTGCTGTCGGCAGAAAATGCGACGCACGAATAAATCGCACAGTCGGCGCTGGCCGAGGGAAGAGCTACCTGGAGAAGCGAATCGACAGTTGAGTAGACATACATCTGACCGCCAAAGGTGAGGATAAAGATCTTGGACTGGTCATTCGAGAACGCCGCGGAACTGGCGACATAGGGGCTATTTTTGCCCCCCGTGCCGGGAGGGCCAATCACCAGACCCGTGACATTACTGCCTCCGGCTTGAGGACTGGAGTTATAGATGTAAACCTGGGGTGTCTGAGAGACGTCGTCGGATACCACGACCTGTTTGCCGTCATTGGAGATCGCGATGACCTTACCGCACAGGGCAATGTTGCAGGGGGTCGGCGAGGTAGAAATCTCAGTGACGGTGGGGCTGGTCGCGACGTCCACGTACATCAGCCCCTCTTCGCTACCCATGTAAAGGCGGGATCCCTGCTGATAGTTGAACTTGATCGAGTTGGGGGTCCGTGTCGCGGTGGCAGTGGCGGTGATGGGATTGTTCGTAGTGGACGGGGTGATCTGGAAGACAACGCTGGCGCAGCCGGAGACATCGGCGCACTGGTCGGTAGCGGCCCAGCCGAGATAGGTGGCGGGCTGGACCCCAGGCGTCACGTCGATGGAAATGACGCCGAAGGCCTGCGTCCCGTTGGGCAGTTCACCGTCGCTGGCATAGATTGGCAGCCCAGGCACAACCCCGATGTTGCAGGTGGGCGGCGTGCACGAAACGGTGACGTTGGCTCCGCCTGTATTGTTCCGTGCGGTCGCGTTATTCGTGCCCGTCGAGTTGTTTGCCGTGGGAAAGGAGACGACTTCGGGATTATCCGTGCTCCACGTGAGCGGTGCTTTGGGCAGAGTATAGCCGAGAGTATCGACGGCGGTGGCTTCGATGGGAATGGTGGTCCCGCTGTTGACCGTTACCGAGTTCCCTTCGAGTCCTTCCGCGCGCACGCGGACGTATTGCACGAGGCAGGTGGTAATTTGCGTGGAATTGCTGGTCGTTCCAGACACCTGCGCGTAGAGTTGGGTGATCCCGGGGCTGCCACCGGTGATTTGAACATCGTTGAGCACGGTGGGTTGATTGGGAGGAAGGTAAGGCGTGGTCGAGAGGACATTATTGTTGGTAGTGGCCCAGGTCAGTTGGCCGACTGTATTGGTGATATCGATGCCATTGTGATAGGCGAGGCCCTGATAGAGCCAAGTTTGGCCGTTGGAGCAGCACGGTCCCGTCTGGAAGCACGAAGTGGACGTGGGTGTGGTTTGAAGCTGGGTGACCTGCAGGCTATCGATGTGCTGGTGGACATAGACAGTGGTGGGCGGGCTGCTGACGCCGCCGACCACCGCGGTGACCAGGGCGATTCCGGGCTGGCCCGCGGTGCAAATCGCAATGGCTGCATCCCAGGTTCCGGCGCACGCATTTCCGTTGCTGGCGATCGACAAGGGCGCCGGATTGGAGGAACCGGGTGGAAGGCTCACAAGAAACTCGGTCTCGCCGATGATGACGCCGCCCGCGCCATTCCGGGCGGTGGCGGAGAAGACCTGGGTGCCCCCGACATCCATCGAGAAATTGGCGTTCGGGACAAGAGTGACGCTGGACACGGCTTGGCCGCCAGGGTTCGGAGTGTTCTTGCCCAGGCATCCCGTGAGGGTGGAGGCCAACGAAATCGCAGTAATCAAATAAAGGACGGTAGTGCAACGACGCATGAACCCTCCCCGCATCCCGCGTT